>Ga0209492_1000156_pt1 | contig 21909 bp, 18 predicted proteins | sample PPLLak12cMay2015_FD_187253 | JGI IMG/M metagenome (GOLD analysis project Ga0209492, IMG submission 187253) | Freshwater sediment microbial communities from Prairie Pothole Lake near Jamestown, North Dakota, USA - PPLs Lake P7 Core (1) Depth... | ecosystem: Environmental > Aquatic > Freshwater >... | reverse complement strand
ATACCATTCGAACAACTCCTCTACCTGCGCTCTGTCCTTGGCAATAAGTACCGCTTCACCATAGGGATCCAGCTGCGGACGCCCGGCCCTCCCTGCCATCTGGTGATACTCGCTCACGGGAATTGGTTGCATTCCCTCACCTGCCGCAAACCTCTGGTAATCGCGGATTATGACTCGCCGTGCGGGCAGGTTAAGTCCGGCAGCAAGGGTGGGTGTTGAAGATATTGATTTTATCAGACCTTTGCGGAATCCTTCTTCAACTATAGTACGCTCGAGGCGACTCAGACCGGCATGATGAAAAGCTGATCCCCTGGCAACGCATGAAGCAAGTGACTTTCCCATTTCAGTCTCAGCAGTTTTCAGGATACGCTCGGCGTATGAAGCAAGGATTGGATCTTCACTTTTAATTGCCGCGGCAGCACGTTTTGCAAAAGCCTCGGCATTGCGGCGCGATGAAACAAAAACAAGACACTGCCCCCCTTCTGAAATTGTATCAAGGCAGAGGTTAAGATCTTCATAGTTCTTTGATACTTCTTTGACCATTCGCTTCATATCCCGAAAGTGGATACAGTCTTCGAAAAAGACCCCCTGTCTGAGGTCAACAGGACGCCATGTACTCGTCACGAGGTCTGCATCCAGCCAGCTGGCAAGCCTTTCGGGATTTCCAATAGTTGCCGAGAGACCGATAACCTGCATGGAAGGATTCCGGGACCGCATCTTGGCGATCACCATTTCCAGCGTCGGACCCCTGCTTTCGGAATCAATCAGGTGTATTTCATCAATAACGATGAGACTGATATCTGCAATCCAGGCCGCATTATTGCGAAGGAGAGAATCCACCTTTTCACTGGTAGCAACAATGATATCATTTCTCCCGAGCAGATCATCACGACGGTCAAGATCACCGGTGGCAATTCCAACCCTAACCTCTTTATTGCCGAACTCCTCAAATTTTTCGGTTGCAAGAGCTTTAAGGGGAACGATATAGAGGCACTTTCCACCGGCTTTGATGCTATTGTGCATAGCCATTTCGGCAATCAGGGTCTTTCCGCTTGCCGTGGGAATGGCAACGAGCATATTTTTTCCCGTAAGTATCCCTTTTTCTATACACTCTGACTGGGGAGGGTACAGTTCGGAAATTCCAGCTTGGGTATATCTTTGCTTTAAATTGTCTGGGATTGCGATATCCTGGATGAGCATAACAGTTTTAATAATACATCAATCATTCAATTCATTACGTCCCGGATTTCCAGAAATAAAACGTCAAATTGTATTTAGAATTCAATTATCAGGGAATATCAAAATACCTCACTGAATCTGATGGTATTCCGGTATTAGTAATAATAACTGATCATATCCTGTTTTGCCTCTTTCTTTTTCTTGTCGAGGAATGCAAAGACATTTTCATGAGGCACCCCTTCGATGAGCATATCTATTGCCGCCCGGGCTGTTTTCAATTGCTCCGGGTACCCGATAAGGGCTATTGTTTTTCCAAAAACCGAGAGCTCGACATCGGTCATATCCTCAATCTGTTCCCGTGCCCGGCCATCTTTTCCGATTATTCTCCCCCGGAGCCGATCGAGCTGACGCGGGCCTTCTGCCATTCCGGAGAGATCAATTACATCAAGGAGCAGGTCTTCATCCTCAATCATTTCAAAAGCCCGTTCCGGCGAAAATCCACGGTTTATGGCGTTAATAACCTCCACAGCCCGCAGGAGGGATATTGTGTTTTCTTCAGAACCTTCAACCTTTACAAGCCCTTCCTTGCTGTCAACAGAAATTGCAGTATGGGTCTTTTCCTCAAGCTCTTTTTTTGTTGCGCCGCCTTTTCCAATCAGCACGCCCACACGGCTTCCGGCAATCTTTATCTCTTGCATCATGTTCCTATCACCTCGAATTCAGGATACGCTCACATTTCACAGCGCTGTTTCAATATACAGGTTAATTTGTATTCCTGGTTTATCATGGTTCAGCAGTATCAAGCCCGGTTACATCATTGAAAATCCAGACATCCTTACGCACATCACAGCGGTTTTTAAAAAACCTGTTGATATTGCGGATATCCCGCATCAGAAACTGGTAAGCACGGGGGTGATCACGGGTGACCGATTGACCCATGTCAATGAGATATGGTTGGTCCCCGTATAATATATTGAATTCGCTCAAATCCCCATGCACAAGTTCGGCTTTGTTGTAGAGAATGTCGATATATTTCAGGATAGTTGCATACGTATCCGCCGGGTCTTTCATGTCTGCATTTTTGAGCTGCGGATAGGGTATCTCGTTCTCTCCCAAATATGACATAATAAGGATGTTCCGGTCCCATACGAGTGGTTCTGGAACGGCAATACCTGCCTCATGAGCCCGTGCAAGGTTTGAATACTCCTTTCTTGTCCACGCAAAAACAAGCTCTTTACGGGATTTTTTCACGCGGGAAAATCTCCGGTCTCCCGTGATGTAAGAGCTCATTGTTGTAAAATTTGCTGTGCGAATCCGATAGATTTTGATGGCAACCCCAACGCCGTTACGCTCACCATAGAATACATTAGCCTCCTTCCCGGTACTTATCGACCCACCGATTACGGACAACCACTTTTTATGGACGAGCTTGTAGAGTGCCAGGAGTGTGACCTCATCAAATACATCTTCAGAAACTTTGAAGTTGTCAGCATCTTTTATGCGGACACCCATCTCTTCAAGTTTCCTGTCAAATTTATCCAGTCGTTTTTCCAAACTCACCCAGAGTCACCAGCCAGTCGTCAGTTAATTCATGATTTACTGTATATACTCCCGTACCGGGGCAAGTATCTCAACAAGGGATTCGCCACAGGATTTCTTTAGATCAAGCGGATGTACCTCGCCTCTGCCGTAGGAAGATTCAAGATCACTGTAGCTCATGAATATCCGGTCCCCACCGAATTTTTCCGGTCTTTTAATGAGGATCTTCGGGAGGCGGGGGAAAATATGGTACTGAAATATCTGAAGAATGGGGTTCTCCGGAACCTCCGGAGGACAAAACGCCTTCTGGCATTTTTTCCTTATTTCTTCTTCTGTGTCCGCCACAGAAATATAGTTTCCCTGAGAAGATGACATCTTTTTCCCATCAAGCCCGTTAAGGATTGGGGTATGGATACAGACCGGAGCTTTGTATCCGAAGTTGATCAGGTGCTCGCGGGCAAGCATATGAATCTTCCGTTGATCAATACCGCCTACTGCTGCATCCACGCCGAGCATGGCAATATCTGCCATCTGCATGATCGGATATATCATCTGTGAAACCGTTGGATGATCCATTTGTCTCCCTACCTCATCCATACTGCGGGTTGCACGGTTCAGGGTAATCTGCTGGGAGAGTTGAAGGAGGAGTAGTTCGTAATCCCGGTTGAGCTGGAGATCGGACCCGAGTACATACCTGACATTTTTGAGACCAAGCCCTTCGAAACACCGCTGGTTGTATTCAGCAAGCTCTTTCACCTTCTCCATGGTACCTTTACGGTTAAGGAATGCGTGAAGATCCGCAAGCAGGACGATGACATCGAAACCGGCAGCCTGCAGATCGACAAGCTTGTTTATGGTAACGAGATGACCGAGATGTATCTCTCCACTGGGTTCATACCCGGCATAGACCGTTTTGTGCGCCTGTGCAAGAAGTGCAGCGAGGTCCTCGCCCGTGACGATTTCAACAGTATTCCGGGTTGCCAGCTGGTTCGCATCCATCAAAAATAATGGGATATAATGGGAGTTAATGGTTATTCTGGATAGGAGAAAATCCCAGGGCCTCGTTGGTTGTTTTTATGGATTTCAGCGCATCCTTCTCAAGCCCCGTCATTGCACGGATCGCATCTATATTCTCGACGACGACATCAGCCTCCTGGTGAATTGCCTGGAAAAAACAGAGCTCGTTTTTATTGGCATAGATTGACTCTTCGAAGATACAGTTCTCCCAGAGATCGGAACGTTGTCTACCGAGATCCATGGCGAACTCCTTGAGTTCGGCGGAACTTTTAATTCCCAGTGTCTTTTTGATAAGCCCCAGACGCGGGTGGGTTTTGATAAGATCAATAACCCTTTCACGGGTTACTGGCTTTTTTGTAGTAATCTGAAGCGCATGCATGTGCATCATCGTAGTTGGTACGATCATCGCCATCGTGGTGATTGAAATATGAGGCATTACCGTCTGCAGGTCCGGACCGTGGTGACTTGGCACACTGACGGGATCGAGAACAACAGCATCGATGGGCCCCTTTTTGATCTCGCCGGGATCTGATCCGCGCCTCACCATAACTGCATGGACATGTGCTACACCATATTCCTTATCGATTTCGTGAATTATCCTGCAAAGACCTGTAGTGTTGCATGATACAACCCTGACAAACTGTCTGCCTATCGCCTCTTTGTAATTACAGGAAGAATTGAAAGAGAAACCGGCCACCTCATGACCTTCACCACCCTGCCAGAGTGCCTTTTTCCCAAGTTTTTCATAAAGTGACTTATTTGTCGCGCCAACATCCCCCGGGGTTGCATCGACGATTACATCAGCCAGTTTACACATGTCTTCGACAGATCCGGCAACGGTAAGACCGGCTTTTTCGAATGCGGCTTTTTTCGTTATATCCGCAATGAACAACGGGTAACCTCTCTGTTTTGCAATAAAAGCCTCGGCATTCGGCCGGGTTTTTGATACCCCGATTAGCTTCATATCTTTCTGGGCGGCAACGGCATCGGCAACGCGCTTTCCGATGGTACCATATCCATTGATAGCAACCTTTATCATACATTCTTACATGGCGGTTGTATAAAAAAAAGCTATGTGGACCGCTCCACTTGAAGATATTATGGTAACTGTAAAACCTTTGGGGGGAAGAATCAATCAACGGTTTTCTTGGAGATAGGTTTGAGTTCAACGGGATTCTAAAAAATGAAAAGATGAATGAATAACAAATATTTTCCGCCGTGGAGAAGAAATTTATAATTTTTAATTAAAGTGGCTCACTCCAGTTGCAGAATCTCCGGGTAGAATGATTTTATCAGATGCTCTATCTGTGAAAAAGCTGTTTTATGATCGATAAACATCCTGAACGATTCTCCTGCTTTTGTATAGAGCGTCAGAAAACCGGGAAGCAGACGAGGATTCATCAATTCGATTGTTTTAAGATTATCTTTCGAAATCTCGTAGATCATTAATTTTTCAAGAGTCTGTATGGTGCGTGGACGATTATCGATGGTCGCCTTGGTTCCGAAAAGGTCGTCTAAACCAAAGGGCTCATATTGTAATCCACTTGGTTTTGATAGATCGAAATCGGGATTCTGGATAACAAACAAGCGGCGGTTTGTTGCATAAATACCATATCCCTTCCCGGAGGATGAGACAACTCCGGCACCCACACCACGCAGGCTCTCCCCGGTGACCTTGAGTGTCGGGCTTGATATTCCCCCTATATATGTTTCCTCTTCCGAATCACCGGCGGTTATTACATATTGCGGCTTCTCAACAACCGTTACTGTCTCAATCGCTGCTATCAATGTACCCCGTTCATCATGTAATGCGGTTCCCTTGCCCCACAAGTTCATCGGTTTTCCACGAATTCTTACCGTTTCCATTTCACCATTATAGGTATTTCCTGTCTGTTTAATTCCGGAGAATTTTACCGCCTTGTTTTTATCGTCTGACATAACGATATAATCAACAAGCATCGGTTTAGGTTCGCCATAAAAAGGAACTGAATATTCGCGATTTCCCTTCCCCATCATCGTTTTTGCTTCAGAACCGGTCAACTGTTCCATGGCCTTATTCCATGCAATAACAACGCCAGCTTTGTTTATAGCAAAAACCGGGCTATCAAGTGCGTCAATCGTTTTCGCAAATTCTTTCCAGTCGTCAGACGATTCCTCACCATTTAAATCCGTCAGCGGAACAGATTCAGTGTAATTTTCATTTTTTGCAGTGTGTGTTTTTTCGGAAATCTTGACAATTTCCACAACAACTCTCCCTGCAGTCTGATAACCGGTTTTCTCCCCGCCGGTATTGAAAATTGCACGATAATTCCATTGAAGAACAGGATATCTTCCATCACCTTTCCTGATCTTATGCTCCATTAAAATTCCGGGCTTTATCCGGGTCAGGTTGTTTAAAATCTCCTGAATCCTTTCGCAGTCTTCCTGAGGAATAAGTGAAAAAAAATTGCTGCCAATGCATTCGTTGTTCTGTTTTCCGGTGAATTCCGCAAATGAATTACTTACAAAACTTATATCTCCCTGCAGAGAAAAACGGCAGAGAAGATCGGAATGGTTTTCGATAATTGAACGACATGTCCTTTCACTCTCAGTCAACGTACTGTTTTTTCTGATTTTTTCAACACGGGCGCGTATGAATTCGGCAAGGTGAGGGATGTCCTGTACAACACCACCTCCCTTTTGCACGTAATAGTCCGCACCATAATTTAATGCATCTATGGCGATCTTGGCATGATGCTTACCGGTGACGATGATAAAGAGCCCGGAATATCCCCTTTCCCGGATCTCCCTGAGTAAATCAATTCCGTTTATGTCAGGAAGGCTGTAATCAGATAAAATGGCATCAAATTCGAGCTCATTCAAAAGTTCCAATGCATCATTACCGGTTGTACAGGTTTTTACCGAAAATCCGGGTTCATGCTCAAAAAATTTTCTAATTACCTCTAAAACCAGAGGTTCATCATCTACGCATAAAATTGAAACTACCCCGGGATCGGTCAAAGTAATTACCACTCCTCGTGTTACACACAGGATATTATTCTCTATTGTTACTTTATAACATTCGATTTCTTATATTTTAGCCCTTAATATTTCTTATAATCAAAATGAAAGGTAAATTTATTTACATTTTTGTTTTGTTTGAGATTATGATGTTTTTTCAGCGTAGTTCAAATAAACAGATCCTGAATTTTTATCACATCAGTACTATCCTTTGCATTTGCGTACAGTTCGAGAGGTTCCCGGTTCACCTCTAAAAATCGAATCCCCCAGCTGACTTTCGAAAGGATATCTGATGCCCGTTCTCTGTCGCCCATGATGAATAAAGCAGCAGCAAGGGCCTCAATGGATGAAAGCACGCAGGGCTTGCCGAAATTAACTGGATTTGCAGCAACCAGAAAGGGGAGTGCCCTGCGGATTCGCCAGGAACTAACTTTTCCGGTATCAAGGACCACCCATGAGCAATCCAGTACTGTAATGGACCGGATATTTTTATCTGCAGGTGAAAGCGCCTGTTCTGCAGTAGGATCAAGAAGCAGGGTATTTCGTGGAATCCGGGAAATTTTCGTAAAAATTTTTAAAAAACCGGCTTTTTCAAGTTTTTTGACCGTGCATTTCCGGGGGTCACAGCTGTTATCCCTGTAGGCATACAGCGGTATCATTGATCATCTGTGCGTGCGAACACTGTATCAATGTACGTACTCTGCGCCCCATGCATTCTTAATCCCTCGTTGCGTGCAGAGGGGATTACAAATCCCTCGGATCTTGTCCTCTTCGAACGCTGTATTGATCGGTGTAAAAAGTTCGGGATAGAAATGGTGCCGCTCCCCTGCCCGGAGACATTGTATCTGGGTGCCCGGCGCACCCCGGGAACATATCTCGACAGGCTGAATTATCCTGAATTTATCACCCTGATCGATGCACTGGCAGAAGAGGTGAAAAAAATCATTGATACACGTGGTCCCCCTGTCTGTATCCTTGGAGTTAACTCATCACCGACCTGTGGTGTTACGAGTACGTATTATGGCAAAAGCGGAGATGAACCGCCCAAAAGGGCAGGCCGCGGTGTATTTCTTAAAAAATTCTCCGGTATTGCGGCAATGGATGTGACACTATTTTCCCAGTATCATGTTTATCTGGCAGCGCCGCTTTTTTCTGAAGCTGAACGCACTTATAACGCGTCAATTGCGGGTTTATTGAGAAATAATTTATTCGATGTTTTCCTTCCTCAGGAAACTGGTGATGATTCTGAAACAAGAAACAAAGAAGGGCAGGCAAAGATCTTTGCAGATAACGTATCGGCTCTTAAAAATTCAGATATCCTTATTGCCATTATCGATGGTGCGGATGCAGATTCAGGGACTTCATGGGAGATGGGGTACGCATCCGCACTCGGGAAGAAGATTATTGCTCTACGGACAGACTTCAGGCGATCCGGCAGTCATGAAAAGGTTAATCTCATGCTCGAAGAATCCTCTACTGTAGTGTCCAATAAGGAAAAACTTCTTGAGGCAATCAAGTCACCGTTATTCCTGAAATCAGATTCGTAATAATGTCCTGATTTTTAAAAAAAAGATGTTTTATTAGCTTAGTAGAAATCCTCAAAATATTTTTCTTAACGCTTTTTGGGGGCTACGGCATGTAATGCCTCCGCCCCCGCCGCCGTGGCACCCCCCTGGAGCGATAACTCCAGAGAAGGTAATACGACACAATCGCAAAGCGAAGGGGCGGTTCGGGGGGACAGGCGCTGTCCCCTCCATAAACAGGTGCTTTACAATATGTTAATAACTCAGGGTTCTTCAAAGCCGTTTTATTGTTTTCTCCAAATCGATGAGGATTATCTGAAAAAATACGTTAAATGGAATAATCTTTATGACATCATTTATGAAATAGTATCTGAGAGCGATGGCAAAAAAACGCGATGATCGTGGAAAAGAGAAAAAATTAAGACAGGATCAGGTCTTGAATCTTGACGGGGATTTTATATCTCCTGTCCGATCATTTCGTGATCTCACACCCGGAAATGTTAAGGCGGTGTTATTTCACAGCCGATATGCACAAATTCTGCTATTCTTAACAATTCTCGCTTTTGTCCTGAGATTTTACAATCTGGGTTTTAACTCTCTCTGGCTTGACGAAGCAACAACCTATAACTGGTCGAAACCCGGCTTTCTTGAAATCTGGGAAATCAGCCGTTCTGTGGATTTTCATCCCCCGTTGTTTCATTGGATCGAACATCTCATGCTCGTTTTTGGCCAGAGTGAGTTTGTTCTGCGTGCGGTTCCGGCAGTGCTCGGGGTTCTTACCATCCCGGTTTTTTATCTGATTGGTAAAGAATTCCATGATAAAAATGTTGGCATCATTAGTGCAGCCCTTCTGACGTTCTCGTATTTTGGTATCTACTACTCCCAGGAAGCGTACTCATATTCCCTGGTCCTTTTCCTTTTCTCGCTGGTAATTTTATTATATTTTCTCTCACTCCGGACTGACAATACAACGTGGTGGTTGCTGTTTGGCATTGCTTCTGCGATTTCTTTCTGGACGCATTATTATGTTTTCGTTGGACTTGGTGTCATCTATCTCCATGCAATAATTACCAAAGGGACCGATCTGAAAAAGGACTTCCATAGTGCAAAAAATCTTCTGGTAGCATTTTGTACGACTTTTATCCTGATCCTTCCTCTTATTTTTATTGTCGGTGAGCGTTTTTTCAGACTTACGGGATCTCCTCCGACATATGGAGTACTAGGACCAATACTGGTACAGGAAACATTTATCCGGTTTTCAGGAGGGTACTCCTCATTAAACTGGATTATTGCTTCCGTCTATCTGTTGCTGATGGCTCTCGGATTTGTTTTCCTGTACACCAGGGACAGAAACAAGTGTCTCTTTTCAGGGATGTTTCTCATTCTGCCAATTGTATTCAGCGTGCTGATCTCCTCAAAGATGACGATGAATCCCCGATATCTCATCTACCTCCTCCCTGTTTTTTTTGTCCTCGTGTCTACGAGTTTTCCCCTCCTGTTCCGGCTCTTCCCGAACAGGAATCTGTTGTATGTCACGGTGGTCCTGATTGGTGTAATCAATGCCCCCCTCCTCGCGGAGTATTACTCCGGCTATACCAAAGAGGACTGGCGTGGATTTGCGGGAACGGTTCAGGCAAAAACCCAGGATGGTGATTGGGTAGTGCTTCTGCCCAGCTACATGTCAGTGCCATTTAACTATTACTACTCAAATGTTACTGACAGAACCATTGAATACGGTGCAAATAACCGCACGGATCTTGAAAAAATAAGCCAGCTGAAAGGAAACAATAGTATCTACTATGTTGTAACAGGTGATATTTCAGCAATGAACCCGGAGGGGGATGCGCTTGCGTGGCTTGAAGAAAATGCCCGGTTTGATACGGAACGTACAGGTATTTATCTGCTGTCTCATGGTAGCGATCAAAAATAAATTTACAAAATATTTCTGCCCAGCCGGTTTTTCTCGTAAGGGAAGAAGCAGACATTCATTTTCTGGCATACATTACGAGTGAAACGCCCAACCCCCATCTCTCGAATATTCGATCCAGTCTTATCCCGATTTCCAATAACCAGTTGCTGTTTGTAAGAGCGAAAAGCGGAGAAACAAAAAAGAGTGATCTTGTTTTGCATTCTGAAAAGTCCGAGAAAATATTTCGAAGACTTTCTTCTGAAAAAAATCTCAGATGCGTCTCACCATAATTTCTGCCCCTGCCAAACGCATCCCAGAGAAGTTCGTAGCCCCCCCAGACAGATCGGTCATTAGGAGTGGTGATGACTACCTCACCACCTTGTTTCAGAACCCTTTCTATTTCGTTGGCAAGACGGTCAGGGCTCTTAAGGTGTTCAATAATTTCCGCACAGATGATCGTATCTGCGCTGGATGATTTAACCGGAAGGTATTGCGCATCGGCAATAATGAATTCGGTATTCGGAAGACCTCTGTCACGCGCAAAACGAATCGCATTCAGGTTAACATCAATACCGACGGCTCGTGCATACCCAAGGTTCCCGATCTGTCTGAGCTGAACACCGCTCCCGCATCCAATGTCGATGACCACCGAACTGGGTTTTACCGTCAAGGCATCTATGATAACCTCAGTTTTTCTTCTCTGGAAGTACCGCTGGACCAGCATGTCAGAGTTAAAGGCCTTTTCATCTATATCCCCCTCAATAGAATTGTAAAAAGATAAAAGACCCGTATTTTTCAATGGATAAGAGAGGAATTTTCTTAATCCGAGAAGATCGACTCCCACCTCAACGAGTCGTGTGATAAGGGCAAATGATGTTGCGATTGTAGCACTGATACCCATCGCGGTAAACACCAGAACAATACCTGCTTCCTGAATCCCCCACCCTGCCGGGGTAAGCGGGATAAGGGAGAACAAGGTCAGCAATGGATTCAGGAGCAGTGCATCGAGCGGGGTGAGAAAAAACTGGTGCATTGAGAGTACAATAAGAAACCACTGGAGTCCCCTAAGAATCCAGCCTATAAGGGTAACGGAGAGAATGAATGGGGCAAATTTCTGGATAGAACGACTCTGCTCACCGAAAACCAGGACTTTTTTTAAAAATTCCCTTTTCTGCAGGAAGGTCCTGAGTCGTTCGCCGGGATGCATAATGATAACATATCCTGCGATTACGGCAATTATAAGAAGGAATGTCGTAATGATTGCGAGACTGAGCCGATCGGCAAATATGTAAGAATAGAGGAAATATGCTCCCAGGATGGCAACAATCATCTTGAACGTGAGATCGTACAGATACGTGCTGGTTATGGTGGCGATTCCCTTTTCCATGGGAACGTCACGGTCATTCAGCGCGATTGCCACGTAAAGATATCCACTCCGTGCTGGTGTAAAATCAGAGAGAAGCATCCCTGCCATATGAGAGAAAAATGTCACACGAAGTCTGATGTTTTCACCCATAGCAAACAGAATCTTTTTTATCCGGTATGCCATCAGCAGGTTGTTTAAGAAATAACATAAACCCGCGAGAAGAATAAACCCGATATCAAGATGTGTCAGAAGTGAAAGGGTAAGCTGGGGATCAATGGAACTGACGAGCAGCAGAAGTATTATTACTGCAATAACTCCCTGGACAATGCTGATAATCCTGCGCCGTTTCATATCATTGTCCTCCTATCAACATCCTCTGATTAAGAAAATTCACCGGTACAGGAATATCTTCCATGCACGAATGATGTTATTACTCTGCCAGTCAATGAAATTATAGTGGAGTATCGACCCGCACTGGATAAGGAAATCGTAAATAATTCTTCCTTTCAACTTGCTTTGTCCGAACTCCCTGTCCTTAAAAATAATGGGGATTTCCTGTACCCGTGTCCAGTGGGCCTTCCCAAGGATTTCAAAACCCATCCGGAAGCCACGGGGTGAAAGTCGGGTAGCTTTGAGAATATCCCGGTTAATAGCAAAAAATCCACTCCCCGAATCTTTTATGTGGGGAATCAGGAGCCGACTAAGAAGCGCTGCACCCGATGAGAGCACTCTGCGTAGTAATGGCCAGTTGATTACTTCGCCCCCTTTGATATAGCGGCTTCCGATAACCATATCATATCCATTATTTTTAAGGAGGTTGTAAAAAACCGGGATTTTTTCAGGAGGATGTGAAAAATCACAGTCCAGGCACTGAACCAAATCTGATCCCGCCTCTTTTATTCCGTCATAGATGGATGGGGAGAGCCCCGGGTTATGAGTACGGATGAGAAGGTGAAGAAAAGGATTACCACCCATCAGTCTTTTTACAATAGTAATGGTATTGTCAGATGAACTGTCATCTACAACAAGAATTTCTTCAGAAATATTATGTGCTCTGCAAACTGAATCAACAGCAAAAATCATTTTTTCGATGTTTTCTTCCTCGTTAAATGTCGGTATTATCACGGTCAGATCGAAGTGCATTCACATTACCTGATTATCAGTAATCTTACGATAAAAGAGATTGAATCGGGAGCGGCAGGCCAGGACTCAATTCCTTTATCAGATATATACCCTTTTGTTTAAAATATATTCATGAGAGGGGCGATCCTGCTGAATATAACAAGGCAGTCGGAAAATTTTCGCAATTTTTCGCAGTGTTTGATTAAGGTACCAGGTATTCCGAATGGATCCGGATCCGGAACCGCCCCTGCGCTTTGCGATGGTGTTGTATTACCTTCTCTGGAATTATCGCTCCAGAGGGGATGCCACAACGGCGGGGGCGGAGGCATCACATGCCGTAACCCAAAAAGAGCGTTGAGAGAAATATTGTGAGGATTTCCCATGAAAACGGATATGATGCCGAAGGGCTACAAACATACAAGATGAAAACGGAGTTCCATTTTCATATTAAATGCACAATTCCAGTACTTTCGGGGAGTGCCAATCCCGTAAATGCGATGATCCGTGCCGCCCCGAAGGGACTCCCCCGCGGCACTTCAATTACCTGAAAACTCCGGCCCTGGCCTCTCAAGAGCCTGTTACAGATGCCAGTCGAACCTCATAATTTTTCATGGTTTAGGTGCGAACACTCTGTTCATGCCCGTTTCAACAAAGCCAAAAAATCATATGTTTATTGGATGGTATCCACTCATTCACACGCTATGGGAGACTTCGCTTTTGGCTTGTCCCCGCCTCTGTGGCGTCCCCAAAATGCGATAAACCCGATAATTCCAGAATTCGCTTTACCTGGCACAAAGGATTTCTTTTTTTTGAAAATTATTTGGATACAATAGTTGTTCAATTTTTACGTCGTATCTTTGATAAAAGTTGGTGGTTAAAATGACACTATACCCCAAAACAATTGAAAAATTGATGACCCTGATACCTCGGAGAACCTGATGGCAGGTGAAAAAACAGGAAGGAAAATTGATTTGGATGGACTTTCTCTCTTTTTGCATAAAATCTCTTATTTCCAGACATCCTATCATTCTCTATGTCCAATCTCACCGTCGCTGTTCTCGCCCCACCGGATTATGCAAAAGATCTGGGAAAGAAGGGGACGATAAGCGATATCACATTTTATAATATGAAAAAAGGTGATGCAACGGTCACCCTCATAGAGCCGACGAGATACCCGGAAAAATTATCCTCGCTCTTTTATGCAATATCCCTTGCAGACCGTATAATCCTGGTCGTTGATGAAATCAATTCCTTATTTGGGGAATCTGTGCTCATGCTCCAGTGTGCTGGCAAATCATCTGGTTTCCTGATCCTTAAGAATTATATTACTATTGACCAGATTGCACCCCTTATCAGAGGTACTGTCATTGAACATTATGAGGTGATGGATGAAGATATTGTCGGCCTCCGGGAAAAAATCCTCGAAATTGCCGTCAAACTTACCGCTCATCATAAAGCTAAGCCAATCGGGAGCAATGGTGCAGTTCCTGTGGATCATCACTTCAATGTGAAAGGAGTTGGGATCGTTGTATTAGGCTGTGTGTCCCAGGGAGTCATCAGAAAGCACGATACCCTGAAAGTCCTCCCTACAGAAAAAACCGCTCAGATACGTTCTATCCAGAAACACGATGAAGACGCGGATTATGCAGAAACGGGAGACCGGGTTGGTCTTGCCCTGAAAAACCTCGATGCGGGAGAACTTGACCGGGGATTTGTTCTGACGAATGATCCCGCAATAACATATGCAACAACAATTACAGGAAAAGCGCAGCTCGTGAAGTATTGGCCATCTCCTCTGAAAGAAGGAATGGTGATTTATGCCGGTCACTGGATGCAGTTCATTCCCACCCGCGTTGAGAAAGTTGTCACAGAAGGGGACTGGAGAATGCCACAAATTACCCTTTCCATGGAAAAAGCACTCATTTACCCTCCCCATGCACGTGTTGTTCTGCACTATCTCGAAGGCGGGAAACTCCGTGTGGTAGGATCACTTACTCTTTCCTGAATCACACTTCTTTTTCTCACGTTTTCCCGGCCATACCCCCCTTTTCCCAATTACCCTTATCTTTTTGAACGATCATCATTACTCTGATAAGCAATGGTCGATATTATTGGATGGATTGTGCTGGGCGTTATTGCCCTTGTACTCGTTGGACTGATAATCTGGGCTGTAGGCATCTACAACCGTTTCTACAGCCTGAAAAATTCCTCTGAAGCTACACTCGGTCAAATCCGCGTCGCAATGAAAAAACGGCTGGACATGATCGAACAGCTGCTCGGTGCAGTCAAGAGTTATGCAAAATTCGAAAAAGAAACATTCGAACGCGTGACCGCAATGAGGGCAAGTGTTGCAACAGCCGGACCTGGTGATCTGAACAAGGTGGAAGCCGAGTCGCGTTCAATTTTCGGACGCCTGCTGGCAGTTGCAGAGAGTTATCCGGATCTGAAGACTAATACAACAGTCACAAGTCTCATGGATTCCGTAAAAGGAATAGAAGAAGAGATCGCCCGCCAGCGCTATACCTACAACAATATCTCGCAGGAATTTAATACGATGATGGATACCATCCCCTCAAACATTATCGGACGCCTGATCGGTCTTATCAAGCTTGAGTACCTGCAATTTGAAGAAGCGATAAAAACACCCCCGAAGATTGAGTTCTGATGGGTAATTGCCGTGAGTGAAACAAGACAACTGGCGGTACTCGTTATCGCAGGTCTAATCCTCGGAATAATCGGAATTGTCCTTGTCAGTTCAGTTCCTCCACTGTTTGAAGGTGACCTGGTGGTCGACTCGTACGACGCGGTGCTGTACGAAAATGGGACTCTTACCGAGAGATACACCTATGATGTCGGGACATCGGGGGAATATCGTATGCTCTTTCGTTTCTGGGAAGCACCTCTCACCTTTGGTCCAGGTTCGGGTCCTTCCGTACAGTTTGTTTCAGCAACCCCTTCCCCAGGTACCATCGGATATGCGAAAGATGAAGGGGGAAATGTAAACGTCATTGGTGCAGCGGAAGATAGTTCAGTAAAAGCAACCATCAGCAGTCTTGCCGAAACAAATGAAGTTGGGATATTCAAACCCGATTATTTCAATCAGGGAAAATACACCGTAACCTATTCGTACGTACTTCACCCTCCCATTGAATACGACTCCACCACATCGCACCTTAACCTGAAATTCGCAGGAGCAGGCCATATTCCTTACCGAAATGTCAGGATTACCGTGCCGGCAAGCCAGGTCGAACAGGTCTTTGCGTATCCCCCGGTGTTGGACACAGCCAGGATTGGTGATGCTTATGTTATCACCGGCAGAGTTGAAGCCGATGAAAATCTGGCAGTTGAACTTCTGACTTCTGCGGAAGGATTTCTTCAGGTACCAGGGTACAGGACAGAAGTAGCTGATATCAGGGGGAAGACAGGATCAGCGAGTTTCTGGTATAATCTACCGTATTTTGTGGCAAACCTGCTGAATATTCTTGCAAAAATCGCCGTCATCCTGGTTCCGGCTTTATTCGTAGCCGTATATTACTGGTACGGCCGGGAAAAGGCATACACAGTTCCTGAATACCTGAGTACTATCCCCAATCCTGCGCTCAAACCCTGGCAGGTAAACCTTCTTTTCAAAGGCGACTCGCTTGATTTCGATGAGGATGGCTATTACGCGACACTTCTTGATCTCCACAGGAAAAAGATCATATCAATCACAGACAAAGGCGAAACGAAGGGAATTGAAATCCGTTTGCTTTCAGGAGTGACAAGCGATCCTTATGAGCAGCGTGTGCTCGGATTCATCAAACTGGTATCGGAAAATGATGTTTTTGATACAACGCGGATCGAAGCGCTCGCACGCAGTGCACAAACGAACAGCAGTGCCGAGGAAAAGGCATTGAAGTATCAGCGGACGCTTTCAGATGTTACCGGGCGTGTGGATAAGTCCCTGGCAGTACAGTATATGGTCGACGGGAGAGATCACCTCCTGCCGTTCTTACTTACGGGTATTGCAATGTTTGCCATAACCCTGATCCTTGCCGTTGTCAAACCGGTTCAATTGTATATTCTCGGCCCGGCGGTTGTCCTCTGGGGCATCGTCATCGTACAGTCATTGACTGGCGTTTCTGCGCCATCTACACTCTTCGGGCACTGGAAAGACGACCGGTATAAAGAAAAACTCGAATGGAACGCTTTCAGCCGTTTCCTTTCGGACATGGCAATGATGCAGAAATATGCACCGTCTGATCTGTCAATGTGGGGTGAATGGCTTGTGTACGGTACCGCCCTTGGAGTAGGAGATAAAGTAGAGCAGGCAATGAAAGCGCTCAATATACATATCGCTGAAACAGGTGTTCCCATGGGTGTGGTGGGCATGAATTATGCATTCCTCCCGCTTATCCGTTTTACACCCCCAAGTCATGGCAGTTCCGGCGGAGGCGGTTTTGGCGGAGGCGGCTTTGGTGGAGGCGGTGGATTTGGTGGAGGCGGTGCCGGGGGAAGGTAAGGTTCTGCCCTCCCCTCTTGCAATACCTGAACCTCCACTCTTTGCAGACGTATTGAAGTGATTCAATATCTTTTTCCAGGAATCCTGGAAGATATAAATTCGCACAAACCATATGAGTACTAAAAAAGGAAGTTGATCTATGCAATATACGGAAGGCCAGCTCGGAAGGGTCTTTGTCGTGCGGATTGATGATGGCGAGGATATGTTGATCTCCCTGCGCCAGTTTATCAACGACAAATCTGTCTGTGCTGGCACGATCCTCTTCCTTGGTGCCCTGATGAACGGGAGGATGGTAACCGGGCCGGAAGAGCCGGTAATACCCCCGGTCCCCCATTTTGTTATGTTTGAGGGGGGTTGGGAAGTTTTTGGGATAGGGACTATCTATCCTGGCGAAGGTGGTCCGCATATCCACTATCATGCCTCGGTGGGGCGTTCGGGTCATGCCCTTACCGGTTGTCTCAGAGAAAAAGCCATTTCCTATCTCATTGTTGAAGCAGTTATTCTGGAGTTCACCGGTCTTTCCGCACGCCGGGAGCTCGATCAGAAGACCCAGCTTCATCTTCCGGTTCTGGGAAAAGAAGAGGATATCCCTGATGATAACGACCATTCAGACACAGGGGAAAGCGAGGACGAATCCGGAAAGAACGAAAGCACCGATGAAATGGATGAAATTATCCGGGACCTGACCAGCGGATCGTATTCATGAACTTTCTGTATCATTCAATAAACTGATTCTTCTTTACGGCCTTATGGTAGATCAACCCGCATTTCTTCCCGTATCGATTGAAGAAAAGGATAACCTTGGCATTCAACAGCTGGACATCATCCTGATAACAGGGGATGCATACGTTGATCATCCTTCTTTTGGGACTGCTTTAATCGGGAGAGTCCTGTGGGATGCAGGCTTTACCGTCGGGATTATTGCGCAGCCGGGCAGGACCTCTGCCGCGGATTTTGCCGCGCTTGGAAAACCGCGATTGTTCTTTGGCATCTCCTCAGGAAATGTCGACTCCATGGTGAATAACTTCACCCCGAATCTCAAAAGACGGAGGGATGATGTCTATTCCCCGGCCGGAACTCCCGGAAGACCGGATCGTGCTACTATCGTTTATACCAATAAAGTGCATGAACTTTTCCCCGATACACCGATTGTCATCGGGGGTATCGAGGCTAGCCTGCGAAGATTTGCCCATTATGACTACTGGCAGGATCGTGTCCGCCAGTCAATCCTTGCGGACGCTCCTGCAGACCTTCTTGTGTTCGGAATGGGAGAACGCCAGATAATTGAGATCGCAGAGAGACTCGCAAAAGGTGAACACATTGCATCGTTAAGGAATATCCGGGGAACTGCATTTAAAATGGATCTCGCCCGATGGCGCAGTCAGGAGCCGGAAGGCATCATCGAGATTCCCGGGTTCAATGAGGTTGTACAGGACAAAACTGAATACGCCCGTGCATTTGCAATGCATTATGATGAACAGGATCCCATTCGGGGCAGGACAATTGCACAACCACACCCAAAAACCGTCATTATCCAGAATCCTCCTGCACTTCCCCTCTCGACTGCAGAGATAGACCATATTTATGATCTGCCATTTTCCCGGCGTGCACATCCATCGTATACCCACAGAATTCCGGCTCTTGAAACAGTGCAGTTTTCCGTCACAAGTCACCGGGGGTGTTTTGGGAGCTGCTCGTTCTGCGCCCTTACTCATCACCAGGGCAGGATCATCCAGAGCCGGAGCAGCGCATCGATCGTTCGGGAAGTAATCCGGATGACGAAGATGCCCGAATTCAAGGGCATTGTCCAGGATGTCGGTGGTCCAACAGCGAATATGTACTGCCTCTCATGCGATCTCTGGGAAAAATCAGGAGCATGCCGGAACAAGCGCTGCAGCCCTTCCTGTAAAACCTTACAAACAAGTCACAGGCATCAGTCAGCGCTCCTGGAAAAACTTCGGAAAATTCCTGGCGTGAAAAAGGTCTTTATCAGTTCAGGCATTCGCTACGATCTTGCTCTCGCCGATGATTCCAGCTATCTCGAAATACTCTGCAAACATCACGTTTCCGGGCATCTCAAGGTTGCACCGGAGCATGTCGTAAAGAAAGTCACCGGCATAATGAACAAACCTGACTGTAAGGTTTTTGATGATTTCTGCGAATATTTTGAATCATTACAGCAAGGGAAAAAGAAACGGCACTATCTCCTGCCGTACTTCATGTCAGGACATCCTGGTTGTTCCATCAATGACATGGTCGATCTGGCACTTTATATCCACGACCACAAGCTCTACACGGAACAAGTGCAGGACTTCACCCCTACACCCATGAGTGTTTCTACCTGTATGTATTATACCGCTCTCAACCCCTTCACCCTGGAGCCGGTTTATGTACCTAAGGGGCAGGAAAAGAAGATCCAGCGGGCACTGATGCAGGTCCGGGATTCAAAGAACAGGGAGCTGGTGATTGAAGGACTGAATGCCGCCGGTAGGACTGATCTCATCGGTGCTGGCAGGCGGTGTCTGGTACAATCCAATAAGGGAAGTGACATACAATACGCGAGAAAGTATGGTAAAACTAACCAATAAGGGGCGCTTCTATCCAATTTTTTTCTGCAAAAAAAAAATCACGGTTAAATATCCTGCTGTATGGGTTTTAGTAAACAATTCCATTTTGCAGGCGGTTTTTTTATCACGATCTGGCATGATAATTACTATGGCACGAAAAGATCTGATTATCAGGATATGAAGTGCTTAAAATGTCTGGCATTCTCTCATAAAGTGGTGCAGGATTTATAAAATTGTTTATTCCCTTCCGTAATCATCATCGAACCGTATTATGTCATCCTCTTCCAGATACTCCCCAAACTGGACTTCTATTACTTCAAGCGGGATAACACCAGGATTTTTTAACCGGTGCCTCATTCCACTTCGGACAAACGTACTTTCTCCCTGCCTGAGCAGCTTGCTCTCTCCATTGAGTTCGACTTCTGCAGTTCCTCGTACTACAACCCAGTGTTCGCTCCGGTGATGATGCAGCTGGAGAGAGAGTTTCTGGCCGGGCTTGACACTGACCCGTTTAATTTTGTAAATCCCGGTTTCTTCTAATATTGTGTACGAACCCCATGGCCTGTGTACCTGCCTGTGGAATTTCGTTACCGGATCATTACGTTCATTGTATCGTATGACAAGTTGTTTTACCCGCTCCGAGTGCTTTCTGTGACATACAAGAAGCGCGTCAGGTGTATCGACAACAATAAGATCACGGACTCCTATAAGTCCAACGTGTTTTCCTGGTGCATGTACAAAATTGTTTATCGCAGAAAAATACTCCGCCCTGCCGATATTGCCCTCACCGTCTGGTTCTCCTGTATCGTAGAGGGCAGTAAACGTTCCAAGATCACTCCACTCCGTCTCAAGAGTAACAACGGCAACTTTTTTCGATTGCTCGAGAAGTCCATAATCAATGGAAATTGATTCAAGGTTCGTGTAATCCGGAACGTTGCCTTCACGGAATGCATCGAATAATTCCGGTCGATATTTTTTTAGTTCCCCAAAAAAGCAACCAGTCGACAGGAGAAATATGCCACTGTTCCACAGATATCCTTTCCTTACGTATTCCTCTGCTGTTTTTTCATCCGGTTTCTCTCTGAATTCGTCGACAACGGCACCATAGGGAAGCAATCGCCCCGGTTTGATATATCCATATCCCGTATGAGGAGAGTCCGGTTTGATACCGAACGTAACAATTTTCTTTGCAGATAGCGGTTCTGCAGCCCGGATTTGATCGATCGCAGCGTCACCAAGCAGGTGATCGCTGGGGAAGACAACAGCCGTTTCCGATGGTGATTCAGAACGGATGCGCTGCATCGCCCAAGCGATGGCGGGTAATGTGTTTTTCCCTTCAGGTTCTGCCAGCAGATGATCGTCCGATATAGCATATCCCAGCTCTTCTATCTGGTTACGTGCAAGATACTGGTGGATTTTGTTAGTCACCACAAATATCTCGTCCGGATTTGACAGAAGGCTGGCCCTTTCATATGTTTTCTGGAAAAGGGAATTTCCATCCAACTGGATGAACTGCTTGGGATAATATTCACGGGAGAGCGGCCAGAGTCTCGTCCCGACACCCCCGGCAAGAACTATCGATTTCATGATATTTCCTGATATCTGAATTGGGTTCTGTATCACCATCTTAGACAGATATCTCACATAAATCTGTCCGGAGTCACCATTTATAGAATTCGATCGCACTACTCTATCACGAATGATAACTGAACCGGAGAAGGCGATCCTGTTACCTGTGAATGTCGTTTTTACTTTAAAAAAAAGTAATTTTTCTGGATTAGTAAAAACACACATGAACAGGAGTTCACACCCGAACCATGAAAATCATTCAACCATGTAATTCTATGAGGACTCCCTGCCTCAGGGCCTCTCCGAGGCACGGCGGAGCAGTGCAGTGTTTACAAATATGCTTGTAGACACTGGCCCGCCGCGAGGGTGTCCCTTTTTGGTGCGGCGCAGGTCATCGCAACGGGATTGGCACTTCCGGAAATTACTGTAATCGTGGAATTTAATATGGAAATAGGTGACCTTAACGTCTCACCCGTGAGGGTATTCAATTTCCATTCTGTGTGCCTGTGGCCGCAGGCATCATATCTGTTTTCATGTGAAATCCTCACAATATTTCTCTCAACGCTCTTCTTGGGTTACGGCATGTGATGCCTCCGCCCCCCCCCGTCGAGGCACCT
>Ga0209492_1000155_pt1 | contig 21954 bp, 20 predicted proteins | sample PPLLak12cMay2015_FD_187253 | JGI IMG/M metagenome (GOLD analysis project Ga0209492, IMG submission 187253) | Freshwater sediment microbial communities from Prairie Pothole Lake near Jamestown, North Dakota, USA - PPLs Lake P7 Core (1) Depth... | ecosystem: Environmental > Aquatic > Freshwater >... | reverse complement strand
CACTCTCGGCGGAGTTCATGATCGACGAGACCTGCTCGCGGAACTCCGTGATGCAGGCCTGAAGGGCCTCCGCATAGGCTTCCTGGGAGACGACACCGGCAAGTTCGCCGTCCTCGTCCAGGACGATGGCGGGGATGACCGAACCGGGGATCCCCGCGACTTCGTCGTCGGGCGACAGGCGGGAAACGCGGCCCTCCCTGAGGCCGTCAATCGACCCGCTGACGGGAGCCCCGTTTCCGATCGCCGACAGCAACCCCCTGCGGGTGACCGCGCCGACAGCTCCGCCATTCCGATCGGCGACAGGGGCGATGTCCACGTTCTTCGCGTGCATGACCGCGAGGGCCGTGCCGATCGTGTCATTCGGGGACAAGAGCGGGACGGAAATGACGATATTCGATACTTTCATGAAAAACCTCGCAATGCTGCCGGGCAATAAAAAAACGCCTCCCTACGGAAGCGCCTCTCCCCCCACTTATTTGTACGGCCGAATCCACCGGAAACCGAACCGGCAAACCCGGCAATCTCTCTGCAGGGATGCAATACCTGAGAACTCGAGCGCTGTCAAGCCGTTACAAAACCGAAACGCCGCTCACTTCCTGTCTTTCCCGGCTTTGCCCTTCTCAAAGGCCCGGGCGAAGGGGTTGTTGAAGGGGGCGGGCTCGGGTTTCTTCTGGTCCTGACGTTGTTTGTCCTGCCTTGTTTTGTCCGGCCTGCGAGGACCCTGGGGACCCTTTGCCGTCGGGGCTTTGGACGCCGTTTCCTTCTTTTCCCCTGTTGCGCCCTGCTTCATGGACAATGAGATCCTCTTGCGATCCAGGTCCACCTCGAGAACGGTCACCTCGACACGCTGGGCCACCTTTACGACCTGGTTGGGGTCGGAGACGTAGCGGTCGGCGAGCTGGCTCACGTGAACGAGGCCGTCCTGGTGGACGCCGATATCGACGAAGGCGCCGAATGCCGTCACGTTGGTCACGACACCGGGAAGCTTCATCCCGGGCCTGAGATCGTCGAGCTTCTCGATGCCCTCGGTGAAGGTGACGGACTCGAACTTCTCGCGAGGGTCGCGGCCGGGCTTGGCCAGTTCGTCCATGATGTCCTTCAATGTGGGGATGCCCACTTTCTCCGTCACGTACTTCGTGATGTCGATGACCTTTCGCTTTGAATCGTCCGTCATGAGATCCACGACGGAACAGGAGAGGTCTTTGGCCATGGCCTCGACAACGGGGTAGCTCTCGGGGTGAACGGCGCTTGCGTCGAGGGGGTTTGCCCCGTCGCGGATGCGCAGAAAGCCCGCCGCCTGCTCAAAGGCCTTGGGGCCCAGGCGCGGAACCTTCCGGAGGTTCTCCCTCGCGGCAAATGGGCCGTTCGCGTTTCGGTACGCGACGATGTTTGCGGCAAGCTGCGGCCCCAGGCCCGAAACGTAGGTCAGAAGCTGGGGGCTTGCCGTGTTGACCTCGACGCCCACGGCGTTGACGCAGCTCGACACGACGTCGTCGAGGCTTCGCTTGAGGGCCCCCTGGTCGACGTCGTGCTGGTACTGCCCCACGCCGATCGCCTTGGGGTCGATCTTGACAAGCTCGGCCAGCGGGTCCACGAGCCTGCGGCCGATGGAGACGGAGCCGCGCACCGTCACGTCCTGATCCGGGAACTCGTCGCGGGCGACCTGCGAGGCGGAATAGACCGAGGCGCCGCTCTCGTTGACCATGATGAGCTGGATGTTCGGAAGGCCGAGTGTCCGGACGAAGGCCTCCGTCTCGCGGCCCGCCGTGCCGTTGCCCACGGCGATGGCCTCGATGCGGAAACGCTCCGCGAGAAGGCGAAGCGTCTCGGCGGCCTTGTTCTTTCCCTCCTCGGAGAAGTGGGGATAAATCGTGTCGTTGTGAAGGAGCTTTCCCTGCCGGTCGAGGCAGACCACCTTGCAGCCCGTGCGGAACCCGGGGTCGATGGCCATGACGCTTTTCTGCCCCAGGGGCGGGGCCAGCAGCAGCTGCCGCAGGTTGTCGGCAAAGACGCGGATTGCGGCCTCGTCGGCGCGCTTCTTCGTCTCGAGCCGGGTTTCCGTCTCCATGGACCAGCACAGCAGGCGCTTGTAGCTGTCCTGGACGGCTTCCCGAACCTGCTCCGAGGCAGGGCCCTTTCCCGTAATGAACTGCCCCTCGAGGAGCCTGAGGGCCTCTTCTTCCGGCGGCGCGATGAGCAGGGTGAGAACCTTCTCGTTTTCGCCGCGGCGCATGGCGAGCACCCGGTGCGAGGGCGCCTTGGCGACGGGCTCCTCCCACTCGAAGTAGTCGCGATACTTCGCCCCCTCGGCCTCCTTGTCGGCGATGACCTTCGATTTGAACAGGCCCTTTGCGGCGAAGAGATCGCGCATCTTCGCGCGGGCCTCCTGGTTTTCGTTGACCCACTCGGCGATGATGTCCCGGGCGCCGGCCAGGGCGTCCTCGGCGGACTCGACGCCCTTCTCCGCATCGGCAAAGGCTGCAGCCTCGGCGGCGGGATCCGTGCTGTCATGCTGGGCAAAGAGGAGAATGGCAAGGGGCTCGAGCCCCTTTTCCCTGGCGATGGTGGCCCGCGTTCGGCGTTTCGGCCGGAAGGGCAGATAGATGTCCTCGAGCACCGCCATCGTCTCGGCGGCAAGGATCTTCCCGTTCAATTCCTCCGTCAGGAGTAGTCTCTCTTCGAGAGATTTCAGAATCGCCTCGCGGCGCTTGTCTAACTCGGCAAGCTGCTCCAGACGGTCGCGGATCGTGGTGATGGCCACCTCGTCGAGCGAGCCCGTGGCCTCCTTGCGGTAACGAGCGATGAAGGGCACCGTGCCCCCCTCGTCGAGAAGGCCGGCAACGGCCTGCACCTGGCCGGCAGAGAGGCTGAGCTCACCGGCGATCTTCGCAACATGGGTGTCCAGCATAATCACCTCGTTGGAAAAAATCAAAAGGCAAGGCCCCCTTCTGCGCGAGCGGAGACTTGCCGCGGTGAAGAGTAACAGAAGTGCTTCTGCGGGTCAACTCATTTGCGTCGGCACAAAGACTGAAAGCCCGACTCCCGGGCTCGCGACTCATGCCGCTGCAGACGCAGGACTGCGGCTGCGCGCTTCGCAAAAAAATGGGTCAGCCGGCATCGGCTAACCCTTTGTGTTTCTGGCGGAAGTGTACAGGAATCGAACCCGCCTGGCAGGGCATTCAGCACCAGACTGGATGAAGAATCTTACATTTACAGCAATCTCTGGCTGCCACCGGTTCAAGACGTTTCAAGTGTTATGCCACTCCTCGATCCCGGCAAAGCCCTCACAGATTCTCCGGGCATGCTCAGCGAGTTCATCATAATGCCGGGGGAGAGGAAGCCGTGTATCGATCAGAATGCCATAGTTTCCATGCCGAAGAGCATTCCAATCCCCCCTATCCTTCAGGTCCTGGCAGTATTCTTCAATCTCGGCGGATCGAATGAGAGCAACAAAAAAGCCCTTTCTCAGTAAAGTTGCCGCAAGTTCGCGCTTGCCGCAGCGGTCCAGGGTCACCACCACGGAAATGACCGTATTTTTCACATGCCTGTCGATATCCGTGATCATAATCTTCTTGCATGGCGTGAGATCATTTTAAACTGGTATTCAGTGTTTTCGTCTTCTCCTGCTGTTTAGGAAGTTGATCGATAAGATGTCTTGAGGCCATTTCGAGCACCATTTTCAATGTGACGGCATCTTCCACCACGGTGTCCATGCAGTGCTGAAGCTCATCGACGCCTTCCCAGACGATGCTTCCGTCCGTCGAATCCCAGATCTGCAGGAACAGCCGAATGCGGGCCTGCTTCGTATTCATGACACGCAGGCCGAAGACGCTGAGCCGCCCATCCGAGCCTTGCGTAAAGCCCGAGAGCTTGAGCTGCCCCAGGTAACGCACCCCCGTGGCGTCGGCCACCTCCCGGAGGCTTGCAAGCTTGAAGAGACCGGTTTTGTTGTAGTCCTCGAACATACGCGTATATTGCTCATCCAGGCCGGACCTGTTTATCGCGCTGAGAGTCTGGGGCAGGGCCCTGATGGAGATATCCGGACGATGGGTGTAAAGCACCTCGGTGAACGTGATTGCCACCGCCTGCCTCTCCTCTTCCTGGCCTGTTACGGTAGAAGGGGTAATGAGGGCCAGCCCATGCCGGCTCAGGTCATCCGGCCCGAGGGATAATGTCCGGTGCTGGGTTGCATGATAGGTTTGCGGAATGGCGCAACCACCGCAAAGCATCGCAGCCGCAAGGACAAGAAGAAATCGGAAAACAAATAAGGTTCCCATGCTAATAATCTAAAGGATGCCACGCTAAAACCAATCGGGAGATGGATGAAATGAAGAGGGGTGATGCCTGAAGCTGTCTATAGCAATGGATGAACTAATCAGCGACCTGTCGGCATCAGCAGGTTCAGAAAGTATCCTGACGGGTGCCATCGGAAAAACGAAAGCGGGGTCAAAAGCCCTGCCTTTCGTTTCACCAGGTAGTGATTACAGCGTTGTCGAGGGCGGTGTCGCGTGGATTGACAGGAATTCAGTTTGATGAGCCTGAGATCTTGTCAACGTCCGCGTCAATGCCACGACTCGCTTTTCCGAAATTTTTCGTTCTTTGTCGTCAATTTTGTCGAGAGAGTTGTTTTCCCCTGTTTTCGCGCGCTCTCCCCATGTTCTTGGCGGCAGAGGCGTTTTAGACTTCGACAATCGTTGCCTTTTCCGGCACGTTCCCGTCTTCCGGCACGAAAGGGATATTCTATATATTTCAGAGTCTTATAAGAGATTCTCCCTGCAGGCACAGTAGGTGCAATACCAATAGGCAACTCGTTCGACAGCGCGAGTGAAAATAGGAAGCGATTAAAGCGAAGAGAAGCAAACCAGAAACAAATGATCTCCTCCGGGGAGACGATTCCCAAAGGGTCGTCTCCCCACCCCCTCTAAAAGAACCCCGTTGCAAAACGGGTTTTTTTATTTCCCTCCGGTGTATCTCCTGTCTGATATGATTGGAATATTCTCTCCGAAATGAATCTTGTCATTTCCCTTGTTACCCTCGTTGCACAAAAAGTGAATTTGGATGTCACCCTTTGAACCTGCGAGTCTTCATTCCAACCGAGATAACTCCGGAAACCGAGGATCATCGGTACCTTGTTCAGGTTGCGGAGACAAGCTTGAAGACAAAGCTGCCGACCGCAGTGCGGGTTTCGATCTTCACGGGGAGATGATGTTCGTCGGTCGTAAACCAGATTTTGAGCGACGGCCCTCGGCCGCTCACGACACTTTCCAGGCGGCTCATATCGGGGATGACCAGCAGGGTGTCATAGACGTTGCGCTGGATCGTCACCGTCTCCCGGCTGGCCACGATCGCCTTGGCATTGATCACATGTTTCCCGTCCGTGACCGGGATTTCGAGCACATCGCCGGGATCATTCAGGGCTGGCCTGTCAAGCCAGGAAGCAGCCTGGTACGGAACCCGCTTGCAAAGCCGTCACGTCTGAACGTCGAATCCCGCAGCCGTTAGCAGGGCGTTGTCACAAGAAAAGAGGGGCTTCGACATTGAGCCGAAACCCCTCAGTTTTCTGGCGGAAGTGCATGGGAATCGAACCCACCTGGGAGGGTATCAGCCCCCCACACTGGATTTGAAGTCCAGGAGGCCCACCAGTGACCTGCGCACTTCCAAGATTTATAACATATCGAAGGGACTGATGAATGTCAAGATCATCTAAAAAATCGTCTCCTTGTCATGATCGTCGTAATCCCAATTAGTGCAAGCCATGCGTCCCATCTCATTAATTAGCCTACAACAGTTCTGTTTGCTTTTAAAGTCCAAGAGGTTCACCAGTGACCCTGGCAACCCAGTTTATCTCGAAACTCGTGCCGGCGTCATTATCGTCGAAATATCCCGGAACGTTTGATTCCGCCGCCTGAAAACGGCAGAAGCCGCCACACGAACAAGCTGGACTTCGCAGGCCGGAAGAAACCTATACCGATCCTATTTTTATTTTCTCCTGCATTTATAATGCATTGCATTTTCTCCCAATCAGGGTTGAGTGTAAATTAAATCTTGCTTTTTACCGGAATGCAGCAATAAATAAAACATTATAGATTCAGGACAATAACATGTACGAATCTTTTTACGGACTGCGAGAAAAGCCCTTCAACCTGACGCCGGACCCGGACTATTTTTACATGAGCCCGGGTCATGAGAATGTACTCACCCATCTGGAGTATGCCATCCAGGAGAGCAAGGGGTTTGTTGTCGTGACCGGCGAAGTGGGCTGCGGCAAGACGACCCTGATCAATTATCTCCTGCGCAAGATCCCCCAGAGTATCCAGGTGGGCATTATCAACAACACGCTTGTCCAATTCCAGGAACTGCTGAGAATGATCTGCCTGGAGTTCGAGCTGGATATAGCCAATGCCGAGAAGGCGGTATTGCTCACTCGTCTCTACAGTTACCTCCTCGACAAGTACTCGAAACGGGAGCGTGTGATCCTTATCATTGATGAAGCACAAAATCTTCCGGAAAAAACACTGGAAGAGATCCGCATGCTGTCCAATCTGGAGGCTGAAAAGCATCATCTCCTCCAGATGATCCTCGTCGGACAGCCCCAGTTGAGGGAAAAGCTTCAGAGAAAAAGCCTGGAGCAGTTTGTTCAGCGTATCACCGTCTACTGCCATCTCGATGCTCTTGACAAGATCCAGATGGATTACTACATCCGTCACCGGCTCAAGATTGCCGGTGCGCAGAATCTCGACATCTTCGGCACGGAAGCCCTCGATGCCATCTACGAGCACTCTCGCGGTATCCCGAGGCTCATCAATATGCTCTGCGATGCAGCATTGGTATACGGATATGCTGATGATATCAAAATAATTGGCCCTGCACTGATCGATGCAGTCGCTCAAGCGAGACCGGGAAAGAGAAGAGGCTCTCAGGATTCGCTTCCCGAAGACGAGAAGATCTACGAACCGGCAACCCCGGATTTCCCTGCGGTGTTAAGGCGGGAATTTGAAGAGCGCTTTAAAGTGTTTGAAGAGAAGTTTGCGAATCAGGAAGAAAGAATTCTGAATATCAGCAAGGGGTTGGAGTCGCTTCAGGGGCATCGGGACGGAAGGGATAAAATCATTATCGAACTGTTCAAGATGATGAAGAGGAGTTTGAATCGGCGCGCCGATATAATGACGGCACGGCTGGAAGAGCAGGGTTACCTGAAACCGGTCGTACCGGGAAAGAAAAGCGGCGAGAAGCAACCCATCACTCTGCTCCAACCAAAAAAAAAGCAGGAACCGGATCCCGCCCCTTGATCAGCCTCAACGGACAACACATCATGAATGCTTTCGCCCTCATGACTTGCAGCGCTATCCGATAACTCCCGCCGGCCGCAACGGTGCACCGCTGGAGATCAAGAAAAAACCCGCGTGCATCATAACGGGGGCATTCTTCTCCCTGGCAGCTCCCTTGCGGACATTAATCAGCTGTCTTCTCTCGACGAAGTATTTTTAGAATCATCGACGGAATTTCAGAATGCACCTATTCAACGTGATCCTATAAATATGTCCAGACCGGCAGACAGATTCAGAAATTATCTGTACCCGATATTCAGGCGAAAACATCCACGAACTGAATCGATCCACACTTGCCGGAAAACGATCCGAACGGCTCAACCCTACATCCGTTTATATTTCTTGATACGGATTCCATGCCGACTGCAAAGAACACCCGCTTGAGCCGGTCATACTCGAATCCTCTTTTCCATCACAGGAAACTCCGTCAACTCGAGCCGCATATTCTCCATGAAGAATCCTTGTATTCGGATGCCCAACGCGAAAAGCCGTTCTGCCGGTCATTCGCGCTCGACGCCCCGATCGGCCTCATCGACAGATCCATTGCGTCGGCAGGGCAAACCGTGTCGGTCGCAGCCGCGATCGATCCGGATCACCAGCGCGAGAAGCCGGTCGCCCGGTCATTCACGCTCGATGCCCCGATCGGCGCCATCGATCAATCCATTCCGCCGGCGGGGCAACCTGTGTCTTTAGATGTCAGTTGTGATTTTAATAAGCAGGGAAAAGAAGCAGCAACCAAATCATACTTTTTTAAAAATCAATCTGGTCGATGTATTCACGCAACTATGAACGAGGACCGAAAATGCGACAGCTCTAATATAACCGCAGGGTCACATCTTAAATAATAAATATTGACTTCCTTCCCCCTATCCTATTACTGTCTTTCATCCCGTCCATAATGCGTGAAAGATTCTCATGGAGGCGCTGATCATGACACGGCCACTGAGAGTGGAATATCCCGGCGCTTTTTATCACGTCATCAGTCGCGGAAACGCGGGATCCGCGGTATTCGTAACGGGACGGGATCGAGAAAAGTTCCTGGAAAATCTCCAGAAAGCGCATGCACGCTTTTCATTGATCATTCACAGCTATTGCCTCATGAGCAACCATTATCACCTGCTGATCGAAACCCCTCAGGCCAACCTCAGCCAAGCCATACAATGGCTCAATGTCAGTCATGCCGGTTATTTCAACAAAAAGCATGGAAGGAACGGCCACCTTTTCCAGGGGCGGTTCAAGGCAATCCTAATCGATGCGGACGGATACCTGAAGCAGCTTTCCCGTTACATCCATCTCAACCCGGTGAAAGCGGGACTCTTGTCCTCTCCGGATATGCATGCATGGAGCAGCTACCGTGCATTCGTGGGAAGCGTCCCGCGTCCTGACTTTTTAACCACAGAACGCATACTTTCTCAGTTCGGAAACAGTGAAAGAGAGGCAGTGAAGCGATATAGGAATTACGTGGAAGGCGTTGACATCAAGGCGCTGGAAGATCCTCTACAGAACGCGATCGGCTCATTCATTCTCGGAGACAGCTATTTTGTTCAGTGGGTCAAGGAAACGTTTCTTTCGGTCAGAGAGGACCAGCGAGAGGTCCCTCAACTCAAGGAACTAAAGCCCAGATGGACTCTCGAAGATATCGTTAAGTCCATCGGGAGGGAATACAATTGTTCAGAAGAATCGGTGCGGATGAGAGGCCGTAAAAATAACGATCCGCGGGAGGTGGCTATCTACCTTGCAAGGGAGATGAGCGGGAAGAGTTGTTTGGAATTGGGACAGCATTTCGGTGGGGTCACTGGCGCTTTGATCACGATGACGGTCAACCGGGTTTCCAGGCGGTTGGCGTCAGAAAAGGAGTTTGCAGAAAGTGTAAACAGAGTGAAAAGGCGAATATTTAATATTTAAGATGTGACCCCGCTTTTTCACGGTCGAATATGAAAAAATGTCGGAATTCTTCACGTTTTCGCAGTTTCATTTTTTCCTATTTTATCTATGTCTTAACTCATTTACGTTGCATTTCTCTCTCTAAAATGTCGGACTTCTTTACATATTTTGATGCTCGATGAATTGTAACGGCTGAAGATAGATGCCATAAAATAATAGATATATCACGCCAAGTATTTGTTACTATTCAGTTATTATCTTTTGAATCGATCAGCCGGTGGAGAATATGAAATCCTGGTACGGTTGTTGCCTTAAGTGGTATTAGAAATAGAGCATAATACCGTAATAGGGGGAAGAGAATATGAGAAAGCATTTTGTTCTTGGATTGATCGTTCTGGGGCTTATCGTCAGCCCGGCAAGTCTCATCATGGCGGCAAATATCCCGATCAACAGTATTGACGGGGACTGGGCCAATGCGGTTGGCGGTCAGAATGTGCATATTCAGGTTGATCAAGCACCGAATGGACGCCTCAGCACGGTCAGCTGGGGAGAGCCCAGATGGTACATCAGCCCCGATCGGAGCTCATACACTTTCCTTTCGACTGCGACCCCATTCAATGCCAACTCGAACGGTACACCGTTTGCGCTCGGCGCATTCACGCACAATAACTTTCCGATCCCCTCAGGAAGCGGCATAACCAGCGTTCAGCTCCTCTTCAACCTGGGCATCAATGCCATGCCCCCGATCGCGACCACGTTCTATTTCACGCACAACGAGACGCCCAACAATGCCTCTCCCTCCGGCAATCCCCTCAACAACGACCTCGTCACGGTGAACCCTTTCCTGAATGCTTTATTCGTCTATGAGAGCCAGGAATACTACTTCAGCCTGATGGGTTTCTCTCAGGACGGAGGCCTTTCGTTCTCGACGCAGTTCAGCACCATAGAGGGCCTGGCGAACAATGCCACCCTGTATGCTCAGATCACCCAAACAGCCGTTCCCGAACCTGCCACCCTGCTCCTTATGGGACTGGGCCTGGTCGGCCTGGCAGGGGCGAGGAGATGTAAAAGGTAAACACTCTTCCTGCCGAAGAACAGGAGGAAGGAGGGAAGGCAGGGCCACAGGCCCTGCCTTTTCTTTATTGAACGGTTCGGACGAACCGGCGTCAGCCTGATTTTTCGTTGCCGATCGTAATCGATGAGCTGCGGAGGCGCGCTGCAGGAGTAAAAAAATGATTTCCCCCATGCCGGATCACGGGGCGAGCGGCATGGACCTTACTCTTTCTCGAGTTGAACAGCGCGATGAGACGCCGAGCCCGGGAAGGGCGGTTCCCGTCGTACGAAGCTTGTCTGAGTGTCTCGCTGAGCCGCGGCTCCCGGCAGTCGATCAGGAACAATCTGCAGGATTCCTCAGTTGCGTTGGCTATGAACCTTTCGAGCCCGTCGAAGTCGGTCACGAAACCGTCCGCATCGGTCTCCTCCCTGATAAAGCTCACCGGCAAATCGTTTTCAAGCTTGCGAGGGCCGACGACGTGTCACACCATCCCGCCATTCATGAGCGACGCTCGGGCACACTTCGATCAGATTCCCCATATCCTGCTCCATCACATGGAGTTGACATCTCCATGTCAATACGAATTCACTTCTCGTTTCTTGAAAAATCTATTGAGGCAAACGACCGCCGGCACTCTCATCCACCGTCGGGTCACGTTTGCTCCGGACAGTCAAAAACACATAGTTGAATACTTTTTTCGTCGAGATCAGATACGGGATTTTCTTGTCTCGGCCTGCCAGATCAGCATCCGGGTACACCGCCACTTCCCGGCACTCCTCATCCGTGACCATTGTATAAGTAACAGCCTGCCTTATCGTGCAACTCGAACAGTTGGACGTCTCACCGCAAACGCCCGGCTTTCGGGCGTGAGCACAACCAATGATCTCACCCGGCAGGCACCCGTTGATTTCAGATTGTTTCCTTGACAGAGATCCGTACGCCTTCGCATTGGCGGCAAGCGTCCGGACGTTGCCATCGAGCAGCAGTACAGGATGTCGTATCCCATCGATCCCAAATGACTCCGCAATACGAGAAAAAGTTTCCTCGCGGGTATTCCCGTTAAAGTCCGGTTTATATGATTTCGCAGCATCAATCATGGCTGCCCTCACCGATGGAATCGAAGGTATATGGCGTCTTTTTCGTATCCATTTTCTTGATTTTTTTTCTAAGACTTTCAATGAGATCGTTCTTTTCCTGCTCCGACCTGGCGACATAGACATCGTCATATGCACCATACGTTGCCGTAATGCCTCCTTGGCAACGAATAAAAACATCTGATACGCGCCTCCTGGCGTGAGACTTCCGCAGGACCATGCAGCGATCAGTGATCGAGAAGATGTTGTTGTTTTTGACGGGGCCCTCTTCCACTACAGGATCGGAGATTTGCCGGTCATTTCCGATCTCCTCGCGGCAGATTTCCTTCGGGCTAATCCACTGTTCTGCTCTTGTTGCGCTCATTGATGATCCTTTCTTTCTTGTTTGCTCTCACCAGAAGGCATCGGACGTGCCGGATGAGGAGAAACAATAATAATTAATCAAATTCAATGTGTTAGCTATTCTTGTCTCTCGGAGGGGATGATGGCGGGTTCGGGAACATGATGCATAATCGGCAGGGATGCCAAAACAACAAAAGCATATTCAACGAGTTAGATCTGATGCTCCATTTTGGACCGGCGCGGTTTGGTCTACTGTTTGATATGCCGCAGCGGCCATAAAAAAACCGGGACGGATCGCCCGTTTTTTCCCAACTGGATTGCTCAAAGAAAAGGCCAATGAAATCAGTTAATAACTGAAATCATTAGCCTTTTGTTATGCTGCCTCTTTGCTTTCAAAGTCCCGCAGGCCCGCCGGTGACCCTGACGCTCCCTCGCGCGCCCGGACACCGAAGGGACTGATGAATGTCAAGATCGTCTCACTGTCTGCACGTGAGAAAGACCTATTGAAATCCCGACACGTACCCATCCGTGAGCCCTTTTCATAAAAGTCAGGAGATAAACAGATCATGAAAAATCCTGGCAGCACAATGTATAAATTATGCTGACATTTATACTATATTTTTCCACTATTGCCATATCATGGCCGTTAATGAATGATGCCTCGAATTTTGTGTCAATCTATCGGCAATAAGGGTCGCAGCGGTTCCGAAGGTACTTCCGCTCGCCGATGCAGGCGCGGATTTCCCGGCAGAAGCAAAGCTTCCCGTCTGCAAGGGGCGGGGCTTCCCGGCAAGGAAAGAACCAAACGTGATTGCGCGCCCCTGACCCCGCCTGCAAGGCGGGGCCTGCGGGACGCGCCCCCGGTCGCTCCGGGGCCTTTTTGAAGTACTTTTGCAGACTGTCAGCAAAGGGGGAAGCTGAAATGGTTACCAGGGGAAAAAGGCAAAGCCATGAAAAGCGCAGCGACTGGTCAATTTTGATTCTCGCATGCGTTCTCATGGCCGGGATCATGTTTATCAGTCTGGTCGCACAAGCCCGATAGCATCGAAATCATCTCGCAGCCTGCACTGAAGTCTTGTCGTTTGAATTGCGAAGCAGGTTTCCCGCCTCCAGGTGTTCCGCGATAATTCTGGCAACCTCGGCATTGCCCCGGGGGGAGAAGTGACCGGTTGCGCCGCGGGGCCCGCGTGCGTAAAACTCCTCATGAATCGTGCGGAGGGGAAAACGCCTGGGGAATTCCTCGAAGAGGTCCACGCAGGGTATCTTCAGTTTTTCATAGATCCTCTTCAGGCGGACGGTTTGCTCTTCCTTCCGGCCCTTGGACAGCATCTGTTCGCTCGCGAAGAAATCCCCCTGGGGGATGTGGACGATGAAAAAACCGGCCTGCGCCTTGTCCTGCTCGTCCCGCAGGCGGCTGAGCAGGTATTCGACGAGCCGGTCCGTCGAGGAATAATAGCCGTTCGGGTCCGACGGGCTCAGGACGTAATGGAACAATTGGAGCAGCCGGTTCCGCACCGCTATGAAGGCATAGCTCACCGTACCGTCATACTTGCGGGCAAGGGTTTCGTACATTTCATCCGGCGGCGGCACCGGAACATTCCCGAGAGTGTACGTTCCGGACGCGTCGTCGAATTGGAACAAGGGCTTGCTGTAGGTAAAAAAGGTGAGCCTGCTTCGGTCGTAGTCGTGCGGGAAGATTCCCAGGATCACCAGATCGGGCCGCAGCGGCTTCCCATGCCGGAGGTATTTGAGCACGGCCTGGTCTATCCCATAGCCCCCTACGCCCATGTTCAGGACTTCCGCCGGCCGCCGATGCACCTCCGTGAGGGCTTTTTCCAGATGGAAGGGGTACGTCTCGTGATCCTCAACTTCCGTGCCCCAGGTGAAGCTGTCGCCCAGTGCGATCACCCGCACCGTCTCCCTCGATTTGGGCCCTGTCGCCCTGTCGCCCCGCGTGCGATCCGAGGCGACCTCGAAGTCCCAGCCGAGTTCCGGATCGTAACTGGATATGAACGATCCTTTCAGGCCCGCATAATAGACAAGAAAGCCCTGTTCAAAGCATGCATCCGTGATCTCGGGAATAATCCCGATCCCCGCGTAAGGCTTCACCTTCCCTTCGCTTGTCAGCCTCAGGTAGATTTCCAGCCCCGCGAGAGCCAGGCAGATGGAGACAACCAGGCTGATGAGCGTGAGACTGATCGAGCGTGTCCTCTCCGACATGGATGATTCCTTCGGCGCTTTCGCGCAATCAGGCGCTTTTCATGGTCCGGGCTGTCGTTGAAAAGATTCCCGGGGATCCAACCGAAGTCGAGCATAACGCATGCCAAAGCGTGCCAATGGTGCCGGGCACGGGGATTTCATCCCGCCCGGACGACCAGGATAAGACCACAAACGAATGCGCCTGTTTCCGCCTTGCCCTTCTTGACCGGCGCGTAATATTCATCAAGCATTTCCGGCTCTTCGGCGCGATTCATGCATGATAACATATGGACCCTTCCCGCAAGGCAGGCAGATCCAGGGCAAGCTTGACGTCCTCAATCGATATCGAGCCCTCCAGGACTACCAGGATGATATGGTCCGGGGGGCAAAGGCCGAGGCATCAGCCCAAGCCAGTTCACCGGCGCAACATCGAAGAAGACGTATCGGTCCGGGATAGCAGCTCTCGAGGTCCTTCGCGAGGCCTCTCATCCGGGGGGATTTGAGCAGCTCGCTGCCGGCCGCACCCGGGGAATTTGACCCTGAGTCATTAAAGGCGAACCTCTTGCGTACTTGCTGTTATTTATTGACATAATTGGCTTTTTGCTATTATTAAACGGTATCAGCCGGTTTAGTCCCCATAAAAAACGCTGCGGTTTATCATGTACAACGAATTTTACGGTCTTTCCGAAGACCCGTTTCAGCTCAGCCCCGACCTGCGGTTCCTCTACTTGAGCGAGCAGCATCGTGCGGCATACGCCCACCTGGCCTACGCCCTCGGCAAGTCGAAGGGATTCACGGTCATCACGGGCGAGGCCGGCACGGGCAAGACCACCCTCATCCAGATGATGCTCGCCCGGCTCGACGGCCACACGCGCACGGCGCACCTGTTCAACCCCAAGTTCTCCACCTCCGACTTCCTGAAGTACATCTGCCAGGATCTGGGCCTGAAGACGGAGGGCCTGACGACGAAGGGCGATCTGCTGACGCTGCTGCACAAATTCCTGCTCGAGTGCTACGCCCGCAAGGAGCGCGTCGTGCTCATCATCGACGAGGCCCAGACGCTCTCGCCCAAGCTCCTCGAGGAGGTGCGGCTGCTGACGAACCTGGAGACCCCGAAAAGCAAGCTCCTGCAGGTCATCCTGCTGGGCCAGCCCGAGCTGGACAAGATCCTGTCCGACGAGCGGTTCCGGCAGCTCAGGCAGCGGATCAGCGTCCGTTATCACCTCGAGCCCCTGGACCGCAACCAGACGAACGAGTACATCGAGTGCCGCCTGAAGGTCGCAGGACGCAGAGGCAATGCGCGCATCTTCGACCCGGAGGCCGTACGACTGATCTGGAAATTTTCCGGGGGGATCCCCCGGGTCATCAACACCCTGTGTGACGCCGCCCTGGTGATCGGACACGCAACCTCCCGAAAGGTCATCGACAGGCAGATCGCGAAAGAAACGATCCGGGACATGCGCTATCTGAGGCCTAAAAGCGGCACGTTCTTTCGCCGGCCGGTTTTTCTCTATGCGGTCTTGATCGTCCTGCTTGCCGGCGCCCTGGGGCTCGGGACGCTTATGGTGTTGAAGCGGGCCCATGGTGTGCCCCCTGCAACCGTCGTTGAAAAGGCAGTCGAACCCGGGAAAAACTTCACCGTGAACAAAAGCTGGACGCTGTCGCTCCTGGCACAGCAGCACTATGGCCTCGTCAACCCCACGGTTCTGGATATCCTGCTGGAGCATAACCCGCAGATCACCGATGTGAGCCGGGTTCCCGCCAACGAGCCGCTAAAAATCCCGCCGCTCACGGATGAGCAGTTTCTCGGCATGGATCCGGACGGGAGACACCACATCTATCTCGGCACGTTCGACGACCAGCAATCCATTCGGGCCCTGACAAAGCATCCGCTTCTTCAGGGAAAGACGCTCAAGACGGATCTCCGGCAGGTCTCGAGCGATATTCTCTGGTACCGCCTGACCGCCGGCGGGTTTCAGTCGAGAGAGGACGCCATGCAGGTCCTCACGAGCTTGAAACAGCAGGGGGTGCTGCCCGCCCTGGCCGCATCACCCTGACCGGACTCGCGGAACATCACATCCATTCCCCCCAAAAACCAACCCCCGACTCCTCTGAGCCGGGGGTTTTGCCCCTGAAGCGTAAAAGATAGCAGCCTCGTCCTTCGCAATGAAGTCGGACGCATCCAAGTTACTACCGAGTACAGAATTCAACAGTGTAAACGTCAGCGGATTAAGCGTAGGACTGGGGGATGGGGCCTAAAAATCCAGTTTATCTAGTACAGGAAGCACTTCATCGCTATATATGATTAAACAATGGGTAACGTCTTAGCCGGTGTTACCCCTTGTTAGGTCTTGTCAGGTTCACAAAAAGTTCACAGTTCAGAGAGAGTATTCTATTAAAACATTGCTACGTGATTAGTGACTCTGATCTTAGTCACATTAGTGTTGAACCATCTCCTCTCTAGCCCCTCATATGCGCCTCCCATTCCTCTTGTTTTATCCATGCCCAGGATGATCCACCTTTGTTCTGACGGGCGGTAAAACTGCTTTATCGAATCTGTTGCAATCAGTTGATCAAGCAAGGTGGCGGGAACGATGTCTTCCAGGTCATTCTTATATTTGACGGTTAAATAACGCATGACGATTCTCCTTTTTCAGCTCAGAATCGTTTTCGAAAAAGCTTTAACATTAAGGATAGCAAGAAGTGTACCATGGTGATGCATGCAGCATGACACCGCAGGCACAGGACGAGTTAGCGGGTCAATTTCAACTCATATGGAAGGCAAAGGCGAATATGCATAACTCCGGGCCACATTTAAACCTGCGCATTAGTGCTACTCCCGTTTTGAAGCGCCTGCCCCCTTCTTCCTGCCATTCGTATTGGTTAAGCTGCATCGCGCCTGCCCAGGTCGTGTTCCTTCAAGAAGTTCCGCGCCAATTGATAACCCAATTCTACCGCTGTCTTCAAATCTGCCAGGGCTTCTGCCTTTCTTGACTGATTCCAATAAAGCACTCCCCGAAGATAATACGCCTTCGGATCCCCCGGCTGCATCTCGATGACCCTGGAAAAGTCATCCAGCGCTTGATGCAGGTTGCCCAATATCTGGTAGGCTTTTCCACGATTCCGGTAAGCCCTCACATGGCTTGCGTCCAATCGAATGGCGATCGCGAAGGCCCTTATTGCCTCGGGATATCTGCCGGAATCGATCAGAAGGCAAAACCCGTGTTCAAACCATTCCTGCGCGGTTGTGGGCTTCGAGACACTGGCGGTGGAACATTTGAAAAGTTTAGTGAGCAAATCGCGTTGCCCGCTTCGAGATTCCGATTCCGCACCATAGATCGGACGCCTTCTCTCCGGTCCCCAATAAACCTTTTCTTCCAGCCGGAGGGTTACGTTTGCGGCTTGAACCCATTGATTCTCGGAGCACCGGTAGAAATGCGATATTTTCTTGTACAACAGCAACTCGTTAAGTGTCACATCATCGACCAATCCCTCCTGACCGCTTTGGTAACGAACCTTTATGAGATTGGCACTTTCTATCATAGGTGACTCCTTCAAATATCCCCTAAGAAGAAAGTAGCAACAATCGTGCCGCGTGATCATTTGAAATTACTGACGACATTGACAATTACGCCAAAACGATAAGGCAGGGTCAGCTGGCTCTATTTTGTCTTCCAACGATTGTCGATTGTAATCTTCTATATTTTCCTGAAGTCAGATATCAACCATTTCAGGAAGATCCGGCAAAGAGAGGTCTTCGTTTTGACTATTCGGGGGGTAAGGCGCACTCTGCTGCAAGAGTCGGCAAGCAGGCCCCTTACGCTGACCGGGGCATGGGCCTGGGAGCCGCGCTTTCCACAATCCTGCGGCTGTTCGTCGTCGGGACAATTGCATCCATGCTCCCCGACCCTGCCTCAACATGAAAAGATAAGTAACAAAAACCCCCGACTCCTCTGAGCCGGGGGTTTTGCATCCTCCGCGAAACGGTTGCCTAAATCCCGCGCCCGGCGGACGCGTTCCCTAAAACCTGAAACCCGCGCCCAGCGGGCAACTGAACGGGTTTTGTAGAACTATTTTTTTCTCTGAATATATTTCACGCCTTCGATTCCTTCGAAATCGGAATCCTGCGTCCAGATCACCGCGCCTTTGGCCTTCGCCGTAGCGAGGATCACGCTGTCGGCGAGGGGGAGTCCCCTGTCCGCCCCGATTTTAGCGGCGGAGACGGCGATGGATGCGTCAAGGTCGACCACCCGGCCCTGATTCATCAATGCCACGGCTTCAATGGCGGCATCTTCACCCCGATCGTTGAGCACTTTCTTGAATACTTCCAGCAGGCATATGGACGGGACGATGAGGGTTTCCACGCGCTCGATGGCGGCGGCATAGAAGTCGGCATTGGGGCCGTCGGAGAAAAATTCGAGCCAGCCGCAGGAATCGACGAGGTTCATACCCTGTCCTTCTCCCGTTCGACTGCCGTATCCATCCCCCTCAGAAAGCCGCGCATCTTCCTCATGGGCTTGACAGGGATCAGCTCGATTCGATTGTCGTAACGAAAGACCTGGAAGCGAGTACCCGGCTTGATGTCGAGAGAGGCCCTGATCTCGCGCGGAATAACGACCTGATACTTGGTGGAGACAACAACGGTATCCATACAACCTCCATCGATCACATGTTCGTATTACAAATATACGATCGATCAAAGATTGTCAAGCCTTTAACCGCACTGACGGAACCGGAAGGACATCCAGGCTTATCCGTTCTTTTTCCCGGGTCGTGCCGCGGCAAGATCGGCCGGCCGATTTTCCGGACGCAGGGCTAACACGTTCTATGGGTATTGAAGGGAAGGTTTTTCCAGGAGATCAGGACATGGATATAAAAAAGAGGAATATTTGCAGTTGAAATGAACAAAAAGCAGGGCCATTTCTAACCCCGCTTTCGGTTACTGGATTCAATCCTGGCGTGGCGCACCTGAAACTTCCAATCGGTAATCGGGGACGACCCGATCAACCCGGTTCTTCGATGTCCATGTTGAAACCCAGTCCGGCAATCTCCTTGATCAGGACCTTTCTGTCGATCGGTTTGACAAGGTAAGCATCGCATTGACTCTTGAAGGATTCCACTATATTTCCGGCATCGCTGAGAGCTGTTGTCATGATTGCACGGGATCTTCTGCTATCAGGGATTCCATGTTCCCGCTCGATTTCCCGAATCCTTTTCAAAACATCCCTGCCGTGAATCTCGGGGACCATGATGTCGAGGACAAGCAGATGGTAGATTTCGCCGTTCAGGACGGCCTGTTCAAACGCGTCGATCGCAGCCCTGCCATCGACGACGAGAGTGCAGTCACAGAAGGGGGAGATGTATTTCTGCATCAACCGTCCGCTGACTGGATCGTCTTCCATGATGAGTACTCGGGGCCGGCTGCGCACCAGCACTTTATACTTCACGGCTTCTCTTAGTTTCGAGGCAAGATCATCCTTCCTGAAAGGCATCCTGATGTAATCGAAAGCACCCCTTCGCAGACATTCTGTCGCAAGATCGCTGTCGTTAAAGGCGGAAACGATAACGCACTCCGAATGGGGCCAGAATTGCTTAAGAAGCGAAATTTGCTTCAGCTTCTCTTCGAAGTCGTTCTCTATGTGGAGCACGGTGACGTCGAATTTCTCGCCAGCCGCATGAAGGGCTTCCAGGTCATCGCCGCTTCCCGCCACCCGAACATCCCTGTATCCCTCAGTTATCAGGCCCCGCCTCAATGTATCGATATCTGCCTGACTGCTGGCTGCAAGAAGAACCGAAATGGACACTTGGTTTCTCTCCTATATGCATTTGATATGTTAACGGAGTGCCTCGTGGCCAATGATGTCAAGATTGATTTTCGAAATACGGCGAAAAGAAGATTATAGCGATTTCCAAATGTAATCTTCCTCTAACGATCATCAATCACTTTTAACGTTTTCAGGAAGTCGTTGAGACACGAAGACCCGTTCTGAAGCGTGTTTAAGTCCTCGAAGCAAACTGCGATGAAACACCGGGTCCCTCTAAGAGGGGCAGAAAGCCAACCGAAAATTGTTTTTCCTTTCACCTGCTCATCCTCTCTTGTTCCGGCAACCCGTGCCGACAACGGTTACCTGCCCGTCAGGACTGACTGTGGCGGTTACTTTGTACCCGCAAGAGTAGGATGTGTGCCGACTCGATGTGCGATCGGAACCCCAGCGAAAGGAGTTACTCATTTGCCTGCTTCCGCAGGTGGGGCAACGCACAGAGGCACTGTACGAAGAGGTTTTCCCAGACATTATAGTTACGCTCCGATAGATTAAATTCAGTGACTATATTCGGAAGATTCTTTGTTTTCTTGAACACGCTCAACGGGGTGCGATTGCTTTAGTATCAAACAAAAAGCGGGGCAATTTCTGACCCCGTTTCTCATAAATCGTCACAGGGAGACGTTACTTTCTCCTCAGCGTTGCCACACCAATAAGGCCAGGAAGCAGCATGGAAGCTCGTTCAGGAGCGACATCCACGGTAACCTCGAATTCCCCGTTATTATTTGCCCATCCGAGGCAAAGTCGCGTAGCCCCGCTGGCTGCATTAATATTCCGGTTGTTGATGCATCTGTAACGTTTGTTGCAGCAATTAACATTCCTCTTTTTTTAACATGCTGAACACATTAGAGATTTTGATTAACAGGGATCGAACTGACATTAATGATTTGTAAAGCAAGCTGACATATTTTCATGAAGCCTGTTTGTGAAAAATAGACATTTTCGCGAAATATCTAATGAAATCAAGTCATTTAATATCTCAAAAAGCAAAAAATGAAAATTGTAAAAAATATCGACGTTTTTGAGTAATTTCAATTCATCGACCAGCTTCAGTAAATGCAGCAGGAATTATCAATGGACCAACCCCACAAGCCACCATCCCAAAATGGCCGTGTCGGCTAACCCCTCGATGTTCTGATTTATTCCAGTCATCTCTCCAGATTGGCATAGTTTCATAAGTAGTCCGCCGACAAGCGGATTTCCTTATCTCGTTGATATGATTGGTTATATCGGTTGAGGCGCCCCTGGCACATTTGGTGCCCCTTGTGAGGCCAAGACGGGCACGCAAACGGGGGAAACGCAATGAAACATTCGCTGACCACAAGAAGAGCTCATCAAGGCCGCTGCCTGTGCGACGACTGCGGAAAGCACATGGAATGGAAGGGAATCGACTGGTGCATCACGAATAACGGCTATCTGCTCTGCTCGTTATGCATGCGCACGTGGGTCAGGGAAAACAGGTATCACAAGGAAACGAGAAGAGGAGTCGAGGTTTTCCGGACGTTATACGCAGCGGCATAAAAGGCAATTGCTCGGATTATGGGGGGATTACATGGAAACGGAAGCAAACGCGAAGGACAGGTAAGTACGATGGGCTGCTTTGGCTGCAGATTCTGCAATGGCAACTCCGAGAGCGATAACGGAACCATGTCGCTGGAGATCGGCATCTGCAATCGAAAGATTATCGTCTACGTTTGTCAGGATTGCTATTCTCAACTTGCAGTCAGTGCGATCATCCGGTGCCAGTACTGTGGCAATATCTGGCTGCAGAAGGATGCAAAGAGGGGCGGAGGCTTTTGGACTGTGACACAATGCGCCCTGTGCAAGGGGTCCGACCTGGAGGACGTCACCGGAATCCACGTTCTCTCCAGTTACCGATGACAAAACAGACTGCATATTCGTGAAAGGATGGAGATGTCGTATCTGAAAATTTTAGATGTCAACGTTAATTTCTTGAGAACCGCTGCCAGGAAGGATTTCATGGATGAACTGCGTCATGAAATAGAGAGAAGACTTGCCGACCTTGATGACATGAAAGGGTTCCCATACGGCAAACCTGACATCGTTCAATTAATAAAAGCCATAGAAACAGATAAAGTTAAATTCGTGCGGGGGGAAATCGACGCAAAACAGCTCTACAGTGACGTGGATAATACTCTCAACCTGTTCAAGATAAAGCACCCCGGCTTCGATTACCTGAACGATCCGGTCGTGAATGCCTACTTCTCTTA
>Ga0209492_1000152_pt1 | contig 22044 bp, 30 predicted proteins | sample PPLLak12cMay2015_FD_187253 | JGI IMG/M metagenome (GOLD analysis project Ga0209492, IMG submission 187253) | Freshwater sediment microbial communities from Prairie Pothole Lake near Jamestown, North Dakota, USA - PPLs Lake P7 Core (1) Depth... | ecosystem: Environmental > Aquatic > Freshwater >... | reverse complement strand
TATTAATCTATTAATCTATTAATCTATTAATCTATTAATCTATTAATCTATTAATCTATTAATCTATTAATCTATTAATCTATTAATCTATTAATCTATTAATCTATTAATCTATTAATCTATTAATCTATTAATCTATTAATCTATTAATCTATTAATCTATTAATTAACATGCGATCTCGCAGATCGTTGATTTGGTTGATACAAGTAGAGATCTGAGGACATCAACAAGACTGTATGTGATCACAACTGCAGCTGTAATCATTATCTTTGTATTCATCTCTAGTGGGGTTTGGGGTAGGTATGTCGCTGAAGCAAAGACAATAAGTCCCAATACGGTTAGTCTAACCATAAGATTGAAGAAGTTTAATGCAGCAACGTTTGCTATATTGGCATCTGAAATATCCTGAGTCATGGCCATGGTTTTATATATAATATTTGTTATACAAAAAAATATTTGCAAATGAAAATTTGAATTGCTTAATATATTATTTTATATTAATAATATTAACATATCCTTTATAAATGATTCGCGTTTCTATTGAAGGTAATCATTGCTCAGGTAAAACTCATTACTTACAATTACTTGAGAGTGACCATTATAATGTTCATTATCAAAACAATGACATCGAATTAACTAACAAATACTATAGTGATACAAAGCGCTATTCGTTAGCATATCATTTACAATTGTTAAAGTCCTTCCAGCAGCCTGAAAACATCATACCTAAAACCGTTCAAATATATGAAAGCTCTCCTCATACATTGAGAGCGGTTCATTGTGAGTTATTATCTGAGAAGAACTGTTTTGATGTTGATGAATATAAAATTTACAATAATTACTATCAAACACTTGGTTGGATACCTGACATTATGGTTTACTTATTCTGTCATCCGTTAACGTGTTATCAAAGATGCCTGAAGTCTAAGTCATTTCAAACAAACAGCCTGGAATATATAACGGAACTCCATACTAAATATGAGATAGTTTGTGATGAATTAAATTGCCATACAAAAATCTATAAAGTTAACGCACATGAAGATACTGAAACTATTTACCGAAATATTAAGGAAATTATTGATAACAATAGCTCACATTAAACCGTATTAATATTCATTAAATTGACTTTGAGTAGAGCTTTTAAGTTCATAAAATATCCGATCATCACAAGATTCACTACTAGAATACAACAAAGCAAAATAATAACTATAATAAAAAATGTTCCCAATTTGTGCTTGAAATATTGAACTAGTGGATCAATTACATATAATTTCATTTTTTTTTGATTATTATCGTTACCGACTAATTCAACTAATTGTGTAAATAATCTATCAGTAATAGATGAAGGTATCTTATCCATATGTGGTTATAAGATTATCTCCGATAAATAACGTACGTTTAAAACGTACAACACTTAAATGATTTTATCAACCAATCCTTTCTTCAAACATTCCTCAGATCCCCACCAACGGTCATGTTTGAGAAACTTACGTAAATCTGCGCGTTTCATTTGTGTCTTTTCCTCATAAATAGTATAAATTTGATCCATTATATCTGTGAGGTTCTGGTATTCGTCATCAATTTCAGTCATTTTACCCCAACAGCCGCTAGATAGTTGATGAATCAACATGTAACCATGCTTTGTAATCCACCGTTCCGATCCACATACACTGATCAATGTCGCCGCACTGGCTGAAGCTCCTTCAATAATTGTGACAATTGGATATTTGCTACGCTGCATCGCATCAATGACATTAAAAGCATCAAATACACTACCACCATAACTACTGATATGTAAGTAAATTTTAAGCGGTGATGTAATATCAAAATCACACTCCAATTTACCCAGTTTAATATTAAGTTCATCAATTTTATTAATCAAGCGGCGGCAACTATTTTTGTTAACACTATCATCAAAATAAAGATGATTAATTTTACCCTTAGATCTATCATCTCTGGAACCCAAAAGATCACCAAATTTGGAACGGATCATATCACGAATCTGGTTTGGATCAATATCAACTTCTTCCTCCTCATCTAAATCCTCTTCATCGTCTGAATTAGACATATGTTTGCTTCTCTTACTTGGGCGAGGGAGACAATACGGTTCAAATGGTCTTTTCTTTTGGCTACGGAGTCCACATGATATGTTCATTTTGTCAATTGATATGTTTGTTTATTTAGTTATTAATTAACAATTTTTAAAATTCAATTTTTCGGTTATAGTTTCAAAAATATATTTCAATACAATATATGATATGATATTGTCTTTTATTCTAAACGTAATTTACTTGATTTTAATTATTTTTATATTCTTCTTCATTATTGGTAATGTCTCCTTAATGAGGTCGGGTAATAATAATGTGATAAAAACCGAACAGAAGATCAGTCCTTTATTCACTAAAGTAAATAATACTGAAATTAAGCAACCAACGGACCGCGAGGACCGTACGGACCGTAAGGACCGTAAGGACCTTCAGACAGAAACTATAGAAGATTTAAAGAATTATGGCCAACAAATAACAGACAAAAATGATATAGATTGTCAAAGTGCTAAGACGCAGATTATGAAGAATATTACATTTAAAATTAATAAAGAACAAGAAAGCGGGCTACAACAGATTACCCCCAATGACCAAAAGACAAGTATCGGTACCGCTCCAGTGAATGATCAAGTCCCGTTAGCACCAGAGCTTGAAAATTTTGAGGACTATGCTCCAGTTGATACCCCTGTTGGTGTTAAATCACCAACAGATCGCGGATACATTAAAGTGAAACCTGATCACTCAAAACCAGTGGCTGCGAACGAATTAGGAACAGTACATCAAAATAAGTTCACCAGTGAATACCGCGTACCATGGTCTGGTAAGAAAGGTAAAGACGACCTTAGTTATTTCTTTGATACTCATCATTTTGATACCAAGTTCGATCAAGCACAGAGACGTCCAGTCGCATGTCCAAATGATTGGGATACAAAACACCCTTATTAACTAATAATTAATTACTAATAAGTAATGATACCATATGTACTGTACTCCATAAAATCTTTAGTATATGGGTGCACCATTTCATCGTTCATAATCTCATTGGGAAACATCCATTGATGTTGAGAATGCTGTTGTAAAAAGACGTCTATATTAATATCTTTTTCATTAAGCTCAATATTAACACCAATTGAAACATAATGTGTACTTGTGATCAATGGATTAATAGGGTAGAAACATGTATCATAGAAATGATCATAGATACCAGAGATCGTGTATGAACCACTAAAATGGTCAACTCCTAATTCTCCTTTCATTAAACGTATGACTGCTTCTTGTAACGGTTCATTTTTACGAATGCGTCCACCTGGAACAAACCAATAACCCTGCGCAGGGTTATTGACTCTTTTTCCCACTAAAATTTGCTTCTTGTTATTATGAACTAAGAGATCAACTGAAACCAGTGGGGCGTTTTCTATAACCGTTATAAATTCACTTGTAGAAATCATTTATACGATTATAAATCATAAATCTTCCTAAATATGTATTCCATAAAAATTGATAAATTTAAAATAATTTATCAATTGAAATTTATCAATTGATAAATTATTTTAAATAATTTATGAGCGGATATATTTCATCATTTATTTGTAATAGTCTGACCTTACCGTATCCCATTTTTGCCAGTTTTAAGGCTATTGAATCTCTTGATAAGGAGTGCGACAAACAATGGTTAACTTTTTGGATTGTCTGGGCAAGTGCCGTATTGGTTGAATCTTTTACAAATATATTTATCTATTGGATCCCCCTATATTTTGAACTCAAGTTAGGATTCTTTCTACTATTACAAACACCGTTCCTCAATCTATCTGAAAAAATATATGAGTGGTATATTAAACCATACCTTCTCCAAAGGCGGTTGTATTTGGATACAATCATAAAAAATGTATTACAATATGTTTTAGGGTGGTTATCACGATTACCAAACCTTTTAAGTCAAGTGTTGAACCCTATACAACCACAACCACAACCACAACCACAACCACAACCACAACCACAACCACAACCACAACCACAACCACTTAGGAATGCTTGGAGCTTCTCTAATATTCTAAACTGGACGTATCGTAGCAATATCTCTATCCTTAGCCGCTAAGAAAGAATCTATCGTATCACATAAATCACTTTGGGTTTTCTTATCATTCTTCTGTTCAATTGAGCCTAGTATTTGCTCAATAATGCGAATCTCATCAACGGTCCATTTGGTGGTGTATTCCTGATAAATAGTCGTAATCATAGGTGTTAAGTACGACATATGCTTATTAAAGTCTTCTAATGTAACTGTTGTATTATCTGATAAAATTTGAATATAAGTGTCTAAACAATTGATTATCATGGACCCTATATCATTATTAATACTGTATGTTAGTTTTAACCGTTTTAATCCAATGATTGCTTTCTCTTCTAAGAGTTTGAAAAAATCACGCATTTCTTGACAAAAATGAGTTTCTAAATGTCCTAATGTGATTCCATGGAAATAGATCAAAGGCCACTTCAATTGATATAATTGGTTACGGTCATTACCTTTTATAAACCTATGTATTCCTTGTAGATAATACGGTTCCTGAACCGTTAACATATGATCACGGATCCCCATTTTGGTACCTATTTTTTTATGGCCAATTAAACACAGTTTTACTACGGTTGTAATTGGGTCTAAATAATCAAACTCAACCTTATTGGTCATGGTATGACCTATTAACATTGATATTCCAGTGCCAGCATATTTAGCTAGATAAGCATCCATTTGAATCGGATTATACAATTAGTGTATATGTGTATATTTATATACATATTAATTGTATGTATGTATGTACATACAATTAATATTTATTAAAAATTTGAAAAGGATTTAAAAATTGTTATGGTTATTAACATAACAATGTTTGATTTTGAATTAATAAAAACGGATTTAGAAGAAACAACACTCAATGGGAAAACCGTCCAACATATCATTAACAACAATTTGAAGCAAATGATTACCGATCATTTGCTTCAAAAATATGGGATTAAGATGAGTTGTACTAATAAATACTTCGTTGCAGTAGACCCTGTACTGGACTTAGAACTTCTTAAGAAACACCGACATCTAGTATATGTTAATACTAACCAACGTATTTATTTAATGATCTTGTCATCCTTTAAGGGTCAACCAGTGTGTCTGTTTATTGATAAACAGAATATGATTTTCTATGTTTTAAAGTGTCAATTTAGCCCTAGTCTTTATCAGGGAATAATCTTAGAAGGAGAGGTCATTGACTCATATTTTATGATTTCTGATTTTTTAGTGTATCTGCAAAAAAATATCATTAATCACCCATTGGATAAGAGATTAAATCTTCTCCAATCAATCATTGCCCCAAAAAATTACCAATATGATTCATTAATAGACCCCTTTCAGAGTATCATCAAAGATTTCATAGAGTATTCACAAGTAATTAATTTTATCCAAGAACACTTATCAACTTTACCGTACAAGAATAAAGTGACTGGATTTATCTTTCGGCCAATTGAGCATAGTAATAAAAATTTAATTTATAATTTTAATCATAAAAATTGCTCAAATGTCAAGAAGAACCCACCAAGCGTGGATACACTAGTAAGTCCCAATGAAATCAAACCGATGAAAATTAATACTGATCGATTCAAAGAGGTCAAATTCCTGTTGTTTGAAACAGGCAATCCAGATGATTATAGATTACAATTATTTAGTGATAATGAACAATTGATTGATTATGATTACGCGTTAGTCAATGATATGAAAACAAGTCAAATGTTACAGAAAATACTCGATGAGAGCTCGATTGTCTCTAAGAGTTTAGGTATTTGTTTTATATGCCGTTATTATCCCACATTTGAGAAATGGAAACCGATTCAAATGGTCGCTGAATCTCCTGATAATTTAACTAATTTAGTCTAATTGAATTAGAAATTTATCTAAATAGATGATATAAACAAATGAATAACTTTGTGGGACAATTATTAAATCGTTGCACAAAGTGTGATGAACATAATATTCCATACCTAAAGAGTAAAATGGTGATTCAATCAGAACCTAAACCGCTTCGTTCTAATCAAAAGGCACAAGAATACGAACATTTTTCAGAAAAAATAGTTTCTATTCAGCATATAACTCCATCATATTACCCTAATATGACTCTTGAAATGATCGGCAAGCGCCCTGTATACTCTGTCAGGACGGAAGAATGTAATATCCCTGATATTTTAGTCAAAAATATTGGTAATCTACCTAATCATGACGTTGGTTGTCTCCAACCAACATGGTCACCTAAATGTATTTAAATTTGAGTTATTTCTAATCTAGAGCAAATAGACCCCACTAATGGATCATTATGATAATGGTCATGATAATAGACCTTTGTAATACCGCACGAACATAATAGTTTAGCACAATTGAGACATGGATAATGAGTAATATATGCAACACATTCTTTGAGTGAGACACCCGTATTGGCACCATAACCCACCGCATTTTGCTCCGCATGAATTGTAGCCATTTCATGTTCTTTACCATCAACACCGACTTTAACAACGCTTTTATGTTCTTCACCTGACATAAAACCATTGTATCCCATACTAACAATACGGTTATTTTTAACAAGTACACAACCAACATGGAGTCGGTCACATGATGACCGACTTGATGTTAAAAACGCCAGACTCATAAAATAGTCGTTCCAACTAATCCTTTCATGAGGGTTAGAGTCCCATGTCATGACTAGGTCGCGTATCGCATCGACTTTCATTGACATATCAATATGTGAATATATCAATAGTTGAATATGTGATTATTTATAATGATATTTCGAGCGAAATATAACAAATCAATTTTCAGTTTATATAATATAAGATTATTAATGATCAAGATAGATTCTCTACTCAATATCATAGTTATATGTTTAATAACAGTTGTCTTTGGATGCTTACTTGGATTAGCAATCACACGGATCGTTGACTATAGATTATCTGATATTTCTATTAATTTACCTAAAATTAATATACCATACTTACCAGAAGGGTATGATGGTCAATTTAGTTTATATGAAGGTCCTCACAGGTATAAACCATCTGATAGAGATTTATTTGAGTCATTTTCAAATAAATCACACCAATTAGGAGGAAAAACCGAGACTAAATCACAAATACCAGAAAAAGAAAACGGTTCACAATTAGGAGAAAAACTTGTGAATAAATCACAAGTACCAGAATTAGGAGAAAAAACTGAGAATAAATCACACGTACCAGAATTAGGTGATAAAAAAAAGGATGACAATCAGAATGAAAACACAGATAAAGAAGACAAAGAACATGTAGATAACGGTTCAACTCCCAATGTGGACCATATGGGAGCGACTTATTATAAGGATCCTAAGAATATGACACCCCAGCAAATTCAGAAGTTTAAAGAAAAAGCTAAAATTTACAAGATGACACTTCAAGACTACATTAATTGGCTTACTATGTTCATTGATGATCCAGATGCACTACCACCGAAGCATCTATCGAATTTACTTAAATTACGTGGTGGACAATCCCTAACTAAAGATGATATTCCAAGAGACCAAATACCGTATCCATTAACAGCACAACAGTATTTTGAAAAAGTCTCCACAATTGATGACCAGTTACTACCGCAAAACTTAGATACAGCAGGCGTCCAAATACCTGCTAATTATATGGAGTATTCGCAGTTTGATTCACCACGTAACCTGAAACACTTAGATGATTATAACCACATAGAAAAACTCAAAAAATACGAACATAAAGAATCTATTGACCAAGTAACACCAAAAATTTCTCATGAATGGAACAATTAGAACGGTTTCTCTTATGGATATGATTTTATTTCATTTTTAATTTTTTTCAAAAAAATAAAAATGAAATTGTAAATTATTTTTTAATTTTTTTTTGAAAAAAAAATTAATTTTAATGATGATATTAGGACCCCTATCTTCTAAAGCGATAGATAATATTATGTAATACAAAGTTATAAGTTATAAGTTATAAGTTATATACAGATGAAAACATCTAACTGGCATCTGTTTCTTAAAAAGAACAAAGGAATGGGGTTCTCTCTGAGTGAATTATCTAATCAATATCAGCATCAAAAGCAATCAGGTGGTCGCTTTATGTGCTGTCGTAGTCAGGATGAGGAAAAGTTCGTCCGTAATTATATTCAAATACATCAAAGTAAAATGTTAAATAATTTAGATAATATTGGAGTCAAACATATCATTTTAACAAAATCAAGGGATCGTGATGGAGAATTAGGGCGCTTCATCATCTCTTTTCAAAATGAGAAAAAACAGGAACTGTGCCACATGACACTCATTTGCGGATCTAATCATTGGAATGAAGCTACAGGAATTCGTGAACCGCACTTCACTATCAATGAGATGCACTATTTTTATATATTTGATGCAAAAACAAATACACTGCGGTTTCGCAATCCTCGCCAAATGAATCTGGTTCCACCTGCTATTGTCAAGACAATGGAAGATATGTTAAAGGCTATCTCACCTAAGTCCTGTCCACTCAATTGAATTACAAATTACAAATCACACGTAATTATATAATTTATATTATAATTATATAATAAATTATACGAATGGAAGCACTTACTTCACTCTTACATTCTGGAATGCAATATAATTTTAGTAACTATACAGAAGGTGGTAATTTTGATATTACTCAGTATAAAAACCCAGATAGTTACGATTTAGAAACACGTAAAATTATCAATACATTAACGTTACAAGAGGGTATTAATCCAGTTGGTAGTCAAAAATTTAAAGCTCATCGTTATCCTGGTGATATTGATATATTTGAACCAGTTAAGATATGTTGTTCATTAGACACGGCAACAAAGGAAATTATTAAAAATATCCAAAAAGTTGTGAGTGATATTAAAAAAGAACCGTTATATTTCCTTGGTGATTTTAAAGCAGGATTAGATACACGTTATGAACTTAATTTAAAACAAAGTAAAAAGAAAATTGTCTCTAATTTAATGTCATTAGAGAAGAAAAAACTCCTAAGCAGTGTTGAAACGGGTCATTTATTAGATTTATTAAAGACCAATAATATTGGTCAAATTAAAGATGAACTTAGAAAACACTACATTGTTAGATGGGATGCTGATGAGATTTTAAAAGGTGTTAAAAAACTACCTAATAACCGTACATTATCACTGTTTGATGCAATCAAGCATAATACACCCGTTAAAATAGATTTATGGGCACCTATGAACGGTAATTATACAGAGATTACCAATTTCTTACTTTTAATGTATATCGATGATAAAGGAAAAGAACATATGATTAATATTGAATTAGCTGATCGTATCAAGTCACTAATTGGTGATATTAAATTATATTCCAGTCCAGAACATCTTAAATCTTTAAAAGTTGCGAAAAGAATGTGGGCAATTGGTCAAGTTATTAATGATAAGAAAACAATGAGAAAATTATATCCGCTATTTGGGTCAGATATAGCTCAATTAAGTCAGGTAAATAGTGAAATTGAAACATTAATACTAATGTTATCAAAACTGCTGAATCCACCATTTGAAGTAATTGTCAAGCAAATAGACCGTTTTAAATCACGTATAGGTAACTCTTTCATTACTTTCAACGAGGATTTTGTTTTTAAGAATATTAATTTAATTGTTACAATGTATCGTAAATATGGTGATAATATTGATCGTGATGTAATTATTACTATCTTGAAAGAAATATCTGAATATTTTAGTCAAGTTATTGAAGAGAACGCAAGTGATTATATGAGAAAAGAAGGATTATTAAATCCTGACTATTATGACTATTTACTTGAAAAATAAGGACCTAGACCTTAGGCTTCCTCCATTTTTTCATAAATAAACAACATTTCTGTACGGTTTTTCTTATTCATTCTCAATGGTGAAACGCGGTTCAGTAACTGATAAACATCAACTAACTTGAAGTATTTTAAAGCTATCATGTTTAAATCCTGGATCAAATGAAATTCACACTTTTTAAGGGAAACATAGTCATTGATGATGAATCCAAATCGCTTACCTGGTTTTAAAACCAGGTGACATAGGGCTACAGTATCCTCCCAATATCTTTCCAACCATTCCTTATAAGTCGGATATAATTCAATTGATTGATCCCCTTCAGGGTAAATCTCCATATTAAAATATGGGGGACAACAAATACAAGCATCGAAATAATCACTATATTGATCCAGAAACTTCATATCATATAAGAGAGACTCAGATGGTTGGCAATATAAGTCAATATGTTTCCTACTGAGCCGTTCTAGTTCTTTTTTTGATGTTAGTTTAGGTTTCAATTGAGTCTGATAATAATCAAATAAAAACTGACTACGGTCACAAACGCATTTCATGACATCTACTCCAACATAGTGCTCCCAATCACTGTGCATGAAAGCACACATATATGATGACCAACTTAAAACTGGTGTAAATATTCTAGTCCCGCTAAATAGATTCTTGAGGACCCAGTTCATAGTATAAGGGTTCAAGATTGAGGCTTTGGGTTGATATTGTTGAAACAAGTAGAAGAAATTATTAAAGTTGACCGTATGATTTGGTTTCTCTCTGAGAAAAAGACCAATACTTGATGGAGCAAAAAAACGGTCCTCTAATTGAAGCAAATTGTAGGCGTTAATAAAGGTCTGCCAGAAGGATGTTGATGATTTAACCGTATTCGTAATACTTGTATTGTGCAGAATATCCAAGTAATTGAGATTACGAATAATTTTACGCGATAAGTCATTTTTCTGTAGACTTAAACCAGCAATTGGTCCATCTAATAAGCGGTTGAATTGCTCTAACATAGCATTGACATTTGTTACCCGTTCAGAATCACTTACATAATCCATCCACACTGATATTAACTGCGGATCATTAATAAGCGGTTCTGATGCTGTTGGCACCATAATGTTAACCCTATCCCACTTGAGATCATAAAATGATGGTAGTTCAAAATAACTTTTATAAAATTCAGTTAAATACTGATGACGATGAACTACTATGACGTCATAAAAATAATCAATGATTTGTGTTTTCTGTAGGTAACGGGAATCATCCGTCTTCTTGATAACCGACTTCATGTTGAATAAATCCTCGAGTGTTGGGTGTTTAGCATAAGTAATGGTAAATTGTTTGACAAACTCGTCTTTACTTATGTTAATAAGTGGGAAATATGATAAATAGTCTTCTAATGTCAAGAACATAGTGATATAAGCTCTTATTGATATAATAACTATTACTAATCAATTTTTTGAATATGTCTTATTCAAACGTAATCTTTTTTTAGTAGAATATCGGTCTTTTAAGACAAAAAGTACAAAGACTATAACAGAAAGTGGCAAGATAATATTGAAGATAATATCAAAGATGTTTAATCTCTTCCAAAAATTAATAATAGGTGCTTTATTAACATATGTCGACTGGTATAAAATTGGGTCTATTAAACTAACTCTCTTAGACATCTATAAAAATTGATTATATAAAAAATCATATCATATTATTCTATTATAATCTATTATAATAGAATAGATGGAAGTTCTCGAAAGAACTGATTTCATTCAACGTACTATTCAAAAACGCGATGATAAATTAGAACAATTGCAATCTTTGCGGTTTAATCTACTAGGTCAATCGGTATCACCTGATATTACAAAGAAATATAATGAGATTGTTCAGGAAATTGAAAAATTAAGTCAGGAACTAGAACAGTTTCAAGTTAATGACATCCTATCAGAAACCGCTGCGAAAAATAAACATGCCCTTGAAAAAGAAACCCTATTAAAACAAATCAATGATAATATTCAAAAACATCCAGAGGAACCTTTATCTAAGAAAAATTACCAGTTATTAGAAGAAATACATCATCTTGATGAGACATATGATACTACCGTTGAAGATTTCATGAAAAAGAAACTTTTAACACGCTATATTACACCTGAAAAACCACCAAAGATTGAAATTCATATTAGATCACATGTAAATGAACCTGTTCCTGAAGTGAAGTCTCCTCCCAAAACGGTTAGAAAAATTATTAAGAAAACAATTAAAACACCAACACAAGCACCAATACAAGCACCAATACAAGCACCAATACAAGCACCAACACCAGAACCAACACCAACACCAGCACCAGCACCAGCACCAGCACCAGCACCAGCACCAGCACCAGCACCAACACCAGCACCAGCACCAACACCAACACCAGCACCAGCACCAGCACCAGCACCAGCACCAATACAAGCACATGAGTCTCAAAAAAGTTTTACAAAAGACCAGTTTGACCAATTTCATAGCCGTATTGTTAATGAAAAACCTGATTTCAATCAGTTTTCATTTGAACTAGTTCAACCAGTTATTCAAGAAATCATAAAAATGAATATTACCCGTGATTATGCATCGGTTCGTGCATATTTAACACAACAGAAGAAGAAAAATGTCCCTAGTTTTTTGAAATTAAAAGAATTTGGTGTTGCAGAACCAACAACCGCTAGTTATATATTCAAGATTTACAATCAAGTTAGTAAATAATTTATATGTTATAAATATAGATGTTTCTGTTAAATTACATTGATCCGCTTTATTTCTTTTCTGCTTTGTGTATTGGGTTGTTTTATACATATATTACGGCACCCCAACCACATATTGTGGTTAAATACCCAACCCCATTTAATGCTGGTAAAGTCACTTATATTGACCAAAATGATGTCTGTTATAAATACCAAATTCAGAAAACCGAATGTCCAAGTGATAAATCTAAAATTAAACGGTATGATTTTCAATAAACGTTGACTGAAAATTATTATGATATTATGTCATACATAATATGATAATATCATAATATTTACTGTTCACCCTCTCCCCTTTATTCATCACAGTTTGTCATATATGGTTGATATTGATAGCACGTACCTGTTCCATATTCATAATATGTATCCTTAATCTCATCGGGGTCAGGCCCACTATATAAAATTACTTGACAGTGTCTCCCTTGGCACGCTTTACGAAAAATAGTAGATAAACCTAATCCCCATATAATGGACACAAGAATCATACCAAGACGCGATTTAAAGAAATCCTCAATCATTATATATGTATATATATTCCTGTCAAAAAAAATCTTGAAAACTATTATATGTTCGTATATAAATTATCATCATTCATCCTCGGTATCTTATCAGGCTACCTACTTATTAACATATTAAGACCAAGTATCATGTACCATGGACCCGATTCAAATGAAGTAAGGTCGAAAATATATCACAATAAGAATAAAACCGATTGTTATAGATTAATACCAAAAATCTATATGTGTCCACTTAAAACAACGTCAACAAAAAAAAATTTATAGGTTATTCATTACGTTTATTTTCACTGATATTTAATAATATCTTACAATATATCATATAAACAATGAGTTCTGATATGGGTTCAAATCTAGCAGGGGAATTGATTAATGAAATGCAGAATATTAATAATCCAAATGTTTTTAATATTGATGGTTCAAATCAGGGTGGACAAATGGGGGGCCCAATAGGTGGACAAATGGGTGGGCCAATGGGTGGACAAATGGGTGGACCAATGGGGGGCCAAATGGGTGGACAAATGGGGGGCCCAATGGGGGGACAAATGGGTGGACAAATGGGGGGCTCAATGGGGGGCCCAATGGGGGGACAAATGGGGGAGATGGGTCAGGGTCAGGGTCAGGGTCAGAGTCAACCGTCTATTAATCCACAACTACAGCAACAATTTATGATGGTCTTACAACAAGATCATGAAATACAGCAACAGTTTGCGAATCAGCAAACATTACAGCAAGCACTACAAGACTCAAATGTTATGATGAATGTCATTTCTCATTTCGAACAGAAGATGAAAGCACAAGCACAATCCCAAATGCAAACACAACCAATAACATCTTCACAACCAGATATTTTAGAAGAAGAAGAAGAAGAAGAAGAAGATGAAGATGATGAAGAAGATGATGACAGCAAAGTACAGTTTGCGAATAAACTTGATGATATAGATCTAATGACTTCTAAAAAGTCTATTATAGATCAATTAGTAGATAATCTCAAAGAACCACTAGTGATGAGTGTAATATTTGTACTAATGTTACAACCCTTTGTTAAAGACTTTCTAATTAAGTTAATACCAAGAATTGACGATAATGTCATGTTACAAACATTAACTCTAACAGCCGTTTTCTTTTGTCTTAGTTTTATAACAAAGTTTATAATAAGTTTAGTTTTATCATAATTTTTTTGAAAGCTCTCTAATATAAATAATGAATGGTCTATTTATAAAATACGATAATTTAATCATATTTGTTATGATTATTACTGCGATAATAGTGTGGGTATTTTATCAAATTCATAATAAATATCAACAGCTTATTTTATCCTCTAAACACATGAAAAACCAGATTCGAGAAACACTACAAAAACTTCACTTAACACATAAGAACCTCATTGAGTCACAGGTTGAACAGAGGACTACACCTCACGTTGAACCAAGGTTTGAACCTAGAGTTCAACCTAGAGTTCAACCCAGAGTTCAACCCAGAGTTCAACAGCACTTTGAACCTAGAGTTGACCCTAGAGTTGACCCTAGAGTTGAACCTAGAGTTCAACAAATACCTACGTTACCCCCATCACCATATTATCTTGAATATCCTAGTGAAAATTTCCAGTTAGTTGGTTATGTATCATCACACCGACATCCAGATCAAATGTTCAGACTCATGGGACGACAATACCATCCATATAAATATGAATATTATGTTGTCCATCCATATACTGATATTAAGATCCCAATAAGGATTAAAAATGATTGGGAAATTAATACAGGTGATCAGGTTCAAATCCCAGGGTTTAAAGGAGATTATACGGTACAAGTTTATGATAATGACCATTCGATTATATAGAGTTATTAAGCCTTTTTGTTTGTTGGTTAAGCCACTCTAGTGCCTTATTATAGGCTTCATTAAATGTTTCTCCTTGAAAACTAGCGACTAATTTGTCACGTATATTGACAATATCATCCATTGTACATGGATACTCATTTGAAATAAACAAATTTAAAAAACCATTATTTATGCGTTCACGACAAACAATGTAGCATTTTCTCATTGATGTATTTGGTATTTGATATTATCTTACTGGATAATATCAACAATCAATTTTTCACTTATATAGTGTGTTATCATTTATCTAGATTCCAATCAATCTCCCTAAATCTAGTAGCTCCGTACATTCCAACATCACGTGCATAGATATATATAATCAATAAAGTATTTTTAAATCTTTTCAGATATAAGGAAAGACTAAACGGTTCATTTCTGCTCTGATAGACAACGTTAGCGAGTATTATTCCAATGATAATAAAAAAAGTCTTAATCATGAAATGTTATAATATATACTTATACTTATATTTTATTTCACTTACGAATACTTATCTACCTGTTGATCGATTAGGAAAACCAGGGAAATTAGTTAGGGAACGGTGTGGTATAGCATCACCAAGTACAACCGTAATAACCTTTTTTTGTTCAACTAATAACAGATGAACATGAGGCTTCAATAATTTTTTACCTAATTTGACATAGTATTCAGAAGGATGTTTTAGAGTAATGCTAAATTCTTGGTCTTTTTTTTGGTCTTGGTCTTGGTCTTGGTCTTGGTCTTGGTCTTGGTCTTGGTCTTGGTCTTGGTCTTTAGGTTTAATTAAACCTCTATTAGGTGTATTATCATATGCTACTTCTGGATTCGGATAAGGTAGTCCAGATCCACTATAAGCGTAATTTCTTATCATAGGATTGGCCGCCCAATATTTAATCGTCTGTGTTTGAGGCAACTTACCCTTAAGAGTAAATGTATCATTCAATTCATTATATGTTACTATTCCAGAAATAGCGGGATTTTTAAACATCACCTGATGAGGAGACCCTTCTATGAACTGGTATTCAATTTCAGAATCAAGGTAATCTAACTTCTCGTGAGAGACCATTCTCGTTATATAATATATAATGAGAATTATATTTTGATATTTTATAGTACCCTAAATCTAGTATCCTATTCTCTTATTATAACGATCCCAAAATTTATCTTGTTGATTGGGGTCGGGGAAGTAATAACTTCCACAACTAGCGCATGAATTCTTGGTTTCATAATACTTACGATCAAGCTCTTGGAATTTAATAGCATTACGTGTCATTAATAGTTTAAATTCATAACTATTATTTGTGCCGTTCTGTCGAGCAATTAAATCATGTACATAGCAACTTGGACGATAATCAGTCACATGGCGTCCATCAGACATTAATGGAGGGCAATCGTGGTTAGTTGTTGAATTATTCATATATAAATAATGTATATAATTTATTTTTGAATTAGTTGATTATTTGATTATTTACAGCGAACTGTGGGCGGCGAGCTTTTATTTTAAGCTTAATTTTATCACAATTGTCTTTATTTTCTAAATTAGTGGACATTTGTTGAACTGCAGGTTCAACTACAGGTTCAACTACAGGTTCAACTGTAGGTTCAACTACATGTTCAACTACAGGTTCAACTACAGGTTCAACTACATGTTCAACTACAGGTTCAACTACAGGTTCAACTACAGGTTCAACTACAGATTCAACTACAGGTTCAACTACAGGTTCAACTACAGGTTCAACTACAGGTTCAACTAGGGGGGTAAACATTTCTTCCTCTTCGTCTGCATCTTCGTCTGCCTCTTCATCTTCCTCTGCGTCTTCGTCTGCCTCTTCATCTTCATCTTCATCTTCATCTTCCTCTGCGTCTTCGTCTGCCTCTTCATCTTCATCTTCATCTGCCTCTTCATCTTCATCTTCATCTTCATCTTCATCTTCATCTGCCTCTTCATCTGCCTCTTCATCTTCATCTTCATCTTCATCCTCGTCTTCATCTTCATCCTCGTCTTCGTCCTCGTCTTCGTCTTCGTCTTCATCTTCGTCTTCATCTTCATCTTCATCTTCATCTTCATCTTCATCTTCGTCTTCATCTTCATCTTCATCTTCGTCTTCGTCTTCGTCTTCATCTTCATCTTCATCTTCATCTTCATCTTCATCTTCATCTTCATCTTCATCTTCATCTTCATCTTCATCTTCGTCTTCGTCTTCGTTGGTGTCTTCTTTTTTTAACACTTTATCTATCGGGTCTTTCACTCCGACTTCTTCAGTTCCCCCTCGATCACCTATCGGGTCTTCTATGTGGTCTGCATGGTCTGTTATCTGTTCACCCCCAATTATATCATTAATATCTTGATCAATCGATGCATCAACACGTGCATTGATAAACGCTTCATTTAATCCAGGGAAAACTAACTGAGGTTTCATAGGTTGTTGAGGATGAGGATGATATTGTGGAGGCCCTTGTGATTGTTCAGACTTTAATGTGGTATGTGATGCTTGAGAATCTAATTCGTCTTGGTCTCTGATTTTAATACGGCCGTGAGGTGAATCAAGAATAACTCCGTATGCCATTTGAGTTTGCAGAGATGAAACATTATTTAATAAAGCCTTATGCGAAGTATCCAGCTTATTTAGATCTTGTTGAAATTTCTCAACCGTGTGCTCTGTTGATTTTAGATTGTAATGTAATGAGTCAATAACATCAAACTTGAGATAAATCAACGTTAATATAAGGGCAACAAGAACAATAATGATCCCAATGATAACCCATTTTGATCTCAATAATTTATGTAACATAATACAATTATATGATATTATAATATCATATTTTTCTATAATCAAACGTATTCAAAACAAAATTTGATTATATCAATATAATTCCGATATTGGTACAATCAAATGAAACATATCAGACTAATTCATAAGGGGCAATCTTATACTATAGAAATGATTGTTGGAGAACATATTGATGAAGCCCATCAACGCTTATGGAAAATTATCCAACATCACCCACATAATGAATATATGTATGAGCAAATGGTTAGGGTTTCTAAATTATGGTATTATAAGAACCGATTCGGTTGTCAATATTCAGAAATAAATGAGAACCTAATTCGCTTGTTTTGAATCAAAAGGATACATTTTAAAATGTTCACGGCTCTGACTCTCTGATAAAATACCATTGGCCCAAATACCGTAATGTTTCTTCTCATCCCCCTCATCTTCTAAAACAAGATGGTAATATGTGTATATATTATGGTCCATTATTTGTTCAAATCTCTTTGAAACCGCCGCCATAACCATATATTTATCACAAATAACATACTGGTTATCACCCCAATAGTCCTCTTGACGTGCAATTTCCTCTGGATCACTAATTGGGTGATCAATTAAAATGGAATGCCCTCCTGTGACAATTAAGTCATCGATCATGTCTTTAGTCTTTGGTAAGCGGTACATACAATAATTCCACTGTGTTGGATCATTAGCTAGAGTTTTCTTACCAATTAACTCTACCCTGCGGTACCCTTGACGGTAGGTTTTGACCATCATTCCAACGCGTATCTCTTCAATCGGAACATAGGTTTCCAGTAGTTTGGTATCGAGTATTAAAATCTTAGTTCCTTGATTGAAACATGGTGGCTGACCTTTAAATTTAAAGACATCAACATTGCTCTCATCTCCGTAACTAGCATACAAATTACCAGAATTATCTGATGTTACCGCTAATGATGGTGCTGCATCCACGTCATTAAAAGCATGTTGTTGTGAAAACCATGATGTATTACCACTAGGATCTAACTTATAAACAACCGTATCAATTGCACCTATATCTGGTTGAGTATAAGCTAGTTTCTGTTGATTCCATATAACATTCCCATTAGTATCGATTTTAAGAACAACCGTCGAATCATTTGATATAGAATTATCAAAACTTGTCTGTCTGACCCATTGTGTGTGACCTAGAGCGGCATCTAATTTAAAAACGACTAGGTCACGAGTGTCTGTCCTAGTCTGACCCGATGCCGTACCAAATGTCATATAAGTTACAAAAATATAACCTAAGTTATTAGCTGTAATTGATGGGTAGATGTCTGTATATGATGTATTAAAAGACGGTTGTTGTCTAATCCAAAGAATTGAGCCACTAGTATTTATTTTGATAACGATAATATCAAGGGATCCTGCATTAGTTTGACCAGATGCGGTATTATTAGTGCAATACGTCAAATAAATATTAGCAGAAGTGTCCACAGCAATTGAAGGGTTTTCAATATAAGTCAGTGTACTATAAGTCGGATGTTGAATACGCCACTGAACGACACCACTAGCATTTAATTTTAAGACAATCAGATCCAATGGGTTGGCTTCAATATAATATGCTACATATGTATTACCTTGTGTATCAATCACAATAGATGGATATTGGTCTTGACCTGTGCTATTCAAGGAATTTTGATGCGTAATCCAAAGAACACGCCCATTAGGGTCTAACTTGGCGACAGCTATATCATTATTTGCCATATACAATATTTATATATTGTATATAGTCTTTTTAGTTATAAGTTAATTATTCATAACAATTTATTTTTAAAGCAATTGTTTCGCATCTATACCGTATGTATATTGCTCAATACCGCACTTATTAACACCACGTTGTATACGAAAATAACCATCTTCCCCCCATGTACTACTCCAAGAATTACGAACAGTCCAATATTTTATCCCGTTCTCAACACCATATCCTACTATGGCGACAGCGTGATTAAGATTTTTATTACATTGAACCGAGTCATCAATAATTCCACTACCGTAATGTTGTAAATATGTCGCATCAATATGCGCTAGTAAGACTCCTTTCTGAATCCCTTGTAACATTTTATCTACATTATCATAATAATAAGATTTCTTGACGAGGACACCTGTTTTAGTACCGTTATTACATTTGGTACAATTCCCAGTGACAGCCGTATAAGGGTATTGTTGTTCACTGCAAATAAGATTTTTTTTACTATATAAAATCCCTCCATTCATACTGCCTCCATTACAACCATAATCATATTTATCACAATCAACAAATTGTTGCTCGGATAATTGTAACAAAACCCCACTATTAATAGCTACACTATTTTCAATCGCAGCAACAATCGCAAAAGCCCAACAAGAACCACAGTGACCTTGGTTCTTAACGGGATTAACCATATGCGTATGTCTCCAATCTAATGATTCGGGGATATGTTTGATTGCATCTTTGTTATCAACGGTATGATGATCATTATAATCAAATTCAAGATACGTAGCCAGATATAAACGTTTGAATTCGTCTGCACTTAAATGACTTAAGTGATTTTTACGATAAGTAACTTCTCCGTGACATACGTTAAAAAGACCTAATACACACAAGTATATGCACAACTTGACCATTTCTGAATTTATTTTTTCAATTATAATTGAAAAAATAAATCATTCAATTTTTAATAAATTATAAATTTATAATTTATAATTTGAGACCACATCCACAACCACCTTCTTGTGATTGTTCCCTAGATTGTTCTCTGGCTTCTTCTCTGGCTTCTTCTCTGGCTTGTTCTCTGGCTTGTTCCCTAGCCTGTTGTCTGGGTTGCTCCTTGGCTTGTTGTTTGACTTGCTTGGCTTGCTTGGCTTGCTTGGCTTGCTTGGCTTGTTTGGCTTGTTGCTTACCAAGAAATATGCCGAATAATCCACTACCCTTCTGTGGTACAGGTGCTGGTTCATATCCTAAACATCCGCCTTTCTGTGGTACAGGTGCTGGTTCATATCCTAAACACCCACCTTTCTGTGACTTTGATTTCTTAACATTCTCTGCTGCTTGGAGTGTCTTTTGTTTACGTGCAGCGACGACATGGTTCACGAATTCGGAAGAGATCATTTTACCATCTCTGACAAATGTTCTTGGTTTGTCGAGAGGCTTACGGAAACCGAAGTATTCGAGTGTATACTGTTCCAGTTTCTTCTTACCATCAACAAGGACCTTATTCGCTTTCTTGACACCCTTTGTCACCTCAGTCAGTTTAATATGAACGGCGTTAGCCTTTCCAAGACTTGGTTTGAGGGGAGCCATACCTTTACGGCTCTTGTTAATGGATGAAACTACTTTCTTCGCAGCAGACCTTGGGGTCCCATGGAAATAATTAGGCTTATCTCCACCGAGGAGAACACCGTCGACAGCCGCGGTAAATGAACGGAGTTTATCTCTGTTAACACCCTTAAGTTCAGCTTTCTTGTTAAGTTTTTGGAATTTTTTCTTTCCTCCCTCTTGTTCTTTCTTTTGTGAAAGTTTAGATTTCTCTTTAAGTTTCAAGAGGTCTTTCTTTCCTCCCTCTTGTTTCTTCTTTTGTGAAAGTTTAGATTTCTCTTTAAGTTTCAAGAGGTCTTTCTTTCCTCCCTCTTGTTTCTTCTTTTGTGAAAGTTTAGATTTCTCTTTAAGTTTCAAGAGGTCTTTCTTTCCACCTTCTTGTTTCTTCTTTTGTGAAAGTTTAGATTTCTCTTTAAGTTTCAAGAGGTCTTTCTTTCCCCCTTCTTGTTTCTTCTTTTGTGAAAGTTTAGATTTCTCTTTAAGTTTCAAGAGGTCTTTCTTTCCCCCTTCTTGTTTCTTCTTCTGAGAAAGTTTAGATTTCTCTTTAAGTTTCAAGAGGTCTTTCTTTCCTCCTTCTTGTTTCTTCTGAGAAAGTTTAACTCCACTACCCTTCTGTACAAAAGGTGCGGGTTCGTATCCAAGACATCCAGCTTTTTGGCTTATTGATTTAAGAAGTTGTTCCATTGTTGTGTATATATTTACAAAATATTATATTTTGTATACATATTAATTAATTAATATAAATTAAAATTTATTTAATTTGCCTTTGAACATGGTTCGACACACATAACCTTGGGTGCTTTGGCGACCTTGGGTGCTTTGGCGACCTTGGGTGCTTTGGCGACCTTGGGTGCTTTGGCGACCTTGGGTGCTTTGGCGACCTTGGGTGCTTTG
>Ga0209492_1000151_pt1 | contig 22061 bp, 44 predicted proteins | sample PPLLak12cMay2015_FD_187253 | JGI IMG/M metagenome (GOLD analysis project Ga0209492, IMG submission 187253) | Freshwater sediment microbial communities from Prairie Pothole Lake near Jamestown, North Dakota, USA - PPLs Lake P7 Core (1) Depth... | ecosystem: Environmental > Aquatic > Freshwater >... | reverse complement strand
TTCAACCTTGCGCTGCTTCCACAGATAGAATCCCCTTGAACAGCCCACCAGCAGGGCTGTAGCAAGAAACCCTATCGACCAATGTGTAGTCACAAGGAGCGTCAGACCCCCTACCAGTACCGACAATGCGGTGGGCACAATGATTTGGACTGCGATTGGAAGAAGATCAAACCACTTGTTCAGCTTCAGGTTGATCGCCTTGATCTTTACGATCATGTCATCCAGCTTCTCACGCTCTGTCTTCTCATTGGGTTTTTTCATGTTATGCCTTCCTTTCATCCGCTATCAGTCCTTGATAACAACCTTTCTTATGTGGTACATCACATATACCAGATCAGGAGAACGGAAACCCTTCTTCGTCTTCTCCCACTTGATCTTCTTTCCGTAGTCCTTTTCGGCGGCTTTCTTGGCGTTCTCCAGTTCGTTGTAATGCCCCATGGAACATTCCGTTGTGGACTCTGTGCCCATAGGACCGCCCAAACCACTCAGATTCTCATTGATCAGCTCATACATAACACGCCTCCTACAGGTAGAAAACAGGACAAGATCTGCCGACCAAGAACCACTTGCCCCACTCGGGATGATCACCCTTAATCGTGAAGGATCTGTTCATACCGGTGATCCTGTCTACACTGTTCAACTCTATCGCGAACGTATCGCTGGACCAATGGTACGTCCAGAAGCCGGATATCACACGCCTGCCGTTTGTCCATTGTGCTTTGTGCATAGCCCCCTCCCTTTCTCTGCCCTCATCAGTTATTACAAGTACTTAACTCCATAATTACCAGCTTATGAACCACTAAGCTTATTTACTGCCTATTTATTGCCCTATTTATCCTATTATCCTACTATTTATCGCCGGGGGCAACACAGGAAAAATCCGGCGCGGGTAATGAAAATGGCGCACACCTCCTATAGAGAAGAATAAGGTATATAGAGAAAACCCTTTTGAATGAAAAGAAACCGGTATACTCGAAAAAACTTTGGTATTCGGTTACCCGTAGGGTAACGAAATTCCCCAAAGATCTTTGGAGTTTATCGATTTATGACTACCTTATTTATGCCAGACTGGTTTACCCATTCGATTTGGTTATGACTACTTTGATTATGTTATATTATGGTATAGATTGATTATCTTATTACCATTTGTGATACCTTTCTTTATCTTTCTTTACCTTATGTATTTTATACTATACCATGGTTATTATGACTATGGGGGTGCCGATCGACCACACTATCGACGCCGATCTATTGGTGAACCAATCGCCGATCGATGACCGGATCGATAGTAAATAACATAATCATAAACAACCTCACATACATAGACCAAAAAACCTACATTATTTATCTAGTAAAACAGGTTTTTTATTCTATAATATATATAGAATGGGTAACCAATAGGATTGGGTAACCAATAGAAACGGATTGGGTAACCAATCATTGGGTAACCAATAATCGATTGGTGAACCAATAGGAGAATTACATATGTATAGTATAAGAGAAGTTTCAAAGAGAACTAAACTGCACAGGGAATACATCAGAGCCTTATGTGATCTAGGTTTGGTTGATTACATACGAGGGGAGAATGGTAACAAAAGACTGAAGTACCAGATCACTGACCAAGGTATATTAGATATATGTATGATGCAGATGGACATGGAGACTGAAAAGAGGGGAGGTTTTACCCCTCCTCCCTAGACCACTCTTCTATCTCATCCATGAGTTTGTCCATCTTCTTCCTTATCTTTTCCACCTCCCGCCGGGTTAACCATTTCAAGAACTTCTCAACGCCAAGTACGATAGCGGTGAAAGCGATTAATCCCATTGTCCATCCCACTGCTGTTGTGCTTGCGAGTGCCATGTTTCTTCCTCCCGACCCATTTTGTTATGGATCTGATGATGTTTATGTATAGATATAACATACTTATAGATAGACATACTATGCCTACTCCCAATATACCCATTGGTAGGTACACAAAGAGGGTCAAAAAGACCGTCCAGACAACACTTACCACTAAGTAACCCACCAAGATAATCACCAGTAATCCTATCAAAAAATGCATAATTTACCCCTTTTTGCTCAAAAAAGAGCGGTTTTTGGTCATTTCGATGTCGATTTGCTCAATATATGCGTCGATCGACCACTAAATGAGGTGATTTAGTTGCTACTTCACCTCGATCGATTGTTTATTTGCTTGTTTAGCTCTATGTTCACTCACTATGGTCTCTACATTCTTACGCGTGGTTTCTTCCTGTTCGCGCCGAATTTCTTCCTTCATTTCTTCATCGGCTATGCGCCTATTCCTATCCATTATCTTATGTAGCTCCAGAGTCCTTTCCCTGTTTTCGGCGGACCAGGGATTGTAACCGGGTTTCATCATACTTTTTACGGCTTTCTTTTGAGTTTCTTTGTAGGTTATGAACGCTGGCACTTCTTTGCCCAGCACGTTAACAGTTGGTCGCCGTTCTTTCTGCTTGGATTCGAGCCTCCCCGATGGAAAAGAAGCCGGTTTATGGTTAGAGTGCATGAATAGAATAAACATCATGATACCCAGCGGGGGACAAACCACTGCCAATAGAACAGCCAGAATGAACTTAGTCATCCATCCTACCTCCTCTGAAAATGTAACAGCCTAAACAAAAACGACAGGTGAAAAGAATACGGTTCTTAAAGAAAAGAATCCGGCAGGGACAAGGGATTTCTCCCCTATCCCCACCGGACCTTTTGGGCGGCTGGAATTTCAACTACGCGATGACGCCCGCAAAAGCGTCAACGGGTTCAGCACCTACCGCCTCCGCAGATCCCGCCTGTACGATCTCGGCGGGCACGGGTTCGGCCTGTGCCTTTGCACCCGCCTGTGCCGAAACCAGGGCATTGACGGCCTGGGCCAGCGTGGCGAGCATTGCGTTGGTGTTCGCGGCATTCGGATCGGCGATGATGACCGGCGTAGCAGCCGGAGCCGCAACCGCAACCGCCTGTGCGTTCTGGGGACCGATGTAACCGATACCCTTCACCCACACGCGGGCGTTTCCATACATACCCGTCTGGGCGGCGAGAACCGGATTGTAGTCCACGATGACCGTGGGTTCCGGTTTCTTGACGAGCATTGCACCCGTGGGACGTGCGTCGGGCCTTTCGAGACCCTGCGCCTGGCGGGTATAGAAGGCGGCGAGGTTGATGTCGATCATGCTGATCATCTCCTTCTCCGTCATACCCGCGTGCTCGAACTCGTCCATGCGGATGGTGATCTTCTCGTCAAACTGCCTCTTGCCGGCCGCATCCACCTTGCCAGTGTCCCGACGCCAGGTTTTGATGTCGCCGAACACGTTGATGGCCGACCCGTTCTTGAGCTGGTGGGCGCACACGTTCGCGAACTTCCCCCAGACTTTCACGGGCATGGTCACGGAGGGCCGGGTGCCGTCCTTCCTCTTCCGTTCGTTGATGGTGATGTTCATGGTGAGCACGTTCTTGTCCGGGTTTCCGTCAGGCGACGGGAAGAAAGTCGGAATACCGGTAACGTGCGCATTGGTCCAATTGGTTCTTGCGTGTCCGAAATTTCCCATTGTGTAATCCTCCGTAGATTTGGTATTGTTGTGGGATGTGTTCTACTCCAGCCGCGCCAAAACTTCTCAAAAATCGGTTGAGAGACGCATTCTCACGCCTCAAGGTAAACTTCCCATTCCCGCCTCTCGGTGATTTCCCTGTGGACAACAAACGTGATGTCCTTGTCCAGCAGTTTCAACCACACTTGGCTGTCACTCGCTTTGTGCCCATCGGTGAAATACATACCCGACTGCTTCCATTTCTGCGCGCCGAAGGGAACCACGAAATCGATTCCCATGTTGACGCACGAGAACAGACCGCCATCGAGTAACCATTTGTGGGCGAGGCACCAACCCTCAAACGTCCTCTGATCCAAGTGGTATCTGAAACGGAATACCGTCGGGCCAGACTCCTTGATCTGCCAGGTCACGTCGATCCGCAGACCAATCGGGGTCAAAGTCGGCTTCAGAATCCGCGCCCCACTCAAGAAGATCGGAATCTGAGGTTCCAACTTCTCCGCCACCAAGATCAGGAGGGAACGCAATTTCTTGCTCCTGACCTCCTTGACCAGCATTGTTTCCTGCATGATCAGCCTCCTCCAGTGCTTGTTGTAGGTGTTGGTCCCGTGCAATCATCGCGTGTATGTCCGCAATGTCTTTCGGCACCAGGGTTGTTATCTTCTTAGTGACAGAATCGAAGGTGTAGCAGAGTACGTCACCCAAGCTGAAACCTTTGTTCTGGCAGGTGAATCGTCCGCCTCTCGCAGCCTGTATGACTATACTCTGCCCACCCTCTACCACCGCCACCACGCGGCCCACGTTATGGTTAATAAGGTTCCCTGTCAGGGTACGGGATGTAGTCGATCTCATTGTCGAAGTCCTCCGGCACGGTGTGTTGCACAAAGTCAGCAATCGACTCATCAATCTCGGGTAGGTGTTCAACCCTCACTTGCGGTTCTGAGACACCCGACCTTGCCGTTGAGTTTGCTGATCCTGCGGGATACACCGCCCGTTCCTCATTCTTGATCAACTGCCCATCCTGAATGCGGAAGAGGAACTTGTTGTTCTTGAGTGAGATCACCCACATGATCTTCGCACCGTTGCGAGCCATGCGCCCGTAGTCACTCATCTTGGCAGGATTCTGCTCCAGCATTCTGACGCTGGCTATCTGCCCGTTGTACAGGAACGCCACGTCGAAGCCCCTCAGGGTTCTGTTGACGAAGTACCTGCCCCTGAACTGATTGGGCTGCACGTCGGTTGTTACGGTGACTTGTGTAATGTCCGTGTTCAACGCTTTCGACGCGAAGATCTTGTTGTACGCATCGAATGCCATAGCCACTTGTTGCGCGTTGTTCATGACTACCTCCTAGAAGTGGATTGAGATTTGTGACGCGATAAGGTCTTTCGCCCTTAGGTATCGGATGCCGTTAATGACACACCCGAAACTGCCCTCATCAATGCGGTTAAAGAGACACTCCGCGTCTCCTCCACCGCTGTCAGGGTTCAGTATGGCGAAGGTGTCCGCCCTACCCGCTGCGTCAGTGCCCCACACGCGTTGTTCGTCTTCAATGTGAGGATTTGACGCATACATGGCATTTCTCAGCCGTCGAATTTCCAAGCCGAGATCTCCCATGCTGTTGAGGTTTGGCAGGCTGTTGTGATTGAACCACTCGAACGCTGCATCGAGCGCTTTTTCGTGCGCTTCCTGCTCCAGCATGTCAATGTCCGCGTCTGCTGGAAGTCCTTCTGTCCAGCCTTCCTGCAAACATTGCCACGCATGTACGCCTTCGTGGTATATGGCATAGAGTATGTTAAACCATATGTTATGAGTGACAAACATGCCAAGTTTGCGCACCCAATCCAATTGGCGAACGCACTCTGCCACGTCAATGGTGATGGTGCCCGTGGGAATGTCCCATCTGCCACGACTGTCTCGTCCGTCCATACAGACAACTGCGCCATTTGTTAGGAAGATAAGTTCTTTTACGTTTGGGAGACCCTTGACTACATCCATTGCCACTGTCACTGCAACAGGGCCTGGGTCAAAGGTCAACTTGGGTTGTATTACCATAGATTGTTCCCCCTTTCTCGGTTAAGGTTAATTCAAAAAGCGGTTAAGAGACACGTTCAAGGAGCTCATGCCCGGGTTGACTCCCCCGTCTTATTCTACGGGCCAAGAGACGGAAGTTCCAATGCTGTGCCATTCATAAAGCTGGAGAATCCGTCTGAGGAGTTCATGCCCGGGTGAGAGTACTTCTGCCACTGATGGGTAGATCCTGCTGTTGTGGGGTGGGTGCTGATGGGTGTTGATCCCCGAGAGGAGTTCTTGCCCGGGTTGAATCACCCAAAATGGAGGTACGAGAGAAAGGATCATAGAATATCCCCCTTTCCTTTCTCATGATGGACTACATCTCGTAGGGATCGAACCCCTCGGGGTACTCATCGACTCCCACGGAGACCGCAGTCACGACAGGTGCGTTGACGGGAGGAACCATCCCACCTGCGGAGAGGAGACCCATGATCTCACCCACCTTTTCGGGAGTGACCTCCTTCGCACCCGTTGCGATGATGATCTGCGCGATCGTCTGCGCGAGATTGTTGATCGCAGGGGTTGCGTTGGTGGGGTTGGGATTGGTGATGGTGAGGGGTGCAGGAACCTCAGGAGTCTTCTCCTTGGGAGGTGCGAGAATCTCGCAGACATCCTTGTAGGACGGGAAGACGTGGTACATGAGTTCCACTCCCATGGTTCCATCATCCTTGTTGAACGGAACGAGGATGGGGAGATGGTTCTTCACCGCGATGTGAACCTTGCATCCCTTCTTGAGGTTGGGGTGCAGTGCGGGGAGATGGAGAACCCCATTCTTGTCGGAGAAGTTGACGAGACGGAACCTGAACGTGGGATACATCGCACCCTTCCGTCCCGAGATGTGTTTCTTGTACTCCTCCGAGGTCTTGGGTCCGAGGTAGGGGAAGAACGTGGACTCGGAGTAACAGAGTTTCGACCCCGTTTTGGTCGTGAGTGCGACAGGAGTGGAACCGCACTTCGGACAGGTATAGACCCCCGAGAACATCCTGTTGCACTGCGTGTTGGAACACTTGCGATCGATCAGTTGCGCGTCGTCCGCGAGATAACCAACGTAGTCGTGAAGAATCGTAACGGGAATTGCGGTGGTGGTGGTATTCTGATCCATGGTAATCCTCCTTATGGATGAAAAGGGTTAATAAGTCACCTTCGTATCTGTTAAGGGACAGGTTAGAACCCATTGGGGTTAAGGTGAGGAAACCCCGTTGAACGTTACACTGATTGTGGATTCGAGAAGAAGTCCTTGAGACCTTTTTCCCAACAGATGGGACCAATACCACGTTCGATAGACTTAGGGTCGATGAGTTTTCTACCGCACGCGGAACACTTTCCATGATGATGGATAGTGACGTTGGTAGGAAGTCTCTTGTGTTTGTTCAGGATATCCCAATACCAAGTGAAGGAACGGAAGTGCAAATCCCCTTCGATCCCAACACTCTTCTTGGTCTTCCTGAAGATGTTGTCCATGTGGTCATACACGATCATCCCGAGATACTTCATGGTGATGTGTCGGGAATTCTTGGGGTCGGGGACACGAGACCACACGTAGAACAACTTGAAGTTCTTCTTGTCCTTCTTAACCTGAAAGACAAGATGTTTTCCCGTCTTTTTACTGACGAGGGTGAAGAGAGACCTACCTCCAAAAATGAAGGTAATGACCTTCTCCAACGTGGTTAGTTCTCCCTGCATGATACACCTCCTTTGTGTTAGAGTTATCTCACACGCATTGACAATATCCCATCCCATCGCACATTAGGATTAGTCTCAGGATCGTATCCATATCTATTTATCTGAAGTTGTCCCATGTCATTTTCATGTGTACCATCGATGAATTCCACATTGAATATCTGAACACCTTTTTTACTACCATAGTATCCATCGTGTGTAGGCACAATTTTAACCCTAATAACGTAATATTTCCATACCCAATTTACAAGATATATGGTTAATATGGTTTCATTGTTTATTGCATCGTGAAAATCCTTCCATGATCCAAGACGTTTCTTTTCTTTCTCTCCAAGAGTTTCATTCCAAACACCAATTACAAAAATACCTATGTAATGGTCATCCTCTATACAGTCCGCAACCCGTGTGCTAAGTCCTGCTAATTTTTTCCACATAATTGTCACCTTCTTACTTCATCGCGAGACATTCCCCGTCTGTGCAATACGGGTCATACGCGAATTCACAGGTTTTCTTCTCCTCCTCGGGACAATCGTTGCAAGTCCAATCGACTACGGGACAGAACCTCATCCCTTCGAGAGTGCAGTCCACTTTCCCGAGAACCACGTTTCGCAGATCCATCCCCATCGCACAAGTCAAATCGACCTGAACTTCGGGATAATACGGACATCTTGACATGATACCTCCTCCTTTCTGTTAAAGTTTCGAATCTTCTAATCAAATTTCGGTGTCTCAACATCAAATTTCGGTGCATATAAACAACCTCCACATAGTGTTACAGGTTGTGGAGATATTTCTGTTCAGTGATCCATTTGTTCAGGATCATGTCCAGGAACTCTTTCAGTCCCCATTCTATCTGCGCTATTTGCATGCAGACGCCTCCTTAGGTTTATTTTCCATGATTAACCCCATTACTCGGTCATCGGTTAGTCTGTGAAGTTTACTCATCAAACGAGCACCGCGGCAATTGCGTTTGCGGCAGTGCTGACCCCTATTGGCATGAGACATGAACTTTTTGCGTCCATTGTGTCTTGGCATAAGTTCACCTCTCAGTATGGTAGGTCATCACCATTGATGACGGGTTGATATTCTGGTTCTAACACTTCAGGTTTTGATGCCAATGCATCTCTGAGTTTCTTGACCCTGTGTGTTATGATTTCCAGCAATACAGGATCGCGCTCAGATAGCAACTGACCTTCCAAATCTTCAAGTTGTGCTTGATAAATGTCCATTTCAACAAGTTCCTGGTAAGAATGCACGTCTTTCACATGCATGTTGTTCAGGTCTCTCAACCATGTTTGGATGATCTTGTTAGCAGCAGAACCACTTACAATTACATCACCTATGGAATAATGTTGCAGTATCTTCAGTTCTTTGGTTCTACCACTCAACTCCAAAGTGACATATCGTCTGTCGCCCTTGCGCATGGAGAATATCAAGGATCTGCCTTCGAGACATTTGTCCGCATAAGACCCGTTACCAACGCAGTGCCTCATTGCGCGCCCTTCCTCGACCAGTGCGACAGGATCGGACATGAACTCGAATCTGAATCCGTCATACTCTTTGTCAGGATGGTCGTATTCCTTGAATTTCTTACCTTCCCTGCGTGCATTTTCAATGGTTCTGTCATCCCTGTTGATGAATCCAACCAAGGTATCGTGTAATTGTTTCACGTCTTCGGCATTGTTGAATCTATTGGGTCTGATCCGCAGATGGTATTGTTCCGACATGTTATGCATATCTCTGAATGTAACCCATGACGGAAACTTTTCACCCGACCGAGCGAATCTTTCGCACAGAGACAACCATGCCTCTGTGACTACAGGTACTTCCTTGAAATGATAATTGTGTAATGCTTCTACCATTCCGAGATTGTGAACGAATGTGTCAGAATTGCCCTTAGTAGCAGCCACCAGGTTGTACATTCTCTGATCTGGTGAACTCTTCAGGAACTTCATCAAGAAGTTGAGTGATCTCGAAGGATCTACTACTCCACCAAATCCTTCCCTGCTTGTTAGTATTGCATTGACCATGGCTGGAACGGATTTACGATAACACTCCTGAAATGAAGCTTGCAGCAGTCCAGTCCAGTTTGGATACTTACGGAATATCCTCCAGAACTTTCGTTGTCTGCGTGATTTGTCGTTTCTTACTCTCTTAAGACCTGATTCGAAGCCTCCGCTGAACTCTTCTCCGCGATTAAACTCTCCCATCATCTTGTACAAATGTAGCGCGGACTTATCCAGATTAGTCCATCCCAACAATGACTTACCAAGTTTATGTTGGAAGATGATGGGGAACAGACGAGAGTCCATAGATTCACTTCTATTATTACTACTCAACAGATCATCAGGAGTAACAGGATAGCATAGAATATCAGGAACGTCCTCCTTCACAATCTGTTGTACTCTGTTGATGAACTTGGCACACATAACTGGATGTATTTCCACACCGACCATAGCAGAATATGGATTGTAACTCATGTCCAACACTGCATAGGTGTGTCTGTGCATAGTTTTACCTGGATAACTTCCTTTTTTGCATTTTACATCCTTGGTTACAATGCCAATCTTGTACAGAGATTTTCTGAACCTGTGATACTTTGCTGATGACCTCAGCCCCTTGTCTTCACTCATGACTCCGAATTCAACATCATTGTACCCATTGGTCCCAGTTTTATGGGCTCTGATACGATTGAGATAATAACACCTCTTTTCATATCTAACCCCTTCAGGAAAGTCGCGAACTTCGAGAGAAGAAATCTCACCCATCTCCCAACGTCCACTGCGCTTGTAGCCATGAAAGTACATTTCACGACCACCGATGATAATGCGCGATCCCTTGTCCAGACACCATTTGGGTGGAGGAAGTGCTAGGACATGAGGATTTCCAGCAAGATGATTTGCGTTCTGAATATCATGCCGCAAGAAGTATTTCTTGGGGTATTCTTTCTTGAAATCCTCGTCGTCTTCCCATGGTTCTGCAACATCGTCGGGTTCGATATAACGCCTAGTAGGGGTCTCTGGCTGATAAGGTTGTTCGTCCACTCCACGAACGAAATCGAACACCTCCTCTTCTCCTTCCCTTGGAGTCTTTGCGCTTTGGGTATCGAACCTAATTGCCAATGGTGCTGGTTCAGGTTGAGGGTCAGGTTGTCCATGTTCCCTACAATATTGTGCGAATGTAGGATCTTTGTAGACAACCGCACTCCAACAGAATGCTACGTCCAACAGAAACATTAAATCACCTCCTTTCTTTGTTTACAATTTTCATCAGTGCGCCAAAGAAGGGTTCGTTTTTGTAAGCTTCCAAGATGCATGCTTCCCATGCGTCAAGAATTTCCTCTTTCGGCATTATTGTACAAAATCCATAATAAAGAATGTTCCACACCGCTCGTGCCTTCCTGTTGTATGACCTTGGACCGTCAGGTAATCCTACCAACTTTTCCAGTTCTTCAATGCACTTATCAAGCAGTCCCAGGAGAACTCCGCGTTGAGCATCAGTGATGCCCTCCATAACAAGGGTAGTTCTTGGCATAATGATTCACCTTCCTTTCTTTGGATGGGAAGGGGATTGCTCCCCCTCCCCGAATGTTGTGTGTTCATCCCAGGCAGGAGCAGATCTTGAGCCTGGTTGCCTTGTCGCTGAGGATGGACGCGGTCACGTAGTCATCACCACACATCGTGCAACTCATCCTGTGCAAGGTCTTCTTGGGCACGTCGATCTTACGGTTGTCGGTGCGAGACCCAGCCAATGCGTGGATCTGATCAGGGTCAGACTCCTTAACCTTTTCGAGACGAGGGCACTTCGCATCGCCCGTCTGAATGACCCTACCACGATACCCTGTTTTGACCATTGCGTTGACGTTGGTGCGAACGTCGTCCTTCCTGATGTGAGTCTGGCAAATAGCTATCATAATAAAACTCCTTTGTCTAAAAGGTTCACTACTTGCGTTCTTCGGGTTCGCCGCAGAACAAACACCTGTCCATGGTCTGAAAGTTGAGATTTTTGAGATTGAATGTATCCGTAAGTACGTGGTCTGAATTGTTTAAGAGTTTGACGATAGCGGTGGGTTGGTCGTCTATAGGATCGACTTCAGTGAAGTAGTGACAAGTATTGTCGGGCGACTCATCACACCACCAACCCAAGTCCTCTCCACAGATTGCGCATATAGCAGAATCGTGAGATCTTTCTGCAACGTGATTATGATGCTGCATGATCTCATCGAGTGCTTTACGCAATCTGCGAAGTTCGTTCCTTTCATGCAGTTGCTGTACTGTGAGTGTTGTCATGTCAAAACCCCATTCCAGTCAGGGGACCAGTGAACGATCCAGTCCCATCTGCGTTGACTTTGACACCCGTCTTGGGGACCAATCTCCCCTTGGTCTTGAATTCACGACATACCACGCACTCCTCGTAGATGTAGTTGTGGGTTGTCCTTTTCGCGCCCAAAGCGTCATTGACGACCGTTTCCAGGTCTGCCTTGCAACGGGGGCACATTTTCTTGGGTTCTTCGTTCTTTCCGCGCATCTTCATAGAAATCACCTCCCTTTCCAGCCTTCTTAATGTGAGTTGCAGTCTTATAACCCCAGTTCGGTGCATCTAACATCTGCCTGTTGTGTTACGGGTCAGTGACTTGTTTGCTCACCGCAACGTATTTCATCCTAGTTATGAGGTTTGTAAATCTAGGATATGCGACAGACACGTTAATGCATTTACGACACGCCACTAACAACACCTCCTGTCCTCGTATTCCCCACTCAATATTGCATCCTTGCATCCAGACTACTGGGACACATACCGAGCAGGAGTTTGTGTTGTACTCTATAGGTTACGCTGTTTGGTTGACTACCTACGCATTTACACCCAAACTACGGTGAAATTTTTTTGGTAGAGAGCAGAGATCCTTTCCCAAGGGATCTCCACTCCCTACTTAGATGACTACGCGATGGTGTCCTCTCCCATGCGCATCACCTTCGTTCCCGACTCAGCCTCCCTCTTCTTCCTGTTCGCAAGCTTGTTCTGCTTGCGCTTGGGATGGCTGCAATGATAGCACTCCAACGGAGTCCCGTCCCCGCGCTCCCTCGACTCCACCACCAGGCGCATCTTGATCCTGTTACCGCACCCTTCGACAGCGCACTTCACAGTGGACAACTCATTGTGTCTGAACATCTTCTTCCTTCCTCGACTCATTGTACACCACCTTTCTTTTGTTAGAGGTTATGTTGTTAGTTTACCAGTTATAATGATCTATCCTGACGCAATGGTAATTTACTGAACTTCTCAACAGTGTCAGAGGTTGGAAGTATAATGTAGCATCCTCTGAGCACACAATCTTTACAAGCGTCGCGATGGTTGAAGGTGCATTTGTCATTAGGGCACATCATTCTGAACCCTATTTTTTCCAAGGCTGAAGAGCATCTGCTCTGAAGACCAAATCTTTCTCCATTTAGGATGTCTTCACTCTTGAACACCATTCCTATAGGCTGTTCAAGCGTAAAGTCCAATTCGTCTCCATAAGCTATATGCACTTTAACCATGTTTACCCAAACTGCCTTCATTATGTCTCTTTTCATTATGTATTCACCTCCTTTCTTGTTAGATATTATAGATCAACTTCCCTTCCCCCATAACTGTAGTGGGTCTAACACCTTGAGGCATTCGTTTAGGATTATAGAGTGCTTCTTTACATACTCGGTCAGATCTATGAGTTCCTTTACTGAAAGAGTTCTTTTTACTCCAGCGTTATGGCATGCGTGATAGATACAAACATTGGATATAATGGCTTTTACCATTTCTGGGAATTCCCACTCTTCCGCATTGAATGTCCCGTTATCTACGGAATTCCAGAATTCTGCATCTTCCTTCCCTCTCTGTTCAATGACCTGACATAGATTCACTACATCCCCCATGTAATGTCCACCCCCTTTCTTGTTAGATTTAGATCCCTCGCCTGAGTCTACTCCGATAGAGACAAGCGAAGGAGAGACCCTTCGTCTCCTTGAACCAAGGGTCTCAACCTTCTCAATGTAGCAGAAGACTACTTCGCCTTCTTCTGCTTTTGCTGCCCAAGGCGAATCTTCTTGGGGTCTTCCTTCTTTGCCGTGGGGATGTAGTGGCACTTACCCGTAACTTGGGCGCGTGCTACCCCCTCACTGGAACGGGGTCGGCACTGAAAGAAGTCCAAAACGGGGATTTTAAACCCGCATTCGCCTTCGAGATCACATCTCCTCGGGTTCATCCCCAAAAGGAACACCATAGTCCACCTCCCTTTCTTCAGTTATAGGTTCTTCTATATCCCTCTCATTGTAGTATTCCCAATCAAGAGGGAAACCTCCACTTTCTTCAGGCATAGTATCACCTCCCTTCCAATCGGTCATCTATCAATTTGCGCAATCTAATTACTTCTTCAAGAGATAGATCCTTGTTATTGATTAGATAGAACGCATTCCACAGTTCCAGGTCGTCCATGATAGTTTGTGTTGTGGGCTGCGACATTATTTAGTCCCTCCCTTCTTCTTGATCTTGACCAACTTGTTCAGGATCAACAACGTGATGATAATGAATATGAAGTCCATATATTACACCTCCATTACGTGTTTGTTGAGAAGTGCATCATGAAGTACTACCATCGCATTCAACTTTTCATCATTGAAGTCCTTGGGGTCTATGTACACTACTTCAATACCCCTTTTGTGCATGTGAGAGATCTCGTTCTTCACACCTGTGGACTTGTCCCATCCAATCAGGATGACTACGTAGAACGCACTGCATACGTCTAAGAACGCAACATCCTGCGTCTTCCAATACTCCCAATCAGTGGGAAGACCATACTCCACCATGGGGTGCGTGTGCGAGATAGGGGAGAAGATTATATCACCCCTCTTCATGAGTATGGACGCAACGCAATTCGAAATGTCGAACCGCAGTTTCTCAATTGTCATTTTGAGACTGAGATCTTCTACCTTGTACGAGTACGGGATTGCAAGATACTTAATCATTGTGTTATCCTCCTATTGATTAGTAACTCTCAAAGAGAGTTTGTTTACTCATAACATGGTACATAGGAAATTTTTTTGGTAGGGGAGGGTAATACAACCCCTCCCCATACCATGCGACTACGCGTTCAATCGATTCCTCAACTCCTCGTTGTGATACAGATCTTGGTCAACCTGACGTGTAGTACGGGTGGGCACGTCGTAACACGCAACGATATCTTGTCCATCATACGTATAGAAGAACTTCTTCGCATCCTCGGGGACATTGATGAAACTCACACCACCGAGATGGAAGTATTCGAGATTTGGGGCAATAGGAACTATTTCCTTGATAAACAGGATCACGATATCCATCTTATCGTTGATCTCGATCCCGTATCCATTCCCCACCCTGAACATGGAACACTGAGGAATGACCTTTCTGTCCTCGATCTTGATGTTCAAGTCTTCCTCAAGAAGTTTCCTCAGTTGCGCACAGATGAAGATCTTATGCACACCCTCCACTTCCAAGGTTCCTGTATTGAACCCTGGTGTACTTCTCAGTACCATCCTCTTTACTTCAGTACTCATACAGCACCTCCTTTGTTTCTGTTAGATATAGAGATCCAAAGAATCTCACACTAAGGTAAGGAAATTTTTTTGGTAAGGGAGGGTACTCATCCCTCCCCTACCGTTTAGATGTTTACATATACCATTTCTTCTCTTTCCTCTTACCGCTCTTCATTTCACGATAACAGGATTCATCATTGCACCCATACAAGGAACACGCATTACAATCATCGTTGTCCTTGTCAATGCAGGTACATTCCCTATACTTATCCATCTTATACAATACTGCAAGAAAGATGTCGTCATACAGGGATGATTCAGGGTTACACATGATGCATGGATGCGTATCAATGATTACTGCTCTTTCCTCATCACGCGCATCGTAGCAGGAGTAGAACAGTACATCCATGCGCAACTCAATACTACCCATGATAAAGAAGTAGTTGTAGCTAAGTTCACTACCAAGGGGAACAAGACCCAGCAACGACAACAAGTCTTTGCTAAGGGACTTCTCGTATTCCTCTGCTTCTTCGAAACTAAGGAATACTTTCCCATCTACTTCCCATCGTGGGCTACAATGGTCGCACATCGCACCGTCACATGAACCACAGCGACTGTCGTCAATCTGTTCTTCACGATATCTCCTTCCCAAATGCCCTGTAAAATACTTGTTCATAACACACCTCCCTTTGATTAGATGTTTATAAGAACGCGGACTTGGGACCGCATATGTGCATTAGGGACCCGAAGGTCCCCCCTCTGCAAGTCTACTCAGACTTCTTACCAAAGATAGATACAAACAACCTGATACATACCACTATACATGCGATAGTAGTAATGATCGCAGTTGCGATGATCTCTATCTTAGAAGTAGTCGAATCGACCTCCTTCAGGAAAGTGGATTTATCCATAGTATTCACCTCCTTTCGTAGGTTATTTACTAATGAGATAAACTCTCAAACTACGGTGGAAAGGAATTTTTTTTGGTAGGGAGGGGTCCTCCAACCCCTCCCGTACCACTAACCATAAACCACAACTCCTTTTGTGGTTGATATACAACCAGTCAACCACCCAAAGGAGTCTTGCTCTCCAGCAAACACGTCATAACCACTCTTTTTGAGAGCGTTTATGTTGGTCCAGTTACAGCGACCCTCGTTTGTGATGAGCTCCTCGGATGCTTTGCCCGATGCCTCCTCCACGAGAGGATGCGGATCATCCGTGAGATAATGTTTGGACACTATCTCAACAGAGTTCTCTATCGCATGGAGCAACTCTATCAACTTTTCCATAATACACCTCCTTGTTGAAGGTTAATAATACTCACCCATACCCCTATAATAGAAGTATAAGTGATTATCTGTCACATAATGGTAGGGGTCCCCATCACAAAAATTCTCGGTCGAAAAGGTTCCCGACCACGATATAGTATAGTAAAATACCTAAACTGTACCATTGTAAACAACTCCCATAATCATCCTATAACCAACATCGTGTTGTAATAGTCACCCCATCCCACTTTTTTTATCTAGCGTTTGCCTTTATCTATTCTATAATATAGATATAAGGAGATTATGTCTATGTTAAACGTTTGGCAAGCTATCGCAATAATACTTTGGTGGGCTTTTGGCAAGCATGTCTTCAAACTGGAAGAATGGCAACTGCTTTTAGCGTTGTTATGCGGATTGATGTTTTTGGTGTAGAATGACTAAACGTATTTTATATAACGATAAGATTTTTATACTACTAACCCACAAGGATAAATGGCGGCGGGTAAGACAACAAATTAGGAGGGCTATTGAAAATGAAAGTAATAGAGATAAAAGAACAAGAGGACGGATCTGCGTTGGTAAGTCTGGAACTTACTGAATCGGAAGTACAAGCTTTTATTGAGTATGCCATTACTAATCTGTTGAAGGAGCACCTAGATAATTTAGTAATGGAAGACAAGATCTCTAATGAAATAGAAGAATTAGCAGGTATGACGGAGGAATAGTAGTATGGAAATTTACAATTTGGAAGATATATCCACTACCAGTTGTCCTAAATGTGATTTAGGATCATATTATAGTTTTACCTACAAACCTAAATCTTTCCCAGCGTGGATAGCCCCTCTTACCATAAACGATTACCAAATAATAGATAATTATGAGTTTGATATACTTATAGTAAGATGCGACATGTGTGGTTATGAAAGAGTTTGTTATTGTAAAGATTATGATCCTGTTAAAGAAGGTGAGAAGGCTAAAGAACAAGCTGAAAGAGCTGCTAGAATAAGAGCCGAACAAATAAAAACAGCTAAAGGATTGGCATTATGAAAACATACAATGCTGTAATAAAAATAAGTGCTCCTCCTTGTCAATTCTGCAAGCAAGAGATAAGGAATGGTTTTATGATAGTGGATGGTTACCTGTTCTGTAAGAATTGCGGTTATGAAATACCTAATTCTACATTGGAGGTGCTAGAAGGAGATTTGATCTACAACAGGACTTATGAAAAATTCGACCCAGCTACGCAAGGTTATGGAGGTTGATTATGAAATATTATCAATGTGATTTATGTGGAAATGTGACTTCATCTGAACTCGGTGTGGAATTAAAGGGAGTTACCGGGACATCAGGTGGTATATTGTTACCTGAAAGGCTTCAAGAAAAACATTTCTGTAATCCAGATTGTTTCTGGAAGTGGATTCATAAATACGACGTGGAGAAAACAGCGTGATTTACTATATCCATAGAAAGGTAACAGATATAAATGTTAGGTCTTATACTAGGGCTAGTTATGGCATTAGTATGGGCGTCAATATTTATATGTTGCGTTGGTCATATGTTAAGTAAACAATTAAACGATGAAAGATGTAGAATGGAAGAAAAGGCTAGTCTAAGGGAAGAGTTAAAAGCGAAAATGGCGGGGGAAAAGGAATATGTGGTGGATAATAGGTTATGTAGTTATAATATGTTTGATACTGATAACGTTTAGAATAGTACCTAAAATAAGAGACTTTGTAACAGATGATTTAGATCCTTTTATGCTTGAAGATATTACAACTGATGTTGGTAAGCTATTGTTTGTATCTGTGTTTTGGATTGGTTATGTTGTACTAGGAGCATTTATGGGTATGTATTTTATACTTGATTATTTATGGTCTTTTGTACATGCACACCTAACTGACTTCTTGTTTCCCGCGCCGAAGAAAAATAAGGATAGTTATGAGGTTATTGAGGATGGGCAAGGCGGTACTACTTATGACACAGGTGAATTACCTGTTACTACGGAAGAGATAGTGGAAATGAGAAAAAAGGAGTAATCTATGGACATAGACGTAGGTAAACTAAAACGCAGTATACGTAAGAAAATAGATAGCTTAGAACCTGAGTTCGTAGAATGGCATAACGCGTTGGTATGGGCATTGAATAAGATAGAGGAAATAGAATTAGAGGCGGAGTATATCGCATCAGGATGCGTGACAAGATCTTCTAGTTGAGGTGTGAAAATGACTATTAATTGGAGAGCGTTACTTATTATAGTCGCTATGGTGGTTTTCGCCCTGTTGTGCCATGAGGTGGGTTGGTTTACCTGGCATTGGATAGGGGTGTTTTGAGTATAATGGTTATAGTGGTCGGTGGGTATTTATCCTAAAAATACTTAAAAACTATGAGAAAAATACCTATGGAAAAACTTTTTGTCTAGTAAAAAAGAAAATGTATCCTATAATAAACACAGGAGTTCTAACCTAATGGACAAAAACGAAACCGCGTATGAATTGATCTTTAAGTTTGAAAAAGCTCCTGGGAAGTGGATCTATTCCATGGAAGACATCAACATGCTGTTGGACAATGCTGATGATATGCCATTGGAGTGGAGAAAATGGAGGGAAGGAAAATCCAACTACAAACCTTTTAGATTACAGCTGACTGAATGTAAGGAAAGTGGTAACTTGTTTATGGAGGACTGCTGTCACTGCGGCGGGACTTTATTATTGTGTAAAAGGTATGGAGGGCAATGTATAAGTGGAAAATGCAGACACGAACGAATTAGAACAGAAGCCCAAGGAATATGAGTTCATAAAGTGCGATCATTGTCAGTGGATCGACTATTTGAATAAACAACCTAAGAGATGCCCTAAATGCGGTTCGGGGGTGGATAAGGTAAATTTCACTCTTTTTGACCATGAGTCCATTACTTTGGACATGCAGAACACCAGAGCTGAATGGCATAAACTCACTGTGACGTTTAGAGAATTCAGTAAAAGATTTGAAGCTATAATGGGCGATGAATTGAAGAACCAAATGCCCAACGAAGCTGCCAAAAACAGAATGGAGTTCATGATAAAGGTATATGTATGGATATTGTTAAAGTACGCTCCTTATTTATGGACTTACATTGATATACCTATATCTGGATTAAAAGAGATAGTTCTAATGATGTATTCCATTAAAATGGAAGATTTTGATAAACTAAAGTCAAAACTACAGGAAATAAGTAAATATGTATTGAATGTAGAAAAGTATCTTGAAGAAAAAGGATTATAACTTATGCCTACTTATTTTGAAAAAGGTAAACTCATTTTAGAAAGTGGTGAAGCTAGGATTTACGAATGGGATACTGTGTGGTATTTGGAAATAGGTCAAGGACATACTTTATGGACTTACAGCAAGGAAATAGAAGCTTACGAAGAGCAAATAGGGGATAAGCCTAGAGGGGATTGTCTTGAAATTGGATTGGGTCTGGGTATCTCAGCTGAGTATATTTTATCTAACGACGCTGTAAACTCTTTGACTACTATAGAGATAAATAAAGATGTAGTAGACCTGTATGAGAAATACAGAAGATTTCAACCTCCAAAACATAGAGTGCTTCACGGGTCAGGTAGGGATTATCTTATTTCCACCGACCGAAAATTTGATTTTGTCTTTTTGGATTTCTACTATTTCATAGACGAAGACACTGTTGAAGAGATAGTGGATTACATAAAACTATGTGAAAGAGTGTTGAGAAAATATGGCGAAGTGGTGATATGGACTGACCAGTTCCCAGACGAAGAATACATACGCAGGATTTTAGGAGCTTTGGATGAAGTACATAAAAATATTCGGAGCTGAAAGAAGTGGTGTGGGGTTTCTAGCTGAGTTGCTTAGACGAAATGCCAAAAACGCTACAATAGTAACTGATGGTCTTGGAATACGTTATAAACCGCCTTTGACTTTAAGCAAGATAAAACAATTTCTGAAAGACAACAAGTTCTATGTGAATAAGGATACGGCTAGAATTATAAGAGTGCTCGAAAAGAAAAGTGGTTTGTTGATACCCATATCTGTGATAAAAAATCCTTATTCTTGTTATAAATCAATAAGCAGATTTAGACCTGGACATAGTGTAAATTTAGACAAAGAGTTTGATAACTATAATGAATTGTATAAATCATGTATAAGTATGTTATTTAATAATACAATGGATGGTTATGATTTATTTACTGGTATATGTTATGAGAATTTGATAAATAATGAAAATCTGATGAAGATTTTGACACATTTATCTGAAACATACGATATTGAGTTCAAGGAGGATATAGAAATACCTGTTGAGATAGAACCTACTTATCCTTTTACGGATGCTAAGAGATCATTCTATCTATCAGGTAGTCCATATAAGCTAGACACAGACACAATGAATAGAATAACTTTGGCAGTGGATTGGGACATTGCGCATAAATTCTTCAATTATGCTCCACTTGATCCCCGCGAAGTTTATTCATTAGGTAAGGTTGATGTCAAAAGACTGACTGCTTATATGCGATCATCTGGTATATTGAGAATACTAAAACTCAATAGACCTAAACCATAAAGGAGGTTTATATGCAAGGTTGTATAGTTTTGAATCTGGATTACTCATACTTGAATACTATTAGCTGGCAGAAGGCTATTAAGCTTCTAGTCAAAGGGAAAGCTGTAGTTCTTAAGTACACCGATAAGGTAGTGAGAGCAGGAGAAAAGATAATCCAGATCCCCGCCGTAATGAAACTTATTAAGTTAGTGAGAGCCATTTTTAGAACTCATGTGCCGTTTAGTAAGCGAAACGTTATGGTGAGAGATGGATTCGTGTGTCAGTACTGTGGATCTAATGAAGATTTGACAATAGACCATGTGACTCCCGTTTCCAAAGGCGGTAAGAGCACCTTTGAGAACTGTGTTACCGCGTGTAAGCCTTGCAATAGTAGAAAGACCAACAAGCTTCCTAATGAAACTGGTTTTCATTTGAAGAAGAAGCCTACAGCTCCTACTATAAATGAGTTCATTAGGTTTAGATCTGAGAAGTTAGGTATAACAGATCTGTTAAAGAGTCTGGGTGTGTATTAGGTAGAGGAGTGCATTAATACTAAGGACAAGGACGTATTATAAATTCTTCTAGGAGGGATTATATGATACTATCCTCTGTTTTGAATTTTCTGCGCGGTAAAAAATCTTGCGGATGCAATTCTAAGCCCAAAGCTGTCAGCGGTCCGTCTAAAAAGGCACTGCTAGTGGGTATTAACAAGTACAGACCTGAGCTTGACGCTAATTTACGCGGATGTGTAAATGACATAGAAAACATAAGACACCTTCTCATCACCTATTTTGGCTTCAACCCTGACAATATCAGAGTGATCATCGACGAAAGAGCTACCCAAGCTTCTATCCTAGATAGACTACACTGGTTGATAGATGAAGCTGTTTCAGGGGATGAGTTGGTGTTTCATTTTTCAGGACACGGCAGTCAAGTAAGAGATAGACATAACGATGAACTGAGCGATGGGTTAGATGAAATTTTATGTCCCCACGACTTAGATTGGGATAACCCCATTACAGATGATCTACTAGCCGATATTGTTGCTAAAGTGCCTAGCGGTGCTCATTTTACTATGATAGCAGATTGCTGCCATAGTGGTACAATATCCAGAGCTATAGGCGCTGATGCTGCGTATAGTGTAAAGCCTAGATTTATATTGCCCCCGTTCGATATTAGATGTAGATCATTAGGCAGAGATCTTGAGAAGAAACCTATAGGGAGGGAAATAAAGTGTGATGACACTTTACAACATGTTTTATTGTCGGCATGTAGAGATGATCAGACCGCCGGCGACGCAAATATAAATGGAAAGTTTCAAGGAGTCTTAACTTGGGCTCTTACGGAAGCAATAACGGAAAATCCTCAACGGACATGGAGGGAAT
>Ga0209492_1000147_pt1 | contig 22290 bp, 22 predicted proteins | sample PPLLak12cMay2015_FD_187253 | JGI IMG/M metagenome (GOLD analysis project Ga0209492, IMG submission 187253) | Freshwater sediment microbial communities from Prairie Pothole Lake near Jamestown, North Dakota, USA - PPLs Lake P7 Core (1) Depth... | ecosystem: Environmental > Aquatic > Freshwater >... | reverse complement strand
ATATAGGTATTCAAATAGATAATAATTTAGGCACTTTTGCTACTGATGTTTATATATGTTTTGCTCAATCTGAACAAGGCTCAATAGCAACAGAATATTTCCCTACAACAACACGTTTAAACATTCCACGTATTGATTACACAAACGGAAGTTGTCCGAGTTTATTGGTAGAGCCTCAGCGAACGAATTTGATTACTTATTCGGAGCAATTTGATGATGCAAGTTGGTTTAAAAATTTAGTCACTGTAACACCAAATTCTACAATTTCACCAAGTGGTATTTTAAATGCTGATACACTTACAAATACTACAACAGGATATGGTATTTTTCAACTTATAACAGTATTACCAAGCACTACATATACTTTTAGTTTTTATCTTAAAAAAGGTACAAATACTTCATATATTTTAGATGTTATTGATGGAGCAACTTTTACAAGTTTATCTACAGTTAATTATTCATCTCAATTAAACTCTAATTGGGTAAGAATATCAACAACTTTCACAACTACATCATTGACAACATCTGTCAGGGCATATCCAATGCGAGATGGGAGTTCAATAGGAAATGCTTTTATTTGGGGCGCACAATTAGAACAAGGTAGTTATGCCACCTCATACGTGCCAACAGTAGCCACAGCTGTAACCCGTAACGCTGATGTTATTTCTAAAACAGGAATAAGTAGTTTAATAGGGCAGACAGAGGGGACAATGTTTTTTGATGGATATTTTAACGATATTCAAAGCGGTACTGTATTTTTAGATTTAGAAGGTACATTACAAAAAGTAAATTTTCAAATAGTTGGTGGAGTATTATATTTTTATTCACAAGGCGAATGGTCAATTTCTACTCCTATTTTATTAAATACAAGATATAAAATTGCAGGTGCATATAAAAATAATGATATAGCTTTTTATGTTAATGGTGTTTTAATTGGAACAGATACTTCAGCTAATATTACAGCAAAAAGTAATTTTTATCTTAATTCAGAGGGTGGTTTGTACAATGCTGATTTAGATATTAATTCAGTACAATTATACAAAACTCGTTTAACAAATACTGAACTTGCGCAATTAACAACACTATAATATGAACATATACAAACTAAACTACAAAGACAAAGAAACTGCTTTAAAAGACCTTTTAAGCAAAGGAGTTTATATCGAAGTAGAAAACATAGACAAAGAAATTGTTTTATCTTACGGTAAAGGCATTCAAGCAATTGTTGAAATAGGTAAAATTGTTTTAACAAATGGAACATACGATGCTGATTTTAAAGAATTAACTGCACCTGTTTATGCTGACGGATATGCTTATGATATTATGAGTGATACTGCAATTGATTTTGGAAGTAACGAGATATTTCCTAAGAATAGTAAACACGGTTTTGCAGGATGTGAACCAATTAAAGAAATTAAAGATGATATTAATACCACAAGATAAAGCAAATCATTTTATTTATGGTTTCTTTATATACGTTTTAAGCGACTATTTTTTAAATGACTTGTATAGTATCGGAATTGTGTTTTTATTCGCTTTAGGCAAAGAAATTAAAGACCAAATAGACTACAAAGGATTTGATTATAAAGATTTATTAACTACAATGATTCCCTCAATCGTTTTACATTTTTTAAAATGAGTAAAGAGCAATTTGATATAATACTAAATAAATGGATTTCTCGCAAGTTACTTGTTTTTATGGTAGCTTGTGGGGGGTTATTTAGCGGTCAATTAACTTCAAGTGATTGGGTTATAATTGCGACTGCATACATAGGAATTGAAGGGGTTACAAACATAGTAGAACGATTAAGGAAATAATGGATAACTTAGAACAATTAAGCAAAGACATCAAAGAAATTAAACAAGCTCTTTTGGGAAGTGAATTTAATAACTTTAACGGAATGGTTTCACAAATGAAAGAAACAGATGAACGTGTTGAAAAATTAGAAATTTTCAAAAACGAAATTTCTGTTTATGTAAATCAATTCAAAGTTGCGTTTGTAATTATTTTCGGTGCCTTAATTACTTTAATTTTTAAATTATTCTCGATACGATGAAAAATATATCAAAATATATAACATACTTAGAGGCTACCACAAGTCAGACTGCTATACGTAAGGGAATAGTAAATACTCCAGGAGATAAAGAACTTATAAACATGCAACTAGTTGCTACGCAAGTTTTTGATGTTATAAGAGAGTATTTTGATACACCACTTAGAGTTTCTAGTTTCTATAGAAGCTTACTTTTAAATAATTCTGTTGGAGGATCTAAAACCTCTCAACATGTTAAAGGTCAGGCTATTGATATACAGGCAACTGGAGATATTTCTAATAAAATGATATTTGAATATATAAAAGATAAATTAGATTTCGATCAGTTAATTTGGGAGTATGGAACAGATAAGAATCCAGCATGGGTTCATGTATCCTACGTATCTAAGGAAAAGAATAGAAAACAAATACTACACATAAAATGAGATACTTACTAATACTTATGTTACTACTTACATCTTGCGCTACTCGTAAGGTAAATAAGTCTACCGAAGAAATCAAACAAGATAAGGTTGAGGTTACAGAGAATAACTTACAAATAAAAGAAAATACAGATATAAAAATAATAGATAGTACTGATGAGATTTGCATAGAGCCAATTGATAGCATTAAGCCAATGGTAGTTAATGGAAAGAGCTATCTAAACGCTAAAATAAGCTACAAAAAAAGAAAAGTTAATACAAGTATTGTTTCAAATAAAACAGTGTCTGATTTGGGCTCAAAAAAGACTACTGAAAAAATAGAAGTAAAAAAACAAGTTAAAGAAACTGATAGAAAATCAGGTTTTAATTGGTGGTGGTTACTATTGCTTTTAATTCCATTTGGAGTATATATTTATATAAAATTATGACAAAAATAAGCAGATACGAAATTGACGATAAAGTAACTGGTTCAGATAAATGGATTGGTTCAGATTCTCAAACTCAGTATTCAACAAAAAACTTTACTCCAACAAAATTAGCTGTTTATTTTAATGAAAATCAAATTATAGATATTGGAACTTCAATACGTTATAAATATGATATTCTTGAATTAGGAGATACTAGACTTCCAGGAACAATTACATTTAATCCTCAGGTAGGGACTCCTTATCCAATATCAAGTATAACTAGCTTCTTATTGAGTAAGTATACGCTAAAAGGAAATGACGTTTCTGAATATCTTGCTTTTTTAGTAGGTTCAAAAATACTATTTAATAAGGCTGATAATATCAATATATTCGGTCTATTCAAAATAAATAGCGTGGTTGAAAATTTACTTGAACCAAGTTTCTTGGATGTAACATTTGAATACATTACTGGAAAAGGAAGTATAGTAGAGGATAAGGACTATTTAATTTCTTTAATAGATACAGTAGGTGGAGGTGGAAATATCCCCACAAAAACATCTGACTTAATAAACGATGGTGAAGATGGAATTCATCCATTTGTAACAGCAGAAGATATTCCAAGTGCTGTGTATGACGGAGCAAGTCCTACTACAGTCACTGTAGGCGGTCTTAATGCAACTACTGATATATCTGGTCAAACAATATCACATATCATAGAGCAAATAGTAGCTCCTTACGTGATTCCTACATTAAGTTTTTATACTAATGACATATCAATAATAGTAGAATCTGGTACTACATTGTCTGGATTAAAGTCGTTTGATTTTTCATTTACGCAATTAGGAAATATAACCGCAAATTCATTAAAAGTAAGAGACGTCACTACATCAACTATCATTGGAACTGGGTTATCAATAACTAGTCCACACAGTGTAAATATAGGTACAATTACTATAAATGGAAATGGAACTCAACACGTATGGAACTCTGAAATAGTTGCTACAAATACAAATGTAATAACAAGTAATTCATTTACAACAACGTCTTACTATAAGCAATTTTACGGAGATGTAACTTCTTTGCCAGTAAATTCGGCACAAGTAAGAGAGTTACCAAATTATAATTATAGCTACGACAATAGCTTTATAACTCCAGTTGTTTCTTCTACTAAATTTTCATTATCAATACCATTTACAAAATCATTAGTTAGCGTTATAACGGCTAATTTTGAAAATATAACTGCAAGTTTTACCGAAACCATATTTAATGTAAATGACGCTGGAGGAAACGCTATTAGTTATAAAACATTATCATACGAAAGCGGGGTGCCATTAGGTTTAACATTAACAATAACTTTATCATAACATGGCTACATTTAATTTAAGTAACGAGATACAAATTGTAAATCCTTCTGCGAATGTAGACTCTCATTACGGTACATACGCATCTTTATCAGACGCATATATTGGAGTTCCAGAGATATTGAGAGAAAAAGGAAAGACTGTAGGAGTATTAGAAAGCGGTGATGTAGTTGAGTACTGGTGGAAGTCAGGAATTACAGATATTGATTTAGTCAAGAAAGAAACTTCAATCCCTATATCAGGAACAACAAACACAATTCCTAAATTCGATACTTTAGGATTGGTTGATAGCCAAATAGTTGACGACGGTACAAATGTAACTATTGGAGGTGGTTCTAATTTTTACAAATTTAATGTTAATGGTGAAATTCTGTGTAAGACGAATTTATATTTAATAGGTGATTCTGGAGATATTCAAGGATATTCTGATTCTGTCGCTATCGGTAGCATTGGTTTTAATAAATATTCAGGAGCTAATTTCGGAACAAGGTCTGAACTACCTTTATACTTCTTTACAAATTATGTTGAAGCAATGAGAGTAACAACCTCTCAAAACGTATTAATAGGAACAACAGTCGATACTGGTCAAAAATTACAAGTTGAAGGAGACGCGTTAATTAACGGATTGACAGTAGGAAGAGGTGGTGGAAATATACCTGTAAATGTTGTTCTCGGAAATAGTGCTCTAGCTTTAAATACTATAGGATTATATAATGTTGCTATAGGAACTACTGCAATTTATTCAAATACAACTGGAGATAACAATATTGGAATTGGTGCAAATTCACTATACCTAAATACAACTGGAAGCGGTAATTTAGGTATTGGTCCATCTACAAGATGTTTGAATTCTAATGATAATAACTCAATTATGATAGGGTTTGATACCGAAGGAGTTGGGTCAAATTCAGTTGTATTAGGTAATAGTTCAATAACAAAAACAATATTAAGAGGAAATGTTTTAATAGGAACAACAGTCGATAACGGTTTTTTATTAAATATAAATGGCGATTCATCTATAAACGGACACACTATTGGTAGAGGTGGTGGAAATGTAGCTTCAAACTTAGTAATTGGAGTTAATTCTTTTATAAACAATGTAAACGGCGATTATAATACAGCGATAGGGGTTGAGTCTTTAATGTCTAATCAATCTGGAGGTAGTAACGTTGCTATAGGACCAAATTCACTGCGAGAAAATACAACAGGTAGTAGCAATACATCAATAGGAGGAGGTTCGTTGTATTCAAATCAAACTGGAATTGACAATACAGCAATAGGGGAAGGTTCTTTATATGGCACAACTGGGGGGCAAAATGTTGCAATAGGTAAAGCTTCTCTTAGAACTACTGAATTGGGACACGGTAACATCGGGATAGGTTATATGGCGGGGACTTTAAATGCTAGTGATTCAAATTCAATTGTTATAGGGAGTGATGCTCTTGGAGCTGGTTCAAATACGGTAGTACTTGGTAACAATAGCATAACTAGAACCAATCTAAAAGGAGACGTTCATTTTCCGATGGCTATACTAGACGCCTTAGAATCTACAGGAGATGCTGGGCAAATATTATCATCTACAGTTACTGGTACAGAATGGATTACTCCGCAACAAAACGGACTTTACGCTCAGACATCACTAAGCACTCCAATAGTTTACGCAAGTGGCGAAGCGTCTTTAATAGGAGCAGGGGTTGGAACTTTAAGCGTTCCCGAAAATGCTTTTAAAGTTGGAGATTCATTCGTTGCTAAAATGTGTGGGATATTAACGTGTGCAAATAATGAAATTTTGCATATTAGAGTACGTTCAAATGGGGTTTTAATTATTGATGCATTACAGTACACGTTGGCAACCACAACTAATAAATATTATGATTTAGTTTTGGATTTTACAGTTACTAAATTGGGAGGAGCGGGAGTTGCTGAATTGTTTGCAAATGGAATGTTTACTTATAATAAAAATGCAGCTGTAGCAATGGAGGGAGTTCACTTTGGTCAGATTAGTAATACAGTATTTGATACAACCGTTAATAATTCATTGACTATTACCGCTGAATGGGTAACGTCTAGCGCAACGAATACAATACGTTCACAGAATTTCACATTAACTAAAGTTTACTAAAATGGAAATAAATTATACATGGAATTTTAAAGCTTACGATAGAGAATTAACTAACAAGACTATAAAAAATGTTCATTGGGAGTTAATAGCAGAAATTAATGGTAATATAGAAAAGGTTTATGGATGCATTAATCTTCCAAAACCAAATATGAATAATTTTATAGAGTTTGAAGAAATAACAAAAGAACAAATAATATCTTGGGTGGAAAACTCTATGAGTAAGCTATCAGATAATAAGTTATCAGAAAATAACGAAACTGAATTAGAAAAAATAAAATATACGTTAAAGAGTAGATTGGAAAAAATTCCCGAAACTAATACTTTTATACCTATCAATTAATTAACTATCTTTGTAAAAAAAAATAAAATGAAATCAGTAACTACAGAAGAATTAGAAACATTAAAAACGCTACATCAAAAGTTTAACGATACAAAGCTAAACATTGCCGATGCTGAATTATTAAAGCATAAATTATTTAGAGACCTAGACGCGTTGTCTAAAGAGTACCAAGAAATAGAGGCTTTACTGCTTGAGAAATACGGTAAGGTAAGTGTTAATTTACAAACAGGAGAAATAAATGACTAAGATAAGCCAATACTCAGAAATATCAATACCTACACTTGATGATTTACTAATAGGAACCGATGTAGAGCAATCTAACGAAACTAAAAACTTTAGTATTCAAGCAATTCTCGATTTATTACTAGAAAGCGGTGTTAGTGGAACATTTACTTCATTAGACGAAAAAACTATTACGGTAACTAATGGTATTATAACAAGTATTGCGTAACTGATGGATATTCGTAAAATATCAGTAGGTCCAGACTACAAGAACGCTATGAGTTATCTTCAAGGACAAGAGGTTCTTGGAGGTTCTCATAAGATACATCTAATATTCTTCAATGAATCTAAGTGTAGTTTTCAGGTTTGGATAGAGAATGAATCTGACGAGACTATTCTATGGAAGGAATTTAATTCTAATATTCCAGTTTCCATAGAGTACAATATAAATTTCTAAATGAAATCCCCATACTGCTTTATCGTAAAACCATTAGATTGTAAGCGATATAATAACACAAAAGAAATCGGAGGAATTAATTTAGTTGTAAGTACATCTCAAGAAGACCATACAGTATCTAATAGATTAGGGGTGGTTGAAAGTACTCCGATTGGATATAAGGGAGATGTAATAGTTGGAGATTTATTACTCGTACATCATAATGTATTTAAACTATATTATGATATGAAAGGAAATGAAAAAAGCGGGGCAAGTTTTCTTAAGGACGATTTGTTTATGGTGGATGAGGAACAATTCTTTATGTACTTTCATAATAACAAATGGAGTGCTCACTCTAAATATTGCTTTATTAAACCAATAAAAACACAAGATTCTATTATCCGTAAAAACACGTTAGAAGAGCCCTTGATTGGAACGATAGAGTATATAAATCAAGAGTTGCTAGACTTAGGTCTAAGCATTGGAAATGAGATTTCGTTTGAGCCAAATAGTGAGTACCCATTTTATATAAATGATGAGAAGCTATACAGAATGCTTACAAAAAATATTACAATCAAATGGAATTAAAATCAATCAAAGAAAGAATTATCGCTGCTGGTTATAAGGCTGTAGAGGAGTTAATTAAAATCGCTGAAGATACCATAATAAGAGGTGGCGATGATGACCTTTCGTCTGATAAGTTAAAGAATGCAGCATCAACAAAACGTTTAGCAATCGAAGACGCCTTTCATATTCTTGGTAGAATAGAGCTAGAGCAAGAAAAACTAATTGACGATTCTGTAATGAGTGTAAAAACCGAACCTAAAGTACAAGGATTTGCAGAAAGACGATCAAAATAAATTATACACTATAGTTAACGACCACGTTCCTCCTCAAGTTATTGTTGTAAAAAATAATAAAAAGAGTTGGGAGTACGGTTATAACGAGAAGTATGATATGGTAGTAATATCTAAGGATGGTACTATTGGTGATATTTACAATATAAGTGGACTGTTAGTGGCATTACCATCTGTAACAAATTTAGTATATAAACGTGACGATAAAAAAGAAAATCAGTACTGGCAACCATCTGAATACCCTAAAGAACTTAGCAATATTAAGACTATATTCAACTGGCACACTATGCCTAAGAATTTTAAGGATGAGTGGGTTGATTATATAGAGGGAGAATTTGATAGAAGAGAGCACGGGTTTTACTTTATGAATAATGGAGTTAGCACTTATATTACTGGCTCACATTATATGTACTTGCAATGGACTAAGATTGATGTTGGACTTCCTGATTATCGTGAGGCAAATAGAATATACTTTATTTTTTGGGAGGCTTGTAAGGCTGATAACCGTTCGTTTGGAATGGTGTATTTAAAGATTAGACGTTCTGGATTCTCGTTTATGGGTTCAAATGAATTGTCCAATACTGGAACATTAGCAAAGGATGCGAGACTTGGTATATTATCAAAAACTGGTAATGATGCTAAGACTATGTTTACAAATAAGGTAGTTCCTATTATTAGTAACTATCCGTTCTTCTTCAAGCCTATTCAGGACGGTATGGATAAGCCAAAAACAGAACTTGCATTTAGAGTTCCTGCGGCTAAGATTACTAAGAAGAATATGTATGAAAATACAGAATCTGATATAAAAGGTCTTGACACTACAATTGACTGGAAGAATACAGCTGACAATAGTTATGATGGTGAGAAACTTCTTTTATTGGTACATGACGAATCGGGCAAATGGATAAAGCCTGATAACATCTTGAATAACTGGCGTGTAACTAAAACATGTCTTAGATTAGGTTCTAAAATTATTGGAAAATGTATGATGGGCTCAACCCCTAATGCACTTGAAAAAGGAGGGGCTAATTTTAAGAAATTATATGAAGAGTCAAATGTAAAGACACGTAACGCCAATGGTCAAACAAAGTCAGGTATGTATTCTCTTTATATTCCAATGGAATGGAACTTTGAGGGGTATATAGATAGATTTGGAATGCCAGTATTTAGAAAACCTGAGAAGCCAGTACTTGGTATTGATGGTCAAATGATTTCTAATGGCGCTATTGACTACTGGGAGAATGAAGTTGCATCTTTAAAGAATGATGCCGATGCTCTTAATGAGTTCTATAGACAGTTCTCAAGAACAGAATCTCACGCCTTTAGAGATGAGAGTAAAGCATCAATATTCAACTTAACAAAAATCTATCAGCAAATCGACTATAATGACTCCTTAATCAAAGATAGAGTACTTACACGAGGTTCGTTTAGTTGGTTAAATGGAGAAAAAGATACTAAGGTAGTTTGGACTCCAGACCCAAGGGGCAGATTTAATGTGTCTTGGATTCCAGAGAAAGACTTGCAGAACAGAGTTACATATAAGAATGGAATGAAATATCCAGGTAATGACCATATTGGAGCGTTCGGATGTGACCCTTATGATATATCTGGAACAGTTGGCGGTGGAGGTTCAAATGGTTCACTACACGGGCTTACTAAGTTCAATATGGATAATGCTCCAAGTAATCAATTCTTTTTAGAGTACATTGCAAGACCACAAACAGCAGAGATATTCTTTGAAGAAGTTTTAATGGCGTGTGTATTTTATGGTATGCCAATATTAGTAGAAAATAACAAACCAAGACTACTATATCATTTAAAGAATAGAGGGTATAGAGGATTTTCTATTAACAGACCAGATAAGCACTATAACAACCTTTCTAAGACAGAGAAAGAGCTTGGAGGTATTCCTAACTCTTCCGAAGATGTTAAGCAGTCTCACGCATCTGCAATAGAGTCATATATTGAGAAGTATGTAGGTCTTGATTTAGAGGGTACGTATAGAGACTCTGACGAGATGGGTTCGATGTACTTTACGAGAACAATTGAGGAGTGGTCTAAGTTTGATATAAATAATAGGACTAAGTTTGATGCTGCAATTAGTTCAGGATTAGCTATCATGGCTAATCAAAAAAATGTGTATACACAAGTCAAAAAAGAATCGAAAATAATCTTTAACTTTGCAAAGTATAATAATAGCGGAACGCAGAGCGAAATAATAAGATAAATGAAGGACGTAAATATTAAGATTAATCCAACTAGCTTTCCTAACCAATTTGCTTCAGACAAAGAGAAAGAGTCTGTTGAATATGGATTACAGATTGCGAATTCAATTCAATATGAGTGGTTTAAAAAAGATAGTCATGGGTGTAGGTTTTACGACCAACGTGCAAACTTTCATAAATTAAGACTATACGCAAGAGGTGAACAGTCTGTTGGAAAATATAAGAATGAATTATCTGTAGATGGTGATTTAAGTCATTTGAATTTAGATTGGACTCCCGTACCGATTATACCAAAGTTTATTGATATAGTGGTAAACGGAATGACCGACAGAATGTTTAAAGTAAAAGCATACGCACAAGATGCTATGTCTACTGATAAACGTTCAAGATTTCAGAATGCCGTACAGACAGATATGGCTGCTAAAGATTTACTACTTCAAGTAAAGGGGCAGTTTGGCATCGATGCATTTGACACTCCTCCTGATGAGTTACCAGAAACAGATGATGAGCTTTCATTATTTATGCAGTTGAATTATAAGCCAGCAATTGAAATAGCTGAGGAACAAGCAATTAACACAATATTTGACGATAATAAATATAACGATATTCGCAAGAGTGTAGATTTAGATATAGTTACAATTGGAGTCGGAATGGCTAAACATATGTTCTTGCCAGGAGATGGCGTTAGAATTGAGTATGTTGACCCTGCTAATGTGATTTATAGCTATACTGAAAATCCATATTTTGAAGATTGTTTCTATTGGGGAGAAGTTAAGATGGTTCATACAACTGAACTTATGAAGATTGACCCTACGCTTACTACTGACCAATTAGTTGAAATATCTAAGTATGGTCAGGCGTGGAATAATCAGTATGGATTGTCTCAATTAAATAATAGTTTATTTAGCAGAGATACAGCTACATTACTTTATTTTAATTACAAAACTACTAAGAAGATAGTTTATAAGAAGAAGAAGTTAGAAAACGGTAACGAGAAAATGATACCTAAAGACGATAGCTTTAACCCTCCACAAGAAATGATGGACGAAGGAAACTTCGAGAAGATTGAAAAAACTATTGACGTTTGGTATGATGGAATAATGGTCGCTGGTACAAATATTATGTTGAAGTGGGAGCTATCTAAAAATATGGTTCGTCCTAAGTCAGCAACACAACACGCAATACCAAATTACGTAGCGTGTGCTCCAAGAATGTATAAGGGAAATATCGAGTCATTAGTAAAAAGAATGATTCCATTTGCTGATTTAATTCAGATTATTCACCTTAAAATGCAGCAAGTATTAGCTAAGGTAGTACCTGATGGTGTATTTATTGATGCCGATGGTATTAATGAGGTGGACTTAGGTACGGGAGCAGCATATAATCCAGAAGATGCATTAAGATTATACTTCCAAACAGGTAGTGTGATTGGTAGGAGCTATACTGGAGATGGAGAGTTTAATAATGCAAGGATTCCAATTTCAGAGCTAGGAACAGGTAGTGGTCAAGCTAAGTTACAGAGTTTAATCGGTAGTTATAACCATTATATGGGTATGATTAGAGATGTGACGGGACTAAACGAGGCTCGTGATGGTTCAACCCCTAATCCTGATGCATTAGTCGGAGTTCAGAAGTTAGCGGCATTAAATTCAAACACAGCTACAAGGCACATACTAGAGTCAAGCTTATATATTACACGTTCATTATCTGAGGCTATATCTTATAGAGTAGCAGATATTTTAGAGTACTCGGACTTTAAGGAAGAGTTTACTAATCAGATTGGTAGATATAGTGTTGGTATATTGGAAGATATTAAAGACTTATATATTTATGACTTTGGAATATTTATAGAGGTTTCTCCTGATGAGGAAGAGAAGGCGCAGTTAGAGCAGAACATTCAAATATCATTATCTCGTGATTCTATACTATTAGAAGACGCTATTGATATTAGAGAAATGCGTAACTTGAAGTTAGCCAATCAACTCCTTAAACTTAAGAGAAAGAAGAGAGAAGAGTTAAAACAAAAACAAGCTCAAGAGGCTCAACAGATGCAAGGGCAAATGCAACAACAGTCACAGCAACTAGCAGCACAAGTTGCATTACAACAAATACAAGCTGAGACACAAGCTAAGTTGCAAGTTAAACAGGCTGAGTCAGCATTTGATATTCAGAAGATGCAAAGTGAGGTTCAGGCTAAGTTGCAGTTAATGCAAGTTGAGTTTAATTATAATATGCAATTAAAAGGAATTGAGGTTCAGACCACTAAGTCTAAGGAGCAGATGAAAGAAGAGGCTAAAGATAAGCGCGTTAGCTTACAAAATACACAGCAATCAAAACTGATAGACCAACGTAAAAATAACTTACCTCCTGTAGATTTTGAATCTACAAATGACAACTTAGACTCGTTTGACTTGTCGCAATTCGGTCCAAGATAATAATAAATTAAATAGTTAACTTTGCAAAAAATTAAATCAAATGGAAAATTTTACAGTTAAAGAGGTTGGAGCTGTAGAGCAAAAGTCTGTTCAAGAAATTGAGCAAACGCTCTTAGACCAACACGAAGAGAGTCAGCACCAAGAGGTAGTAGTGCCAGAGGTTGTGATTACTCAAGAAGAAGTAGTTACTCCAGAGTATGGAGACTCAGACGTTCTTTCTTATATTAAGAATAGGTATAATAAGGATGTTAGCTCTATTGACGAGTTGCTTCAAAAAAGAGAGGAAGCAGAAGAATTGCCTGGCGATGTATCTGCATACTTTAAATACAAAAAAGAAACTGGTAGAGGTATCGAAGATTTTGCTAAGTTAAGTAGAAACTATGACGACCTAAACCCAGAACAATTATTAGCAGAGTACTACTCTCAGACAGAAGAGGACTTAGATCAAGACGATATTGCATATATGATTGAGGATAAGTTTACTTACGATGAGGATATTGATGAGCCTAAGGACATTAAGAAAAAAGAAATTGCTAAGAAAAAAGAACTTGCTAAGGCAAAGAAATTCTTTGAGGATTCAAAAGAAGCGTATAAAATACCTATCGAGTCGAAAGGTGGTTTAGTTTCAGATGACGAAAAAGAGGGTTACGATGCTTACAAGAAATATGTTCAAGAATCACAGACCTATCAGCAAGAGAGTTCTAGAAAATCTGAATATTTTCAGCAAAAGACAGAAGAAATTTTTTCCAATGAGTTCAAAGGTTTTGAGTTCAATGTTGGGGATAAGAGTATAACGTTTTTACCTGGAGACGCAGCAGAACTAAAGAAAGCTCAGTCGGATGTTACAAACTTCATATCTAAACACTTAGATGAGAATGGACTAATATCAGATGCTAAAGGTTATCATCGTTCATTAGCAGCGGCTATGAATCCTGAGAAAATGGCTAAGTTCTTTTATGAGCAAGGCAAGACTGATGCGCTATTAGATAGCACAAGAAAAATCAAAAATATAGATATGGAGACACGTAGTGTACCTCAATCTAGCAGTCAATCAGGTTTTAAAGTTACAGCTTCGGATAGTGATAGTGGTAGAGGACTAAAAATTAGAAGTTATAAACAATAAAAAACACGACTATGTCAGTAATGCCAACACCTGGGTTTTCATTAACCCCATCGGCTGAAAGAAAAACTCTTTCTACCAACTACATCACGGATTTCAACTTCTTGAATCAGTATCTTCCTGATACTTACGAGAAAGAATTTGAACGTTACGGAAATCGCTCAGTTGCATCTTTCTTAAGAGCGGTTGGAGCTGAAATGCCATCTAACTCTGACCTTATCAAATGGGCAGAACAAGGGCGTTTACACACTAAATACACTGATTGTACATCTGCTGATGCGGTAAATAGCGATACAGCTACTATTACAGTGAATGATACTATCTCTGGTGGTATTGCATTTAGAAAAGGACAGACAGTTTTCTTGTCTGACAATACTGTTGCTGCTAATTCAAATAAAGCAATCATTACAGATGTAGATTATACTTTAGGTACATTTGATGTTGCTTTCTACGAAGGTACAGGACAATCTTTTCCTTTAGGTTCAGATGTTACTGCATTCGTTTACGGTTCTGAGTTTAGAAAAGGAACTGAAGGAATGGAAGAGTCTCTTGAGTCAGTTGATGACATCTTCGAGAACAGTCCAATCATCATCAAAGATAAGTACGCAGTATCTGGTTCAGATATGGCACAAATCGGATGGGTTGAAGTGACTACTGAGAACGGAGCTACTGGATACTTATGGTACATTAAATCAGAGCATGAAACTCGTTTACGTTTTGACGACTACTTAGAGATGAGTATGATTGAAGCGGTTCCTGCTGAGGCTGGTTCTGGAGCTGTTGCAAATACAGTTTACGGAAACAAAGGTTCTGAAGGTTTATTCTATTCTATCAACGATAGAGGAAATGTTTGGGGTGGTGGAAATCCAACTGCTTTAGTTGATTTTGACGCTATTATCCAAAGACTTGACAAACAAGGAGCTATTGAAGAAAATGTATTGTTCTTGAACCGTCAATTCTCTTTTGATGTTGATGATATGTTGGGAGCACAATCTTCTAATGCTGCTGGTGGAGTTTCTTACGGTTTGTTTGACAATGATAGAGAGATGTCATTGAATTTAGGATTTACAGGTTTCCGTAGAGGTTACGATTTCTACAAAACTGACTGGAAATACTTAAACGATGCTACACTAAGAGGTGGTATTGTAGGTGGTTCTGTTAATGGAGTATTAGTACCAGCTGGTTCTACTACAGTTTACGACCAAGTTCTTGGTAAAAACGCTAAACGTCCATTCTTACACGTACGTTACAGAGCTTCTGAAACTGAAGACAGACGTTACAAAACTTGGATTACTGGTTCTGCTGGTGGTGCATCTACTTCTAGCTTAGATGCTATGGAGGTTCACTTCTTATCTGAAAGAGCTTTATGTACTTTAGGTGCAAATAACTTCTTTATTTTTGAAGCATAATTAATACCTTAACAGGGGAGTAACATCCCCTGTTATTTTTTTTAAATTTTAAATCTTATCAAATGAAAAATCAAACAGTCCTAACAGACAAAATCTACGTTTTAAAGAAAAAGAATACGCCACTTACTTATATGTTGGCATCAAGAAATACCCACAGAGCAGCATTATTGCACTTTGATGGAAAATCACAAAGAGCATTAAGGTACGCAAGAAACCAAAAGAGCCCGTTCGAGGATGAGCAAGACGGAAATGCTATCTTAGAACCTATTATTTTTGTGGATGGAGCTTTGAGTGTTGCTGGAAATAATCCAGTATTACAACAATTTTTAGATATACACCCTGCAAATGGGTCAGTATTCGAGGAGGTTAATACAGAAAAAGATGCAACATCTGACGTTGATAGATTATCAAGCGAATTAGATGCGCAGATTGCAGCAAGGGACTTAAGTATCGAACTACTTGAAGCAGTAGCTCGTGTATTACTTGGTTCTAAAATTGAGAAAATGTCGACAGCTGAATTGAAACGTGATATTCTTGTTTATTCAAGAAACCATCCAAGACAATTCTTAGAAATGTTGAATGACCCAATGTTACAACTTCAAAATACTTGTGCTAAATTCTTTGAGTACGACTTATTGAGGTTAAAAAATAAGGGAAGAGATATTTATTATAACTTACCTTCCAATAAAAAGAAATTACTTACCGTTCCATTTGGAGAGGAATCAGTATATATCTTAGCGTCATTTCTTCAGACCGATGAAGGTATCGAGGTCTTACGACTATTAGAGAATCACGTTAAGTAAATTAATAAAGCACCCTAAAAAATAGGGTGTTTTTTTTTAGTATCTTTGTAAAAAGTTTTATAAATGATAAATTCGGTTAGGAACACTGTATTGTCGGTAGCTAATAAGAATAACTTTGGGTATATTACACCTGAAGATTTTAACTTATACGCCAAACAAGCACAGTTAGATATATTTGAGAATTATTTCTACCAATATAATAATTGGATAGTTAAACAAAATGCAAGAATGTCTGGTACTGGATACTCAGATATTGTAAAACACTTAGAAGAAACTATTGATAGTTTTTCAACTACTGCTACATTGGCTTACGACATTCCATCTGGAACATTTGAGTTACCATCAGACTACTACTACCTAAACTCAATTAGATACAATAACTCTAAAGAGATTGATAGAGTTACTCAAGATAAGTTACTTTATTTGTTAACATCTAACCTTACAAGTCCATCGACTATGTTTCCTGTTTATTCAATGGAATCAACGTCTTTGACGGTATATCCTGACACTATTGACTCATTGGTTAAGGCTCAGTACATTCGTATGCCTAAGGACCCGAAATGGACTTATTATGAGCTAGTTCCAGGACAAGGCTCTCCATTATTTGACCAAACAAACTTACTTTACCAAGACTTTGAGATACCAGCATTTGATGAGGTGTCTTTAGTTTCTAAAATATTACAGTACGCAGGAATATCTATTAGAGAGGCTGATGTGTATGCATTTGGAACATCTCAAGAAACCGCTAATAAACAAATAGAAGGATAATATGGCGTACTTAAACGGTTACCAATACTACGAGAACTCAGGGAATAATCCTGAAAATGAAAACTGGGGATCTTACCAATATATATCATTGTCTGACCTAGTAAATAACTTTATGTTAATGTATGTTGGTAATGACAAACTAATAAATAATATTAGTAAATACAATATCCTATTTCACGCAAAACGTGGGATTCAAGAAATAAATTACGATGCTTTAAAGGAGATTAAAGTATTAGAGATAAGTATATGTGACAATTTAAAATTCATTCTGCCAAACAACTACGTTAATTATGTTAGAATGTCACTGTTCAAAAACGGAATACTTAGACCTCTTTCTGAAAATATACAAGTCAATCATAGTAATAGTTACTTACAGGATAATAACTGTCGTGTATTATTTGACCAAAACGGAGATGTATTAGAAGGAACGTCTATATTGGACCACGATAGAATTAATGATACACTAAGGACTATTTATTTAGGAGAGGGAAAATTCTCTGGTAGGGAGGGGTATAATATTGATGGAAGATGGTACTTTGACTATAATGTAGGTTCTCGTTTTGGTTTAAATACAGAAACGGCTAACTCAAATCCTACATATAGAATCGACAAGCAATCGGGAGTAATTAATTTTAGTTCTGGAATGGCTGGAGAGTTATGTATCTTAGAGTATATATCTGATGGTATGGAAGGTGGGGATGATGCTGAGGTTCAGGTAAATAAACTTGCTGAGGAGTTTATGTATGCATATATGAAGTATGCTATATTAAATAACAAACAAGGAGTGCAAGAATATGTCGTACAACGTGCTAAAAAGGACAAAACAGCCCTTTTAAGAAACGCAAAAATAAGATTGAGTAATATGCATCCAGGAAGATTATTGATGAATCTGAGAGGCAAAGACAAATGGATAAAATAATATGGCAAACGTTGAGGTAAACTTCTTGGCTGGAAAAATGAATAAGGATTTTGACGAGAGGTTAATTCCCCCTGGTCAATATATAGATGCTTTAAACGTAAGGATAGGGTCAAGTGAAGATAATAGTATTGGTGCTTTGGAAAATTCAAAGGGAAACATTCGACTTACAGATATTAGACATCAAGGAAATGTTCTTGGAGTAAATGCCAGATGTATTGGATCTTATGAAGACGGCTCAAACGAAACGTTATACTGGTTTATATGCGATCCAGATAATGTAGATATGATTTTATCTTATAATACTAATAATGACGTAATCATATACCATATAACATCTACATCTGTACTTAATTTTAGTGTTGATTACCTTATAAATGGCATAAATAAGGTTGATGACTTATTATTTTGGACTGATAATTTAAACCCCCCAAGAAAGATAAATGTAACAAGAAGTTATTCTCAGCCAATATATAATATTGACCAAATAACTGAAGACGATATTTCTGTTATTGTAGCTCCTCCATTAGAAGCTCCATCATTACAACTTTATAATCAAGCTGGAGAAGAAAACTATATTGTCGAAAGATTTATATCGTTTAGCTATAGATACAAGTATGTAGATAATGAATATAGTGCTTTATCTCAATTTAGCGAGATAGCGTTTGAACCAGGTAATTTTGAATTAGATTATTCTACATATACAAATAAATCAATGCAGAATATATTTAATTCTGTGAATGTTTCATTTAATACTGGTAGTAAACACGTAATCGGTATTGATTTATGTTTTAAACTATCTGATTCAAATATAATAAATGTAATTGAAAGGTACAAAAAAACCGAGCAAGGATGGTTTGATAATGATATTCAAACAATATCTTTTAACAATAGGAAGATATATACAACTCTACCCGAAAGCGAATTACTTAGACTATATGATAATGTTCCTAGAACAGCAAAGTCTCAAACTACAATGGGTAATAGATTAATTTATGGAAATTATATTGACGGATATAATATTGACTCGCAATTAAGCTATTCGTTAGACGTTATAAGTGAAAATATAAGTTCTATTGAAGTTCCTTATGACTTAAGTGATGGATCAATATATTCTATAGATAGTACTCAAAACATATCTTCAAATAATTCTACCGTAACTATTGATTTAGATGGAGTAGAACTTGTTGAAGGATCTTTATTTTCTATGTTCTTTTCATTGCAGCATGAGAAATTTTCTGGATATGTAGATTATGATAATCCACCAGAATCACCTGCTCCATATAATGAATTTCAAAATTCATTTATATTTACATTAAGAAGAAATTACAGCAGCGTATATGATTTAGCTACAAGTACAGAGTTTGTAAACGCCATATACACACATCAACCATTTGGAGAACCTGGGACATCTCTTACAGATATATTTAATAACTCTGTCGTTTCTAAAGGCATATTCCCTCCGTTTACAGAGTCATGGGATAAGGTGGGTTCTGGTATAGCTGGTGTTGATGGTGGATTTACAATTACAGCAACTCCTTCTGGAACTACAATAACAATTCAAGTTCCAGCTATTAAATTTAAAATAGAAGATCCTGATAACTTAGGAACCTATCTTTATGCCTATGAATATTTTAATAATTCTGCGTTTTCAACTATATTTTCTAAAATAGGAGCTAGACAAAGTCTTCATAGTAATAGAGATTACGAAGTTGCTATAGTTTATATGGATCAGTATAATAGAAGTTCTACAGCATTAGTAGATACGTTTAATACTGTATTTATCCCATCATTTGCGTCAGAAACTAAAAATAATATTAGAGCTAGCATTTATAATGTAGCTCCTGAATGGGCTACAAGATATAAATTTGTAGTAAAGCCATCTAAATCTACTTATCAAATAGTGTATTCAAATCAATTTTATAAAGAAGATTCTGGCATAACTTGGTTTAAATTAGAAGGAGATAATAGAAGTAAGGTGCAAGAAGATTCTGTATTGATTGTAAAATTAGATACTGACGGACCTTTAGATTCATTAGTAAAAACAAAAGTACTAGAATTAAAATCTCAACCAATAGATTTTATAACTGGGAATAAAAATCAAAATGACGAACTAATAGAAGAGCCTGCTGGATTATACATGGCTTTAAAATGCTCTAATTTTAATGCCGAATATCAACCTAATAGTTATATAGATTTCGGAGAAAAAAAATATCCTTCAACTTCTATATATCCTTGCTATGAAGACAATCCAGATTATATTTCAGATACATTAACTCCTACAATACCTCCATATAGACCATATACTATACCTGCTGGAAGTAGGATTAAAATCGTTATCGACCTAAACAGAAAGGGAACTGGCAGTAAATGCGGATCATCTCACTATGTATTTGACAAAACATTTACGTCGTCTCAAGATTATGATAATTTATATGATTTTGTTGAAGGAGACAATGTTAATTTTTCATCAGGTGAATATAGCGGTAGTGAAGAACCGAATGATAATGAACAAACGCATAGCCTAGAGCAGTGGATTAATTGCTCTCCATACACTATTCTGGGTACTTCTTGCCATTTACCACCTATTCAAAATGTAAATCAATATCAATTTCAATTTGATGATACTACTGGTGAATTGTGGTTTGTAGTCTCAAGCGGAACCCCTTGGTGTAACGAACGCGTATCAAGAGCTTCTATACATATAACAGTTCAAAGAGCCACTTCATTGATGGTGTTTGAAACAGAGGCTGAAGATTCTGACGGAGAGATATACTACGAGGGAAGCGATAGTTTTTCTATTATTAATGGATTACATACTGGTAATATTTCTAATCAAACGTCTATAGCTCCAGCTGTAATTGATTTGAATTTTTTTAATTGTTTTACATTTGGAAATGGTGTTGAAAGCTATAAGATAAACGATTCAATTATTGGAACTCCTTTTTATTTAGGAAGTAGGGTTACTTCTGTATCTCAAGAAGAATTTAAAGAAGCTAATAGATATGCTGGGCTAACATATAGCGGAGTATATAATGCTGAAACAAATATAAATAAGTTAAATGAGTTTAATCTTGCTCTTTCTAATTGGAAAGACTGCGAGAAGTCATTTGGACCAATAAATAAACTATTTGCTCGTAAAACTGATATACTTGTACTACAGGAAGATAAAATATCTTATGTATTAGCTGGTAAGAACTTACTTTCAGACGCTGCTGCTGGTGGTGCTATTACCTCTATTCCAGAAGTTTTAGGTACTCAAATAGCTAGAATTGAAGATTATGGAATAAGTAATAACCCTGAGAGTTTTGCGGTTCGTGGCTCTGATATATATTTTACTGATGCTAAACGTAATTCGGTATTGAATTTAAAAGGAGGTTCTGCTCAGGCAGAGGATTTAGATATTATATCTAACTTTGGATTAAAGAACTGGTTTAGAGATGAGTTTAAGTCTACATTCAATAATCAAAAAATTGGCGGATATGATCCATATATGAATGAATATGTATTATCTACTAATAGTCAATTAAAACCAATTATTACAGATGCTTATAAATGTAATAGTGCCATATCTAGACAGCTAAAATTTGATACATACACATATGACGTAGAGGTTGGGACATCTTTAGGGCATATATATATTAATTATGACTTTATAATAGGATCTGCAAATATATTTATAAATTATAATTCAGTAGAGGTTATAAATCAAACAGTTACAGGTACTGGATCTATTTTTTTCTATAAAGATTTAACAACTAAAACCAAAATAACTATTACTATAGAATGTCTTGAAGAGTCATCTTATGTGATAACAACTAAATGTCCTTATGCAAAAGATATTTCGGTAATTAGGATAGTATATAACTCTCCAGTATTTGAGGGACAGACTATCCATAATAATTATAACTGGTCGTTAAATGGATTTAATAGTGTATATAATGTAGATTTTGTCCTTATTGAATCCGATGGAGTATCGTTATATCATGAAATATCAGGCATGCCATCTGTTGGAATTATTCCAGCTAATGGAAGTACGGTTAAAATGCAATCAGATAAGGTTTTTGGCGATGATTTTGTATTTAATGAATATAGTTACAGGTTTAAATATTTAATATCCGATACTCTTTATTCTGAGTTAGATGCCGATATTATAACTCCTTTATTAACTACTTGTTCTCCTACGTTAAATCCTTCTACTGGACTATATGAATCTTCTTTTGTGTATAATGATACTTTAGGATATTACCTATATTTAGTATGGGATTATAGAGAACCTGATTATTCAGAATTAGATTATTCACCACTTGATTACGCAACAACTTTTTAAAAATAAATAAAAATGAACTACACAGAAGTATTAGATTTAATAAATACAAATTTAGCAGCGCAT
>Ga0209492_1000146_pt1 | contig 22359 bp, 17 predicted proteins | sample PPLLak12cMay2015_FD_187253 | JGI IMG/M metagenome (GOLD analysis project Ga0209492, IMG submission 187253) | Freshwater sediment microbial communities from Prairie Pothole Lake near Jamestown, North Dakota, USA - PPLs Lake P7 Core (1) Depth... | ecosystem: Environmental > Aquatic > Freshwater >... | reverse complement strand
AGTGGTTCATGCCATTCGGGGTGGAGGAAATGAGGATCTTCGCGGTTTCACCCGAGGTGATGGTCGGGTAGACCGAGGTGAAGAACTCTTCGGCAATGTTGTTTGGAACGAACGCGAATTCGTCCAGATAGAGGAAGTTGATAGACCAACCACGGATTGCCGAGGATGCGGTAGAGTCAGCCAGTACGCGGGACATGTTCTCTAGCTCAATGTCACCCTTGTTCCAGACGCGGACACCCTGCTGAATCCAGTGTGGCAGTTCCTCGTAGGCTACCTTGATACGGTTCAGAATTTCGCGTGCGGTCTTAGCCTTGTTAGCCAGAATAGCCACGGTCTTCGCTTCGTTGAACAGAATGTACCAGAGAATGATACCCACAGTCAGGGTAGTCTTACCGATCTGGCGACCCGCCTTGATGATGACCTGACGGTTATCCTTGATGATAGGGATAGCGTCCTTCTGGTATGGGTACAGGTCAATGTGCACCAAACCCTTGTCTAGAGTGATGATCTTGACGTAGCGATTGATGAAATACTCAGGGTCATCGACGCAACGGGCAAACTCGTCCATTTGCGCCTGCGTCATGCTCTGCTTTACGCCAATACGCTTGAGCTTCTTGTTGCCCAAGTACGGCTTGAAATTTAGGATATCGACCATGGTTTACTTGTTCTTGATCTGCTTCAATAGGTCAGCCGTGGATCCGGTGAAAACAGCCTTGTCGATGTTCACGGTCTGCTGCGAAGGACCGGGACCGCCTTCCTTACCGTCGAGAGCTTTCTTCTTCTCATGAAGGATCATGAGTTTGTCTGCCATATCTGACAGGTTCTTGAGGAAGCCGGATGCGACTTCGTAGGCGCGAGGGTGCTGAGACTCTTTCGCGACCTTAAGCAATTCAGGAAGCGCATCCTGCCCCTGTTCAAGAAGATCACGATGGAGATTGCGGGTATACTCGTAGTCGTACTCCACATCACGATTAGTGTTAGGCTGTGGATCTTCGGTGACGGTTACGACAGCGTGTTCCTCTGCGACCACCAACTCACCCTCAATCACAACCCGTTCCTCTGATTCTATCTCTAGAATCGTGGCAAGGTTCTGTTCAACTTCACTCATTACATGTACTCTCTGATATTGGTGGAGAAACCAAACGCTTCGGCTTCCGTGTTGGCATCGGAAGGAATCGGCTGAACCGTGATCTGCGCGAGGATGGAGTTCGCTACACCGTAGGTAGCCACGTTGTACTTAGCTCCCGAGACTGCGCCGACAAGCAGCGTGTTGGCTTTGAAGTCGCCATTGGTGTCATAGATGGTCAGGGTGTTCGCGGTACTATCCCATGTGCGCACGTAGCCGGTGGCTGTAGCCTCAGATACATCGCGCCCTTGGAAGACCAACTCATTGTACTTATAGTCTCCGGTGCCTGTGCCGAGCGTGACTTCCTTGACAGGATTGTTCTCAAACGTGTTGTCGTAGATATTGGCAATGGACTTCTTGATGGGGCGAATGTCACCGATAGGTCCGAAGAGGTAGCCCTTTGCGGTGAAGTTCAGCGTCCAGATGATGCTACGGGTAGACTCAGTATCACCTTCATGCGAGTCATCGTAGGTGATGGAGTTGAACACAATCGGAACGTCGAGCTTCATGTCGTTGATATCCACGAAATCCAGAGTCACCGTGTAATCCGGCGTGAAGAATGGAAGAATCTGCTCCACGATCTGTGCGCCGTCTTCGGTGTTGCGGACAAAGCAGTACAGGTTGAAGTCGAAGTTATACGGAGTGTAGCGTGCTTTCTTCAAGCCGAGCGGCGTACCGGCTGCGAAAATCTCAGTGTGATTAGAGACTTTGCGCAATGGATCGTAGGAAATACCGTTCATTTCAAATGCCATGCGCGGCAGCGTGAGGTTCACCGGATTGATGAAATCGGGTGAGTTCGTGATGCGCATGTAGAACTTTTCCTTCGATGCGTACATGAGAGGCACATTGATGCGCTCAATCTCAGTCGTACCATCGTTGGCATAGCGCACCAGACGCATGTTGTTGAACAGGCTTCCGAAGCTAACGACTAGCTTACGAATGATGCGGTGATAGTAGTGAATCTGTTCACCGTTATAGTTTAGCATTATGGCTCACCAAATGGATTGTTCTCGGAGAAGTCGATCACGCCACTTCCCGGCGCACCCGTAGACGATCCGGCTTCCTCTTCGATGATTACGTTGTCGGCAACGTCACCTTGCGGAATCGTTGCATTGTAGAGGATGGTGTATGTCGTGAGTTTAGCCGTCGCACCCGAGGTCTGACCAGTGATAACGGAAACCGTATTAGCCGTGTTCGTATTCGCGTAAAACTCACCACGGATGTTGCGCAGCCGTAGAATGCCTGCGGGACGGTCGAAGTTGACCACGATGCCGAAGACGTTGGAAGCAGGGCTTGCGCCTTGGAATGCAACCTCTCCACGCTCAAAGGTTGCCGATGATCCGTAGGATGTGTTGGACACGTAGAAGTTGATGGACTGTGCGGATTCGTCTGCCACTGCGTCAATCTCTTCGATACCGGTGTTGAGGAATTCGCCGTTGTACTTGAAGGTTTCAAGAGACAAGCCGTACATGTAAGGAACCACCTTGCCCAACTGGAAGAAGGACATGTCGCGTTCCACGAATCTAATTTCCATTAGCTTTCGCTGAATAGGCATGTAGATCAGGTCGCCTTCCTTCGGAATCAGGCGCAGTGCGGTCGGAACGTACTTTTCGAACGTGCGACGGGCGACTGCGAGCCGCGCCGTCTTTTCAATCTGTAGACCGAACTTGGAGAAGAATTCCTGCTGACCACCGAAGTCTTGGAAGGTTTCCAGATACATGTCGATCTTGATGGCTTGATCGTAATACTTGACCGGATCATCACCGAACAGCGAGTCGAGGATGGACTGCGAAGTGCGCGGCAGATAGTACACATCAATGCCATGATTGCGAATGCTCTCAATGACAAGATCCTCAAGGAGCATCTGCTCCCGAGTTGCGTTCTGGTTGTTGAAGTAGACGCTAGTTGGCATGATGAATTACCCGATCAAGAACTGTGGTGGCTCTTCCCATGTGTCGCGGAGTTGGAGTTCCAACCGAGCGATATCAGCAATAGCTTCCTCATAGATGCCCTGCCCGTTGATGACCATACCACCCGGAAGGGTATAGTTGCCGTACTTCTTCATGTTCTCACCCCACTGACGCTTGATCAGTTGGGTGGCATATTCCTTGAGCCACTTGTCGTTCATGATCTTGGGGAATTCCACCGGATCCAGAACGCGGGTGCACTCAATCAGCATGTAGGTGTTAGCCGGAACTTCCGGCGCACGCCAATGCATGTCAATGTACAGGCGACCCATGTGCTTGTTGAACCGAATTGGATTCTGACCGATCAGTAGCAGTTCAAGCATACGGATGTGGGTACGAGCAATCCAGTAATACTGGTAGGATGAACTGGTGAATTCGTACAGTTCGTTCAGGCGCAACTGGTAGTTCAGGTCGAAGATGTTGAAGTCAGCCGAGCTTCCACCACCCGAGACTGTAGTTCCGGTGAGAGGGAAGATGCGGGATACGCCCATGACGTTATCCGGCAGAGGTACCCATGAATACGTAGAGTTCGCAATAGAGCCATTGGCATTCTGAGCCGACGAGATATTGCTTCCGTTCGCGAGCATTTCCGGAGTCATCTTGATCATCAGGTAGTCGGCGTGAGTCGCATCGTAGTGGAATTCGGCATAGGTTTGCAGCGCATCATCAATGCGGTCTTCTACCTGATCGTCGTCCACGTTGATATCAATGACCGGAAAGCCTAGCTTGCGCAGGCAGTAGTCCTTGAGGGTTGTTCTGTCGGTTGGGTTAGCCATGGTAACTCCTTGATGGTATCCTATTTAGGAGTCTTTCAATGCTCGCTCTTCAGCCGTCAGAGGGGTGTTTTCCAACAGGTCGGCTGCGATTTCGTACTTATTACCCTTATAGCCATGGCGAATGGACTCTAGGATATAGGTGAAGTAGAATCGGAACCAACCCTCTTCCCGCACCTGATAGATATGCTCCAACTCATGCCGGAACAGCCGGTCGGTCACTTCCTCGCGAGTGCGCTTGAAGAAGATGAACGGGTAGATGGTGATGCCGCCAATCCAAGAGCGGCGCAGCAGGAGGAAGTTGTAGACTGGTCGAATTTTCATTGTGGTGTCCTTTAGTGGTCTATGCCGTATGCTTCTAATAGTCGATAATCTAGCTCATATCGACGGTGCATTTCCATGTAAATGTCGTGAGTTTTGACGTATGGTGTGGCTGTCGGAAAATCGTCCGCAGCATTCAGGTTTGGAATGTTTACCGTCGTATCGCCGCCGAAGAGTCCAATTAGCCTGCGAGTCTCGTTCTGGAAGTCGTCATAGCGAAGTCCTGTTGTTCCCGACTCAAACCAGTGCCACTGTTCGCGCATGACGTAGCCGAGTCGATATTGGGGAATGCTCAGAAAATCCTCTACGGTCAGATTGCGAATTCTCACCCTGAGAGCCAGTGGCATAGAAAACCATTCGGCTAGAGTCCATCTGCGCTGATAATCATTAGCAGGAATGGCAAACTCTTCGATGGAGAATTTCTCTGGAAACAGGTTGACGAGCGCATACGGGAATCGCTTGAGGTAGTTACAGGCTGAGAAGAAGCGGTCTGCGGGGTTACGGATGAACGCATAGCACTCGACTGCCCAAGCATCCATACCCGCTAACAGGGGATTTTGTTCTGTCTGAGATTGAAGGTCGCAGCGATTTCCGTGCCTTACCTTCATGTCGTTCAGATGAATGACACCGGGAATCTGAGACAACAGATGCTCCACAGTGGTTGAGCCGTTCTTGGTAACAGCAAGGAAGACCTTGGTTTTGTCTGGTGAAATTATCATAGTGCTGTCGCCGTGAAGGTTCCCGCATTAGCGGTTCCGCCGCCAAGGGTATTAGCTGCCAGTGTAAAGTCGTAAGTGTCTCTTGGACTGTACGTATATGCCCACAATCCAGTGTTTCCGGTTCCCGCAGACCAAACGCTCGTAGTATCGGTTGTGACGGTATACTCACCAATGGTTCCGGTATTTCCGGATGCCGCGTCGATACTTACATACCTAACCACACCATAACTACTCGTATACCACTTCTTACCATCAAAAGTTTCAGTGAATTCCTCTAGTTGAAGGATAACTCTATTATTGGTGGCAGCGAAACCGTTAACCAACAAACCATTCGCTGAGTTCGTAGGCGCAATCTTTACTTGCCACTGTCGAGTTCCAGAAGTGTTGTACTTCGCAACCATAACTTCATATGCGCCTCCGCCACCTACTACTCTACGACCCGCGCAATAGATGTTGGAATCGTAGTCTACGTCATAGCCATAAATCGCGCCGGTTGATTTCCACGATGTATTGGAAATGTATAGATTAGCAACATTTGCTCCGGTGTTGGATTTCAAATTGAGCATAAAGGTATTTTGTAATGCGATATTGTTAGCCGCCGTTGGCTTGCGCAACATAGTATACTGGGGCGCGGTCTGCCAACTCTGTACTGTGGCTCCGGATGATGCGGCTAGAACCAACACTACGGTATTGCTCGTACCTCTCGCACCGGAAACAATCACCTGACTCTCATCGCCTGTGGCAAAGATAAAAGTCGGTCTAATATTGGATGTTAAATCAGAGGCACTGACCGAGGTTGTCTTTGCCCACTCAACCGTAACCATATCCGTCGCGTTGATTTTACAGATGGTGCCTGTGGCAGCAGCGAGATTGGTACTGTTTGAGAATACACCGAATACGGAGGTGGTCGCATTGGATGTTCCGGATATTGGTGCTAATGACCAAGGGTAAGCCGAAGTATTGCCTGCTCCCCAATTGATGTTGGATTGCTTTACTATGACTCCGGTGTTAGAGGATTTTCCAATACGCAGCGTGACTCCACTCCCACTGTTCCAGTAGATGTAATATGGATTTTTTTGAGACGTAGCCCACCTATATTGCTGAGAAGTATAATTGTTCGCGAACACCTTTGCGCCCGACCCATCCAGACACCAGAAGCCGTTTGCGCTGACCGACCTAGCGTAGATGTGACCTGTTTTATTACTCACAAACATATCATACATCAACTCGTTATTCCAACTCCACTTACCGTGCCAGTGGTCTAGTATTGTAGGCTGTGTTGGGTCAACCGGAAACGAAACCGCACCTGAGAAGTTCAGGAAGTTGATTGCGCCGCTCGTAGGAATGACCGTGCCGGTGGAGTTCGCAATGCCACTGCTGACATAGGTTCCACCCGAGTAGTATTCGTTCAGGGATGCCGGATTGCTGCCGCCGAATTCGGTCTGAATATCGGTCAGCGTGATTGCGCTAGGATAGGTAGGAACTGGCATGTCAGTTCACCTTGGCTTTCAGTTCGTCCAACTCCTGCTTGAGTTCCTTGATGGCTTCAATCAATAGCGGCACCAGTTTCTCATAGCGGACGGTCAGGTATTCGTCGGAGATAGGCGCAGGCGCAACGGCTTCTGGTAGGACTGCTTCCACCTCTTGCGCCGAGACACCCACCTCACGCTTGAGTTCGTAGCCGAAATCCTGTGCGATTTGGTTAGGAGTGAAGTAGAATCCAGACAGCGACATGACCTTATGGAGCGCACCGGGGATGTTGTATAGCTTATCCTTGAGGCGCATGTCCGAGTAGTATGCGGTGATGTTGTTGGTCGCACGGATTTCACCGGTTGTTCCAGACGCAGCCGTGCCGACACCGAGACTTCCTAACTGTAGCGGTTCAGCCGTACATCCCTTGTGAATGACCTGATACTGAGTAGTATCTCCACCCGCATAGACGTTACCAGTGGTGATAAGAATGTTGTTACCCGCACCATTCATGTCGAGGTCAACGTTTGCTGCTGTATTGGTCAGCGAAGCGAATACGTTTACGGTGCCGGGGTCTGATGCCGCAGGAATGAATGACTTGACCACCCACCCCGCAATCTGGTTATTTGCGGTCATGACGACAAGACCAGTTCCACTTATCGTACTGTCAACATAGACTTGAAGCATAGCACCGTCATAGGTGCCGCCTTCCATAATTCGAATGTATCGGAACGGTGAGATTGAGAATGCTGCGTTGTGGGTTACAGTAATGGCATTTCCTGCGCCATAGTGGTGTGATGCTTCGAAGCTTACACTCTGATGCGCGGATGAAGTCTGGTCGATGAGTGTGAACTTACCGAAAGCGCGGCTACCGAAGTTAGCCGCAATCGTGTACCATCCCGCAGTCATGCCGGTATTTGAGAGTGGGTAACGTCTTTCGAAATCGGTCGAGTCTAGAGAGTCGAGGGTGGTTGCGTCGGTGGTCGTCAATCCTCCCGGTCCTTGAACGCCCTGTGTGCCTTGAACGCCTTGCACACCCTGCACACCAATTATACCCTGTGCACCAGTGAGTCCCTGTGCACCAGTAAGACCTTGAGTTCCGGTCGCGCCCTGAACTCCCTGCACACCTTGGGTACCTTGAACCCCCTGAACCCCTTGCACACCCTGCGATCCTTGTGCGCCCTGCAAATTCGTAGGACTACCAATCCACACGCCAGAGGGATTGATAACTTGGTCCAGATTCGTAGATGAACCTAGAGAAATCTGATTAGCAGTGGGTTTATTGTATGCCATGGTTGCTTATTTAGATAGGAAACGTGATGCCCTTGCTTGCGAAGAATTGATAATCAGCGTCATAGTGATTCCTGATTAGTTGAATCTCCTGCGCAGTCAAATCCGAACGCCGTTTGCGATTGGCACTCTCATTGATTTTAGGCACTTGCGCAGCGTTGATGGTATAGCCGAACTCCGCTGCCATGCGCACTACCTCATTGTTGAAGTCCTCAAAGTTGAAGAGTTCCAGAGTATATCCTTCGGGATTCAGATGTAGAACCTGTGGAGTGAAGCCACCACACGCATTCAGGTATTCGGATACGCTCATGGTTCTCGGAAACTCAACCGGAAATTTCGTCTGATGGTGTTCCATACCGGAAAGAAAGCGTTCAAGCGGGTCACGATAGAAAGCAAAAATGCGATATCCTGTCAGGTCTTCGTTTGGAAAGTATGCCGAAAACCGAGACATGCGGCTATTCCGCAATCCGATTTCAGACACCGTGAAGATGCTGCGAGTCGAATTCAAATACACCATCAACTGCCGTAGCGACTGTGAGCCAGTTTTCGGATTCAGTAAGACTAGAATTTTCAGAGATTTACACAGCAGCATGGTTACTTCTCATTCTCAGAATAGAAGGTCACAGTACGCGATATCAAATTGGACAACGTGCTAGCATCTCTCAATGTGAGAATCATATTAGAGGTTCTGATTGTCTGGTCTGTTGGATTGAGCAACTGCCATTGGCGCGACGTTCCAAGGTTCAACCATGAGTTCACCGCATCTCCGGAAGGATTGTGACTTCCACTGGAATATCTTAGGTGAATATCTACCTGCGAAGCAGAACCAGAAGTCAACCAAGTTCCAGAGGCAAAACCGGAACCCTGATATCCTCCCGCAGACGTAAACCTTATGTATGCGTTGGATGTAGCAGGGTATACGTCTATTGCCGCAATAGCAGTATTCGCAGGCAACGTAACAACAGGAGCGTTTGAGATTCCTAGGAACTGCGCCATTCGAATCTGTCCCGAACTTGCGACATTGGCATTCACGCCATAGTATTCAGACAGCGCGATTGGGTTTGAACCACCAAACTCTGTCTGAATTGCGCCCATGCCAAGTACGGAAGTCGGAAGTGCCATCGTTAGATTTCCGTAGAATCAATCGGAGGAATGTTCGCAGCCACACCGTCCTGTGCGACGATGATTTCTTCCTGCCGCGCACGCTCTTTCCAGAGGCGCAGGGCTTCCTTGGACATGCTCTTGCGAGACTTGTTTCGGGATGCCAGTTCTAGCGTCATCGTTTCGGCATTCATCGTGCCGAAGATGCGACGACCCGCTTCGATGATACGGTCCATGTCATCTGTCGTCATTTCATGGACGTACAAATCGGTGGTGTTCGCGGTTTCATCGTACCATGTGAACGTGATATTAGTGTTTGCCATTTCTCAATTCCTCAATCAATTTTGCTTGTGCGTCAACCTTTGCGTTGAGTTCCTTCACTGCCTCAATCAGCACGCCGACAAGCGCACCGTAGTTGACTCCATACTCTTCGCCAGTGTTACCTTCCTTATCTTCTGTGTTTGCGTGCGTAACAACTTCTGGAACGACTTCCAGAACTTCCTGAGCGATTACACCGGTCTGCTTGCGCTTCTCAGAATCATCAATACGATTGAAGTAGACACCGCGAAGTGCGCAGACTTTAGCCAGTGCGGAGTCAATCGTGTAGATGTTCTCTTTCTTGCGAGCATCCGAGAATGCCACAATGTCGCCCGTTGCGTAGATAGCACCGTTGACATAGACCGCATAGGATGCGGATGTAGTAGATGATCCGATGCCTAGAGAGCCGTTGCCGATGTTGTGATAGAACATCCATCGTCCATTTGCTTCACGATACATGCCACCGTTACCGGAGCTATCCCACATCATATTCACACCGGAATACACATCGTAGAATCCACCGTATGAACCCTTATTACCGCCGATTCTCAACGCACCATACGTGCTTGAAGCATTGTCACCGATGTATTTGGTAGCAGTGGTTCCATCCAGATAAGCAACTTGTCCCGCAGGAATGTGGAAGTTACCCGTCCTGACATAAACATGACCACTGTGGTCGATGGACATTCTGACCGACGCACCAGTGACGTAGTTATCCGATGTAGCGAAATACATCTTCGTGCCATAAGAACCGTCAGTGCGGGTATAGATGCCTGCTTGAGCATTCAGACCATCGCTTGCGTCAGACGCACCGAAGGTAATTGCGCAGCCGTAGTTATCTGTTGATGCCGGTCCTAGATGAATCGTTCCTTTCGTCAGACCGGGTACAGTTTCAGACCAGTTTGCCGACGATGAAGCACCGGTCATATTGAATCTATCGTCATTTTCAAGGAATGCTGAAAGCTTGTATCCACTATTGCCGCGCCAAAACTCCAAGCGTCCTGCGTAGGTAGACGATGGGTTGTTGTTGCTTGTAATGCGCCACCCATATCCAGATGTGCTGAAGCCCATATGAATTGTGGTGTTAGCCAATTGGCTCACTGTGTCATTGCGTAGAGCGAGTGCGACTACGTTGCTACCATCTACGCGAGTGTTTAGTGTTCCACCCGAGTCAATCTCCACTCTTCTCTGACCAGCCGTAAAGAGGTTGATGCCGTAGTAACCCGCGAGTGCTGCGGTGCTACCACCGGTTACACTGTCTGAGTAATATGAAAGTCCGTAATGCGCCAGTGCGTCACCATCATAGGTAAAGGTTTCTTCGGACATGGCAATCTTGCGCACAGACTTATCTGAACCCGAGACATACCAGTTTCCAATCGTGACGTTACCTGTCGCGATATTCGCGGAGAATGGTAAACTCCAATAATTTGCCGAACTGTCGTGTGTGTAGATATTGAAGTTGCCACCATTGACTTCAACGATGGCTCTGTCTGCCGGGTCGGGACCGTCTGTTTCGCGCAGGGTAAGTTGTGAGCCTGCGGTGTCGATGTTCACGCCAATGTTAGAGGCTAGGTTGCTGCCAACGCTAATCTGAGGGCTTCCACCAAAGGTTCTGAAATACGTCACGCTTCCGTCAATGTAGTTGTCGGTTGCGTTGTAACCGATGTGCATTCCTGCGGCTGAACCTAGAACGCGGAACTTAGACGATGGCGTATCTGTGCCGATACCAACGTTCGCGCCGTTTGCCGAAAGAACCGCCGTCATCACACCCGCAACAGACGTTTCAATTTGGAATGTGCCGGTGTGTGCGCCTGCGGTGTTGGCTACAATTTCTGTCTGTAGTCGAGCGTAGGATACGCGAGCGTCGGAAGAATTTAGTCCATCCCAACAGAGAAGACCGATACCGACACCGGGACTCTTTGAAGGACGATAGAATGTCGCATTAGGCTCACCCGCAGTCCAGAATATGACGTTTGCGTTCACAGTCATGTTGGATGGGAGATATCCAGACCGAGTGATGCCTAGAGGTGAGGAGTAATTCGAATTTGTGTCATCGTAGAATCGCAAATCCCACGTTCCACCGTCCGTAAGAACGACCGAATTCTTTTCGTTAGCTGCGCCGTCACTCTGATACCACTTGATTTGCGGATAGAGTCCTTGGACTTCTAACCCACCACCGGCATACACACCATATCCACTGACAACCAAATCACCACTCATCGTGACCTTTGGTGTATTGAAGATGACGGCTGTGTTGCCGTAGCTCGACGCAGTGCCGATGGAAAGGTTGCCTGCTTGTCCACCCGTCGCGAGATAATCCCATCCGCGAATCTGTGGAGTAATGGTGCCGTCATACGCAGCACCGAAGAGCAGCGCGAAGTTGCCCTTATTATTTGCGCTGCCGTACATGTGATTATTGTTTGCGGCAATGTCAAACGACAATGCGCCAGTCATCGTATCGCCGGTTTTGTTCACCTTACCGGAGATATCCTGCATTACACCCTGAACACCCTGAGAACCAATGATGCCTTGGACACCTTGAACGCCTTGCACACCGGTTAGACCTTGAGTTCCGGTGAGTCCCTGTGTTCCAGTCAAACCTTGAGTTCCGGTGAGTCCTTGTGTGCCTTGCGCACCGGTCAAACCTTGAGTTCCGGTCAGACCTTGAGTTCCTGTGAGTCCCTGCACACCGATCAGACCTTGAACACCTTGCGTGCCTTGTGCGCCGGTTAGACCTTGAGTACCCGTCAGACCTTGAATACCGGTCAGACCTTGGACACCCTGAGTTCCTTGTGCGCCAGTAAGACCTTGTGCGCCAGTAAGACCTTGTGCGCCAGTAAGACCTTGAATACCAATTTGTCCCTGTACACCTTGAGTTCCCTGTACGCCTTGCGTGCCTTGTGCGCCGGTCAGACCTTGTAGACCAGTATCACCGATGATACCTTGATCACCTTGAACGCCGACAGACCCCTGTATGCCTTGGACACCTTGCGTGCCTTGTACACCTTGAACACCCTGCGATCCCTGTGCACCCTGTACACCTTGAACACCGATACCCAACGTTTCGAAGGTACGAGCTTCGACAATATCGTTTAGCTGAGTGTTAGAGGTAAGAGTAAGAGTCGTGCCGGAAACGGTGTAGTGAGTCGTCGGAACAAGAACAACACCGTTGCGAGTGACGATGGTATACTTCTCGTCATTCGGAGCAATGCTGAGAGTGAATGCTGATTGGTTTGCGGATGCCGTGAACGAATCCGTCCACATCATCGTTTCACCGGCTGAACCTTCGGTTCCCTGAACACCGGTCGAACCTTGTGCGCCGGTCACACCCTGTCCTGCGAACTGACCGTCTAGACCCTGTACACCCTGAGTGCCTTGGATTCCCTGAACTCCCTGCACACCCTGAGTGCCTTGGACACCCTGAATACCACTAAGACCCTGAGTTCCCTGTGTACCCTGCGCACCCTGAATACCGCTCGCATGGAAGGATACATTAGCGTTACCGGTAACACCCTGAACGACACTGACCAGAACGGACGCAGTGTTGATGAAGTTCAATCCATTGGCATTGACCGTCGATGCGGAGTTTGCGGATACGAAAATCTCAGAGATTCCACCGCCACCGCCGAGTCCACCACCCGCTTTCCAAGAATAGCCATCCCACTCCCAAGACGTACCATCGTTGGAAGTGAAGATCGTGCCGATAGTCGGATTAGAAGGGAAGTCTGCCATGATTCATCCTATAGGTGTGCGTGTGACTATTTAGCCACTGCACCTTACTGGTCTGTTTCGATGTACAGACTGATCAGGTCTATTGCGACTGCTGCTGCCGCACCGTTGTTGCTTCTCCAAGTCTGCCATGTCAGGATGGTGTTGCCGAGCGGCAGATTGTTGGTATTAGAAGTAACTGTGGTGGAGAAGGTCTGTGAAGAGTTCGCGAGGTTTCGAATCGCGAACTGAACCTTATCGTCATTAGGCGCGGCGAACATTGTCACATCCCATAGTGCGGTGTTGCCGACATTACATTGAAGCGTAGTGTCGATGATGTGCGCGGCACCGGATGCAGAGTTGGTAATGATGTGTAGCGAGTTGGACAGTGGAACCTGTCCCACACCAATCACGTTCACCATTGCTGCGGTGTTTGTGTTGTTCGCGATCTGACCAGTCGTTGGGTGTAGACCCACAAACATGACCGCATTCGCAACAGGAGCCGCGTCAGCCACACCGAATCTGTGGCAGAAGGTGAATCCACCCATGTCTGCGGTGTTACCGCGAAGATACTGAGCCGTCGCGATACGTGCGGCTGCGTTGGAACCCGCAGTTGCCGCCGATACGAATCCGACTCTTCGGGTGGAGAGGTAAAGAGTCGCGGGGTTGACAACCCTTGCGTTCACCGTTCCGGTATACGTCGGAACAGGCAGACCAAAGTTGACGTTTGCGAACGCACCTGTCGTAGACCACTGAATCATACCGACACGATTACGTCCGATGAACGGCTGTAGTGCGGAGTCGAGTCCCGAAGGACCGATGAACGCAGGCATCATGCGTCCACCCACCGAGCGACCGAAGATGGAGACATTTCCTGCGGGTGGAGCGGCGGGTATCTCTGCCTGATTGTTCAATCGAATGGTCGTATCAATTTCAGCCTTATACATGAAAGTGATATTAGAAGAAAGATTGAACGTGAGGTTGGCTGATGCACCTAGCACACCACCATCGTTGTATTGAATGTACGTGTCTGCGCCTGCGGCAGTCGCGCCGCCCGTTGCGCCCGTTGCGCCTTGAGTGCCAGAGCCAATTACGCCTTGTACACCTAGATCACCTTGAACACCTTGTATACCGATTGCACCTTGCGCACCCTGAGTACCTACACCCGTTGTGCCTTGAGTTCCTAGGTCGCCTTGCACACCCGTAAGACCTTGAGTTCCGGTCAGACCTTGAGTACCTGTTCCGGTCAGACCTTGTGTTCCAATGACACCTTGAACGCCTTGGACACCTTGCGCACCCGTCAGACCTTGAGTTCCTGCACCCGTCGCACCCTGCGTTCCTTGAGTACCCGTTCCGGTCAGACCTTGAGTGCCGATGACACCTTGCGTTCCTTGGGTGCCAATGCCGGTAAGACCTTGGACACCTTGCGATCCTTGAACACCCGTAAGTCCTTGAGTGCCGATGACACCTTGCGATCCCTGCACGCCGGTCAGACCTTGTGTTCCGATGACACCTTGCGAGCCTTGAACACCCGTAAGTCCTTGAGTGCCGATGACACCTTGCGATCCCTGCACGCCGGTAAGACCCTGAGTACCCGTCAGACCTTGCGAGCCTTGAACACCCGTAAGTCCCTGAGTACCTGTCAGACCTTGTGTACCGGTCGAACCCTGCGGTCCTTGTGCACCTGTGATACCCTGCCCTGCGAACTGACCGTCTAGACCTTGAACACCTTGCGAGCCTTGAACGCCGATTTCACCCTGCGGACCAATAGGACCGGCTTGACCCGTAACAGTAGAGACTGCGTAGTTGTCATAGACAACTTCGACCGCACTCAGCAATGCCTTATGAGTGTTAGTCGAGTTCGTGTCTAGATGCTGATAGGTGAACTTGCCGAGAACAACGAGTTCTTCGGGGAATGCGCCACTCCATACGAGAACGGAAGGAGCTTCATCCAGTGCATCATCCAGTACGGTGTGAAAACGTTGTCCTGCGACGAGGAAGTAACGGTTTGCTTGCGTGATATCGGTCGTCGCGCAGAGGTACATGTTGACGTACTGCCCATTGGTCAATGGAGTCTTGAGCCAATCGCTTCCGCTCAACTGGTTCCAACAGATGACGCTGCCGTTCGTGAGGAACGGAATGCCCTTAGTGTCTGCGAACGCATTGACTTCGGTGATGAAGCCGCCTGATGTGTTGCTCTTCCATAGCACACGATACGCAGTCGCAGAGTCGCCACTGATCGTGCCTGTCTGTAGTTCAATTTCTTCGTCTAGAATGCGAACGGCTGTCGCATCCCATGTAACGGCAGCAGTAGTGTCCGAACCTGTCGTCCAGTTCGTGAACACAGGCGCACCCGGCTTCGAAGCGATCTTCGTGCCGTCGCCAAAGTGAAGACGATAGTGAACCTCAAGATTTCGATCTGCGGTATGTAGTTCGAAGAGTGCGAATGTCTCTTGCTCAATGTCTCCATTGTAGACAATAGCACAGACCGGCACATCGCGCAGAATGTTCCATGGGCTTGTGTTAGTTGTGAGTACACCCGTCACTCCGTCGAAGTAGACGTAGTGAGTCTGAGTGGCAGTCGTATGTGCGACGGAAACTAACGGTGTATTGAATTCATTGCGCACACCATGAATCCAAACATTCCACGATGCGCCAATGGGAGTGATCGTGACCTGTCTATTGACTCGCGAGTAGGATAGAGTGACTTCGTATCCATCATCCATGTCATAGGGGAAGCCATGGCGATTACGCTTACCGTCGAGCGTATCCTGATCTGCTGCGCCGACTAGACCCTGTACGCCTTGTGCGCCCGTCAGACCTTGAGTGCCTGTGCCAGTAAGACCTTGAGTGCCTGTGCCAGTAAGACCTTGTACGCCCTGTGCACCATCCGAACCAACAAATCCTTCTGTTCCTTGTGCGCCTTGTGCACCGTCTGATCCTACATAGCCTGTTCCCTGTACGCCTTGCGCTCCCTGTGCGCCATCGTTACCCGAGCCGCCGCCTGTGCCGACGAAATAGCCCTCGGAGTTGATGACTGGAACGCCACCCACCTGAATCTCGACCGCATTGATGACACCGTTCGCGTATACGATAGTGTCTAGCGTATTGCCGGTGCCGAGCGAGATTTGTTTGGATGTAGGCTTGTTTGGCATGTTGTTCTTCCGGTGTTATCCGGTATTTAGATGAATACCGACCGCGCCCATGGCTTTGCCTGTGGGTCTGGAATTCCTCGCAATGCGCCCGTCCACAACGCGCCTGTAGTCGATGTGACAGTGTTGGCGCGAAGGTTGCCGGTCTGTCCTGCGGACGGCTTACGATAGGTGAGCAGCGCAATCGAACCACCGTTACCTTGGGTCGCACCCCAATCAATTCGCTCAGTGATATCGGTTTCGTCGCCCGAAGGAGAAGTAATGATGATAGGAGATGCGTTGATATGCGCTGCGGCAGCGTCACGCGGAGAAGTAATCCAGTTCAGGACGAGCGTGTTCGCTTCTGAGGTTGTGACGTTTCTGAACGTGACCTGAGAGGTTGCAGTTCCGACGACAACGTTTACACCCGCAGCCGTGCCTGTATCCCATGGATCACCCGTCGTTACGCAATTTGAGAACGCTGCCATGACAGCAATCGTGTGATCACCAAAGTCAACGATGGTTACTGCGGTGTTTGAGTTCGAAGTTACTCGCCGCCACCAAATGTCAACCTTAGTAGCCGTTGTCGCACCGAGAGTTCCTTGTGTTACGTTAGAGTTCGCAACACGAATCCAGTTGTTGTTCGTCAGGTTGGTGTGAGCCTGCGCGTTGGACTGGTTTGCGCCTTCTAGCGCAAGAACAAGAATGTCATTCGCAGCATATCCTGCCGGATAGGTAATTGTGATGTTACCCAAACCAGAGACAATAGTAGAGTTCGCACGAAAAGTTGGAGCAGGCATTTCAGATCACCCTATCATGTTGTAGCAATAACATTCATCACCACCGTAACATCCGAGACAGTCACCGTAGGATTAGAGTTGACACGGAACTGAATGACGTTACCCGCATTGAACTGCGTGACACCCCAACCCGTATTTGATCCAGTGTTCTTGGATGCTGCTGAGAGTAGTGGTTCATTCGTTCCGGATGCGATCACCAATGTTGGGAATGCGCCATACGTTCCTGTCCATACATCGACTGCAATGCTGCCGGATGCATTCGATAGAATCGTCCACGAATCCACCACAAGCGTCTGCGAGGTATAGATGTAGCCCTTCGTCTGAGCGGCTTCGGTTGCGCCTGTCGTAATGACTGCGCCGCCGCCCGAAATCAGGAACGAAATCGTGCGCGGACCAATAGCACCCGTTGTGCCTTGAGTTCCTGTGCCAGTGAGTCCCTGTACGCCTTGAACACCTTGCGCACCATTCGCACCTTGAGTGCCTTGAGTACCCGTCGCGCCTTGTGCACCTTGCGAACCCGTACCCGTAGCACCCTGAGTTCCTAGATCACCCTGAGTACCGATTGTGCCTTGTGCACCTTGCGTTCCTGCGCCTGTGAGTCCCTGTACGCCTTGCGCACCCTGAGTACCGACACCCGTTGTGCCTTGTGCACCTTGAGTTCCCTGCGTTCCTGCGCCGGTCAGACCTTGGACACCCTGCGCACCTTGCGTTCCAGTACCCGTCAGACCTTGAACACCCTGAGTACCTTGAGTTCCAGTACCCGTCAGACCTTGAACACCTTGCGTTCCCTGCGCACCGGCATCACCCGTCCGCGAGAATTCGATGGACTTGATGGTTCCATTAGAAGGATTCGTTCCGCTCAGATGCGCAACAGGAATCTTGAAGTATCCGGCTGCGTCTGTGACGGCACCCGTTATAGAGAATACCTGAGAAGTCGCAGAACCATACGATCCGCGAACAATCAAGTAACCCTTTGGCGAAGTTGTAGTCGAGTCATCCCACTGCGCATACCATGCGGTCTTGTCGTGACCTTCGTTGTCGAGGTCATCAATGTAGATGAACGTGACGCTCGCAGGCGTTGCGTTGTTGTACGCAAACTTTCCGTTGCCGGGGTCAGCGTCAGCCGTAGCAGAGTTGAATGAATAAGGTACCGCACCGTTTTCACCATAGGTTCCCTGTACGCCTTGCGCACCCGTAAGACCCTGAACACCCTGAACGCCTTGTGTACCCTGTGTGCCTGTGCCGATGAGTCCCTGAACGCCTTGTGCACCTTGCGTGCCTGTACCAATTAGACCTTGGACACCTTGAGAACCCTGTGCACCCTGAGTGCCTGCACCCGTTGTGCCTTGAGTTCCTAGGTCGCCTTGAGTTCCGATTGTGCCTTGCGTTCCAGTACCCGTCAGACCTTGGACACCCTGAGTGCCTTGCGTGCCGATGCCAGTTAGACCTTGAGTTCCAATGACACCCTGAGAACCCTGTGCACCCTGAGTTCCCGCACCCGTTGCACCTTGAGTTCCAGTTCCGGTAAGACCCTGAACACCTTGCGCACCCTGAGTTCCTGTGCCGGTAAGACCTTGGACACCTTGAGTGCCTTGAGTGCCTGCACCCGTAGCACCTTGAGTGCCTTGAGTTCCTGCGCCCGTAGCACCCTGAGTTCCTAGATCACCCTGCGTTCCGATGGTTCCTTGAGTTCCAACGCCGGTTAGACCTTGTGTGCCGATGACACCCTGCGAACCTTGAACACCAGTGAGTCCCTGCGTGCCGGTCAGACCTTGAGTTCCAGTTAAACCTTGAGTTCCAGTTAGACCTTGAGTGCCAGTGAGTCCCTGAATTCCAGTTAGACCTTGTATGCCGATGACACCCTGCGAACCTTGAACGCCAGTTAGACCCTGAGTTCCAGTGAGTCCTTGTGTTCCGGTCAAACCTTGAGTTCCGGTGAGTCCTTGTGTTCCGGTTAGACCTTGAGTACCTAGATCACCCTGAACACCAGTGAGTCCCTGAGTTCCAGTGAGTCCTTGTGTTCCGGTCAGACCTTGAGTTCCAATGACACCCTGCGATCCTTGAACGCCTGTCAAACCCTGAGTTCCGGTGAGTCCCTGTGATCCTGTCAGACCTTGCGATCCCGTCAGACCTTGAGTGCCGGTTAGACCTTGAGTTCCAGTGAGTCCCTGAGAACCTTGAACACCAGTGAGTCCTTGTGTTCCCGTCAGACCTTGCGATCCGATTAGACCCTGTGTGCCTTGTAGACCCGTTGTGCCTTGAGGACCGGTCGCACCGGGAGTTCCTGCGAGGTTGATGCTCCATGAGGTATAGGTGCCGGATCCTAGTACAGAAGATACGTCCACCACCAACTGTCCGTTTCCGGCATTGTAGGAGTTGACGACACCTTCCATCGAATTGCCAGAATTGAATGCAATGATGACCGTCTGACCGGGAGAGTAAGCCAAGCCAGTGTCTACCGTCAGCGTCTTTTGCGCGACGGAAATTAGAAGTGAAGTGGACGAGGTTGTGACGTACTGATCACCGGGTTCACCGAGAATGCCTTGGACACCTTGAGTGCCTTGGACACCCTGCGAACCTTGCACACCAGTCAAACCCTGTGTTCCGGTCAGACCTTGCGTTCCGATTAGTCCCTGTACACCTTGCGTGCCTTGTACACCCGTCAGACCTTGCGAGCCTGTCAAACCCTGAGTTCCGGTGAGTCCTTGTGTTCCCGTCAGACCTTGAACACCAATTAGACCTTGGACACCTTGGATGCCGATGATTCCTTGAACGCCTTGCGAGCCTTGAACACCGGTAAGACCCTGAGTACCCGTCAAACCTTGCGATCCGGTGAGTCCCTGTGTGCCAGTTCCGGTCAGACCTTGCGATCCGGTGAGTCCTTGTGATCCCGTCAGACCTTGAGTACCGTCACTGCCGGTAGATCCTTGTGCACCGGTAGATCCTTGTGCGCCGTCAGAGCCGATGAATCCATCTTCACCCGCGATACCCTGAACTCCGAGCGCACCTTGCGCACCCTGAGTGCCTGCGCCTACGGCTCCCTGTGCGCCAGATTCACCTACGGTTCCCTGTGCGCCAACCGCACCTTGAGCGACAGCCGTTCCGTCGAGTCCTTGAACGCCTTGCGAACCTTGGACACCGAGCGCACCTTGCGCACCGTCTGAACCAATGAATCCGTCTTCACCGGCTAAACCCTGAATTCCGAGCGCACCCTGTACGCCTTGTGTTCCACTGCCGACCAAACCCTGTGCACCGGTCGCACCCTGAACGCCGTCGATGATACCGACAGAGGTGAAGATACGGGCTTCGACCACATCACCTTCGTCGGGTGTCTGTGTGAAGGTAAGAGTATTTGCGCTGATCGTGTAGTGAGTATCCGGAACCTGAACGACACCGTTGAGCGTGACGATGACGAAATCGGTGCCATACGGCTGATAGCTGAGTTGAAAGGTAGTCTCAGACGAGCCTGCGACAAAGCTATCGCTGACAATAGTGGTATTTCCCGCAACGCCTGATGCGCCGGGAACGCCGGTCTTGATGCTGACGGTTCCTACGGATGCTACCGGAGAAACTTCAACCTTACCGACTTTGTTCTGAGACTTAATCTCTACTTTCATCTAGTGACCTGTGGCGTAATCGTCACAATGCCTTCAATGACGCGCACAGTCACATTGGATACATCGGTCATCTTGAGGTCGTAGAGATAGCGTCCCGGCTTGATGTTGGCTGTGTTAGCCGCAGGGATGGCGAGCCGAACGATGCCGTTGGCAGCGTCTTCTTTGGTCACGGTAATGATGGCTGTCGCATTGGTCGAGTAATACGACTTGCGAATTTCGGCTGAGAACGTGGAATTGGTGATATCAATCACCGAATTGTCGTCGTTCGTTAGATTGATGACCGAGGAGAAAGTCGCGCCCTGATCAATGGTAAGTTCTGCGTACATGGAGGTTCCTCTGAGGATTCCACCTATTTAGGGAATTAGTAGACGAGCATTCCGTTCGCGTAGAACTCCGATTCTGCAAAGGTGTAGACCGTTTCTGGATAGTCAAGGTCAATGATATCGACAATCTGATTCTCTCTGCCTTCCGAGTCGAGTACAAGGTCGCCCACGTACAACTGATCCGGAATACCCAAGTCCTTGTAGTCTCCACCGACACCGGGGTTGATGGCTGCGTAACCCTTGTCCACCACGTATAGAGGGTGGTCTTCCGAGGCATTGAGGACGCGACCATCTGCGAACTGAATCTGGTACATGACGCGATTCGTCCGAGTGATGACTTCCGTGACTCGCTTCGTTCCGCCGCGAACGAGAATCTCGTCGCCAACCATGACCATTGCGATTGCTCTGGTCGTTCCATCGCCCATGGAGATAAGCGTATCTGGCGTGAAGCAGCACTGAGGACACTGGTTTGATGCTGCGAAGACGTATAGATACACGCCTGCGGTATTCAGAATCGTCTGTGGCGAGGCTGACATACGAATCTTCAATTGCCCATAGAAGGTCTTACTGCCGTTATTTGGTGTCTGAGAGAGATACCACGTAATGCCAGTGCTGCCCATATTGAACCATGTATTGACAGCACTTCCGGTAGGAGTGGTTCCAGAAGTTTTTGTCAATTGAATCTCATAGTCACCACGATTTCCCGCCAATAGCCATGTGGGATTACCACCATTGGGAGTATGAAGTATGTTACTTCCGTACTCATTACCCGCATAAATCCCCGCATCTGCTCCGGATCCATCGTTCTGAGAATCTGATGCGTCCGTATTAGCAGTAAGGAACGTAGTCGGATTGATCACACCCGCAAACGACAATAGGCTGAGTGTTCCAGACTGCGCAACACTAGGATATGCGTTAGCAATGTTCTTCACATTGCTTCCACCGCGATAGTATCCGAGCATGGTGGCTGCGCCGCCAAAGACGGACTTCACGGAAGATAGTAGAGTTGGATTAGAGCCTACCGTTGCCATGGATTATTCCTTCGCCGCTTCCAGAACCTTGATACGAGCATTCAATTCCTTGATAGCTTCAATCAGGACAGGAACCAACTTGTCATAGGAGACATGGAGATAATCCTTATCGTCCTTATAGACTGCTTCTGGCAATACAGCCTCGACTTCTTGCGCGAGGACACCGAGTTCAACTCCACCCGGATGACTGCTCTCGTAGCCTAGATTTGCTGCGAGGTCATTCCAGACGTACTTGATACCGTTCAACTGCTCGACAATCTCGACTGCGCCATCCACGAATCCTAGAACGGTCTTGAGGCGAGCATCCGAGGTTGCGGCAAAGTCGGTCGAGTATGTGGTACCGGCTGAGTAGTAGAAGATGGAGGTACATGCGCGAGGAGTCTGGTTGGTACCCGTTCCTGCGACCATGACCGGATAGTGCGTTCCCGACGAATATGCGGAAGCATTGATTGCGGTCGATGGACCGGTTGCACCCGTCGCGCCTTGCGATCCGTTGGTTCCGTTGGATCCGACAGCACCCTGCGCACCCTGCGATCCATTCGAACCGTTGGATCCGGCAATACCTTGTGCACCATTCGAACCATTCGATCCGGCAATACCTTGTGCACCATTCAAACCATTCGATCCGGCAATACCTTGTGCACCCGTAAGACCCTGAGTTCCG
>Ga0209492_1000145_pt1 | contig 22379 bp, 26 predicted proteins | sample PPLLak12cMay2015_FD_187253 | JGI IMG/M metagenome (GOLD analysis project Ga0209492, IMG submission 187253) | Freshwater sediment microbial communities from Prairie Pothole Lake near Jamestown, North Dakota, USA - PPLs Lake P7 Core (1) Depth... | ecosystem: Environmental > Aquatic > Freshwater >... | reverse complement strand
TCTATTGAAGAATTGGAAGATGATGCAAAATATATTCACTATAAATTAAATTATATTATTTTAAGGTTTTCTCATAATGACTTAAATGAGTCATTACCAAATCAAAAATCAGTTGATCAATTAGAAAGAGTAATGAAAATATCTGCTAAGACTGATATTGGAAATAGAATATCTGATATGAATAAACAAGGTGCAAATATACACTATATTCAGAATCCTATTGATAGTGGTATTGAATCAAGAGAAGAGTATGATAAACATAATAAGAGTTTTAGACCTTCTTGGAATCTTAAACATTTATTAGGACCTTTTGCACATGATAAGAAGAAAAAGAAGAAAAAGAAATAATGAAACATCTAAAAAGATTTAATGAAAAAATTCAATGGAATAAAGATAGACCTGAATTGTTAGAATTTTGTGAAGATAATTTGGCATATTTGTTGGATAAAGGGTTTGATGTTTCAGTTAGATTATACCCTATGAGAAATAACACTTATCGTGATAGTATTAGAGATGAAGGATATATTTCTATAACACCTAATAAATATGGTGTTGTATTTAAGTGGAATGAAGTAAAGGATGATTTTATTGCATTTTTAGAGATGTTAATTATAAAGTATAATTTAGTAGAAAAATTAAAGATTACTTTACTTTATAAAAATGGTATGAGAAAATCTTTTTCAGATGATGGTATAAATACAATATTAGATAATAAATTAATATCAAGAGCGGATCTTGACGAAATAAGAATAGAAGATAAATAAATGAGAATTAAGAAATATATACAATTTGTTAAAGAATCAACCGGTTATGATTATGGTTGTGTTATGGTTGAAGTTCCAGTATCAAACTGGGGTGAAATTTGTTCATCTATTGATAAAGAAGATATTTATGAAGTAGAAGGAGAAAACTATGGTGTTTTAAAAAATCCACATTTGACTTTACTTTATGGTACAACTAAAGATGTTAGTACCGAAAATGTTAAAGAACTATTAGAAGGTACAGGTGAGATTAAAATACAAGTTAATGGTATAGATATATTTGAGAATGATAAATTCGATGTTGTTAAATTTAATGTTGAGAAAACAGAACAATTACAAAATTTGTTTGATAAACTTTCTAACTTACCTAATGAAAATACTTTTAAAGATTATACACCACACATGACAATCGCTTATGTTAAAAAAGGAATGGGTAAGAAATATATTAAACCAGAATATAACCATAATGTAATATCTAATGAGATTTGTTTCTCAAAACCAAATGGTGAAAAAATATACTTTGAAATATAGTTAATTTTTTATTTATCAGTTAATTAGATACAGAGACCAAGTATTTTTATATATAAGTAATGGAAATAAAAATATATTCTCTATCAGATCCAAGAAATGGATATGTTAGATACATAGGAATGACTTCAAAAGAATTAAGTTTTAGATTAAGAAAGCATTTAAGTGATAAAGGTAATTGGTTAAAAAGGAGGTGGATAAAAGAGTTAAATATGTTAGGATTAAAACCTATTATAGAAGAAGTAGATATTGTTCCATTTGAAAATTGGCAATATTGGGAGTCATGGTATATTGAGTTATTTAGATATTATGGATTTGATATTTTTAATCTAACTGATGGTGGTGAAGGAACATTTGGATATAGACACACTGAAAAAACAAAAAAAATTATAAAAGAGAAAAGATCCAAACAAATTTTTTCAAAGGAATATTTAGAAAACTTATGTAAGATTAGAATGAATAATTCAAATGCCTTAGGTAAAAAACATACTGATGATATGAAATCCAATAAATCTATTTCACAAAGAGGTAAATTTGGTGGTATTATAATAAGAGAAGATGAAAATGGTAATATAATAGAATTTAATGGTATTCAAGATGCAGCGGATTCTATTAACCAAATATATAAAGATATATGGTATGCTTGTACTAAAAGAAAAGGTAAATTATATAAAGGATATTACTGGAAGTATAAAGATGATACTAAACAAAGTAAAAATAATGATATAATTACTAAAGAGTATTTATATCAAAAATATGTAATTGAAAAAATATCGGGTAAAAAGATAGGAATAGAATTAAATTGTTCTTGTAATAAAATATATAGATTAATAAAAAAATATAAACTTAATGATATTGAAATTCAAACAATTAAATGAGAATAAAATGTGGTATAAAACTATACCACAGATATTTGAATGGTTAGAATCTAAGAGTAATCTAAAATGGATATTCTTAGATTGTGAAACCTCAGGACTTTTAGGACCAAAACATGAACAATTAACTCAAGTATCTGCAATTGCGACTAAATATAACTTTAATTCAAATACTTTTGATGAGATAGGAACTTTTGATGAAAAAATTAAATTAACATCTGAAATAAAAAAAAGGTATGAACTACCGGATGGTGGTAATAGAAGAGTATTAAGTTTTAATCATTATGGTTCAGGTAACTATAAATATAAACAAGAGAAAGAAATTGTTGATGATTTTTTTAATTGGGTTGATGATTTTGCACCCTGTTTATTAATTGCACAAAATGCTTCTTTTGATATGCAAATGTTAAGTGGTAGATATGGTCATAAAATTGAGAATGAAGTATTTGATACTAAAATGTTAATTCAGTTATACTTTTTACCACTTATTCAAAAATTAGCAGAAACCGATCCTAAATATAAAGATATGATTGATTTTATTGGTACATCAACAAGAGATAATGGTTTAATCTCATCTTCAATGAGTAAAATTGGACCAGCAACTGGTGTAACAATGACTGGGTATCATGATGCACTCACAGATTGTCGTATAACAATTAAAATGTATCAAAAAATGGTTGAGTTACTTAAACAACATCAAAATGTTGATATTAGTAAATATCAAATAGAAAGAATTAAAAGTATAAGAACTAAATAAAAGATTAAACTAAATAACACTCTAATTATATAAATAAAAATTATTAATTAGAGTGTTTTTTTATATAAAATATTTTCAAATAAACCTAATAATTAAACAACTTTTTTTAATAATTTAATATAAATACTAATTAAGTAAATAAACTTAATATTAAAAACAAATTAAAAGCAATTATGAATGAATTAGACGACCTTTTTAATGGAGGACTAGACAGCAAGATGGACTTCTTAAATGAAGCAAAAACAACAAACAATGACGGAATTTACAGAGTAAGTATGGCTCTGGCAAAAGACAAGAAAAAAGGATGGAGATCTGTAGTAAGATTTTTACCTAATTTAACAAAAGATGGTAAGATAGGGCAGAGTGCCATTGAAAAGATTACGCATTACGTGGATATTAAAAATCCAAGAGAATTGGCAGGATGGTTTGATAGTCCGAAAAACTTCGGAGATAAATGTCCTTTAACAGACCTTTATTACCAAATGCAGAATTCTAAAAATGCAATCTTGATTGAAAAATCAAAACAATTAAAATATTCTAAAAAATATTACTCTTATGTATTAGTATTAGAAGACGAGCAACAACCAGAATTAGTTGGTAAAATCTTAATTTTCCAATATGGTAAAACTATCAAAGATAAAATTTCTGCTGAAAGAAATGGTGAAATCTCTGGAGTTGGTTGTAATGTATTTGACTTATCAGCTGGTAAAGATTTCGTACTTGTAGTAAAAGAAATTCAAACTGGTGATGAAACATATCCAGATTACAAAATGAGTATGTTCAAAGGTGAGACCGTATCTCTTCCTATCTACTTCAAAGAAAAAGGTGTTTTCCAAAACGCTCCTCTTGTAGATGGTAAAATTTCACCAAACGCACAAGCTAAAGTTAAAGAATTTTTACTTGATAGAGAAAATGAACTTGAAGATTTCGCACCTAAGAAATTAAATGATGAACAACAAGCTAAAATCTCTGAAATTACAAATTTCTTAACTGGTAAAAGTTCTAATACTTTCACACCTAAAGAAGCTAAACCTGTATCAGAAGATTTTGAATTTGAAGATAGTTTTGCTGGTGCACCGAGTACACCTGCTGCTTCAAGTGCTTCGGCAGACGAGGATGATTTCTTTAGTGATTTGTAAATCAACAAGTTATAAAATGTAAACGAACATAAGTTCGGAGAAAAAGTGCTAATTTAGCACTTTTTTCTTTTTATATATAGTATATGGAAAAAGTATGTAAGGAATGTAATTTAGAAAAAAACATAGAACTATTTATAAAAAATAGAAATTTATGTAAAGAATGTATGAAAGTATATAAAAAGACATATCATTCAAAAAATAAGGAAAATATTAGTACACTGAAGAAGGAATATTATCTTTCTAATAAGGAAGACATATTGGAAAAGAGAAAAGATAATTACTCCAACAACAAGGAGAAAAAGCTTGAGTATCAAAAGGAGTATGCGTCTTTAAATAAGGAGAAGATTTCTGCTTATAAGATGGAGTATCAGAGGAATAGAAGGCTTACTGATCCTGTTTATAAATTGAAGTATGTTGTTGGTCGTTTGATACGAAACTCACTTAAATGCAAGGGTTTATCTAAGAATAAGCGTTCTAAAGACATTTTGGGTTGTACCATAGAATTTTTCAAGGTTTATATAGAGGAAAGGTTTATTGATGACATGTCTTGGGACAATTATGGTACTAATTGGGATATAGACCATAAAATACCATTAGCAACTGCAATAACGGAAGAAGATGTATTAAAATTAAATCATTATACTAATCTACAACCATTGGATTCATATATTAATAGAAATGTAAAAAGGGATAAAATAGATTTCATATAATCTATTTTTTTATATATAATACAATAAAAAATTAATAAAATATGGACAAGTTAAAAAGGCTTTATAATTATCTTAAAAAGAATGATGAAAAGAAAATACTTTTCTTAACAACATCTAATAGATGGGAAGGTGAAAAAGAATTACCAAAATCATCTATAATAGCACAAGAACTTAGTAATAAATTAAAAAATTGTGAAATTATTGACATAAGTAAACTTAAAATATTTCCTTGTGAAGGTAATGTATCTTCTCACAAAGGTAACAATTGTGGTGTTAAAGAATCAATGTTAAAGAGTAACAATCCTAAAAAGTTTATTAGATGTTGGGCATCGGTAAATAATAAATCTGATGAGATGTATAAAGTTGCAAATTCTATTTATGATGCGGATATAATTATATTTTTCGGATCTGTTAGATGGGGTAAAATGAATGCAATTTATACTCAACTAATTGAAAGATTAACTTGGTTAGAAAATAGACATACGACTTTAGGTGAATCCAATTTATTAAAAGATAAAGAGTGTGGAGTAATAGCAATTGGACATAATTGGAATGGTGAAGTTGCGGTTAAAAATGAAAAGGAGGTATTAGGTTTCTTTGGATTTAAGACACCTGAACAACTATCATTTAATTGGCAATTTACTAAAGATAAGAATGATGAAAGTAAAAAAGGTTATAAGGATGAGTATAAAAAATTTTTAAAGGATTTTAATTTTATCGAAATATTAAATGAATCAATAATTAAATTTAAAGACTGGTTTAATAAATAAAATTAGTTTGAACTTATTAATTTTTTACTATATAACTATATAAGAGAAAAAATATAATTAAAAATATGGCAAGTGTGAATTTAGCAAATAGAAGTTTTAAAAATAACTTAACTGGTGAGATAGTTAGAGTTATAGATTCATTTGAAGATATAGCAATTTTAGAAGATAGAAATAAAGTAGATGCCAGACATTTAGTCAATCCAGGGTTATTTACTGAGATTAGTTCTATAAATGAAAATAGAAATGTAAGAGTTGAAAATGGATATTTCAATCAGACGGTTGAAGAAGTTATTCCAGAGAACTTTTTTAGTAACCAAGGTGCTTATAATGCGTTAGCAAGTAAAATACAAAGTATACCAGAACATATGATTAAAGATGATCCAAATGCAGGTCAAACTATAGTTAGAATTGATAATGGTGATGGAAATACTAGTAGTAACTTTGACCAACATATTACAAATGATAGTGCTATTGTTATGAAAAGTGAAGATGATGAAAGAGCAGAATTGGCTAGAAAGTATGGTATTGTTAATCCTACAGAATCTATCAATAAACAAAATGAGGCATTTTCAAAATTATTAAATGAGGAAGATACTGAACAAGTAGAAAGAGTTGAAGTTTCTAGAGATGAAGTTAAGATAAATGGTAATCAACAAGAAGAATATAAAAAGGAATACTCTCAACCTCAACAAGTTTTTGAGGATCCAATTATCAAAATGTTCAAAGGAGTTAAAAGGATTGTTGATTTTAATATTAGTATTGATATTAGTAATAAAATACCGAGAATTGATTTTATTGAAATGATGGAAGATTCTTATGAAACAAGTATTATAGATTTCCTAGCAGATGAATTTACAAATAATATACTTTGTAATCCAGACGCTATTAGAAATATGATTAAAGATAAAATTAATCAAGTTGTTTATAGTGGTAAATTACAAGATGTCACAAAAGTTGATTCCACCACACCAGTTAGAAGAATACCTTCCATACCAAAGAGTGAAAGAGTTGTTTTAAATGAAGGTGTTGTTGAGAAGCCTAAGAGAACTAAAAGAGTTGTTAAAGAGAAAAAAGAAGAAGTGAAATAATGATTGATGAGAATTTTTTACAAAATGCAGTAAGGATAAGAAGAACTTATTTGAAAATGATAAATAATATGGATTTTTACCAAAATAAAGCTAAAGAAATTGTTGATAGACTTGATGAAACAATCGAAAAGGTTAATTTAATACAAAAAAAAGCGGAAGAAAGTAAAAAAAATAATGAAATAGGTAGTCAAGATTTATTAAATGAATTGATGAAAGTTTTAAATGATATTGAAGATGAAGGACATTCATTAGAAAATCTAGTAGATCCACTAAATAGTGAAATTGAAAAACTTGCACTAGAAGAACAAGAACTATATAGATTAATTAAACAAAAACATAATAATTTAACGGATGAACAGATAATTGAGTCAGTTAAAGATAGATTAATAAAAGAAAACCTTTCATAGAAGGGTTTTCTTTTTTTATATATACCTTAAAATATATGTTTTTAAGTAATGTCTAAAATATCAAAATATGTCAAACTAGATAAAAATGTTCTATTAGAATATACCTATAATGATAGTAATCTTATAACAGAATCTTATAATATTTTAGTTAATTCAAAGTATAAATCACAATCCTACTTAGCAGCAGATACTAGTGTAACTACAAATTCTATATCAAACCAGTTATTTAAATTAGATACGGTATCAAATAGATACGGTAAAATAGATACTAGTTATTATACTTTTTTACAAGAAAAAAATTACTCTGCTGGTAATCCCATTCAACATGATACTTTAAAAGTACACCTCCCAATAAATTGGACTTTTGGTGAATATTTAGGATTTTATATAAGAGTTTATGTATTTGATTCTATAAACTCAGTAACTTACGATATATCTAATTTCTACTATGATATGACTGATATTAATCAAACATATTTATTGAATTATACATCACCACCATTGTTATTTCAAGAAAAGTTATGGGGTAAGAATATAACCATAGAAATTCCGGCATTGAATGCTATATCATCACAATTAAATGGTGGTTTACCAAAAGAAGATAGTATAAATTATAATCTTACTAATGGAAATGGTTTGAGTATGACATCACCAATTTTTATTGATTTTCATTTTATCAATAATATACAAACTATTAATAATGTTTCTACATATTTATTAGCACCAAATTTAACAACAACTATACCACAGACTCCAGAATTTGAAAAATTAGGACTTGTTGTAGAACACTCGGTAAATGGTGATTTCTTTGAAATATATGGTGTTTATAATGACACATTATCAGGATTTAAGAAATTTATAGATGATTCATCTACTATAGGTCGTGATTATTATGTTCAATATGATATTACTATGTATGAACAAAATATACGTGGTAAGACCACCACAATCACCGTAACGGATTCTTTTAATGAAACTATAGAGTATAGACCTATTATAAAATATTCAACCACAACCGCTATAATTGATGTTGAGATGAGACTAATTGATAATGTTGATAATAGTTCAATTATTAGAAGAGCTTCTTATGGAATGTTACAAGATGAGTTATCGAAATATTCATTGAATATGATGAAGATAAATGTTAGCAATGTTTCTAAACCCAAAATATACAATTTGAAATCATCAATAAATACAGGATTAGTTGGTGGATTAAATAACACCGGTGGAGTTTTAAATATTGGTGGTAAGTCTTCAGTAAATACAACAACAATATCTGGTCAAAATGGTGTAGTAGTTGAAACTATAAAGGTTCCTTTTCCAGTACTTATTGATAGATTCAATATTATTACAAAATCAGAAAATGCTCTTTTAGATAGTAAACCATTTTATGGTTTTGGTAAAATTCAAATACTTTTATATCCGTTTGATAATGTTATTAAATTTTCAATTGCAACAGGTCCTGATAATAAACCAGAGTACCTTAATATGACTAGTATAAGTGAAATTAAATTGGTTATTAAGAATGACCAAAATCAATTAACATTTCCTTTATTTACAGAATCAGGTGATATTGATTTATCGATTGGTCAAGTTATATTTAAAATAAATCAAAATCAATTTTCTAATATTAAAAAAATATATGAATCTGGTATCAATTTATTTTATATAATTGGAACAAGTCAATCTACTACTTCCGTTATTTATACCGGATTATTTAAAATCTATGATAATAAAGCAAATGTAACAATGTTAAATGATCAGGCAGCAAGTGCTATGAATAATATGGGTAATCCTAATATAATATTAGACCCCAACCAAACTAAAGAAACTGCCATTGTTACAAGAAAATTAATAAATGAACAAGCACCAGTTATAAAACCAGGTAGTACAAACTAAAAATAAAGAGAAATAATGAGATTAAGTTCACAAAATAGTCAGTTTATATTCAATATGCCTCAGAATTTTTTAAAACCTGAGATATTACAGACATACATACCGATTCTTGAAAAGAATTGGGTTCAATATGAGAATGTAATAGATTATATTAACTCTACTATTAAAGGTGTTAACTTTCCAGGTATATCTTTTGACATGCCTAAACAAATAACAGTTAGAGGTAAAGAAAGATATTTTAAACCTGCGAAGAATATTCAAGATATAATAACTACACATGAATTGACCGTAACTTTTAGATCGGTAGATTCTGATTTAAATTATTGGTTAATGTTTGATATTTTAAGTAAACATTATTTAGATACAGATAACGCATTTCTTGATCCGTTTACAATAACATCTGTTGATATACATAGAGATGCAATTTATGTTATAAGATTTTATGAACTAATACTTAAAGGACAATCTGATAATACATTCAACTATTCACAACAAAAAGTAAATGCCAAGGAATTCACCGTGACATTTCACTTTAACTTTTATGATATTGAATTCTTACTTGATCAAAGTAAGGTACTTGAACTTGGTAATATACCCACAATTATTCAAAAGATTTAAAAATATTATTAATTTTTTTCATTCTTCGTTTATTTCTAATAGGTTCATATACTAATTCTCTTAATATATTCATATCTACTTTTGCTAATTCTTCAGATAGAATTCTAGTTAACTCATCTTCAACATCTATACCATAGTGTTCGAATATATAACCTTCTGGAGGTGAATATATTTCACCTCCAGCACCTGTTTTTTTATTCATTAACAATAGTACATATTTTTATAATATCCTCTTCAGTAAGATCCTGGTGATTAGGAATATAAAATCCGTTATTATTAATTATATCACAGTTAGGTAAATTATCAACTCTACCTTTCCAAAAAGGTTTTCTTGCCATTGATCCAGCAATTAATGGTCTAACTTCAATATTATTTTCAGTTAATCTCTTAACAATATCTTCTCTATTTTTAGAAACTATTGGATAAGCAAAATTTGATATAAAGTTCTTATCATTATATTTCACATTTAATTCATTTATACTGATGTTGTTATTATATAACTTAAAATTTTTCTCTCTATTACTAGAAAAATTATCTAATTTATCAACTTGTGTTACACCAATAAATGCTTGTAGGTCAGTAGATCTAAAATTAAAACCTGGATAATAGAATGTATATAATGAATTAAAATCATCTATATTATATTTCTCTCTATATTCTTTTTGTTTTTCTTTAGACCAATCTCTATCCCAACCATGCGATCTCATAGATACTATTATATCATTTAATTCAGTATCATTAGTACATATTAGTCCACCTTCAATTGTACTTAAATGATGTCCATAATATAATGAGAAAACAGAAACATCACCAAATGTACCTAAGTATTTATCCTCAAATTTAGAACCCATACTTTCACATACATCCTCAATTAAAACAATATTATTATCTTTACAGATACTAACAATTTCTAACATATTAGGAACCAATCCTAAAACAGAAACTAATATTAAAGATGATGGATTTTCTTCTTCAATTAATTGTTTCAGATGGTTTATGTCAACTGATAAATCATCTAAATTACAATCACATAGAATAACATCCATACCAAGTTGTATAGGTGATGAAACATCAGTTAACCAACTTAACCCAGGTACTATAATTTTATTATTTTTTAATTTACCAGATTCTTTTAATCCTGCAAGTGCAAGTAATATTGCGGATGAACCAGAATTTACAAAAGTAGTTTTATCAACTCCAATTTTATCAGACCATTTTTTTTCAAATTCAATAGTTATATCTCCTTTGGTTAATCTTGGTATTTCATCTTGTGATAACCAATTAACTAAATTAGTTATATCATTTTTATCTATTGTATCAGATACTAACTTTATCATATTCATTATATACTTTTTTTATACCATCAATTAACTTTGTTGATTGATAGTTTTTTACTATAGCTAACATCTTTTCTATACTAACATCTTTTCTATGTTGTCCGTTAGGTTTTGTTGTGTCCCATTCTATTTTAAGTTCTTTACCACAGGTATTAATTGCAATTTCTGTAATTTGACTTATAGTTAATGTTTCAGTTGTTGCAACATTAAAACTTTCAAATATATCATTATCAATTACATATTTTATAATTCCACAAAAGTCATCAACATGTAAAAATTGTCTTATCGGTGTACCATCACCGAATAATGTTATTTTATCATCACCATTGGTATTTGCATCATATATCTTTTTAACAAGTGCTGTAACAAAGTGACTATTATCACCATCTTTATCTCCTTCACCATATAAATTACAAGGTGTTAAGTAATTATACTTAGTACCATATTCTTTATTATATGAATCAATTTGAACTGCCAGACATCTCTTTGCATATCCATATGAAAAATTTGTCGGGGTTGGTGGTCCTAAATGTAACATATCTTCTGTTAAAGGATATTTTTCAACTTTATCAGGATAGATACAGGTACTTAAAATCCCAATAAATCTTTCCACATTATACTTATGTGCATATTCAACTAATAAAGTATTCATAAGAACATTTTCAGTAAAGTATTGTGCAGGATGTTTGATATTATCAATAATACCACCAACTCTTGCGGCTAAGTGAATAACACAATTGGGCTTTAATTCACTATACATTCTATCTATTTCTTTTTCAGAAGTTAGATTATAATCTTTTGATGACAAATATATTGCATCAGGTAATATTGTTTTTAAATGTGATCCTACTAATCCAGAACCACCAGTTACTACTATTTTCATATTATATTTTTATATTTTAAAAATGGATTATACAAAAGAGAAAAGTTTGAAACATTTGAATTTGTCTTTAATAAAAAGTCAACTTTTGATAATAATATTGATTCTACTATTACTTCAAATCCCATTAAATATCCATCTTTTCTATACTTGAATGATGGTATATTTGGGTTATCTGATAATGTTTTAGAGTCAATTGTTATAATATTATTATATCTAATTTTAAACATATCTATTACTTCTTTCTCATCAGTGCAAAGAAATATAATATCATAATCGGATAAAATTAAATCTATTTCATAGAAATAATTATCTATATCTATTTTTTTGTGGTGCATAGATATATCAGTTCCTCTCTTATGTATTCCAAGTATTTTAAAACCTTTCATTTTTTCATCAAAGAATTTATCAACTGAGTTTAATATTTCCTTTTTGAATTTGATATGTTTATTTATTATATCTCTTGCAATTATTCTCTCATCTATATTACCATAATTAAAGTCATACCCATAGAAGTTAACTTTACCTAACCAGTATTCACTTATTGTGTTTTCGGATACTTCTAAATCAGTTTCAGAATCTATAAAATATTCCCAAGTATTCTTATTTAAGATTTTATCATCAAAATATGCAGTTTTATATCTAAGATCAAAATTTGATTTAAAACTACTACCGTATAATTCTCTACAATTTGATATGTGTTGTAGTATAAATGAGAAAAGGCCTCTATCATTTGAAAGATTAGGTATTTTGGTTATCATTTTTAGTTCATTATTCATATTTTTACCCATTTTTCTGGAATTATATCACCAGTATAAAATGATGAGTCTGACCCAAACCAATTTATTGGTGCTATAACTTTTTTATTCTCATTATTATTTAACCAAGCACCCCACCAACTAAATGATGAGTTTGCAATTATATTATGTGTACATAAAGACATTATATACATATCTACTATATTTGTTTCTCCTTCTATATAAGTTATATTATTAAATTTAATATTTTCTTTACACCAATTTATATCATCTGAGAAAACTAAAACATTTATAGAATTATCATTTATTATATCATATGCTTTTTTATAATATTCTATAGATTGTAGTGGGTGTATATGTTGTAATTTAGTATAATCACCTCTTCTTACATGAATAGATACGGTGTCTTTATTTAGAATGTTATATTTGTTTATAATATATGACTTTATATGTTCGGGTATTTCTAAATCTTTTCTTATTTCATTCTCACTTTCTATAAAGTATTTTTCGGATTGCCAATACCCATCTAAAAAAACATTATCAGGTATTTCGTTAAATTTAAAATTATCAGTAATTGTAGTTAGTTTATTTATTGAATGATAATTAAATATATCTATATTTATTTTAGTTAATTCCAATTCAAATTTTGATACCATTCCTTGATTATTGTTAATAAAGTATGATGTTTCAAAGTAATAGTCTGTATTATATTTTAATGATAAACTTTTTGATATGGCCCACTGAAATAGTTGATTACCTAATCCTCCTTGTAGTTTAGTTACTATCATAATTTCTAAGTTTCATTATATCATAAGTCTTTTTAAATCCATCTTTTAAAGAGTGTTTAGGTTCCCATCCAGTAAGACTCTTTAAAAGAGAAATATCTGCAACAAATTCCATTACACCATCAACATTTTTATTAAGAGAATTTATTTTTTTACCTGAAATCTCTTCTATAATATTAGAAATATCTTGGATTGATGACATTTCTCCACTTCCAAGATTTATTATACCAGTGTAATCAGTATTTATTAGTTTTATAATAGCTTCAGCTGCATCTGTTGTGAATATGAAATCTCTCTTTGGTTTCATATTCCAAACTGTTGGATTTTCCTTTGTTAAAACATCTTTAATTAGTGATGGAACTAAATCAGGTCTTACAAGTGATGTATCTCCATAAATATTACAAAGTCTTATATTTATTATAGGTATATCTTTTTTATAAAATTCAACTACTTGTTCTGCTAAATACTTACTAAATATATATTCATTTTGATAAGGAAATATTTCATCTTGTTCATTAACAGGCCTACCTTTTGGTTCATTCCCATAAAGTAATATACTTGTAAAACAGACAAATTTATTAATATTTCTATCCTTCAAATAATTTAATATTTTTTTTAAAGGAATTACATTATAGTCCATACCCATCATACAACTTGAGTTTATCTCATGATGGTTTGAATTACCTATTAAAAAAATAACATTTTCAAATTCAACATCATCAAGTAAATGAAGACTATCCATATCAGGTATATGGATATGTTTATTTTTTATTTCTGAACCGGATTGTGATGGATGGTTTCTACCAACTGAAATTATATCACTATATTCTCTTAGAAATATATGTCCTAGAAATCCACTTCCACCAAATAATATTGTTTTCTTCATTAATTATTATTATTATTTTTAAAAATATCTATAAATTCTCTTATAACTCTTCTGTTTATATCTCTTATTTCATTAATATCTATATCTATAGAATCTATGAATTTTTCATAATTTAAAGTTTTTATAAATTCTTGACGTTCTGCAGTAACCCCACACATTAAAGCTTCTATATATTTTACCTTATTGTAGTGAACTATAGTACCATCACGTAATCTACCTATATCAAATACAACTACTTTTTTATACTCTTGTATCTTTCTATACAAGTCTTCAAATTCTAATATTACTAAATGGTCAGTATTGTCATCTAATTTACGTTCTATTAAATTACCAAAGTAACACTTTTTATCATATAAAGGATATATTTTATTTATAGGAAATAAATCTTCATTTACAAAATAATCAGATATATATGTTTTCACATTAAATTTATTCATATATTGTTTATCAAATAATATTAGTTTATCAACAAGATTCATATTAATTAGTTCATAAATACAATCAAATCTATATGGATCATAAAATGAATATACAATTTCTATACCCAAAGATTTGTAATATTTTAACTCACTTATCATATTTAACGCATTTTCAGGTAAATCTATAAAAAGTATATGTGTTGTACCTTCTTTTATATTACCTTCATAAAAAATATTATCCATTTTTTTAATACTATTAAAAAAATGTTCTCTACTAAATGGAAAATTATCCACTATACATTTAACCATAATTTATTTTATAATTATTTTATAATTTACATCATTATTTATTATATCAGAATATCCTACTCTCTGTGATGAGATACCTGGATAAAAAGCATAACAATTTGAAATTTTTTGTATTTTCGTATATTCTACATCAACTGGGTTTACAGCATTAGATAATTTATCAATAATAATATCATAAATAGAACTTTTAACCGCATACGAATGTGTAGTATATGTTAAATAACATTTTATTATATTATCACTTACCATATTAAGTAAATTTCCTTCATGTTGATTATGATTACCACTTAGGTATAGTATATCCCAATTTTTATCTAATTGTTTATAGTAATTTTCAAATATACCTTCTATATTATCATCAAATATAACATCATCTTCTAATATTAAAATATTATTATATTTATTTTCTTTAGCATTTTTTATAATTTGTAAATGGCTTTCTAAACAACCAATTGCACCTAAACTATGAACCCAGTTTGATTTTATTATAGATTCCCCATTTATTGCATTAAATCTTTCTGCAATAATATTGTATTTTTTTAATTCATCAATACATTCTTGATTTCTATCTTTTCTTCTTTCTAAGTTTATATAATATATTTTATCAAAATATTTATTTAAAATACTCATAATTATTTTTGTTTTTTTATAAATCCACTATATTAGGTATATGACATACATTATATGATGGTTCAATATCTATTTTAGTAAAATTTTTATTATTCTCTATTAGTTTACATACAAATTTCCAATCATGTGCATAACCACTTTCCCATCTATTATTATTTTTCTTATGTATTATTGAACTAGTACCAATTTTATCTGGACTAGGTGTATTAACACGTAATTTATAATCATAATCATCATTATTATTATATCTTACTAAAAGACAATCATCGTAATAATACCAATCATGATTGGTAATTTTTGAGATTATATTCTTCAGATGATTTCTAGATAAAAAGTCATCAGTATCTAGGTAACAAATATAATCACCTGTTGTTATTTCTAAACCCTTATTTCTAGTATGTCCACCAAAAGTAACATCTTTTTCAATTTTAGTAAATATGATATTATCATAATTTGAATAGATTGTATTATATAAATGTTCAGTTATATCACAACCATCCGCGACGATTATCAATTCACAATTTGAATATGTTTGATATATAAACGAGTCAACAGCTCTTTTAAATTTTTGAATTCTATTTGATGCACAACCAGGATATTCACCTAGATACGCGGCCATAACTACTGATATTTTCATCTATTTTCTATAAATTTTATTAATTGTTCAGAATTTGATCCTTTGGAGTAATAAATAATATATTCTAAAGTATCTTTATCCATATTTGTGAACCAATTATACATTTCCTGTAAGGCAATATTTTGATTATAACCTGTACCTTCTCGATGATATACTTCAATTCTGTCATCAACAACACATAGTTTTTTAAAATCATTAATTGTATAATAACCAAGTAAAATATCTATTCCATATCCATAAAAATTATTAGTTCTATTAATTGGATAGAATTTTCTACAAACATCAATATTAACTAAAAATGTAAATCCTTCTAAATAGGCAACTTTTCTATAACTATTTGTACTTTTATTTTTACAGTGTTGATGTGATTGTCCTTTACTAGATGGTGCCCATAAGTATATATCATCATTTAATGTATTTAAAACTTCAATTATACTAGGTATACTTTCAATAAAAACATCTGAGGCGATAAAATATAAATATTCTTTATTTCTAATAATACATTGATTTACACTTTCATTATATAATCCTGTATAATATACATTATCCAACTTTATATCAAATTCTTTTATCTGGTCCTTAGATCCAGAATCGATTATTATTGTATCAATATATTCAGAAAATTTTTCTTTTAAATTCTTTGCATTATCATTATCATTATAATTAGTGATACAAACTAATATTTTATTTAAGTTCATTATTTTATAAATATATTATATAGAAAATTTTTAATATTTTCTTCTTTTAAACTCTCTACTATTTTATTATCATTTAACCAAGGTTCATTCATAACTCTCATATATTCATTATCGTTATTATCTAAAAATATTATATATTCTATTAATTCATCTTCTGACTTAAAATCATGATAGTTTATAAAACTATTTCTATTAAACTCTTTATGTATGAGTGTATTTCCCCAATAAATAGGAATTGAATTTACTTTCATAGGTTCCAATATTTTTTCTGTAGTATAACCATCTCTATTTTCTCTATATAAATCATTTTCAAATGCAATAGAGAATTTATATTCTGATTGAAATTTTAATTTATCGCCAACTGGATATCCTATATTATTCATAAATCTACCTCCAGAATCAACATTTTTATATTTCGAAAGTTTTGTAAAAAAGTTATTCCTTATTAATGATCCACCATTAGATACGATGAAATTACAAAATTTTCTATTAGCCAGACTATCATCAACCGTTTTATTTATTAAGTCATAATAACCACCATATAGAATATATAGTGGAAGTCTATAATGTTTACCATTATCTATATAATCATAACACATTGAATAATCACAATTATTATAATCCGGTCCTATATTTTCACCCGAAAAAAATATTTTAGTACATTGATAGGATAAATTTGAATTACCAAATACTGAATAAAATAAAAAATCCGGATTATTACTTATTTCTATATCGAATTCTTGTTTAAGGAGATTATAAAAATAATTGTTAGTTTTATCAAAATCATCCCAGAAATCAACAAAGTTTATTTTAATTTTTTTTAATATCATTATTTATCATTATTTTTACTAACTCTTCTAACTTGACCTTAGGCTCCCATCCTAGTTTATTTTTGGCTTTAGAATAATCACCAAGTAATATTTCAACTTCTGCAGGTCTATAATATTTCTCATCAACTTCAACAATTATATTACCTTTATACCAAGCTTTTTCTTCTACTCCTTCACCAATCCATTTTAGTTCCATTCCGCATTCTGAGGCCGCTAGATTAACGAATTCTTTAATTGAATGTGTTTCATTGGTCGCTAAAACATAATCATCTGGAGTGTCTTGTTGTGTCATTAACCACATACCATAAACATAATCTTTAGCATAACCCCAATCTCTTTTAGAATAAAGATTACCTAATTTTAATGTAGGAAAATTAGATAGATTACTATCTAAATACTTTTTAATAACCGCTAATGCCATTGTTATTTTTCTTGTAACAAATGTCTCACCTCTCCTTTCACCTTCATGATTAAAAAGTATACCATTACTAATATGCATCCCATATGATTCTCTATAATTTTTTGTAATCCAAAGACCATACATTTTAGCACACCCATAAGGAGACCTTGGGTGCATCACCGATTGTTCAGTATATCCAGTTTTTGGCATGTTATAAGTCATACCACCATATAGTTCAGATGTTGATGCTTGATAAATTCTTGCTTTAGGACAATGGTTTTTAACCGCCTCTAATATAACTAATGTACCCAAACCATCTACTTGTCCGGTATAATAAGGTTCTTCAAATGATACTTTAACATGTGATTGTGCACCTAAATTATAAACCTCATCTGGTTGAATCTGTGTTATTAGATTTGATATAACTAATGGATCTGTTAGGTCTCCATAGTGGAGTTTTAATTGATCGAAAATATGATCTATACGACCTGTATTAAACGATGATGATCTTCGTATTATTCCGTGCACTTCATAACCTTTTTCTAGTAAAAGTTCTGCAAGGTGTGATCCATCCATGCCGGTTATTCCGGTTATTAATGCAATTTTTTTATTTAACATTAAAAATATTATTTTTTATTTATAGTATTTATTTCAAGTTAGTTTAAAAAAAAGGAGAGTTTTTAACTCTCCTTTTTTACTAAATACTATTCTTCTTCTTTCTTATCTTCTTTTTTCTTTCTTGGTTTTCTAACCTTAGGTACTTTACCTTCTTCTTGTATTGGTTCAGTAAATTCTAGAATTTCATCTATTACTTCAACAAATGATAATTCGTTTTCTTTATTATAGTCAAGACTTAATGTTACACCTAATTTAGGATTATTGTCAATTATGAATTCGGTTACAACATCATCAACCCATTTTTGAATTGCTCTTTTTAAAGGTCGTGCACCAAATTGTGGGTCATATCCAACTTCAGTTAAATGTTCTTTTAAAGATTCGGTCACGGTCACATTAAATCCAATTTCTGTTCCTCTTTTTAAAGTTTTTTTCAATTCCAAGTCAACAATTTTTAAAATTTCATCTTTACCTAAGTCTTTGAAATAAATAATTTCATCAAGTCTATTAATAAATTCTGGTGCAAATTTCTTTTTCAATTCTTTTTCTAAAATAGATTTAACTTCATCATGTTGATGGTCTAATTTATTTTTAGTTGAAAATCCAATTCCACTTCCAAATTCTTTAGCTACTTTAGTTCCAACATTTGATGTCATTAAAATAACACAATTTTTAAAACTAACTTTTCTACCATGTGAATCAGTGATATTACCTTCATCTAACATTTGTAAGAACAAGTTAAATACATCAGGGTGTGCTTTTTCAATTTCATCAAAAAGAATTACTGAATAAGGTTTTCTTCTAATTTTATCTAAAACATTAGCATCTTCATATCCAACATATCCAGGTGCAGAACCTTGAATTCTTGTTAGAGATATTTTCTCCATATATTCAGACATATCTAATCTAATCAAAGAGTCTTCTGTTTCAAAAAGATACTTCGCTAATTGTTTAGCTAGTTCTGTTTTACCAACTCCAGAGTTACCAATTAAGATACCACTAAAGATAGGTTTATTAGGATCTTTCATACCAACTCTACCTCTTTGAATAGAACGAACAATCTTCTTAACCGCATCATCTTGTCCTACAACTTTACCTGCAATATTATCATACATTTTAGAAAGTTTAGTATTCTCATTCTGATTAACTTTATGTGCAGGAATACCAGTAATCATAGATACAACTTCTGCAACATTTTCTTCACTAACGGTTTGTTTATTGTTAGAACAATATTCCTCCCATTTTTCTTTTTCAATCGCTAAAGATTTTTCTAATTGTTTTTCAACGTCTCTTAATTTAGCAGCCTCTTCGTACTTTTGTTGTTTAATTACTTGATTTTTCTTCTCACGAATTTCACTAATTTTTGTTTCAATATCAGTAATTTCTTTAGGAACTACTATATTTGAAATATGTACTCTAGCACCTGCCTCATCTAATGCATCAATTGCTTTATCTGGTAAGTGTCTATCTGACATATATCGAACAGTTAGGTCAACACACGCTTTAATAGCATCATCTGTATAAATTACATTATGATGTAATTCATATTTATCTTTAATATTATTAAGGATTTCTAAAGATTCATCTGGTGTTGCTGGTTCAACAATAACTTTTTGAAATCTTCTTTCTAGTGCAGAATCTTTTTCAATATGTTTTCTGTATTCATCAAGAGTAGTTGCACCAATAATTTGTATTTCACCTCTTGCTAATGCAGGTTTAAACATATTAGATGCGTCCATAGAACCTGATGCACCACCTGCACCAATCATAGTATGTATTTCATCAATAAACAAGATAATGTCTGGTTGGTTCTCAACCTCTGTCATAAGTGCTTTGATTCTTTCTTCGAATTGTCCACGATATTTAGTACCAGAAACCATTGCTGCCAAATCCAACATAACAACTCTTTTATCAAAAAGAATTCTACTAACTTTACGTTGAACAATTCTAATTGCTAGTCCTTCTGCAATTGCAGATTTACCTACTCCGGCCTCTCCAAGCAAAATTGGATTATTTTTCTTTCTTCTTGAAAGGATTTGAGATACTCTTTCAATTTCTTTTTCTCTACCAACAATAGTATCTAATCTACCTTCTTCAGCCATTTTAGTTAAATCACGACTATATGTATCTAATACTGGAGTTTTAGATTTAGAGTCTGATGATTTTTTTTGAGAACCAAATTTATTATCATATTCATCATCATCATCGTTAATAGATGCTTTGATATTTGGTAATTTTTTAAGATAATTTTTATCCATCATAGTTATTTAATTTAGTTAGATTTATATAATTTATATTTTTAAAGTTTATTCCTTTTCGTTTAATATTTGAGATAGAATATCTTCTCTTCTTTCAATAATATCAGTATCAATTGAATCACAAATAATATTTAAGTTTAGTTTATTTTTAAACATTATATCAGTTGTCTTTATTCTACAAGATATTGCGGTAAATTTATTACTATTTATTGTAAATACTTTACAATTTTCATATTTACTAATAAAATATTCATAATATTCTGGATATTTATTAATATCTAATTCTAAGTTAATATTAGCATGTGACATTATAGTAAATTGCACATTAATATTTGAGATATAGAATATTTCTTCTTCAATTTTTATCCACATAAAAAGGAATTTTTAAGTTATATTGATTAATAATGTTAAAGTTTTCTATTATCTAAATGTGTTAGTAGATTTTCTATCAAACTATCTGCTCTATCAGTAAATTCTTTTTGTTTTGTATAGGTTTTATTTGCGGTATAATAATCAATATCCTTATTAATATAAAATGCTTCTACTAAATCATCTGGTACAAATACACCTGAATATTTCATTTGTAAAATATATGGCATTACTGTGGATTTAGAGTCACCTGAAAAAGGATCACTTAAAACATCATAAGATTCCGGTAATTCATTCTTGGTATAATCTTTTGCACCATCATCACCGTGTACATAAAATGCTGCAAATTTTCCTTGAAGGTGATTTCTTAAAAGATTTTCATATTTACCTGATATTGAGTATCTACCTGTTATATCAGAATTTTTAATGTTATCAGGACCCATTAAATTTTTAGCATCTTCTACTGCCAATGTTTGGTTAGTACAAACTAACCTATCAAATAATGTTTTAACTTGTGCGGTTAATGAATGCCAATGTATAGGTGAAACTATTATAAATGCATCACACTCTTGTAATAACTCATAAACATTAAGGTCTTTCATTAAATCTGGTTTACTTTCATCATTTTTAAAATAACAAGAACAAGGAAAATGACAATGATATCCACCAGCGGTTGATATACAACCTTTACAGGGTTGTATAGTGGATTTCTTAGACTGATTAACTGCTAAGTCTATAGTATCAAAGTCTATGAACGGTGACCATTTACTTGTCATATGTTCAACGATATTATGACTTTTAGAGTCCATATTCGGACAAGTATCTTTATCTCTTGGTGAACCTTGGAAGACTAAAACTTTTGGTTTTTTATCACCTAATTTTCTTACTATCATAAAAGTATATATAAAAAAATCCAGTCTTAAAGCTGGATTTATTGTTTTATAAGTTTAACTGAATATCAATCTAATTAGGAATACAAATACTATAATTATAATCCATAGTTTATTTGGATTATGAGT
>Ga0209492_1000144_pt1 | contig 22393 bp, 27 predicted proteins | sample PPLLak12cMay2015_FD_187253 | JGI IMG/M metagenome (GOLD analysis project Ga0209492, IMG submission 187253) | Freshwater sediment microbial communities from Prairie Pothole Lake near Jamestown, North Dakota, USA - PPLs Lake P7 Core (1) Depth... | ecosystem: Environmental > Aquatic > Freshwater >... | reverse complement strand
CATTTCGTCCATGCGCTCTGGCGGCAGCCCTGCGAACTGCACGGCGACGATGCGCTTCTGCTGCTCGGTGACGGCCTCGATCGGCATGTTCGTGGTCTGCATCTCCGCGAGGATCTGCAGCTCGGTAGTGACGTCCGCGATGTTGTAGTCGCGGCCCCAACGCACCTCGGGCGCCTGGGTCATCTTGAGCCAGCGGCGGCTGAGTTCCCAGGCCCGGCGCTCGAGGTCTTCCATGCGCTCGGAGAACGACGACAGCTCGCCGTTGATCGCCTGAAAGCGCATCCGCATGGCAATGCCGGATTCCTGCTGTCCGACCGTGGCGACGTTCAGGCCGATCTCGTCGATCTGCGCCTGCAAGCCGGCGATGCGGTCGAGGTAGACGCGGGCCGGGCCGTCCGGCGGCGCGATGAAGGCGGGCGTCGAACCGCTGTGCACCATAAGATTGCTGGTGCCGATCGTCTCGCCAGCGACCTTTGCGGCGCTCATCTTCTGCTCGTCCGTGCTGCCGTCAGGCACCTGCATGGTCAGCAGAGAGAACGTCTGAGCGCGCAGGATCTCGTCGAGCTCAGACTCGGCATTGAATAGGCGGCGCGACAGGTCGGCAATGGCCGAGAACGGCCCGAAGTTCGGATAGCTGCCGGATTCGGTGAAGATGATCACCGGGCACTCTCCGAGGGGATGCTCGCCTTCGGCCAGGGTCGCGCCTTTTTCGTTCTTCGCCACCCACTTCTCGCGGTCGAAGTGCCAGGTGCACGGCCGGCGCACGCCGTCTTCGCCGATGACGTTGCCAGCAAACGCAACGCTGTCGAATCGCCCGTCGTCGCCGATCTCGTACTCCGTGACGGTTTCCGGGTCGATCGCAGTCCAGTAGGGGAGCTGCCGCGTGCGCAGCTGCTCGGCCTGGCTCTGCGCCAGCATGGTAGGCATGTCCACCAGCAGCAGCATCGAGCCGCGCGCCTTGGCGTCGATCGAGAACTGACGCAGGAAGACGTCGACCGCATTCCCGCGGCCGTCCGTGTCGTCGGCGATGGCCTGGTATTGCGGGTTCGGCACCTCGCGCACCGGCGGGCGCATCGAGAGATAGCCGACGAACCGGGAGCAGGCGCGGGCAAGCGCGGAGGCATAGAACGCGACTTCGTTGCGGCGCGCGAACTTGGTGTCGCTCTCGCGCGGGTAAGGCACCAGGTAGCTCTGCCCGACGCCGACAGCGCGGCCGGTGTGGTCGACGGTGACCACGGGCGCAAACGGACCATCACCCCGGAGCGCGTGGCCGAGGAACGTAAACCGCTTTTGTTCGGTGGTCTGCATCTGTTCCCGGGGGGTTGACCTACAAAGGCAGTTTCCGCCGCGACCGTTGCAACTAATGAAACACCCAGGACATAGGCTCATGGCACAAGCACTCTGGCGCGATGCCGAACATGGACATCAACTCACTGAAGGAAGCGATCGGGGACGAGAAGTTCGCGACGCTGCAGGGTTATGTGACCGACCTCATCGGGCAGCGCGATACAGCCCGCAACGAGTCGATCTCAGGCCGCAGGAAACTGAAGGACGACCTGGCGGCGGCCCAGGCCATGGCGACCAAGGCGATGGAAAAACTCGGCGTTGAGAATGCCGACGACCTCGATGCGCTGCCGGACGCGAAGGGGCAGGGCGAGGCCATCAAGCAGTTCCAGACCAAGCTCAGCCGGGCCGAGCGCGAGAAGGCTGATGCCGTCGCGCGGGCCGAGGCGGCTGAAACGAAGTACCGCGGCAGCCTGAAGAAGGCAGCCGTGGCCGAGGCGCTCGGTGGACACGAGTTCATCGCGCGGGACATCGTCGAGACGTTCGTCGACCAGCGACTGGTCTTCGAGGGCGACGATCTGCTGTTCAAGTCCGAGGACGGGAAGCTCATCCCGATCAAGGACGGAGTGGCCGGGATCGCCAAGACGCGACCCGAGCTTCTCAAGCCCAGTGGCACGGGAGGTGCCGGGGTGCGTCAATCCAACGCGGGAAGCGGTGGCGGCGCAAAGGTGATGCCTGCAGCGCAGTTCGAGGCCCTGTCTCCGAAGGAGAAGGCAGCCACGATGGCCGCAGGGTTCACGTTGACCGACTGACCCCACACTTTCATCAAGGAACCACACCGTGTCCAACACCTTCACCGCACTGGCGCCCACGCTGTTCAGCGTCGCCCAGGAAGTCGCTGCCGAGCCTTTCGGCGCCGTCGACTCAGTCAATGCCAACTTCTCCGATCAGGGCGTCGCCATCGGAGACACCGTGACCGTGCCCATCGCGCCCGTGCGCGCGGCGTCCACCTACTCTCCGGCCATGACGACCACCGCCGGCACCGACGCCATCGCGTCGAGCGTCAGCGTCTCGATCAGTGCCAACCGCATGGTCAGCTGGAACCTGACCGGCGAGCAAGTCCGCAGCCTGCAGAACGGCGGCAACTACGAGGAATGGGTCCGCCAGCTGGTCGGCCAGGGCATGCGCACTCTGCGCAACGAAGCCGAGTCCGAACTGTGCGGCGTGATCTACAAGGGCTCCTCGCGCGCTGTCGGCACCGCCGGCACCACGCCTTTCGCCTCCACGCTCGACGTGCTGGTCGATGCCCGCAAGGTGCTGCGCGACAACGGCGCCCCGATGGCCGATCTGCAGTTCGTCATGAACACCGCGGCCGGCGCCAAGGCGCTGAAGCTCGGCGTGCTGCAGAACGCTTACCAGGCCGGCACCGAGCAAGAGCGCCGGCAGGGCGTGTTCCTGCGCCAGTTCGGCTTCATGATCAAGGAGTCGGCCGGAGTCGTTACGCACACCAAGGGCGCGGGCACCGGCTACGACGTGGACTTGGGCGCTGGTTACGCCGTTGGCGATACGACGATTCACCTCGACGGCGGCACGGTCAATGCGACCGGCATCACGGCCGGCGACGTGCTGACGTTCGTCGGTGACACCAACAACTATGTCGTCAAGACCGGCACCACCGCCGTCGAAGCCGACATCGTGCTCAACAAGCCGGGCTTGCGCGCAACGCTGGCCGATACGGTCGAGGCGACGGTCGGCGACAGCTACGTCGCCAACATGGCCTTCGAGCGCAATGCCGTGGTCGCCGTGATGCGCCCGCCGCTGATCCCGCCGAACGCGAACATCCAGCAGCGCAGCATCAGCGACGGCAAGGGCATGACCTACCTGCTGGTGCAAGTGGCCGGCGACGGCATGATCACCTGGCGCTTGCACCTGTGCTGGGGCTTCGCGGTCGTGCAGCCGGAGTTCGTCGCCACGGTGATGGGCTGATCCCATGTGACCCGCCGAGGCCTTCGGGCCTCGGCCACCGAAAGGGCAACGCATGAGGAAAATCTACACACTGGCCGCCGGGCGGGTGCTGACCGTCACCGCGGACGGCGCGAACTGCTTTGTCCGCCAGGTCGAGGACGAGACCGTGGGCGGCGTTGTGCTGACCTCGGCCGAGTTCGGGCCGTACCGTCTCGATCGCACCTTCTGGATCGACAACGGAACGGGGACGAGCGTAGAGGCGCAAGACGAGTCGCTGGTGCTGTCCGGGGCTGCGGCGCCGGCCAGCGCGGCGCGCGCATCGCTCAACGTCAACCCTGCCGGCAACGAGAACGGGCTGACATTCACGGCGAAGGCCTACGGCGCAGCTGGAAACCAGATCTCGGTGACATACGTCGACCCGAGCGCGAACGACGCTGCGCTGTCGGTTAGCGTCTCGCGCTTCGACATCCGTGTCAGCCTGGCGACAGGAGTGGCCGGAGCGATCACCTCCACGGCGGCGCTTGTCAAGACGGCGGTCGAGGCATCGACGGCTGCCGCCGCTCTGGTCACGGTGGCAATCTATGCTGCAGACGGCGGTGCAGTCGACGATGGTTCCGGCGTCGTCACGGCGATGGCGAAGGCGCACCTGTCAGGCGGCACCGGCACGGCCATCGGAACGGCTCTGCCGGGCGCGCTGTTCATCGACACGACGAACGATGTCACCTACCGCAACGCAGGCACGCGCCTGGCGCCGGTATGGCGCGAGGTGGGCGAGTTCCTGACGACCTATGTGCCGTTTGCAAGCGCAGTCAGTATCACGACGAATACGGCCAAGGACGTCCTCACGCTGGATCTCACAGCGGGCGAATGGGATCTGTCAGCCGTGGTCGAGCGCAATCTGACCGGCGTGACGGCCACGCGCTATGCCGCATCCATCTCGCTGACCGCAGACACGGTGGCTCCAGCCGGCGGTGGATCGGGGCTCGGAACGACTGGAACCGTGACGCAGTTCGCCACGTTCGGCACAACCGTCACAGGGTCATTTGCGACGGTCATACCGCCGACGCGGTTGGTGATCGCAGCAGCCACGACGATTCACCTCGTCGTGATTGACCTGTTCTCAGCCGGAACGCTGACGGCGTTTGGCACGATCCGCGCGAGGCGCATCAAGTGACGCCAACGCAGGCAATGGAAGCGCGCCCCGATGTGGTCAAGGTCCGCCGTGACGGCGGCAAGGGCTGGCACTGGATCTGGCGCCGCGACTACGACCCGGCGAAGCACGAACTGCTCGACCCGCCGCCGGCAGAGGCCGAGGCACAAGAACCCATGAAACGCGGCCCTGGCCGCCCACGCAAGAACACCTGAAGGGACGCCCATCATGGCAACCGCTGAGAATGCAAAACTGCAATACGAGGCCGGGCAGACGTCATACGCCATGTCGGCGCTGACGAACTCCGGCGACGAGACGACGTTCACCAGCTCGGCCACGCTGTGGTCAGGCAAGAGCGGCTTCGCCCCGATCATCCGCCCCAACGGCGTACTGACCGGCGGCGCTGTCACCACGCACGCGACGAACGACACCGTCACCGTGGCCGCGCTGACCTGCAACCTGCAGGGCGTCGTGACCAGCGTCAACGCCGGGACGGCGACGATCAGCCGCGGCGTGACGACGGACATCTGCCGGATCACCTCGATCACCATCAACAGCAGCGGCGCCATCGCTGCGGTGGCTGGGGCTGATCACACCGCGTTCAGCGCGACGCGCGGCGCAGATGGCGGCCCGCCGCTAATCCCGGTCGACTCGATCGAGATCGCGCAGGTCCGCGTCGGCTCGGTGACGGCCGCCGCGGTGGCGTCGTCTGAGATCTTCCAAGTCGTCGGCACGCACCTTGAGCGCGCCGACTTCCCGCTCTGGGACGTGGACTACGGCGCCGGCTCGGTGACGTTCCTCGACGCGCTGCCAGAGATCCACACCGGCCCGGTGTGCAAGAAGGTCTATGCGAGCTACGCCTCTCCGATCTTCGCTGACGTGGCCCTGGCTTCCGACTTCGTGCCGCCCGAGACTTCGCACTCGGTCAGCTCGACGCAGGTCTACGGCACCACGCTCGGCGCCACCTCTAGCACGCTCGGGCAGGGCAGCTTCACGGCCTACCTGAACACCGGCGTCAGTGATGCGCTGGTGATCCTGAAAAACGCCACGCTGTGGTTCAAGTTCTTTCCTGATCGCTACGCCTCGCCGTACATCTTGTGCCAGGGCAAGCTCGGGATCTCGCGCACCTTCCCGGCTGGCGACAGCCTGCAGGCGGCGTGCACGATCTCGGCCAGCGAAGCGGCGTCCGAGGTCTACTGATGGGCTTCGACGCGGCCAAGTTCGAGAGGGCGAAGTTCGAGCCGCGGCGCTCGCGCGTCGCCGTGCCGGCACTGGCCGCGTTCTTCGAGGACGGCGAGGAAGTCGTCTTCGACGTGCGCGGGCTTTCGTCCAACGAACTGCACCGCGCGCTGGAGGCCGGCAAGCGGCAGGGCAGCATCGAGTCGATCGTCAAGGCCCTGGCCGCCAGCGGCGACCAGGCGCAGGCGCTCAGGAAGGCCATCGGCCTGACCAACGACACTCCGGGCGAGATCGCCAAGCGCCTGGAAATGCTCGTCATGGGCTGCGTCTCTCCTGTGCTCGAACTGCCGGCAGCGGTCAAGTTGGCCGAGGCCTTCCCGATCGAGTTCCTGAGCATCACGAACACCATCAGCGAGCTTACCGGCCAGGGGTATGCCCTGGGGGAGCCGCGAGCCGCCTCGCAGCCGACAACGGCCTAAGGGTCTCCATGCAGCTCTGTGAGCAGCGCGGCGGCTTCCTCTACCAGCACCGGCCCGACGTCATCCCGCAAGGGTTCCTGACGGAGGAGGAGGTCGGGCTCTGGTCGGCGTACTACGAGCGCAAGGCTGCGGAGGGCAAGGGCCGTGGCTGACCTGACGAAGACCGTATCGATCATCTTCCAAGGTGAAGATCAGATAAGCGTCACGACCGACGGCATCACCAAGTCATTTAAGGCCGTCAGCGACAGCTCCAGCGATGCCACGAAAGAAGTCGGGCAGCTCGATGACGAACTGACAAAAGTAGGCGACACAGCGCCTTCTATCGACAAGGCTTCCGCTGCACTCAAAGCACTGGCCGCCTCGCTGATCGTCAAGGACTTCATCGACGCGAATCTAGCGTTCGAGAAGTTCAGCCAGTCGATGACGGCGACCACCGGCGACGCAACGAAGGCCGCCGCCGAGTTCGAGTTCGTGCGCGAGGTGTCCAACCGTCTCGGCATCGAGACGCGCAGCACCGCAGACGCCTATGCAAAGTTCGCTGCGTCGGTGAAGGGCACCAGCCTGGAAGGCCAGGGCGCGCGGGACATCTTCGAGGCGTTCGCCGGGACGATGTCGCGCGTCGGCAGCAGCAGCGCGGACATCAGCGGCGCATTCGTCCAGCTCGCGCAAGGCATCAGCAAGGGCCGGTTCGAGCTGGAAGACCTCAAGAGCATCGCCGAGCGCGTGCCTGGGTTCTTCGATGCGTTCTCCAAGTCGCTAGGCGTCACCACCGCCGAACTGTTCGACATGATCTCGGCCGGCAAGATCGGCTCCGTCGAGATCGCCCGCTTTGCAGACACGCTGGCGCAGAAGCTCGACGGCGCCACGTTCGATGGCTATGCGCAGAGCTTTGCGCGGCTGCGGAACTCGATCGACGACGCCTATCTGATCGTCGGCAACGCCGGTGCGTTCGACGTTCTCATCAAGGGACTGCAAGCCGGAACGGCTGCCGTCGTCGGCACGATCGCGTCCTTCACGCTGCTGGGCGAGATCGTCGGCGCTGTCCTGGCCAAGATCGCCAACCCGTTGAGCTTCGATCTCGGAGAGGCGATCAACGAGTCTTTCGACAAGGCCGCAAAGACGACGCAGGCCGCCAGCGATGCGCTGCTGGGCGTCGAGAAGAACATCAGCGCCGCCGGCACCGCCGGCGCCACCGCCGGCAATCAGATCGCGGACGGGTTCGACAAGGGCGCGATTTCGGCCAAGGAGCTGGAGAAGGCGGCGGCCGAGGTCGACAAGAACCTCAAGGTTCTTGGCATCGACCCTAAGCTGTTCGACGACCCGATTGCAGACATCGGCGCGGCGTTCGCCGGCCTGGCGAAGAACGCGGCGGCGACTGGAGAGCAGATCGTCGTCGGGCTGATCGGCGCGCTGCAGAATCTGCCGGCCGGCGCAGGACTTGAAGGTCTGACGGCAGACATCGATGCTGCGTTCAATTCCGGCAAGCTGTCTGCAGATGAGTACGCGCAGGCGATGGCGCTCATCAAGGTGCGCATGGACGATGCCTCGCCGTCGTTCCTGAAGGTCGCAGACTCAGCATCAGTACAGACGAAGAAGATCGACGAGACGGCAAAGTCCGCTGAAAAAGCAGAGAAGGCCGCGCGCGACTACGCGCTGGAGATGGAGAAGATCGCCTCGAACGAGCGGATCAAGCTCATCGAGGCGGTTGTCAGCATCAACGTCGCCCAGGTCGAGGCGCAGGCCAAGCAAGTCGTCGCCGCGTTCGAGTCGATCAACGTCGGCATCGAGTCCACCGGAGACGTGCTGGCGAGCCTATTCGATCTGTTCAAGGAAGAAGGCAACCTGTCATGGAAGGCGCTTTCAGAGATCGAGGATCAGATCGATAGAGAGAACAAGTGGCGCGAAGACTCGTTTAAGCTGCAAAAGGAATTGGTGACAGCACAAATCGAGAACATTCGAGCCCAGACTGCAGCCATGAACAACGGCGACGCCATGATCAAGATCGACGGAGCCGGCCTACAGCCACACCTTGAGGCGTTCATGTGGGAGATCCTGAAGACCATCCAGGTCCGCGTGAACAACGACGGCCTTTCCATGCTGCTGGGGGTCTGACATGCACGCCAGCCTGACAACTACCACATTCGACCCGCTCGGCCATGTCGAGGTTGACCTGCTGCCGGAGTCGAAATCGCCGGAGCGCTTACGGCGCATGAACCGAATCGCCACGCTTGACGGCGGCGCAGTCACGAACGACAGCGGCTACTCCGACGCTGACCTCACCATTGATCTGCGATGGGCACCGACGCAGGCCACAGACGAGGCGGTGGAGCGTCTGCTGCGGCTGTATGCCCGTATCAACGTCGCCACACGCGACGGGGTTTTCCGCGCTGGGGTCGAGTCGTTCAGACCGGGAACTACAGAGTCAATCCTGCGGCTGCTGGTCATCGAGCGGTTGTCTGTCATCTAGGAGAGCACCATGCCGGCACCAAGCGTCGCCACCTACTCGGCCGCTGCGAAGATCGCCGCGCATACATCGTTTCGTGACCTGATCGACACTGGCGCAGGCGTCGGATCTATCAAGATTCGGGATGCGTCGGACGTGTTGCTTGCGACGCATCCACTTCTTGACCCATGCGGCACTGTCAACGGCACCACGGGACAACTCACATTGTCACTTGGCACAGCGCCGACTGCGGTCGCATCGGGAACTGCGGCTTACGGTGAAATCTGCGACGTGGCTGGCGCAGTGCAACTGTCCCTTCCATCGCAGCAGGGCGGCAGTGCTGTTTCAGGGAAACTAGTCCTGAATACCTTGACCATTGTCTCTGGCGCGCCCGTGGAGATTCTGACCGCGACCATCGGGTGATCTGCCGTGGCAGATGCGTACTATTCATCCGTCAGCCTGCTGCTGCACTGCAACGGCAGCGACGGCTCGACGACTTTTACCGACGAAAGCCCGAACCCAAAGTCCGTCACTGCCCTCAGTGACGCTCAGATAGACACTGCCCAAAGCAAGTGGGGCGGCGCGTCTGGCTCTCTTGAAACGCTCGGCGATACGTTGACCGTTGCGACTGACGCTGCTTTCGGGTTCGGGTCCGGGGCATTCACTGTCGAGGCATGGATACGACCGACAGACAATACAAACGCCACTATCTTTGACTTCAGGACAGGGCTTGGTCAGCATGGCGTTTTCTATCTGAGTTCCACCAGCCAGCTGACATATACACACGGCACTGTGTACGGCAACACAGGGACCGCTGTAAGCACTGGCGCATGGAGCCATGTTCGATGGGATTACGACGGCACGACAATGCGTGCCTATCTCGACGGAGTTGAGCAGTGGTCGGCCACGTTCGCTACTAGCTTTGCGAGTTCGTGTCCCGTCACGATAGGCGCGAACTACACGACGACCGGCTCGAAATTTCTCGGCCACATCGACGACATACGGATCACAAAGGGTGTCGCGCGAGGCGCTGAGCTTCCGAGTGGGGAGTTTGAGCACGCAGGGGACGCCACCGGGCAGATCGCGGAGGACGATGGGCCCCTGCAGCAGCCAACAGTTCTCGGGCTTGGACCGCTTGTTGAATGCAGAGTCAGCGACGCCGGCCCGCTTGGGGCAGAGCTTTTTCTTGGGTTGCATGACTTTACGGAAGCTTTGGGCGATGTCGTAACCAGATACGTCATGGACCTTGTGACGCCAGGCGGAGATGTGCGCGTTCCAATCAGCAGTTGGCAGGCAACGCAGCAGACCGATTCATCCTGCTACGCACAGTGCGTGATCCCGTCCTGCGGAGATTGGACTTCGGACATCGACGCGGCTACGGAGTTCGTCATCTATCGGACTTCGACGCTATCGAACGGAGACCCGATAGAGTACGAGATGGTCCGCTCTCCGGTCGAGCTCGTCTCTTACGACCGCGGAACGCAGCGCTACACCGCCACCATCAGCGGCTACGACGCCGCGCTGACCGGCAGCGACGATGCAGTCTATGACCGCACGCTCACCGGCCTGCGAAGCGTCTCTGTCTCCGGCGGGCTGATGCGCACGCGCTGCGAAATCGACTGGCTGCTGCGGCCTGGGAATCGAGCCTACATCGAGGACACGCTGATTACGGTGGCCTACATCAACTACTACGTCCAGGGCATCGACACCTACATGGACGTTGGCGAGCGGTAGCGATGGGCAAGGGCACGATCTCAGCAGGCGGCACGGAAGGTCGCTACACGGTAGACCTCGACTTTGGTGATGCTGAGCGCGATGCGCTGGCCGCTGTGCAGACGGCAAGGATTGCGCGCCTCACGTCCGACATCGTGGCAATGCAGGCGGCCTACGATGCCGCGCTGGCTGTCGAGGCTGCCCGTCGCGCAGATGTGAACGCGGCCATCGCGGCCTACGTCCTGGCGATGCAGACAAGCCAGAACTCGGATGACTGGGCCGACGAGTTGGAAGCATGGGAGGCGGCGCAGAAAGCCTACCTGCAGGCGCAGTCGCAAAGCGCCCCGCTGCGCATCCAGCGCGATCTGCTGACCTCGCAGAAGACGCAGGCCGAGCGCGAACAGGCCAGACTGCAAAACCTGACGCTCACGGAGTCGCGCGATGCCTGGTGCGTGGACCTGACCGAGGACGGCACCGGTGAGGTTGCGACCGTGGAAATTATCGGCGAAACAGACAGAGTTTTGATTGCTGCTGGCTGCCGCCCACCGGTGTCGGCTGATGGTGTTTCGACCGATACGGCGGTCACTTCCCCAGAACAGGCATATTGGAATTACGCTGCGTTGCCCGGCTGGCAACGCTGGCTGCCAACGTATCGAACCGGAATCATTAGCGACATCGACTACACAGAGCACACAGCGACTGTCACACTGGACGCCGCAACGTCGAGTGCGCAAGCGCTAAACGTGAACCCAGAAGACCCGGTGTTGCTGAACGTCCCGATCACGTACATGACGTGCGACAGCTACGCCTTCGAGGAAGACGATAACGTAGTCGTGATGTTTCCGACACGCGACTTCGCTGCGCCGACCGTCATCGGTTTCGCGGCGCGCCCGAAGTCGTGCTACTGGGGTCAGGGCTGGTCTTTCGACTCCGGTAATTTTGTTCGGCGCACAGAGGGGTCGCCGTGGTTGTGGCGCCCAAACGTACAGGGCGGCGCGAACACCAGTTGGACAGGCACCGGGCGAGTCGGCTCTACTGTACGCACGGTGAGCTGGCACGGGCGCGTCGGTAAACACATTGGCAAGCTCCCGGTCCAAGACTCTGTCAGTGTGTACTGGCTCGGCCGCACGTATTACTTTCCATACCCGGTCCACGGCGCATTTGCAGAAGAAGACGCCGACGGTGTCGTGTGGATTTACGCGCAGTGCCGCGATCACGTTACGACACCGGCGACCGGAGAAAAGCTGTACCGTATTCGCGAAGACCAAACGCTAACGTTCCCGAGCGTCGCCGAGCTCGTCTCATCGTGGTTGCCGCAAACGTGGAGGGCGAGCATCGGTCAGTTCACGAATGAGTCTCGAACCAATTACTGTTCGGTGTTCTGGAATAGTTCGGCCACCGCAGCTGTCGGCATGGTGTGGTCAAGTACGGTCTGGCCGTACAACCTCGTCCGCTACACGCGCGACGGCGATTGCACGCCGGAAATGACCTATAGCGACGCGATCACTGGCGGCAGCGACAACGAGAGTTACGTGCTCGGCGTTGAATACGACGGTGACACAGAAGTGCAGTGCGTTGTGCAGCGCAGCGGCAGCGGCGGGTACGTCGGCGAAGTCTGGTACGCGTCAGGCGAGGCGTCAGTAACCATTGGTGGCTCCACCGTTCTGCACACGTCGTATGACGTTAACTCGCACATTTCTGGCACCGTCCCGGTCTGGGGGCTAACCGGCGAAACGACCTCGGCATACGTGATCGCTGTTGACGTAGTAGCGCGTTCTATTTCGTACCTCATGATCGAGTCTTCAGCAGACGACGGGTGGACGTCCACTAGGGCTCACGCCGTCATGTGCGGCACGACCGTATCGACAGCAGGACCGACGACCCCGGCCTCAACCGGAGCGTATACCTCGGGCACGGCCATCGTGCCATACGGCAACCTCCTACCAAACGACAGCAATCCTGTCGGCACGTTCGCATTCGCTTACGGCCGCGGTCAATACATGGGGCAGTTCCGCGCCCCGACGATCACCATCGGCGCTCTAGCCATCACGATAAACTTCAATGGTGAGCTAAACTGGGCGACCGGGAGCGAGGTCAAACAAGAATTGATTGTTGAGACCGGTGCTCCCGCCTATCCGTACAGCTACATCGGTGTGATCTGAGTCTGTATCCTCCTGAGCTTGAGGGCTTCTCGAGCATCGGACTCACGGACGCGGTACACTGTGTTCACCGCAGCAGGAGAACACAAGTGACAACACCGTTCAGCATCGCCGACGACCTCGAGTTCTACATGGGCGATCGCACCGACGAGCAGTTCTTTTCCGGCGGCCGGTTCAGCACGACCAAGGTGCTGCGGACCGTAGCTGCTGTCAACCCGGATGCAACGCGCGCCATGTTCCTGGCCGGTTGCGCCCTGGCCGGTGTCTGTGCTGCCACCGCCACCAAGCAGTTCGGCCTCTCCCGCAGGTTCTCGGTTGTCGAGTTCGGCGACTGCGCCGTCCTCCCCGACGGTCGGCTGGTTGACCTGTAAACCCTCAGAGGGTTTGGAACTCGTTGACATCATGAGCTCCTGCCCCTAGTATTCACTCACTCGCTACCGATCCACCCCAGAAAGGTCCAAAATGAACGCCAAGCAAAACAACATCGCACGTGTCCTTACCGACCGGGTCTGCTACCTGTACAAGCACGACGGCAACTGGACGTTCAAGACTGAGCAACTCGACTCCGGCGAGATCATGATCTCCGGTTCCAACAACAACGACCTGCGCTGGTTCGAAAAGTCGTACCTGCTGCTCGCCTTCATCGGCCCGCGCGGCGGGTTGAAGTTCTCCCCTGTCTCCGACATCAAGGCGCTCTGAACATGTCCCGCAACAACACCGTCACGATGGGCATTCACATCGTTGCCCTGACGACCGAGATTTTCGAGGTCGCTCCGGCCGTCGGCCAGGCCCTCCGGTGGGAGCTGGACGGGGAGTTCACCGACGTTGAGGCGTACTTGACGAGCATGCCCTGGAACGGCGGTAAGCTCGAGCTCCGGGTGATGTGCGCCACGCAGTACGACGACGCACCGATCGGAGCCGCCATGTGCGCGATCAACTGGGTGAACCACCACTCCGGCTCGTTCATGTGTAACGTCTACGTGCCCGGTGTCGCCGCGGCCATGTTCCAACTCGGGCAGACGCTCCAGTTTGCCTCCAGCGTCCAGTCGAAGGAGTAGACTATGGGTTACGCACTGTTGATCAAGACGGCCGACGGCCGGAAGTGGGTTGCCACTCGCGGGCGGCGACTCACCAACGATCCAGACCGGGCGATGTACTATCCCCACCCGTCGACGGTCTACCGGGCGATCGACGGGTTCGAACAGAAAACGCGCTACACCCTCGGGCCTTGTGAGTTCTACTTGGTCAAGATCAAACACGTCCGCGACTATTGGTCCGGGGTGCACGCGTGGCCCAAACCCGTTCACATGGAGGTAAAGCAATGAACAACACAACCAGACGTCACCCCCGAACACTGGCCGAGGCTTTTCCGTGCGAGCGGTATGGCACCGTGTTCGGCCCGTACACCCGGACGCTGATCCGCTACCGATGGCGTGACCGCCTTTACTGGGCAGCCGCGATCGCCTGCCTGTCCGCCATCTTCGCCGCCCCCGCCATCGGCGCGTTTCTGGGCTTCTGGTGAGCTTTGGATGGTCCCCCGGTAGGGTAGCACCTACCGGGCAGCGATCGGCGCCTGTAGCGCATCCTGGCGCGCCCTGGCACCCACCCACGGCACGGCCGCTCTAGTTATGGCCTGGGGTAGGGTAGGGCCGATTAGCTGAAAGCTGTGCCAGGCGGCGGATTCCCCTAGCCGGCTGGCCGTCCATAGCTCGATCTCCGGCCACACCGGCAGCGGGTGGTGTGCCAGGTCGATCAGCCAGGTCCCTTCCGGGTCCCCGATCGCCACGAACACGCGCCCACCTGCCGACAGGCGACGCGCTGCCCAGATGATCTGCGATCGCCGCAGCCCGTTGCCGCGACCGAGCACCGGTGTTGACGAGCGAACCGGGTGGCGGGGAGCGTACTTCAACTCCATCTTGCCGTGAACACCGGCGACGCAATAGTCGACGTCCGGGGTCCCCACCGCGACGGCGTTCTCCACCCGTTCGAAGTGGCAGCGCATCCCAGCCGCCCGGCACTCGTTGACCAACAGGGGTCGCAGGCGCGCCGTCCAGAAGCGCGCCTCGATCACTTACATGCGCCCCAGTTCGGGCCGATGCTCTGATCAGCCATGATCGGGACCCGCAGTGTGAGGCAGCTCTCCATGATGTGCCTGACCTCGTTCAGCGCGTCCTGCCCCGCTTTCGTCGGTGGCACGCTGTGTCCTGTCTCGTCGTGACACGTCAGGAGCATCGGACCGAGTTGCCGTTCGATACCGGCGCGGTCTATCTCGCGCATGGCCACCTTCATTAGGTCGGCAGCCGATCCTTGGAGAAGCCTGTTCAACGCCTTGTGCGTAAACGCACGGCGAATTCGTCCGTCGTATTTCAAGGTCGCTTCGTGTTCGGGTAAGGCGACGATGTTATCGCGGTCACCGTAGACTGGCTCGAACAACGGGAACCGAGCGCGCCTGTTAAGTATCGTCACGATGTACCCGCGCGAGGTCGCCGTTTGCTGCGCTGCGTCGTAAGTGGCTTTCACGAACGGGACGCCGGTGTGGTACGCGTTGAACAGCTCGTCGCCGGCCTTCTCATCCAGCCCGAGGTCGCGCGTTAGCTTTGGCTTGCCCATGCCGTAGCACAAGCCGAAGTTAATGTTCTTGACTGGCTTGCGATCCAGCGTCGTGCCTGTCACGTCCTTGATCAGCGCTTGCGTCATGTTGTGGAAGTCGGTCGTCGGGTCGTCCCTGTACCGCTGCCGCACAACGTTACCGCTCCGGCCCCTGGCGTAATGCGCGAGGAACCGATACTCGATCTGGGACCAGTCGTGCCGACCCCATGCCTCACCATCCTCCGGGATAAACAGGGCGCGGAGCTTGGGTCCCCACACCGGGTCCCGTGCAGGTATGTTCTGGAGGTTGGGCAGCGACGACGAGAAGCGGCCCGACACGGTTCCGTTCTCGTCTGTCTTCAACGGATGGAACAACGCGTGCAGGCGACCGTCGACGTGGAGGTCGAGGACGTAGCCCCGGACAAACGTGTTGCGGTACTTCTCGAGTTTGCGCCGTTCGACAATCAACACCGCAGCCGGGTGGTTGACGTGGTTCAGGTAGTCCTTGGCAAACGACGGCTTGTTCGTCTTGGCTGTGCGGGGGTAGGCGATCCCTGCCGCGTCGAACAGGCGCTGGATGTCGGTCACGATGTTGACGTCGATCTTCCGCCCGGCGATGGCCTCGAGCCTGGCGTCGAGCTCAGCGATCGCCACCGTTAGCTCGTCGTCCAAACGCTTGGCGTATTCAAGATCGATGCGCACGCCCCGGTGTCGCATCCGAACGAGTTGCGGCGTTAGGTCACACTCAAGCTCGAACAGGGCTGTCAGGCCCTGTGCCTCTAACTGCGGTCGCTGGTGCTCGTAGATGCGCAACGGCAGGTCCACGTCACCTTCCGCGTACGGGCCAACGAGGCACGGCGGGCAGCGCCAGATGTTTGCCCTGTAATTCTCGTCGTCGCCATAGGCCCGCAGTGCCCAGTCCTGCAGGTCGTCCTTGACTTTCGTTTCGCCGAGATAGGACAGGGCCAGCTTCTCGAGGGCGTACGTGCGCCGGTTCTCGTCCAGCAGCGCCTCGGCGTATTGGACATCGAGGAACGGGCCGGTTACCGGCACACCCTCCGACCAAAGACAGTCGACGTCGTACCCGATGTTTGCCCCGATCTTCGTTTGGCCTTCCGAGCATAGGTTGTCACGCGCCCAACGCAACACCGCACCCGGCTCCAGGTTCTGCTCGGGGGCGATCGTGTGGCGCATCGGGAAGTACCAGCGCCCCCCGTCCGGCGTGCCGACAGCCAGGCCGACCATGTGAGCAGCATCCTCGTCGCGTCGCCGGAATCCAGGGCCGCGGGTGGGTAGGGCTGGGTCCTTCGTTTCGCAGTCGATGGCAAGCAACCTGGCATCAGCCAGGCGAGGGAATTCTGTGGGGGCCGTCCACCCGGTATCGGGGATGGCCGGAGTCGGCCTGTCGTACGAGCCGCGCTTGACTTTAACTGGCAGGTCTTCCCAGAAGAAGCCGAGCGCGTCGTCTCTCATTTGTGCGGTGTTATCTGTTCGAGGACGGCGATCGCCTCATCGATTGTGGAGGTGAAGATATCTGTGTGCCGCACGAGCCACGGCGACCGGTTGACGTGACTCACGTCGATCACGATGACAGGCATACGCAAGATGCGGTGTGCGTAGAATATCTCCATCGACGTGCCAACGGACGGGCCATCGTAATAGACCAGCAGTGCGTCGCACCGCCGGATGTCGTTCAGGTCGTCCTCAACGAGTTGCCTGTAGTTCGTAAGCTCGCGGCCGCGGTAGTCCCGGCGCATCGGGTTCGAGCAGTGACCGCGATACTTCTTCTGGACAGTCTCGCGCCACGCAACGCACTGCTCGTCCGTTCGATTCTGGATAGCGCCGCAGAGATAGATTGATGCGTACATTACACCCTCGATTATCGTACACCACCGAGAACCCCAACAAGCCGCTCAAACAGGAAAGCGTGAGCATCCGATCGGGGCCTGTGCCACTGGACGTGCGTCGCGGTACCGAAGACCATCGCGGCCATTCGAGCTGACACGCGGCCGTGATCCGGCAGCGGCTCCAGCCCCTCCGCCACGAACGATTCGTCCGTCAGCATTAGGCCCGCAGCGTTGAACTCGATCAGCGGATTACGTTCCGGAGATAGCCGTGTCGCTGCGGACAACATGTCCTCGAGGTCGTGGTGTATCGGCTCCCAATCGCTGTCGTCCAGGCCGTCCAAAAGACTGTCAACGGTTTTCGTTGGCCACTCCCCAGCCACGAGCAGGGTGCGCACCCACGAGCCGTCCCCGTAGTAGAACGTGACAGACCTGTCCGTGTGCCCGAACGACGTCGCATCTCCGCGCTCGATGATCGCCTGCAAGACGTTGATCGGGATATTCACCGGAGGCTCCACCGGATCGGGCAGCGGGTGCCTCGTGACGGTTGCGTTGTTCGTTGCGTACGCGAACGGTCCCGACAGGCAAACACTCGTAGCCCATGGACGCGAAGCGTCGGTGGCGACAAACGGCTCCAGCAGCTTGAGGACGTGGATCACACCGGTGAGGTCGATCGTGTCGGGTGGGTCCGGCTCCGTGAGTGGGTAGTCCGCTTCGCTGACCTGTAGCCGCGCCCGAGCGCGCCCCGAACTCACGGTAACGAACGAGCCGGTGACTGACACCTTGGGCGTCCCTTTACAGGCCAGCAGTGCGGCGGCCAAGCGCTCGGCGTTGACAACCATAGCGGGCAACTCCGTTGGGATGTCGACCCAGTAGCGGCCGTTACCGATCTGCGCCCTGTTGCCGCCCGGAGTTTCGTACACGCGCGCGTCCCCGAGCACGGGTTGATAACTGCCACCAGCGTGCGCTGCAAAGCGCTTGAATTGTTCGTAGTCCATTTAGATGAACGTCACCTGCCTGCGAACGAAACGGGGGCGCAGCGTCTTCATGTAATTCCGGTAGAAGCGGATGTTCCACTTATCGCGCCAGCCGTAGCCGGCTCCCAGGTCATCCACGCTCAACCCCTCCGCCTCGATCTTCGATCGAATGTGCTCTTGCGACACCGCGTCCAGGGACCAGAAGCTCCTGCCCGCTTCTTTCGTTGCGGGGCTCTGCTTGGACATCGACAGGATGCGGGGGCGGCCGCTCGGTGTGGGCCAGAGGATGGACCCGAACATCCCGATTTGAACCCACGACGTCGAGTCGACAGAGAACCACGGGTAGCGCTCCATTAGCTCGAACGTGGTGAGACCAAAGCCGTGGACCTTGACTCGTGCGGTACCGTCCGGCAGCGCGAGGTAGCGGTCGAAGATATGGTCGAGCCAGTCGAGCAGGTACGGCGTGGACTCCGGGACCATCCCCCCGAGGAAAATGTAGTCGTAGCCCTCGTCCAGATACTTCACGAGCCAGCGATCGTCGTCCCGTGCGTGATGTACAGGACACACGCGCACGGGCAGCCGCATCGCCTCGAGCGCCTTCTGGTTGGCGTAACTGTCCGCCTCACGCCCTGCACCGATCGCATCAACGTTCGACGCGACTGTAATGTAGTCTTGGGCGCTGATCAGATAACTCGCGTACGCGTCGAGATCGACGTCGATGCCAAGCGTGAACATGGAGAACGCTCCCGAGTCCATGAACAGCTTGTCGTTGTTGTAGCGGATGATCTCGTCATACTGATTGCGCCCGACGTAGTGATACGACTCGAGCAGATACGGATAGCGCTCGGACGCCGCCGCGGCCTGCAACGGGTTGTGCGATCGCGGATCGGCGCGCGCACCGTTGTACCGTGCCGCAAGGTATATGTGGACGTGGTCGTCCTCAGTTGACTGTGGGGTTGTCATCGGCTAACTCGCATTTCAGTATGACGACAAGTCCCTTCGCCCAGTTCTCCGCCCGGTCTGGCCGGTTGTGGAGGATGGTCTGCGCAATGGCGATGTTCAAGGCGCGCGCTGTGTCCAGCTCCTCCAGAATCTCGACGCTGTGCGCAAGGAAGCCGGCGATCAGTTCGATGTCTTCGACCTCCAAGATAGCCCGTTCCCCGTCTGCGTGGTGTTGGGTCAAGCGACCAAGCAGCGCGGCGAGGTCGTTAAAAAGAAACGTAGTCACTTTCTGCCCCTTATTGTTTGACCGCACTCCGGGCACGTTGGCTCCGGTCGCACGATGTTTTGGAGATGGTTTAGTGTAGCCCGATTTCGGACCCGCCTGAGTGTCGGTCGCTTATCGTGGGCGCTAATGTGCTGATAGGCCTCGATGACGTTTAGGTGGCTATCGACGCTCACCGTGTATTGCACGCTGCCCCGGTGTAGCGTTAGGTGTCTTATCATCGCTGATCTTTTTTGCCGCCTCCTGCATTTGATACAGGCAGGCACGCAGGCAGTTGATCTCGGACTCCATCTCGGCAAACTCCTGCGACAGGCCGGCGCAGTCCGCGGCCTTGCGCAGTTCTTTCAGGTCGGTGTCGGTCACGCCACCGCCGCGATCGTGTACAGGAGAAAGAGAGTCGCGGCGATGACGACAAACGTCATCCAGTAAACGTCGCCGTTTTTCATGCTACACCCACGAGGCTTAGGAACTCGGACCGGGCCGCTTGATTGCCGCGCATCGCCCCACGCATCACCGACGTCGTCATCGTGGCGTCCAGGGCCTCCCGCACGCCGCGCCACGTCATGCACAGGTGCGAGGCCTTGACAACGATGGCCAGTCCTTTCGGCTTGCACTTCTCCTCGAGGATGTCGGCGAGTTGGATCGTCGCCTCCTCTTGGATTTGCGGACGGGCGAACACCCAGTCCACCAAGCGGTTGAACTTCGACAGCCCGATAACAGAGTCCTCGCCAGGGATGACGCCAATCCAGGCACGGCCGATGATCGGCACCAGATGATGCGAACACATACTGCGCACCGTGATGGGTCCCGTGATGTAAAGCTCGTCCAGCTTGAGGTCGTTCGGGAACGCCGTGATGTCCGGCGGCGGCTCGAACCGGCCGCGCATCACCTCGCGAACGAACATTTTCGCCACGCGCTGTGCGGTGTTCTCGGTGTTGTGGTCCTCGTTGATATCGATGCACAGCGCCTTGAGGAGTGCAGCGACGGCCATACCGACGTCTGTCTCGAGTCGCTGCATCGACCACGGTTCGAGGAACTCGCTCGACAGGTTGTCGTTCGCCCGCATCCGAACGTTGGCCGCCTTGATACGATCGAAGTCGTAAGAGTACGCGGTGCGGAAAGCCTCGGCGTAGAGTTTAAGTTCGTCGTTTGTCATTCTTGTGCTCCGAATAGGTGGCTCTGATAGGACACGCGGAATCCCCACAACAACGCAACCTCCGCTGCGTAGCGGTAATTGCGCGCCGTGGCCTCGCGGTCAATTAGTGTGTCGTCCCAGATGCTGGCGACCTCGCCCTCGCGTGGTTCGCGCTTGTAGACCGTCTGCCCGGACACGTACACCGGGATGCCGTGATGATCGAGGTCCTGCGCGTACGCTGGCAGCTGCCTGTACTTGCCCTCGAACGCCAGCACGACCTTGAAGCTGAGTTTGCCGTAAGGCACGCGGAACCAGTCGTCGTTCGGGTCGCTGTAGCGTTCTTTGTTGTGCGGTATCTTTGGGCTCACGACGTAGTGGATACCGGTGCGCTCGCTTGCCTTGTCGCCTTTGAGCAGCAGCCCGTTCGTTTCGACCTGGCAAACGTGCGGCGGCGTCGTCACCTCGTTCATGCTCCTGGCCAGGGTTGCGATGGCGTCCCACTGCAGCAGCGGCTCACCCCCGGTGAACACGACAAGGTTGTTGCGGTTGTGGGGACTGCCGTATGACAGACGATCGGCGAGCTCCCCAAACGTCCAGACCTTTCCCTCGTCCAAATTGAACCGGGTATCGCACCACGGGCAGTCTTGCTTGGCCCCGATGTTGCACCCAGCCAAGCGGACAAACGTGGCCGGCCATCCAGCGAACGGTCCCTCGCCTTGGAACGTGTCGAAGACGCGCGTTACGAGGAGCTCGTTTGTCTTCAGGTGTCTGTAGTCCCGCGAACTGGCGTTGCGGTCGACGTTGATCGGAATCACGGCAGCCATCCCTTGAACCCGGCATCGGGGTTCCGATAGATCGCCGAGTTCTTGTCGTTCTCGATCGCCTCGACGCTGATCACCCAGCACCGGCCTTTCGTCTTCTCCCGCAGGTGCGCGTCTGTGAAACCGCACACCATCTCGGCAGAGCCTTCCATCCCCACCCCGAACGGCATGAGACGGACGGTGGCGGCACCCGCTGCCTCGAGCTCCCGGAACTGGGGCAGCAGCGGATCGTCCGGCATCAGGAGCAGCGTGTGGTCGAACATGTAGTCCAGCCAATCGCGCAGCCAGTGGAGGTCCCCGAAGTCAACGGCGAACCCGCAGGCGTCCAGCGTCTGCGCCCCGAACTCGAATCGGAAGCTGCGGCTGTAGCCGTGAACGAGCGCACAGTTGCCGTCGTGCCGGTGTTGTCGGTGGGCGCACGGTAGGTTGCGGTAGGTCTTTGTGCTGGTGTGCATGTATGAATCTCCAGTATCGGAAAATTTGGCCCTGGTGCGCTTCCGGGCCGGGGTGGGTAGGGTAGGGTGGACTAGGGTGCGATCGGCGCACCTTGCGCAGCCTGGCGTGCCCCAGCCCCCCTAATGACTAGCGGATCATCCACACCGGCGCGGGCAAACCCCTCGGCCCGCAGAACGCAGGCATGGCACTCCCCGCAAGGCGGGAATTTCCCGGCGTAGCAGGTGTGGCTGACGGCCAGCGCCTCGCGCCCGAGGTCACCGTGGTTCATCGCGAGCCGCACGGTGTCGTCCTTGTTCAGGTACAGCAGCGGCGCGTGGATGCGGAACGCCCGTGCCGAACCGGGGCGAAACAACCCGAGCGCCTCGTTGATCATGTCCTCCGTCTTGTGAATGAAGATGGGGGTGCAGTCCGGATAGTTGGCGTTGTCGTTGGCGCACACGCCGGTCATCAGGTCGTAGCAATCCAACGCAAGGGCGTGGTTCGCTGCGACCAGCAAGAAGAATGGGTTGCGCAGCGGCACAAACGTTAGCTCAACGCGGTCACCGATCGTGGCCTCCATCGACGCGTGGTCCGTGTATGTCTCGAGCTTCTGTGTCATGTCCACGAGCGGGCTGCGCCCGAGCAACAGGCCGCGCACGTTCACGACCTTGTGGGAGTCCACCTGGCACAACTTGGCGACTTCTCGAGCGGCCTCGAGTTCGAGCTGGTGGCGCTGCCCGTAGTCGAACGTAATGGCGTGGACTCTCTTGTACGTCGAACGTGCCTCGAGCAGGCACGTTGTGGAATCCTGGCCGCCCGATAGGACGACCATGATCGATTCAAGCATGGTGGGGACCTTTCTTTGAAATACTGGGGATGGCTCGTCGGTGCCCTTGTGAGGCTTGCGGGTGCCGTTGCCCACCCGTCCTGCCGCGGACGTTAGGCCGTCGCGGTTTTCTTGGCAGCCTTCTTGGCAGCCTTCTTCTCTTCGGCCA
>Ga0209492_1000143_pt1 | contig 22435 bp, 14 predicted proteins | sample PPLLak12cMay2015_FD_187253 | JGI IMG/M metagenome (GOLD analysis project Ga0209492, IMG submission 187253) | Freshwater sediment microbial communities from Prairie Pothole Lake near Jamestown, North Dakota, USA - PPLs Lake P7 Core (1) Depth... | ecosystem: Environmental > Aquatic > Freshwater >... | reverse complement strand
AGCGGCAACACGAATCCGTTCGACCCGGCTCACACCGTGACGCCGGGGGCGAACTTCGACGCCACCATGGCCATTGCGGGTTATGCGCGCACCTTTTCCCTGTTCGATCGCGCGGCCATGGCTGCGGTCCTCGTGCCCATGGGGCGGATCTCGGGTGAAGCCACCGTGGCCGGCAGGACGTTCAACCAGTCGGCCAGCGGGTTCGGCGACCCGATGATCGAGCTCAACATCAATCTCCTCGGCCCGCCTGCGCAGAAGAACATCCCCGACGTCCTGCGCTATGAGCCGGGGTTCTCGGTCGACCTGCTCGCCGACCTGGCGATCCCGATCGGCGACTACGACAGCGACCAGCCCCTGAATATCGGGCAGAACCGCTGGTATGGGCGCCTGGGCATGCCCATCATCTGGCAGCTCGGTTCGTGGGTGCCGGGCCGGCGCACGACCCTGGAATTCCTGCCGGCTGTGTGGCTCTTCGGAGACAACACCAACTATGTCGGGCAGACGTTGTCGACAGATCCCTTGTTCCAGCTGGACGCGCACCTGACGCGCGACCTGACGGAGCACTTCTGGGGTGCGATCGACGGCGCCTGGTACTACGGCGGCAAAGCGAGCATCAACGGCGTTGCGGGGGAGGAGCTCAACAACGTCGGCATCGGACTCACGCTCGGGTACCAGATCAACGATAATATCAACCTCACCGTCGGCTACAAGACGACCGTTAACGACAACGCTCCCGGGGACCTGCGCATGGACAGTTTCATGGTCACGCTCGTGTTCGGGTGGCACCCGCTTCTCGAAGGCGCGCGACGGCTGAAGAGCGAGTAGCGGGGCAATCTTGCCGGGAAAGGAATACCGAATTCGGTTGGCAATCGATGATTCGTTCGAACGTCTTCTTTCATGAGCAACAGGTGAAGTGTGTAAAAAGAAGCGAAGCGATGCTTCTTCAATATCATGTGCTTTTTCTTCGAAATGCTCGGGGGGTTACGGATCATTTCTGACGGTTATCCAGTCTTGCAATTCTTATCCCTTGTCGCCACACCGCCAAACCCCCTGCAAACTCATCCGGCCGTATCGTTCCTCTTGCGTCCTGAGCCATTATCCATTACGATCCTAACCCGTGCAGACATGCGTTTCACACCGGAATCGTCCTTTATCCGACGGATGAGAGGGCTTCATTGATCTGGAATTCGACCAAAGCCGGGGCAATAACAGGCTGCTGCCTTGCCCTTTTGTTTCTCCTCTTCGGGCCTTGCAGTTCCGGCTTCGCCCAGTCACAGCTGCAGGGTTCGTCGGTTTCTGCGCCCGGAAACATTGTTCTCCTCTATTCTTATGGAGAAGGGCTGCCGGCATATCAACAGGCCACCCGCGCCTTTTTGTCCGCCATGGAGGAGGGCGTCAAGGAGGGCGTCGTAAGCGAAAAGGGCCTGTTCTTCGAATATCTGGACCTGGAGCGTCAGAAGGATGAGGAACACTACAGAAAGCTGACCGCTCTGTTCCTTCATAAATATGCGACGCGAAAAATCGACCTGATTGTCACCGTGCATGGACCGGCCCTGCACTATCTTTTGAATGAAGGCAGGGACCTCTCCCCCGGAACCCCCGTCCTGTCGTACTTGGGACCGACGACGATTGAAACGGCCGGCGTCGATCGCCGGTTCGTGCTCCTGCCGATGAGCATGGATTTCCGTGGAACCCTGCAACTGGCGCAGAGGCTGTTTCCCCGAACGAGGCGGGTTGTTTTTGTAAACGGCATCGGCGAGGGAGAGCAGAGACTGGAACGAGAGGCCAGGAGCATTTTTTCACAGTGGCCCGACACATTGGAATTCGAGTACACCAGCGATATGAGCGTCGAAGAGATGCTTCAGCGGATTGCCGCCCTCTCCCACGGGACCGTCGTGATTTACTCCAACGTCTTCACCGACAAGACCGGCCGGGGATTCGTAAACAGAGAAGTGGCGGAGAGGGTAGCGAAAGCGGCCAATGTGCCGGTTTTCGGCATGTATAACACCCTGCTGGGAAAGGGCATCATCGGCGGGTCGATGTTCAATTTCGAAGCGGAGGGCTCGCGGGCCGGAATGCTGGCGCTTGACATCTTGAGAGGGAAACTTCCTCTTTCGGAGCCCCCGACGACCCTTGCGGCCAGCAGAACTCCCATGTTCGACTGGCAGCAGCTCAAGCGATGGGGTGTGGACGAATCGGCTCTGCCGATCGGCAGCATTGTCCTGAACAAGCACGTATCGGTGTGGGATCAGTACAAGTTCATCATCCTGGGCGTTCTGATCTTCATTTTGCTGGAAAGCATTCTGCTGACCGTTCTCTTCCTGGAGAGACGCCGTAAGAATATTGCCGAGCAGTCCCTGCGTGAAAGCGAGGAGCGGCTGGACCTTGCGACGGCGTCGGCGGGAGCGGGCATCTGGATTATGAGCATGGACACGGGCTCCGTCTGGGTGACGGACAAGCTGCGCGAGCTGTTTGGATTTGCCCCGGATGAGGAATTAAAATTCGAGCGGTTCCTGGAGGTGATCCACCCTGATGATCGTCAGATCGTAAGGGAGAACGTCAGGCAGAGCCTCGAGAAGCAGGAGACGCTAGGCGTCGAATACCGCATCCTTCACCCCGACGGGAGCCTCCGCTGGATCGTGTCCCGCGGGCATCCCTCATCGGAAGCGCCGGGCAAACCGAAGCGCCTGATGGGCGTCTCGAGTGACGTTACACGGCGCAAAAAGGCGGAGCTTCAGCTCAGCGAGTCCCGGACATTGCTTTCCGCGCTGGTCGACAGCACATCGGACATGATCTGGTCCGTCGATTCCGAGCGCTTCGGTCTCCTCACATTCAACCGGGGCCTTTATGAATACTTCCTGAATCAGCGCGGCATTCGCATCGAGGCTGGCATGGACCCCGGGGTTCTCCTGCCGACAGAGGAATACGCAGAGAAGTGGCGTAAGTTCTATCGCAAAGCATTAGAGGAAGGATCGTTTACAATAGAGTACCTGGTGTACGCAGGAACCCGGACGCTGCAATTGAATCTCAACCGGCTCAAGCGCGATGACGTCGTGTTCGGGGTATCCGTATTTGGTCAGGACATCACGGAAAGAAAGAGGGCGGAGGAGGCCCTCAGGGAATCGGAGGAGAAATACCGCAGCCTCTACGAAAGCATGATGGACGGCTACGTACTGGTCGACATGGGCGGGAGGATCCTGAAATTCAACGAATCCTACCGGGACATGACGGGCTATGCACAGGACGAGCTTCCAGGTCTGACGTACCGCGACATCACGCCGGAGAAATGGCACGCCGCCGAGCAGGAGATCATCGAGAAGCAGGTGCTCGTCCGCGGGTACTCCGATGTCTATGAGAAAGAATATCGGAAAAAAGACGGGACCGTGTTCCCGGTGGAACTTCGAACTTTTATTCTAAAGGATGAAAAGGGAGGCAACATCGGGATGTGGGCGATTGTCCGTGAAATTACGGGCCGGAAGCTGATCGAGTCTGAAGCCCGGAAGCACAGGGAGGAGCTTGCCCACGTCACCCGGGTCTCGACACTGGGAGAACTCACGAGTTCCCTGGCCCATGAAATCAATCAGCCCCTGGCTGCCATCCTCAGCAATGCCCAGGCGGCGCAGCGATTCCTCTCGCAGGACAAGCCGGACATGAAGGAGATCGGCGAGATCCTGGGAGACATCATCCGCGACGACAACCGGGCTGCGGGGGTCATCCGGAAAATCCGCTCTCTCCTGAAAAAGGAGGAGACCCGCTACGAGTCCCTGAGCCTCAACGACGTCATCGAGGAAATTCTGAACGTCATCCGCAACGACACCGCCCTGGCGGCCGTGTCGATCGAAAAAGAGTTCGATGCCGGACTGCCGGCCGTGTGGGGCGACCGAATCCAGCTGCAGCAGATCATCCTGAACCTGGTTCTCAACGCGGCGGAGTCCATGAAAGACGCAGGGCCCGGACCCCGCAGGCTGACCGTCGTGACGTCGAAGAAGGATGACCTCTACGCGGAAGTGTCCATCCGGGATACCGGGCCGGGTATCGACAAGACCGTCGCAGACAGGCTTTTCGAGCCCTTTTACACCACCAAGTCCGGAGGGATGGGTATGGGCCTTGCCATCAGCAGGGATATCGTCAAGTCCCTCCGGGGTGAAATACGGGCCGTGAACAACCCGGACAGGGGAGCCGCATTTACATTCACCGTGCCATTCGACAGCGGAGTAAGACTATGAAGGATAAGAGACCGGTCGTTTTTATCGTCGACGATGATGCCTCCGTCCGACGTTCCCTGGAGAGGCTGATTCAATCCGTGGGACTCGCGGCAAAGTCCTTTGCCTCCGCCGCGCAGTTTCTGGAGTCCGGTTGCGGGGAGGAATCGGGGTGCCTCGTCCTCGATGTACGGATGCCTGAACTCAGCGGCCTAGAGCTTCAGGAGAAGATGAAAAAGGCCGGCATCCTCCTGCCCATCATCTTCATCTCCGGTCACGGCACGGTCCCGATGAGCGTGCGCGCCATGAAGGCAGGCGCCCTGGACTTCCTACAGAAGCCCTTCGACGAGCAGGACCTGCTCGATGCCGTCTACAGGGCCATCGACCGATGCAGGCAGGATCAGGCACAGCGAAAGGAATTGAAGGAACTCGAGGCGCGGATCCGCACCCTCACGCCGAAGGAACATGAAGTATTTGCCTGGGTCATCACGGGCATGCCGAACAAGAATATCGCGGACAGGCTCGACACGGCGGAGAAAACCATCAAGGTCCACCGGGCGTCGATCATGAAAAAAATGGGCGCCCAGTCCGTGGCCGACCTGGTCCGAATGGCCGAGAAGGCGGGCATACGCCCCCACGCGGCGAAATAGCCGGACAATATCGATAACCCCCCTCTCTGAATCGCAATTTCCCTCTACGGCATCGCATTGGACCAAGGTCCAGTGCGGATAGGACCAAGGTCCAATTCCCCTCCGGATAGAAAAGATGTAATGAATTCGAAAGGAAATAGGGTTTTTTCTTCGGCAGGACAAACCACGCCACCTCATTCGGAGCAACAACGGGGGAAGGATCGAGAACAACGTGATTCCAGAGGCATATACCGTTTACGTGGTCGAGGACGACACGTCCTTGCGCAATGCCGTGCGCAGGTTGCTGAAGTGCGCTCAGTACCGCGTTCTCGCCTTCGCATCAGCCGAGGAGTTCTCCCGCTCGGACTACAAGAACAACCCGGGTTGTCTGCTTCTGGATATCCGGCTGCCCGGGATCAGCGGGTTTGAACTTCAGGAACAGCTGCTTGCCTCCGGGGTACAAATGCCCGTGATATTCATCACCGGACAGGATCGCGCCGGAATGGAAGAGCGGGCGATGCGGCTTGGCGCCTCTGCCTATCTGCGGAAACCCGTTGACGAGGAAACCCTGTTGGGCGCGATTCAGCTTGCCATGAGAGGAGATCCTGACGGGTAACAAAATCGGGACGACGACAAACACTTCCCGGCAGGGACATAAGCAAATCCGTTCGATCAACATCACGAAAAGAAAGGAAAGGATCGATGAAAAAAGTATTGGTTTATGCAGCGGCGGTTGTATGGATGTTGTCCCTGGCGACTGGGGCTTTTGCGCAGGCAACGAAGGGAGCCGCCCCGGCGGAGCAGCCCAAGGTCGTGAAGGAGAGGACGGCCGTGATGACGGCCACCGTACAAGCCATTGATCTCAAGACGCGGATCGTCACCCTCAAGGGCCCGAAGGGGGAAGTCAGGGACATCAAGGTAGGGGAAGAGGCCGTGAACCTGCCCCAGGTCAAGGTCGGCGATCTCGTGACGGTGAAATATTACGAATCCCTTGCCATAGAGGTCATAAAGCCCGGCACCGTCTCGGGGGCGGGTGAGAAATCGGCCATCGTCAAGGCGAAGCCCGGCGAGATGCCCGGGGGAATGGCTGCCCGGCAGTCCACGGTGACGGCCACCGTTACGGCCATCGACAAGAAGAAGGGCACCATCACTCTCAAGGGACCGGAGGGCAAGACGGTGATTGCAAAGGCGGAGGAGCCCAAGAACCTGGACAAGGTGAAGGTGGGCGACGAGCTGATGATCACCTACACCGAGGCGCTGGCGATTTCCGTCGAGAAAGCGAAGAAAAAATAGAATTGGGAAACCGGAAAAAAGCGATACGTTGATAGAGGGGAATGCCGCATCCAGAAGGCTGGATCCGGCATTCCTCGCATGATCGGTTGCGATGCATCGATTTGAGTTATTCTTGCCAGACAGACACAAGGATCTTAATTGATCAAGGGGATTTAGCTATGGAAGACCGGCAGAACAAGGCGTCGGACCTGTTCGGGCTCATGGACAAGATCGGGCGGCTGTACACGGCTCGCGCACTCGGAGCCCAGAAAGCATTTCTGGAACACATGCAGAAGGCTGCAGTGGATCCGAAACTGGCCATGGGAGTACCATCCGAGAATCCCTGGCAGGCATGGGCCTCTTACGCGACCGACTTTGCGCAGAGAGCGGTGCTTTTCGGGGATATCCTGCGCGAGCGGGGCAATATCTACATCGAGCATGTCAAGGAAGGCAAACCGCCGCTCATGGCCTTCAAGTGGGAAATCATCTCGGACGGTCGGACGTTTGATCGACCCGTCAACTATGCGCTGATCCGGATCCTGCCTCCCGAGGGGGTGAAAATCGATGACACGAAGCGGCCCTTCATCATTGTCGATCCCCGCGCAGGCCACGGGCCGGGACTCGGGGGATTCAAGAAGGATTCCGAGGTCGGCGTGGCCATGCAGTTCGGGCACCCCGTCTATTTCGTGATCTTCTTCCCGGAGCCCGAGTTGGGGCAGACGATCCTGGATGTCACAGCGGCGGAACGGAAGTTCCTGGAGACCGTTGTGAAGCGGCACACCAATAGTCCCAAGCCGACCATCTACGGCAACTGCCAGGGCGGCTGGGCCTCCATGCTGATCGCAGCCAACGACCCCGAGATGGCGGGCCCCATCGTGATCAACGGGGCGCCCATGTCGTACTGGAGCGGCAACTGGGGCGGGGGCGAAGGCGAAAATCCGATGCGCTACAGCGGCGGTCTCCTCGGGGGCTCCTGGATGTCGCTGCTGGCCAGCGACATGGGCAACGGCAAGTTCGACGGCGCGTACCTCGTGGAGAACTTCGAAAACCTCAACCCGGCCAATACGTTCTGGAACAAGTACCACAACGTCTGGAAAAACATCGACACGGAGCGCGAGCGTTTCCTGGAGTTCGAAAAGTGGTGGGGAGGCTACTTCCTGATGAACGAGGAGGAGATCCACTGGATCGTCGACAACCTCTTCGTGGGCAACAAGCTGGCCCGGGGGGAAGTGAAAGCGGCGCCCGGAACCTACGTGGACCTCAAGGCGATCCGCTCGCCCATCGTCATCTTCTCCTCGAAGGGCGACAACATCACGCCGCCCCAGCAGGCCATCAACTGGATCTCGGATGTCTACTCGAGCACGGCCGAGATCAAGGCCAACGGCCAGGTGATCGTGGGGCTCGTGCATGAGGACGTGGGTCACCTGGGAATCTTCGTTTCGGGCAAGGTGGCGCAGAAGGAGCACACGGAGATCATCGAGGCACTCGATTACATCGAGAGGCTCCGTCCCGGCCTCTACATCATGGAGCTCGAAGAGACCTCCGGTGCGGGAAAGGAAAAGTACATATCGACATTCCGGGAGGTCACCCTGGAGGATCGACGGAAGCTCAACCGGCTGGAGCGCAGGGACGAGAAGCCCTTCGAGGTGGTCGCCGAGGTGTCGACGATGAACGAGAAGGCCTATGCCTTGTTCTGCCGGCCGATTGTGAAAAGCCTGGTGAACGAGACGACGGCGCAGATGGGCCGTACGCTTCACCCACTGCGGGCTCAGCGCTGGATCTTCAGCGACTTCAATCCCTTGATGTGGCCCGTGGCGGCCATGGCCACGACCGTCAAGGCAGCGCGTAAGCCGGTATCGGAAGACAATCCCTTCCGCAAGCTCGAAGAGATCGGGTCCGAATTGATCACGGCCTCCTGGAACCTCTACCGCGACCTGCGCGACGCAGCAAGCGAGTCGGCATTCTTCCGGATCTACGGGTCGATGATCGCCCTGGGCGCGGCGGGTGGCGTCAAGCCCGGCCAGGCAGTCGAGGCGAAGCCGGATCCGCGGGAGCTTCCTTTCGTGAAAGAGGCGCTGGCCGCCATCGAGAAGGGGGGCTACCCGGAGGCGCTCGCACGGATCGGCGCACTGTTGGGACAGTATGCCGGGCCCATACCTCTGGACAGACTGGCCATGACCGACGAGTTCATCCAATCGGACAAGGTTCTCTCGAAGATTTCCGAGGATGAGGGGCGGCGTTTGCGCTCCGAGGCCGGGGTCATGGTACTCATGGAGCCCGAGCGCACGCTTCACGCGCTTCCCGCCCTGCTGTCCAGGAAGGAAGATCGGGATCGCACGCTGCAGATCATGGAATGGGGCCTGTCTCTGGAAGGCATCACGAAGGAGCAGCGCGACATGGCAGATAGAATCATCGAGCTTATCAAGGGCGGTGCCGCCTCCCGTGGAAAGGGAAAAGCAGCCGTCAAGAAAATGAAACTCCCCGCCCAAAGGGCAGGGCTTCCCGGTAAGGAATGAACCAAACACGATCGCGCACCCTGACCCCGCCTGCAAGGCGGGGCTTGCGGGACGCGCCCCCGGTCAAGAAGACATGATGGAGATAACACTATACAGTTGAGGAGGAGAAAGACGCATGAAGACGTATTCGATGGGAAGGATGAGAATCATTGTAGCCCTTGCTGTTATGGCATTGCTGCTTGCCGCCGTGCCCGCATGGGCTGCATCGAAGGCAGACAAACAAAAGGAAGTGCAGAAAATGTCGCGGGAAACCCTGGCAAAACTCTACAGGGTGCAGCCCTCCGCCAAAAAATCTGTTGAAGGGGCGGCCGGTTACGCCACGTTCAGCAACTTCGGCATGAAGATCCTGGTGGCAGGGGGAGGAACCGGCAGCGGCATGGCCGTCGACAACAAGACGAAGCAGGCGACCTACATGAAGATGGTCGAGGTACAGGCAGGCCTGGGAATGGGGATCAAGAAGTTCCGGGTGGTCTTTGTCTTCGAGACGCAGAAGGCGCTGAATGATTTTGTCAATTCCGGCTGGGAGTTCGGAGGGCAGACCACGGCCGCGGCCAAGGCCGGCGATCAGGGACTCGCGCTGTCCGGTGCCATCTCCGTTGCGCCCGGTGTCTGGATGTATCAGCTCACCGACACGGGCCTCGCCGCGGAGATCACGGGGAAAGGGACGAAGTATTACAAGGACAGTGACCTGAATTAGGATACAAAAATATCTCGACAATGAAAATAGACGGAATCAAACCTCACGTCAAGGTACACGAATAGAGGAGGAGAAGCGATGAGCGAGCGCAAGAATGTCAGCCCGGTCATGGATGACATCTGATAAAGCGATGACCGGTGAGTAAGACCACTGATGGGATGAACCCGTGGTATTCATAAAGGTGAATACGATGAAACGATACGCGATCCTTGTTTGTCTGGTCTTCGGCTTCTCGCTTCTTCTTGTTAGCTTCTCAACCATCGCCTAGCAGCAGTATGCCTTTCACCAGAAGGGGCAGTCGTCCGAACAGCAGAAGAAAGACGAGTACGAATCCCACATCTGGGCGGTGAAGCCGACCGGCTTCGATCCCAAGGTCCTGCCCATTCGGACCGTGCTGCGGTTTCTGCAGATCGCCAGGCAAGGTCGACCGGCTGGTGAGCCTGAAGATCATGTCGGACATCCCGCTGGCCCCGAAGGAGACACCGCAGGCCACTCAAAAGGGGAAAACAAAAAACAAGCCCTGATGAGACGCTCGGCGATTTGACATGGAGATGACAACGGGCGCATAGCCCTTTTGCCGGTTCCATATCCGGCAAACGAAGCGATCCGGGGATAGAGGATGACGCTCGACAGCCTGGTGAAACTCGTCGTCACGGTTGCCGTAATCGAAATGATGGTGACCGTGGGACTTGGCGTGGCCGTTGCCGACGTGATGGCCGTCGCCAGGGACGGGCGCCTGCTTACGCGTGCCGCTCTGGCCAACTATGTCTGCGTGCCCGCCGCCACGATTGTCCTGCTCATGATGTTTGACGCGCACCCCATGGTCGCCGCCGGATTTCTCGTGCTGGCCCTATGCCCGGGCGCTCCCTTCGGTCCCCCGTTGGCGATCCTGGCCAGGGGAAACACGGCCCTCTCCGTGGGGTGGATGACAATCCTCGCGGTCACGTCGGTCGTTGTCGCGCCGGCGTCACTCTACCTGTTGCTGCCCTGCAGTCTGCAGGATGATGAGCACGCTGATCGTGGTCCAGCTTCTGCCGCTTGGTGCCGGTCTCTGTGTCCGGCACCTCAGGCCGGACATGGCGGACAAGCTGCTTGGACCGGCTCTTCGACTCGGCAAGGTGCTCAACGCAGCAGCGATTGTTCTCGTCGTGGCTGCCTACTACCCCCTGCTGATGGAAGTCAGGCTGAAGGGTCTCATCGGGATGCTGCTTCTGCTCATGTTGAGCCTGGCCGCAGGATGGCTTCTGGGCGGACGCGATATCGAGAGCCGAAAGACCCTGGCGCTGACGACATCCTCGCGCAATGTCGGCGTCGGCCTGGTGATTGCCACAGATGCTTTTGGAGGCACGCCCGCCGTGACCGCCGTGCTGGCTTACGGGCTAGTCGGCATTATCGGATCGCTTGTGGTGGCGAGGTCCTGGGGCCGACAGCCGGTCCTTTCCGGGGCTGTCGTGCAGGATGTGGAAGAAACCCCTGACTGACAGATAAAACGGTGGACATCCGCAGATATCAATAGGTATAAAGTCATACCAATTTATACAAGAGGAGACGGGTCATGCTGAGCATAGGGGCAAGGTGTCGTTCGGAATTTCATCAGCGGATTGTCTTCCGGTTCAACCCGCAGCTTGTGGCCATCATCCTGTTGCTCTTCCTCGCGACGGGTTGCTCGAAGGGGCCCCAGGAGGCCCCGCCGGCGCCCGCCGTGGAGGTGATGACGGTCATCCAGAAGGATGTGCCCGTCTACCAGGAGTGGATCGGGACGCTCGACGGAATGGTGAACGCCACCATCCGGGCACAGGTGCAGGGGTACCTCATCAGGCAGAACTACAAGGAAGGCGATCTCGTAAGGACGGGGCAGGTCCTCTTCGAGATCGATCCGCGCACCTTCCAGGCGGCGCTCGATCAGGCAAAAGGAGAGCTCGAGGCCCAGCAGGCTCGCTGGAACACGGCCAAGGCCAACCTGGCCCGGATCAAACCCCTTGCCGATCAGAATGCCGTCAGCAAGAAGGACCTCGACGACTCCATCGGCACCGAACAGTCGGCCCGCGCTGCGGTGCTTTCCGCCCAGGCCAAAGTCGACAAGGCCCAGCTCGATCTGGGTTTCACAAAGGTTGCGTCCCCCGTGGACGGCATCGCCGGCCTTGCCAAGGCCCAGATCGGAAACCTCGTTGGACCGGGGGCCACGGAAGAGTTGACGACGGTCTCGACGGTCCAGCCGATCAAGGTATACATCCAGGTAAGCGAACAGGAGTATCTCCAGTCCGGACGCGATTCGGGACAGAGGGTCGATAAGCTGAGAGCGGAGCTTATCCTCTCCGACGGAAGCATTTATCCCCACAAGGGCACTTTCGGGTTTGCCGACCGCCAGGTCGACATCAAGACGGGGACCATCAAGGTGGCGGCCATTTTCCCCAACCCGGGCAATTTCCTGCGGCCCGGCCAGTACGGGAGGATCCGCGTTGCATCCTCCATCCGCAAGGATGCCCTGCTTGTGCCCCAGAGGGCCGTTGCCGAAATCCAGGGGAAATACATGGTGGCCGTCGTGGGCCCCGACAACAAGGTGGATATGCGGACCGTGAAGCCCGCCGAGCGCGTCGACAGCCTCTGGGTCATCCTCGAGGGCCTCAAGCCAGGCGAGCGGGTCGTGGTGGAGGGGATCCAGAAGGTCCGCCCGGGGATGCCGGTGACGCCGAAACCCTTTGCAGAGGCACCGGCAAAGACCGAAGCAAAGCCGGAGGCCAAGCCGGAAGCGAAAGCGGAGGAGAAGTCCCCCGCCCCCCAGAAATCCGCCGAGCCGACAAAGACCGAAAAGAGGTAGGCTGCCATGTCCAAGTTCTTCATCAACCGCCCCATCGTGGCCATGGTGATCTCCATCCTCATGGTCATCGTCGGCCTCGTGGCCATGTCGGGCCTGCCAACGGCGCAATTTCCCAACATCGTCCCACCGGAAATGAAGGTCACAGGCACGTATCCCGGCGCCGACGCACTGACAGTGGAGCAATCGGTCGCCACACCGATCGAGCAGCAGATGTCGGGCGTGGACAACATGAACTACATGTATTCCCTCAACTCCAATGACGGCAAGATGTCCCTGACGGTCAACTTCGACATCAAGACGGACCCCAGCACAGACCAGATCCTCGCCCAGATGAGGTCCAACCAGGCCAACTCGCAGCTGCCCACGGATGTCATCAACCAGGGCGTCACGGTGCAGAAGTCGACTTCGGCGCCGTTGATCATGTTTGCCCTCTTTTCCCCGAATGGGACCTATGACAACGTCTTTCTGGCCAACTACTGCTACATCAACATCAACGACCAGATGACCCGCATTCCCGGCATCGCGAGCGTCACCGTCTTCGGCGCCGGCCAGTACGCCATGCGCCTCTGGGTGAAGCCCGACCAGCTTGCCAAGCTGGCAATCACCATCCCCGAGATCGTCAACGCCGTCCAGCAGCAGAACACGGTTAACCCCGCCGGCCAGATCGGCGGCGAGCCCGTGCCGGCAGGACAGGAGTTCACCTACGCCGTTCGCTCCCAGGGCCGCCTCGAGAACGAAAAAGAGTTCGGCAACATCGTGATCCGCGCCAACTCGGACGGATCCCTTGTCCGGCTCAGCGATGTGGGCCGGATCGAGCTGGGGGCCCAGTCGTACAACATGATCGGACGACTCAACGGCAAAGCAGCAGCCCTCATCGCCCTGTATCAGATGCCGGGAACGAACGCCATCGAAGCCGCCGAAGGCACCAAGAAGCTCATGGCCCAGCTCAAGGAGAGATTTCCCGCCGACCTGGACTATGTGGTTTGCCTCGACACGACGCTTGCCGTCACGGAGGGCATCAAGGAGATCGTTCATACACTCTTCGAGGCCCTGATCCTCGTTATTATCGTCGTCTTCATCTTCCTGCAGGGCTGGCGCGCGACGCTCATCCCTCTCCTGGCCGTTCCCGTCTCGCTGGTGGGGACGTTCGTGTTCTTTCCCCTGCTGGGGTTTTCGATCAACACGCTCTCGCTCTTCGGGCTGGTGCTCGCCATCGGGCTGGTCGTCGACGACGCCATCGTCGTCGTCGAGGCCGTGGAGCATCACATCGAGCACGGGATGAGCCCGAAGGATGCAACCCTCAAGGCCATGGAGGAGGTCTCGGGCCCCGTCATCGCAATCGCCGTCATCCTGGCTGCTGTCTTCGTCCCCACGGCCTTCATCCCGGGGATCACGGGACGGCTCTACCAGCAGTTCGCCGTGACGATCGCCGTTTCCGTCATCATCTCGGCCTTCAACGCCCTGACGCTTTCCCCGGCCTTGTCGGCCATGCTGCTTCGGCCCAAGAAGAAATCCTGGGGACCGCTGCAGAAATTCTACGACGGGTTCAACCGTATCTTCGGCCGTTCGACGGACGGGTACGTGAACTGGTGCGATCACCTTATCCGCAAGAGCAAGATGAGCCTCCTGTTCCTTCTTGCAACCGCCATCCTGGCGGGTTTCTTCGGGAAGCACCTGCCGACATCCTTTCTCCCCGACGAGGACCAGGGGTACGTCTACGCGGGGCTTCAGCTCCCCGACGCGGCTTCGCTGCAAAGGACCGACGCCGTGACCAGGAAGGCCGAAGAGATCATCATGAAGACCCCCGGCGTGAAGTTCTGCACCAGCGTCGTCGGCTACAGCATGCTCAGCGGCGTTGCCAACACGTACAGCTCGTTCTTCTTCATCACGCTGGAGGAATGGGCATTGCGCAAGTCGCCGGAACAATCATACGAAGCCATCAAGACCCACCTGACCCGGGAGCTGAGCGGGTTGACCGAGGCCATTGCCTTCGCCTTCCCGCCGCCGGCCATTCCCGGCATCGGGACCTCGGGAGGCGCCACGTTCATCCTCGAGGACCGGGCCGGAAAGGACCTTGCGTTCCTGGCCGAGCAGACCAATAAATTCCTCGACGCAGCCCGCAAGAGGCCTGAGTTGGCCGGCGTCAGTTCGACCTTCCGCCCCAACGTGCCCCAGGTCTTCGTGGACGTGGACCGCGACAAGGTCCTCAAGCAGGGGGTGGCCCTCTCGGACGTCTACAAGACGCTGCAGTGCTTCATGGGAGGCGCCTTCGTGAACTACTTCAACCGTTTCGGCCGCCAGTGGCAGATCTACGTCCAGGCCGAGGGCCCGTACCGGACGAAGGCCCAGAACTTCGGGCAGTTTCATGTGCGAAACAGCGCAGGCGAGATGGTCCCCCTCTCGGCCGTGACCAGTATCCGTTCCACTGCTGGGCCGGAGTTCACCATGCGCTACAACCTCTATAGAAGCGCACAGATCAACGCATCGGCGGCGCCGGGCTACAGCTCGGCCCAGGCCATGGAGGCCCTCGAGCAGGTCTTTGCCGAAACCATGCCGAGCGAGATGGGCTACGATTACCTCGGCATGAGCTTCCAGGAGAAGAAGGCCCAGGAGGGGGTGTCGCCGGCCATCATCTTCGCGTTCTCGCTGCTGTGCGTCTTCCTGATCCTGGCCGCCCAGTACGAGAGCTGGTCGCTCCCCTTCAGCGTGCTCCTGGGGACACCGATCGCCGTCATGGGGGCCTTCGGCGCCTTGTGGCTGTTACGGTACGAGAACAACGTCTATGCCCAGATCGGGCTGGTCATGCTCATCGGGCTTGCGGCGAAAAACGCGATCCTGATCGTCGAGTTCGCCAAGATGGAATACGACAAGGGCAAGCCAATTATCGAGGCTGCCCTGACGGGCGCGAAACTGCGCCTGCGGCCGATCCTCATGACCTCCTTCGCCTTCATCCTGGGCTGCGTGCCCCTGGCGATTGCAAGCGGAGCCGGGGCGATCTCGCGACGGGTCATGGGAATGACCGTCATCGGCGGGATGCTGGCGGCGAGTTTCATCGCCATCTTTCTCATCCCCGTCACGTTCTACGTGATGGAGAAGTTGGTACACAAAGAGAAACCGGGTGACCATGGATTGGCTGAACACACCCAAAAGGAGGTGGAAGGCCATGAATAAAGCGATCCTCTCCCTGGTTGTTGCGATGTTTCTTGCCGGCTGTGCCATCGGCCCCGACTACAAGCGGCCGACGATAGACACACCAAATGCGTGGCGAGTCCAGGAGCAAGAGGCTCAGGACACGGCCAACACGGCCTGGTGGCATCAGTTCGACGACCCCGTCATGAACGGGCTGATCGACGAGGCCCTGAAACAGAACAATGACCTCCGGGTTGCCACCGCCCGCGTCGACGAGTACGTGGGACGATACTGGGTGGGGCGCTCGGGGCTGTTCCCGCAGATCGGGGCCAGCGCCTTTGCCGGTCAGGAACGCGCCAGCGAACGGGGTGCCTCGCCGATTCCGTCCACCGTGAAGAACCCGGCTGAGAGCTACCAGGCGACCTTCAGCGGCAACTGGGAGATCGATATCTGGGGAAAACTCAGGCGGGCCACCGAGGCGTCCAAAGCCGACCTGCTCTCGACCGAGGAGGCACGGCAGGCCGTCATCCTGTCGCTGGTCAGCGCAGTAGCCAACGGCTACATCACCCTGAGAGACTTCGACAAGCAGCTGGAGATAGCCAACCGGACGGCAAAGACCCGGGAGGAATCGTACAAGCTCTTCAAACTCCGCTACGAAGGCGGCGTCATCTCGGAACTGGAGCTCAACCAGGTGAAGTCCGAGTACGAGCAGGCCCTGGCCACAATCCCGCAGGTCGAGAAACAGATCGGATTCCAGGAGAATGCTCTGAGCGTCCTGCTCGGGAGAAACCCGGGGCCCATCGACCGGGGAAAGAGCATCGACGAGCTGGCCCTGCCGGCCGTTCCGGCTGGACTGCCCTCGGATCTGCTGGAGAAGCGCCCCGATGTCCGCCAGGCGGAGCAGGCCCTCGTTGCCGCCAATGCCCGCATTGGTGTTGCAAAGGCCCAGTTCTTCCCCACCATTTCGCTGACGGGCCTCTTCGGCTGGGCGAGCACGGAACTTTCCAACCTCTTCAACGGTCCCGCGCAGGTCTGGAGCTGGGGCGGGGCGGCCGTGGCCCCGATCTTCACGGGCGGCTCCCTGCTGGGACAGTTCTGGGCATCGGAAGCCATCCAGCAACAGACGCTCTTCAACTACCAGAGCACCGTACAGACGGCCTTCCGCGAGGTCAATGACGCCCTCATCGATCAGAGGCGCACACGCGAGCAGCTGGAGGCGCAGAAACGGCAGGTCGATTCCCTGAAGGAATACGCCCGCATCGCAAGGCTTCGCTATGACAACGGCTATACGAGCTACATCGAGGTCCTCGACGCCGAGCGGAGCCTCTTTTCCGCCGAGCTGACCTATGCCCAGACGCAGGGCATCCTCTTCGGGGCGCTGGTGAACCTCTACAAGTCCATGGGAGGCGGATGGGTGGTGGAGGCGGACAAGCTCACCTCACCGGAAACCGCCACCGCGCGCAAGGAAGACAGGGAAGAAAAGACGGAAAAGCCCTGAAAGGAATCCGGATGAGGCCCATCCACAGGCGAGTGACAAAGTTCTGGTCGGAGGAGCGGAGCCTGACGGCGTTCCTCATCCTCCTGATCGTCGAGATCTTCTTCCTCGCTCCCATGCAGATCACGGAGCTTGGTTTCAGACTTGTCAACGGCATGGTCTTTACCCTTTTGCTCCTGGTAGGCCTTCTCACCATGACGAAACGGAGGGAGTTCCAGGCTCTCGCGACGATGATCGTTGTCCTGACCATCGCGACGCGCGTGGCGCGGCGCTTTTTCGGCGTGCCGGGCCTCGAGATTCTGGACGGCGTCCTCATCCTGCTCTGCACCATCGGGTTCCTGGTCATTGTCCTCTGGCAGGTCTACCGGGAAGGCCCCGTGACGGCCCATCGAATCCAGGGAGCCGTGGCAGGCTACCTCCTTCTCTCCATGATTTTTGCGATTGCCTATCACCTGGTCGAAACCATTCAGCCTGGATCCTTCCAGATGTCCTCTGTCCAGGATCAGGTACGTGCAGAATTAGTCATGGACCGGTCATTTTATTATTTCAGCGTCGTCACCCTGACCACTACGGGATTCGGCGACATCCTCGCCCTGAGCAATTCTGCGCGGACCCTGGTCATGATGGAGGCCCTCATCGGCCAGCTCTACACGGCAATCCTCATTGCCCGCCTCGTGTCGCTGCACGTAGAGACGAAAAGGGAAAAAAGAGGGGAGCATAAATGAACTGACGTTCGATCCGGGGCAGCGTTGAACAGGATGGTTCATCGACAAAAGAAGGGCCGGGATGCGTTTTCCCGGCCTTCTTTTCTCACGCCCTTACTGCTGATGTATGCCGAGCATGACGTAAAGGGCCCCGTTGCCGTCCGCGGAATGGCCCCAGGCAAGGTAGAAGGGGCCCAGGATCGTGTCGGCGCCGAAGAACAGGCTGCCGCAGTAGAGTGTGCCGCTTGCCGTCGTGGGGTCGAAACGGTTGCTGACCTCACCGGCCTCGAAGGACCCCCCGAGGTACAGGCCCGACCCCAGCGCGGAGGGCAGGTCGGCAAACCTGTAGGTATAGACAAGACGGCCCATGTAATAGGAGTCGCCGACGAGCTGATCGATCAAATACCCGGAGAAGCGCTGGAACCCGCCAACCTGGAAGAGGTCGTAAGCCGGCAGCTTGCTGTCGGGACTCTGGCCCCAGGCCAGCCCCAGGGTCAGCGTGTGCCGGTCGATGTTGAAGGGCTTCAGGAAGGTGATCAAGGTTTTGTTGTAGTCGTCGTCGGCCCCGTAGGCTGGATCGGTCATAAATCCCGTACCGACCAACAGGTATCCCGTGCGGGGGAAGCTGGTGCTGTCGAGCTGGTCAATGACCACACTGCCCATCCATCCTCCCTGCCTGAGGTCATACTCCGGCACCAATCCTCCCCTGAGGGAAAGGACACCGAATTTGGAATCCGTTTTCAGATCGCCCTGGAAAAACCCCAGCCGTGCCTCGCCGAGCCGCCCCTGCAATCCCAGAGCGAGCCCGCCGCGAAGCGTATTGACCTTGTACTCCCCGACCCATTCGTCCCCGATATAGTAGTTGATGCGATTCTGTCTCACGTCGAGCCATGGCGCTGCGAAGACGCCGACCTGGCGCGTGAAGGGCTGGTAGAACTCGGAGTGGAAGTGACTTTCATAACCAACGGTGACGTCGTTTCGCCACTCCGCCCCCAGGCTGTTGAGCCAGGTCATGCGGTGCATCAGGGAAGCGCTGAAGCGCTGATCGCCGGAAAAATCCGAGGCAAAGCCCAGGCCGAATTTGACGTAGTTCGGGCCCCAGGGTTTCTCGACGCCCTCGACGGTGATGTTTTTCTCCTCTTTGACTTCCGTGAGACGGTAGTCCAACCAGGAGAAATCCCCGCGGCCGTATACGGTTTCCAGGTTGCGATGGAGGGTCTGCAGCTGCGTTAGTTCGCCGCGTTTCCCCTCGAGGCGGGATTCGATCGCGGTGGGCTGCTGCCTGATCTCGGCCTCGATGACATCGGGGTTCACCCTCTTCATCGTGTCGGCCACCTGGATGCTCGTGATCTCGACCTCGCCGGGTTTCCGTGCCAGGCGGCTTGCCTGCCACGAGCTGTAGTCCTTTTCGCTGACGCTCAGGGTCTTGAGCCGATCCTCCACGGCGCGAGCGGCCGCGATCCCGATGGGGACGGTTACCATTGCGTTTACGAAATCATTGGAGCTGAAGTCGCCCAACCCCGGGATGAGGTTGATGAGGATGTCCTTCTCCGTCAGTTCGCCCAGGGAGGCCTTCACGTTCTGTTCCGTCATCAGGTTGATGGCCTGAAGGGCCACCGAAGCCGAAGAGGTGATCTGGTCGCGGCGAAGGGGGGGCGTGCCCAGGTTGACGGCGATGATGATCTCGCAGCCCGCCCTGCGGGCCACGTCGACAGGGAGATTGCGCACCATGCCGCCGTCCACGTAGAGATGCCCGCCGATCTCCACGGGGGTGAAGGCCGCCGGGATGGACATGCTGGCCCGCATGGCTTTCACGAGATATCCGCGGTCGAAAACCGTCATGTCTCCGTTTTCCAGGTCCATTGCCACGGCACGGTAGGGGATCGGGAGGCTGTCGAAGTCCCGTTCGGCGCGCCCGGCTTCGAGGCCGACGAACTCTGTCATGAGAAACTCGAACTTGTATCCTGCCACCGTCCCCAGGGGCACGACGATCCCGTCGCGAAAGCCGAGCTCGAGCCTGAAGAGGTCCGTTAAATCATCCCGCTTCTGCCGCCAGGGAATGTCCTTTCGGGCCGGGTCGTCCCGGAAGACGGCATACCAGTCGATGGCCGCGATGCGCTTCTCCATCTCGTCGGGCGACACCCCCGAGGCGTAGAAGCCGCCCACGAGGGAACCCATGCTGGTGCCGGCGATGAAGTCGACGGGGACCCGCAGCTCTTCCAGGACCTTGAGAACGCCTACATGCGCTACCCCGCGGGCCCCGCCGCCGGAGAGGACGAGACCCACTTTCGGGCGGCCGGATGACCGGAAAAGCGCGGGCTCTTTTTTTTCGTCGACGGCCTGGGCAAGGCAGGGCGGGATGAAGAGCAGGAAAAAAACAGCGGCCGTAAAGAATCCCGCTAAAGGATGCCAGCGGTTCGCGTTCATGTCGGACTCCCTCGGGTCTAAGTTGAAAGGGCGCCTGTGAAACGGGCGCTTACCTGCTCTGCTGGTGGCCTCATTCCCGGAAAGGACCCCGGTAGGATTTCCACAAGAGGTGATGAGATTTATTAACAGAAAACGCCGGACGCGGCAATGAGTGTATTCTTTATTAATAGAAGAAACGAAGTTCTGCATTCAGGAACCGGTTGAGAGTACCCCGGAAATCGTATATGCTGCAAGGGAACGTGTTGTATTGAGCCTGTCCTGAGGTAGGAGGGAAGTCGCCATGAGAAAAAGAAAGATCGCGGCAGGGATCGTCCTGGCGGTGGCTGTCCTCTTTGCCCTGCTTTCCATCCCGACACCCGATCCTGTGATCGCCCAGGGGGCTGCCGGCCAACCCTTCCTGTGGAAGCAGGATGCAACATGGACCGCCCTGGAGAAATCCTTCCATGAGGCAAGGGAGATCGGCTGCCGGGGGCTTGAACCCCGCATCAATCAGGGCTTCCGACAGGGAAGGGAATACCTGTCCACCCTTGCCGCTTCGCCCGTCAAACCGGATGCACCGGTCCTCACAAGGATGGAAACCCTCACCTTCGGCCTGGGCACCATGGTGGCCGCCTGCCCGGAGAGGATTCCGGATTATATCGACCTGGTCACGAAAACAAGGAGCCTTGCGAAGCACCAGTCCCAGGGCTGGGACATGAACGATCGCGTTGTCAGGGACCGTCTCTACCGGTTGATTTACGGTGGGCGGGCGGCCCTGGAGGAGGTCATGCTCCAGGCGCCGGCAGGATCCTTCCCGGCCCTCGTCCGGGGAGATGAAGTGTCTTCCGTCACACCGGCCTATGTCTTTAATGGCCGGACCCTCCACAGCGGGGATATACTCATCTCGCGCGGCGGCGCACCGACGTCGGCCCTGATAGCCCGCGGAAACGACTACCCGGGGAATTTCTCCCACGTGGCCCTGCTGTACGTGGACGACAAGACCGGCGTGCCGGGCATCATCGAGTCGCACATCGAGGTGGGCGTTGTGGTGTCGACGATCGAGGCCTATATCAAGGACAAGAAGCTCCGGGTCATGGTACTTCGCCTCCGGCCGGATATCCCGCAGATGAAGGCAGACCCGATGCTTCCGAACAAGGCGGCAAAAAGGGCCTATGAAGAAGTAAAGAGCCGTCACATCCCCTACGATTTCGAGATGGATTACCTGGAACCGTCAAAATGGTTCTGCTCGGAGGTGGCATCCTGGGCCTACCGCCAGGTCGGCGTCGAGCTCTGGAAGGGGACGACCCGCATGTCCGCCCCCGGGGTCGTGAAGTGGCTGTCTTACTTCGGCGTGACCCACTTCGAGACCCAGGCGCCGGCCGATCTCGAGTATGACCCGCAGCTTTCCGTCGTGGGCGAGTGGCGCGACCCCGAGACCCTCTGGAAGGACCACGTGGACAACGCAGTCGTCGAGGCCATGCTGGAAGGCGCCGACGAGGGGGACGAGATCCCGTACTCCTGGTGGATGCTTCCACCGGCACGGCTTGCCAAGGCATACAGCGCCACTCTCAACGTTTTCGGGGGGGTCGGCCCGATCCCCGAGGGGATGGACGCGACGGCGGCGCTTCGGAATCTGGCACTGTCCTCGCGGCACGAAAAAATCATGGATAAGGTCCTGGCCCAGGCGGCTGTTTTTCAGCAGCAGCAGGGCTACAGGCCCCCGTACTGGGAACTCGTGCGCATGGCGAACAAGGCCAGGAAAGAGTTGAGATGACGCCTTTGGATCAACCAACAGACCGTTTAAGGCTGCACGCATCTCGGATTGCCGGGGAGGTCTCCGATGGATCAGACAACGAACCGCAGCGGGTCGCCGACGAAGCCCTTCGTCACGGATGAGCCCATCCTCCACAGCATCATCGACGGCTCCTTCATCCCGACGTTCGTCATCGATCGCGAGCACCGTGTCCTTTACTGGAACCGGGCCCTGGAGGAGATCAGCAAGATCCCCGCATCGTCGGTGATCGGCACGAACGAGCACTGGAGGGCGTTCTACAGGAAGCAGCGGCCCTGCATGGCGGACCTGCTCGTCGACGGGGCCATGCAGGAGATCCCCCGCTGGTATGCCGGCAAGCAGAGGGAATCCACGCTGATCGGGGAGGCCTTCGAGGCCACCGATTTCTTTCCCGAACTGACCCAAAACGGCCGCTGGCTGCGATTCACGGCGTCAACGATCCGCAACGTGCAGGGCGAGATCGTCGGCGCCGTGGAGACCCTCGAGGACATCACGGACCAGAAGCTGGCCGAGGAAGCGCTCAAGGAGAGCCAGCAGAGGCTGCACCAGATCCTCGAGGGCTCGCCGATCGCGGCGTTCGTCATCGACCGGGACCACCAGGTGATCTTCTGGAACCGGGCCCTGGAGGAACTCAGCAGGATCCGAGCCGACGACGTTGTCGGGACGGACCAGCACTGGCGGGCCTTCTACGGGTCGAAGCGCCCCTGCATGGCCGATCTCATCATCGACGAGAAACTGGCCGAAGTGAAGAAGTGGTACGCCGGGAAGGGACACC
>Ga0209492_1000141_pt1 | contig 22526 bp, 39 predicted proteins | sample PPLLak12cMay2015_FD_187253 | JGI IMG/M metagenome (GOLD analysis project Ga0209492, IMG submission 187253) | Freshwater sediment microbial communities from Prairie Pothole Lake near Jamestown, North Dakota, USA - PPLs Lake P7 Core (1) Depth... | ecosystem: Environmental > Aquatic > Freshwater >... | reverse complement strand
CAAAGGCATGGTTTAGATCACTAAAGTCTAAGTCAGTGAGATAGGCATTAGTGATGGCTGTAAAGAACTCAGCTCTGCTATCCTTAATCAATACGCTGTATGTTACCTCATCCTCATAGCTGTTGTTAGACTGCACTTTGTTCACGCTTACCAACTGAAGCAATGCCTCATCTAAGATTGGCACTCCGTTCTGAATCACCTGGCACTTAGTCAAGGTGTTGATGTTGAATGTGCCTGCTTGGATGTTCACATCGTAGTAATGACCTAACAGCTCATTGTTGTTCTTAGTGCCCTCAAGCACAATGGTTTTGGAGAACGTTCCCTTGCGAGAGGATAGGTCTCTGATATCTCCTATGTTAAATGTTATAGGCAAAGATACGTTGTCAGCGACATCCAGCACCCCTGTTGATAGTACTATCTTAACCATTGATTATATCGTTGTTTGATAACCTAACTTGTAGCTGTTGTCTAATCAGATGCTTGTTCCTTTCTCTCTGTATGTCAAAGGTGTTGTTCACAACGTTGCAGCTGATGTACTCAGTGCTCTCAGGTATATGTATGATGCAGCCATCCTCATCATAGAGTGGTGCTCCCTCCTCTGTGATGTGATACACTACATTCTTAATGTAAGTCTGTGGTGATGTTACCAACTGCTGGAAGTACACACCTGCACTCTCAGTCATCCAGTTGGTGTTGAGGTCAATGGTCTTACTCACTTGGGTGTTGAAATTAACAGTGCCTTGTTCATAACTTTTATACTGCCATTGTGAGTCAACCACGCTGCCAGGTACATCCTTGTTGTATGTCTCTCTCTTGATGTTTAACTTCTCATAGCTCTTGAGCTGGAAGGCAAAGCTACTCCATGAACCCATACGGTCAAGGAACAAGATGTGACTCTCAGAGATTAGTATCCTTCTATCTATGTTGATCTTATACTTAAGTGACTTCACAGGGTTGAACACACCGTCACTGTACCATATCTCGTAACTCTTAGTAGTTGGCTTGACCAATGGAGCAGTGCCACTCACCACTGTAAGTGAGCCGTAGTTGTTCACACCAACAGCCACACCTTTAATGTAGTCAGCTCCACTCACAGCCTTATAGAACAGGTCACCGTTATCATTCTCAAAGTACACCCTCTTGTTGGTAGGTGCTATGCCTGGGTCTTTAAGGTTGAGCCATAAGTCCTGACCAAGTGTACAGCTGAACGTTGTAGGCTGGTCAGTGAGCCATTGGCCATTAACATTGTCAAGCACATAGTTAGTCTCATCCCAGTACGGCATATCAATCCATGGCTGCACACCGTTGAACACATATTTGTCAAGTGTGCTCACTATGTTCAAGGATATTGTCTTTCTCTTATCAGCATACTCCACTGAGCCGTTGATAGTTGCATCAGTCACATCAGCCCATAGAGCGTTGATGGTGAAGTTAGTTGTGCCTGTGATGGCAATCACTGTATGCAGACCTTCCACTCCTGGGTTGGCTACACCTAAGTCAGCTTGTGTGATGTTCACCTGGTCACCTACTTGGAAGGGATGAGTCGCTGTGATGCGAACGTTACCCGCATTGTCAACCAGTGAGGCTGTATAGCTTAGGTCAAAGATATACTCTTCGCCTATCTTGATGTCGTAGTTATAGTATGAGTTGGCAGCATCATAGAAGGTTGTGATGTACGGGTTGAAGTCAAAGCTCACCATGTTACTGAGTAGCTTAGATAAGTCCTGCTCACCATATCCAGTGCCGAATGTTGGCAGTGCCTTGTAGTATCCTATCCTTGTTGCCGTTCCTGACTCGTATACCTCAAAGATATATCTGAAGCCTGCCTTGTTCACATTGGTTGAGTTCACTATGAACTTGCACTCATTGTATGCAGGCGTGAAGTCTTGAGGCTGTGCTATGATTGTTGTTGCCATACCTATATTGTATCTTGAAGCGAATCCTGTTAGAAGGCTAAGTAACTGTCATCAGTGTAGTACTCCTGCTTGATGTAGGTCGCTGCATATCGGATGGCATCCATAGCATCATCCCACAGCTTGACTGGTTCATCTGTTATCTGGTCACCTATCTTTTTCCACTTATAGTTTTCATACTCCTTCTTGAGTGCAGGGTGCTCCTCACAGATCACACCAAATGTCTTGATGTTATCTATCCCTTTCTTGACTACCTTGTTGGCATTCTCAATGTAATACCCTGCCCTATCTATCTCTGCTATGGTCTCTGGTCTTGAGTAGTCAGCCAGGATGTTGACACTCTTGTCTATACCTAACTGATCCATACGAGCGATGAGGTCAGTGGTGGTCAAGTAGCTCTCATAGATGACTGGCTCAATGTAGATGTCCTTGTCACGCCAGTACACCCGTATCAGTGCAGTAGGGTGGTTGTATCCGAAGTCAAGGCCATATACGAAGGATGTGAACTTAGCAGGCCTATGCTTGACAAATGACCAGTTACTGTAGATGTTGCTCTTAGAGATGGCTTTCTCTCCCAAGGCGTATATCTGATACTGTGCCTCATCTGTCCTCTTCAAATCCTCTATCTGTCTCTTGATGCTCTCAGGTAGGAACGGGTTGTCCTTGTACGTTGACTTGATGAGGATGCTCTCCTCAACTGGTAGTTCATACAGCCATGAGTTGCTTTCTGATGGGTTGTAGTCAAAGATGAGCTTACCCTCTGTTCTCATGTTGAGCTGAGTGAAGTCATCGTAGTATAGCTCATTGGCTTCATTGCACCAGGCAAGGTCTCTCTTCCTACCTCGTATCTTCTGCTCATCATCCACTGAGAAGAACTCCACGATAGAGCCATTGTCAAAGGTATAGATGTGCTCAGACTTATTGTGCTTGCTTACCTCGTAGATATCTAAGTCCTTCATGATTTCAAGGAAGTCTCTCATCACTGTAGCTCTGAGTGCAGGGAAGGTCTTCCGTATGATGCTCACCACCTTGCCTCTATTCTGTAGGCAGTAGACTATTATCAGCTGGCATAGGCTGTAAGTCTTAGATGACCTTGAGCCGCCCTCATTGATAATGAATCTATTGTCTGGACTGTTGAGAGCTTCAAAGTTCCTCTCGAATATTACTGTGCTCTTTATCTCCATAGTGTGCAATAGTTGAGCTATACCACTTATTTAGTAGTATAGTAAGATTTATGTCAAAGATACACTATTTAATAATAGTAACCTTAATATCATTTATAGCCTGACCTTGAGTGGTTGTATCAACTCGCTCAGTTAGGTTGTTTAGTCGCTGAGTGATGGAGGCATTATACTGGCCTGTCATCCCTCCCTCTATCTGATCTTGTCTGATTGCTTCCTCTATGCGTGTGCAGATTGTCGTATACGCTGAATATCTCCCATCCGTATTAGCAAAGTAATCCTGCACTGAACTATTCATATCAGCAGCAAAGCATCTAAAACCTACTTGAGTCATTGGTCTCTCCAAAGGCACAGCAGTTGCCTCACCTGTCTTATTAGAAAGTGAGTATTGATAACGTGGGTTGTTCTTAGTCCATTCTTTGTACTTCTCGAATAGCTCCCACATTGCCTCTGGGGTCTCTATGTGTTTATGCTTTGGCATCCGCCTTTGGTTTACGTTTTTTCTTAGGCTTAGCAGTTGACTCTGGTATTGGACCATCTACAGCCTTATACTCTATCACAACAACCTCAGGTGCAGTCGTAGTGACTACCTCCTCAAAGATGTGCTTAAGTCCTGTTGTGATATAATACTCTACTTTACTCATGTCAAGGCTGGCAATAGATACTGCCTTTGTTCCTGTGTGCTTATTGTAGACTTTGATAGTCTTGCCAATAAATTCGTCTTTAATTTTGTAGTTCATTTTGTTGTATTATTATGAATATTAGATAAGCAGCTAATGTTGCACCTGCAAATTTATACAGCAGGTACATATTCTCATTGAACAGTGCCAGCACCACACCCCAAGCCAGGATGTAAGTGATTAGTCCTATGATGTCAACACTCTTCATACCTATATTGTATTTCTTTTATATTTTGTTTTATTTCTCGTATCAGAAAGTATGCAGATGTACTGTTGATGTCAAAGTACTGAGCCAGTGCAGTCTGAGTTGAGTGACCTTTGTCATAGTATGCTTCAAATATAATCCTTTTTATCCTATCGTCCAAGTTGTTCCTGTATATCTCAACCATTGCCTTCTTAAAGTTGTGGTCATTCTCAAGTCTTATCTTGTGCTCTATCTCTGTGGGGTCATCAATGCAATCTGTTAGGTACTCTTGTGATCTGTAGATGTCATCTTTCTTAGTCCTGGAGCCTTGAGTCCATATGAGCTCATACTTGATCGTGTTGAGCAGGTAGCTCTTTGCCTTGTCTTGGGTCATATCTGGTATGTTGACCTTCACACAGTGTAAGTAAGCGTTGTTGATGACTGCATCTGCATCTATTGAGCTTGGTATATTGAGTCGCTTGAGGAAGTGCTTAGTATATTTGAGCACCTCTTCATAGTTACGGCTGATATATTGGTCAAGTATTAGCTTCATACCATGTAAGGAAGTCTTTATACCATACCTTCCTACGTACTCCAGAGCAGAAGCACTCCTTGTCACGTATGCCTGTCACTTGTTGCTTGACTGCTCTGAGCTTAACCAGTGAGCTCTTTGTCATTGTCTGCTCCTCTGGTAGGTTGAGAATGGTCTCTATGAGTTGTATATCAGTTTGTTCAAGCATACCGCTGTGAGTGATGTGGCACAGGCCACAGTGAATGATTGTGAGTAGGCTAAGGTTGACCAGAAGGAGAGACACTTCCAGCAACCGAGTGCGGTGTGTAGCCAGTCTGGTAGTATCAGTGTATTGTCTATGTAGTCCTGGATAGGCTCGAAGTGGGTAAACCACCATGAGACTACTAAGGGAGTTAGGTATGTGATTATCATGGGTGCTAAGATAGTAATTATTTATAACAGTTGCTAACAGACATTGAAACGGCTTTTAGCTTTATGTTATAAACAATTATAAGACAGCCTCGTAGGTCGCTAAGAAGATATCAGGTTTGCAAGGATATATTTCTCCTTTTACGCCCTGAATAATATAGTCGTAACAATCACCTCTCATTACTCCTTCGAGTGTCTTAATTTCGCAGTAATAGTATTCTGGTTGCCTTAAATCATTTCCCCAATGCGTAATAATCTCATTAGTGGTTACTTTATCGCAAAACCAATCAGGTCTTGCATCTACTCCGTATTGAAATGCTTCAACAACTACTGGTTTTTTTCTAAATTTTGCCATTTTATGTTTGTTTTAAAAGTGAATAATAAATAACTGGTGCTAACAAAGGGGAGCTATTATACTCCCCTGTTTGGCTGCCGAGCCTCAGTTGTCAAACGTACTTAGCGTTGTACATATCTTAGTGCCACTTGAGAATAGTATTAAACAGTACTTACCTTGTATTTGTAGAATCTCTACTATCTCGTTCTTATTGTATTGGACTTTGTCGCCTACTTTATGTATCTTGTTCATTTGATGGTATTGTATTATCAAGCACCTCTTGAGGGGTGTAGTACTGCCCTTCGATGTCAATCATTATCTGTACTAAGTAATTCATTTCATCAAGTAATTAAACACCTTATCATAGAACTTACCTCGTGCCTCACCACCTTGAAGGAAGCGGTGCAGTGTTGCGTTCACCACTCCGATATCCTCTGCCATATGTACAGCCCTGTTTCTGCTGTTTAGCTTGTCTTTAAGCTCACTTCTCATCCAGTCGGTTAGTGTTTGACCTTCTTTGAGATAAACGGTCTTAGAACGGAAGAAAGTCATCTGTCTCCTCTATTGGTTGTTGACTTGGAGCAGCTGCCTCACCTTGCACCTTCCATGCATCAAGTGTGTTGTAGTACTTACCGTTGTACTCTCTGCCTCTTACATTGAATGACACTGTGACCTCTTGACCCTGTCCATATGGTGCTATGATATCCATCTTGTCATTGACTGTCTGGAAGATTACCTCTTGAGGGTACTTGTCTGCTGTAGTGATAACAAACTCTCTCACTGAGAACTTGTCACTAATGACTTTGACTGGGTTGATGAGCTTGATAGCTCCTTTCATTGTTAATTCTGACATTATTTATTGTTTAAAAGATTTATATATTGTGAATAGTATTCTGAGCAGTGGATCAACCGTTCCTTAATCTGCTCCTCAAGTGCCTGGTCTCTCTCATATCTCACTACTGTGATACGCTTGGCTGGATCAATGTGGTCAACTCTATGTATGGATAGGTTATCCCACTCAGTCAGTAGCTCATCTGGTGTTGTGTACATGGTGTAGACTAACTCAAATGCTGGTTTATTATACAGCCACATGTAAGCCCTACCTTGCCACTCGTATCCACTTGCATCACCTTCTGATGGTGTAGCAGGGAAGGTCTCTAATGACCAGGAAGACTTGATGTCAATGATGCTGTCATCTGTTATGATGTCACAGCAGCCAGTCATGTACTCATTAGATACTCTCTCTTCGTTCTTAGTGTACTGAGTGAACCTAACTGAGTTCAGTAGGTCAATACCTTCCTGCTCCCAGTCAGTACCCTTGATCATTGGCTTAGTCTTGATCTCTGTGGTGTAGCCATAGAAGTCCTGCTTAGCTATCTTACGTATCTCTGACTTAGTAGTCTCAGATAGTACCTCTGACTTACTCCTTGAGTTGGTCATTAGGTTGCCGAGTTGTGATGCTCTCCACTTCATAGTCTTGCCTCCTGTTCTTTAGTAAGTGAGAATTCATTTTTTAACCTCTCTATTGAGTAGTCACCACCAGATGCAATAAAATCAAGTGCTGCTTGCAGTCTCTCATCTTGTATTGGATGCTTGGTTGGTGCTGACTTAACAGGTGATGGCTTGCTTGCCGCCTCACCATCGTCATCTACTGCCTGTAATGATAGAGTAGATTGCAAGGTGTAACGTCTGTAGTAAGTGATGGCACTACCTTGCTGCTGTGGGTTCATGCCTGCTGGCAGCTCCATGCAAGACTCAACCTTTGCACCTGAGTCAATGTCTATTATCTGAGTGCAGACACTATTGCCTTGTATAGGTTGCAACAGTAGTAAACCGTTCTCAAGTAAGATTGGCTCAACTGCCTCAATGATTGCATTTAAGTTGGCATACTTAGAATGATGACTTGTAGCATTCTTAGTAACCTTACCGATTGCTAACTTAGCTCTGTGGAGTTTTTGGTGGAAGGACAGTGTTGCCTCTTCGTTTGCCTGTCTGATTTTCTCAGATGAGCTGATTAATTGCTTTTCCATAAATTGATTATTTTCGTCAAAGTTAATAAAGTTTTGCATATATACAAAATAAAGTTATTAACAATTATCTGTTAGCTCTTCATCCTTATCCTCATGCACCTCATTTAGTGCCTGTTCCAATAGGTTAATCTCATTTGCACACAGCTCTCCAAATATTGCTGCAGCACATCTCAAGAATGTTGCAGCCTTAATTAGCTCTTCTTTTTTTGCTTTCATATTATGTATTTTAATTCCTCTCCAGTCAGTGCAAAGTATAGATTTTCAAGTTGATGAACGTATTTGAGATCCCATTTACCAAAGGCAATTTCATTATTAGCATAAAGCCATATATCTATACCATTTAATTGATAGTTAATACAATTATGAAAATTGCCTTTATGAATAAAACCTAATTTAATCAGCCACTCTTCACTTATCTCCATTGCCTGATAAAAGTCATCAATCTCATCATCTAATAAGTTTCTAAGGTCTTCTAAATTGATGAGGTCACTCTTATAAGTGCCATCTCCCATCTCTACTTTGTAGGTGTTACCTAATCTAATCTCGTGTGAGTCTAATGTCATAATTTAATCTATTTCGTTATTTATACCCTTAACAGCACATTTGTACTTTTTTCTCAGATGCTTTAGCTTGACGTTGAACTTTGGCATTTTTAGTTTGATTCTCATAGTAGTTGATATTCTATATTTGTTTTAAATTCTTCAAGTGATCGTACTACCCAGTACTTATGATTCAATGATTCAACTCTCTGCTCAAAATCTTTTTGCTTATCTGATTGCCTTCCTTTCTCATCCTTAAACTCGCAGAATATTACTTGACCATCCAATACTATGATTGTATCAGATGCACCTGGTAACATTCCTATCTGTTTTTTTCTGATTTGTTCAATTGCATTTTTGCCCTCATTTGGGATGCTGAACATTATAAATCTTGGGTCATGATGTTTTAAGCAGAATGTATTGTTAAACCAGATAAAACATTCCTGCTGGATTGCTGATTCATTTTTCATAAGTGTCTAAGTTGAATTTGATGTTGAGCCCATTTGTAATGATACTTCATTATTTTACCATATTCTTTGAAGTCATTAGCTGTTTTTAAGTAGTGAAAAATCCAGCTCTTTTGATATCCTCTTGCTGTTTGAATTTGGATAAGTTCTTTTATTGAAGATTTTTCTGCAAGTTTTTTAATGTCAACACCACTCATCAAAACCAATTCAGCAATTACTTGATTTTCTTTTTCATTCTCAGACTTTTCAAATTGATGTCCACATTCAGGACACACCATGATGCGTGCATGAAGGAGGAAGGAACACATTGGACATTCTTTAATTGGTGCAGATCCTTCTTTCTTTTCTTTTTTCTTTAATGACCATTGCCTGGGGTGTTCCCAATAGTTATGAGTTTTGACATTGTTGCCAAAATCAAGTAAAGTAAAATCAGATTTTCCGCTTGATATTCTTGATCCCCTTCCAGCCATCTGCAAAAATAAAGGAAGGGATTTTGTTGCTCTATAGAGTATCACCACCTCAATGTTAGGAACATCAAATCCTGTAGTCAAAATTCCATAGTTTGAAATTATTGCACCATCAGTATTTTTGAACCAGTCAATAATTTCTTTGCGTTCCAAATCTGACATATAACAATCTACGTGTTGAACTGGAAGGCCGGCATCTTGCCAGTCATCCACAAGCTCTCGACTGCTTTCTACATTTGGAGCAAAGACTATTGCTTTTTTACCGTTGCAGATTCTTATGTAATTTTCATACACTCCATGAAACAACTTTATCTCACTGAATTTATCAGCCATAGATTTCTCATCGTAGTCACCACTTTTAGTTTTGATGCCAGACAAATCTACTTTCACACCATAAGTTTTGCAAGGTGATAGCTTTTCTTTAATAATCAAATCGGGTGTGTCTATCACCTGGACTATCTCATCATAAAATTTCTCAAGTGATTGTTGCTTTCCTTCCCGATGAGGTGTAGCAGTTGCACCAATTACAAATGTATTATCTGATATGTATTCAAAAATAGGGTCAAAAATTGATTTGTGAGCCTCATCCAGGATAATCAAATCCAAAGACTTAATCAGCTCTTGATATTCTACATTCTTTATTCTACGTGTCACTGTTTGAATCATACCAACATACAAAGAATGTGAAAAGTCAACCTTTTTATTTGGCTTAATTTCATTGCAATGCAATCCCATTTCAACCAGTGCACCGCTTGACTGACTAAATAACTCCTTTCTATCTGTTAATATCAAAATCCTTTTGTCTTTGTCAAAGGCTTGCTTTGTCATGTAGCTGAACATAACTGTTTTGCCACTTCCAGTTGCAGAGCATAATATCAAACGTTTTTTGCCATTAGCAAAGTGTTTTTTGATTTCTGAAATATACTGCTCCTGGTAATCATATAAATTTATCATAGTGCAAAGGGATTAATTTGTTCCATAATCTCCGACTTTCTTTGCACATAGTATTTGTTTGACCTATCCTTGAATAATGGATTGCCAAAAGTCTGCTTTAATTCACTGCCTAACTTCTTCATGGATAAGATACGCTGCTTTGAATGTGATTCAATTATATCTTTGATTTCTGTAGCTGTTAGCCATTCACCTCTATTGTCTGGCAAATTAAAGAATTTCAATATCAACTCTCTTTCAAATGGTATGGATTCAAATGACCTACCTACTTCATTCAAGATGCTCAATTCAGTTTCAACCAATTGATATGACTCTCCACTTGTGTAGGCACGATGTAATTCCATAAACAAATCATCCTTATCAATTGAGTTGTATATTGCATGGTCAATGGATACAACCTCAATAGGCAATATTCTTGTGTTACCTGTTGAGTCATTTATTAACTGATGATCATTGGATGTACCGCATAAAATAGCCAGCCTTTTGTAGTCTTCATTATATCTGCCATAAGATGCACGAAGGGAAAAGTAATTTTTAGATGTCAATTCCTTAAATTTCTTTTCATCTTGCTTTGACTTTCCTCCCATCTCATCATCCATCACAATAAGTTTCTCACACATCAACAACTCATCATCCTTACCTCTATCCAAATTGGACTCAGCATAGTAAGGTTGTAGTGCACTTGGTAATAACCTTCTGAACCATTCTGTTTTTCCTGTATTCTGACCACCTGTTAATGATAAAACAGATCGTACTGGATTGCCATAGATACAAGCCACAATTCCTATCATCCACTTTCTGATAAATCTATCCTTTAATGGTGTGTTGCTTTTTATTGAGTCACATAATTTCTGAATGTTGCCATTGGAAATTTTATGCTTGTTTGCCTCAACATATTCAAAAAATGGATTGTACTCAGGTATGGCAACTGATTGAATTATACGGTTAACAATATCAAATGTGATAGACTTATCATCAAATGTCATTCTGCATTCAAGAAAAACTGTATTAAATTCTTTGTCATACATTGATACACCATTCCACTCATATTTTCTGGTGATTAGATTCTTTCTGATGTTAAACCTTTTCAAGATGAAATTTGAGCAGTTGATAATCATATTTTCAGCACCTCCTTCATGGCGAATGTCCATGTCATTACGGTCAAAAATTTCATTTACTATCTCAAGAGCTTCATTCTCATCAATGTTTTTCTCCTTTGCCAGCTCTTTTACTACTTCAAGTTTTGGAGTATTCATTCTCTTAGCAAGTTTCACACTTGAAATTGCCTTATCTGAGTTGTATTTTGTTAGGTCTGCACCTCCTTGCTTAAGAAAATAATAGAATGTTCCTACTGTAATGCCATTGCCAGTCCTTTTTAAGGCAATATTGTACTGCTTATCTGCTTGATCATAATCATATTTATCAGAAAAACTGCAAAGTTTGTGGAAATATTCACGTCCTTCAATACCAAAACCTACAGCTATAGAGAAAGACAAAGCTATATAATCAGAATACTCATCTGCAACTGATTTTGTCACTTGATTCACCAGGTCACCAATATCAGTTTTGGGTACTATTATTGAAATGTTTTTAGGCAGCCTCTTTTTTTCTACTTTGTACTTTGTTTTCTTAGATTTTGGATTCAAAAACAAATCAGGATCATAACTTACAAATCTACAGCTGGCAACATTCTTTGGAGCTGGGTCAACTGTTATGCCGTAATTTAAAAAATAGTACTCAGCAATGAAATTATAAGACTCTTTATGTTTTGATGGGTCAACCTTGCAAATTACTGCAAATCCATTACCACCTACTGAGCTGAATGATGCGTATGTGTACGGGTCATCATTGATTTTAGAACGGTCTGTGTAATTGTCAACATCAATACAGATAAAACCAGAATGTTTTTCAAGTGATTTCTCATTTCTTTCAGAGAATACACCGCCAACCGTTACACTTGGAAGGACAAGTTTTTGTTTTTTCTTTGTATCTTCATCTGGTGCAGATCTAACCAGCTCAACCTGGTCTTTCCATTTACCATTTTTAATGTGTTCCAAAAGCTCATCAACTGATGTGCGTTGAAAATCTTTGTTTGTGTCTTTGACACTGATCCAATAACTAATCATATTTTGTTCTTGTTTTAAGTCCACTTGTAAAATAAAAAGAGGGGAAAGGACAAGTGTAAACCTTTTATGTGGCAGCTAACCAACAACCCCTCTGCAAAGATAACAATAAAAAACATATCTGCAAGGGGTGCAAGGGTAAAAATGATTTTTGCAAGGGTACAGCAAGGGTAGAAAGTCAATGCCACACTGGGTTGCAAGGGATACAAGGGTAAAAAATTTAATTATATATGAGATACATTATATTTAATTTTAGAAATAAAATATTTTATTATTTGTATTTGAAGTTTCAAAAGAATGTCTGTTTACCCTTGCTACCCTTGCAACATTTGATTATCAATTAGTTACAAAATATTCTACCCTTGCAAAAATACACAAAAAAACCCCCAGCCAGTCAAGGAGGGGGTCTTTTCGGATAATCAATCAGGTAAAAGCAGAGCTAAGATACTTCATTTGTTGTATCTGGATGCACTTTGTACTGATTATTTTTCAACTTAAATTGTATAAGTTTCAACTGATCAGTGTTGGTGCAGCTCAAGATGTCTTGCACCAGGCTTCGCTCAATGGTGAACCCAGTGAACTTGAGTTGCTCTTCCATTGTGTAAAAGTCATACATGTTGTCATTGATAGAGGTGTAGTTTTTATGTACTTTGATGCCATGCATTATCGATGCATGATCTCTGTTAAACATATCACCAATACTTGCATAAGGTATGCCCTGGTTTCTGAGTAGATTGTAAAGGTAGTACCTTCTGTAAGCGTGTTGTCTATGCCGCCCTTTCTTATCCAGTTGGTTGAGCTGGATGTATTCAATTATTTCGTCCATTGTATCTGTTTATTAGTCTGATTAGAATCATTATCATGGCAGCTGCCCAAGTTATCATTGCGAGCTCTTTCATTTCGTTAATTTATATTTATTATTACTATCCCTCTCAAGTGTATACCCTAACTGCTTAAACAAGTCAAAGTATCTGTACACTGTCCTATCAGTCACTCCCAAGTACCTTGCAATGGTGTAGATTTGTCTGGGAGTATCTTGCAGGAGCTCCATTAGTTTTATACACCTGTACATTTTAAGCTGATTCATGAATATCTTGTTGTATAATACATAGCTTTATAAGCCAGTACTAAGGTTGTCATTGTTCTTGTCATTTGCTTTGTATTAGTGTTATCACTTCCTGCCAGTACTTCTGCTGATCGTATGCGGCCAATGTTTGGATTGCCACAGCTGAGTCAATAGCGTGTTGCTTGCCTTCTATTAAACCATGCAGCCTAATTGACCTGGTGTAGATGTCTGTTGCTTTGTCTTTTGGTGTCATTCTATTCTGATTTAAATTGTTCATATAACCACTCTTTATAAGTAGTTGCATCAGATATTTCATAACACCCACAATGCATTGTTTGTTGCCCTGCTTTGTATGCTTCTTTTGCTGAAATATTAGAAGCTAAAAATAATTGTTTTTTCTCCATTTCTTTGGCTTGTTCAACTTTTTTTTCATACTCTTCTAATGTATAATTAATTGTAGTATTAAATTGCTCTACCAACCATTCTACTGCTGTCTTCATATCTTACTTACTTTGATTATTAATCCCTCCCACACATCGGCTCTTTGCCTTGCTTGAGCAGATGAGTCTGCTTCTACGATCTTGCTGGTTCTCCTCCAGGCTCCTTGAGTGAATACTCGATAGTGTACTGTCCACATTGTTTATTGCTTTAAGGTAACGGTAGTACAGGCTCTCATTGAACCTATCCCAGCCGTTGATGTATGCTAAATTAATCATCCTATAACTCCTATGATAGTTAATACTATAGTAACTACCATAAATAGTGCACCCATGATAAGGGTATCACGTATTGCTTTCTGATTCTCTGTCATGATTATAAGTTTTGAAGGTTAGCTTTGTACATCTCAAGTCTTGCAAGTGCACGTGCTTGTGTGTGCAGTATTTTTTTGTATCTTGAAACAAGGTTAGTGCAGTCTAATTTAGCACATAACATGATGTTGTCTGATGTCAATCTGATACGGTCAATCATACCCTCAATCATATTCTCTGCATCCTCAATGGCTTCATTGAGTGCCTCTTGATCGTGTACTTGACCTTCCTCACAATAGTCACAAGGCCAAGACTCATCTCTTGATGGATGGTTATCCCATGAGTTATTGCTACCCATTTTACCAGTGCCGTAGCAGGTGGTACATTCTTTAATAAACTTTTTCATATTTTTCCGTATTGATTACCTTACAAATGTAGATAACTTTTTTCATTCGTGCAAATAATTAATGTAATTTATATTCATTCTAAATAAGAATATCAGGTCTGGACGGGATAAAACGGGATAATGTATGTCTATTTAATAAACATTACATCTATCTCTGTCGATTTTTAGACGTACTTTAGACATAGAAAAACCTCCTAAGTGTGCATCATTGATAGGCATAGGAGGTGTATTAGAGTGACCTGCTAACTGTTCTTATGGTAAGTATGCAGGTACTATTTTTTCTTGAATCTTTTGACTATGAATTTAGAGGCTAAGGTTGCAAGAGCTTTGAGAAACTTATTCTCAGATACTACCTCTACCTTAGTGCCAGTCTCATCCTTTGTGATGTGCACATCTACCTTCTTGCCGTCATACTTAAGGTCATGATTAGTGCCATCCTTGTGGTATTCTATCTCTGCCTTGTTGGTCTCTATGATTAGATCCACTTTCTTAGGTCTGCCTACTTTCTTTGCCATATTAGAACTCATTTAATAAAACTATTGATACTCTGGGTTGATCCTTTGCCATTTTTACCATGCGTTCATACTCTGGGTTGTTGTTAAGGACTAAACATCCCTCTGACCAGCCGCCAATTTGTGTTGCTACTTGTTGTGAGCCCTTGTTATATGTCGCTCCATGGATATTAAGGAATATCAAATCATTCATTACAGCCGTTGTGGGGTTGGTTTTACCATCATTGGTATAATCACGCCTATATGGAACGCCTTTAATCTGTCTAAGAGCCTCCATTTTGCCTCTGTGCTTGCCGTATGCATACGATTCATAGTTCCATTGGTCTGCTTCCATTACAGCAGTCCCTTTGTTGCCTTTGTTTGTGGTGCAAGATGTTACATATTGAAAGGCTGAGCCCTTGAATATATATACTTTGTCATCAAATATGTTGTTACCGTCCTCATTTGACCTAACAAACAACAGCCACATATCAGCTGGTATGTTCTTATAGGTAGGTAGTGACTTGACTCTATCAAGTAGTTGCTTATCAGTGTAGCTCTTAACGTTGCTCATTGCTTTCTATTGTTAATTGTGATAAGGTTGCCGCTACAGTACCTGCTGTGATAGCGTATGTTGCCACAGTTACTACTGCTGCTGGCAATGTGATAGGTGCAGCAATGATAACACCTGCTACAGCACCTACTGTAATTGCTATTTTTTGTACTCTCTTCCAAAACTTAGGAGTCTTTGCTGACCATCTTTCTTTCATACTCATCTTGTTAATTGTACTTCTATTAGTTTCTTTACTGACTGAGTTAGCTCACTGATTTGTTCTGCCAGGTGCTTAATCTCAAGCTGAGTCATCTTCTCAATGGCTTCATACTTGAACCTGGACTCATTGTCAACCAGTTCAATCTTACCTTTGAGTCTTCCTTGAGTCTCAATAATTCTCTTCTGCTCTTCTGCAAGTGCTTTGATGTCTGCGTGTACCCCTTTCAAGAAGTATGCTACACCAGAGATAAGTATTGTTATAATCGTGAAGGCTATTTCATTAAAGTCCATTATAATATCAGTATTGAGTTGTTGTATCCGTTCTCTCTCATCCCACCACATGGGCATCCACTATGGCATTGGCCTACACAGTCACAATCGCATCTGTCAATCATAGGTCTTAAGTCAGTATCTCTGTTGGTAGGTGAAGTGAAGCCAGGATATAAGTCCTTATTAGCTATCAAGTACCTAATCAACCGTTGCTCAAAGAATGAAGCCTTCTGTGCATAGTGCTCCATCCCAAAGGCTACCTCACTACGACTAACAGATGCAGAGAAGTCTCCGAATTGAGTCTGTAGTCCTTTGTTCTTAAGTTGGTATGTCAAGCCAAACACAGCATCCTCTGCTGACCTCCATGCAATCACTGGCTGTATGAAGGCAACAAGTGCCTCCTCATCATTTGTCAACGTCTGACCGTTGTATGCTGCCAGTAGATAGTTGTAGTATGTTGTTCCTAAGATAGGCATCACTCTAAGTTGAGCCTGTGTAGCTATGTATGGAGTAACATCAGTCACATCCACATTAGCTGTGATAGGTGTGTTAGTCTTGAGGTATGTCTCTGTTATAAAGTATATCATGGTGCAGGTGTTTCAATAGGTTGTAAGTGTATCAACTCCCTTAACTCATTTTGAGTCATAGATTCAATTATTTTAGCAGCCAGTACAGGATTAACAGAATTAATAATATCAGATATCTTAGATACATTGTCATCTATCTCGACAATAGTCTCATTGATTATCTGGAAGTTGTTAATCATGTACACACCTGGTATCTTAGCAAGTGCCAATAGCTCGTTCACTATCTCCTCAACCTGGTCTCTCAATGGCATTACTACATTTTTCTCAAATACAACGTATGCCTGCTTGATATCAGCTCCACCGCCAAGAGAACCTGTAGTACGTACTCCCATCAAGATAGGATCTATAGTGTGTGAGAAACATATCTGCTCAGTATTGAGTGCAGAGGCTTCATGGAAGAGCTTATCATTGCTATTGGTAGGCAATGCCTCTATCTTTGGTAGTTGGTCAGCTGAGTTAGCAAAGAATGCAACAGCCTTACCAGCATTCGCTGCACCTTTCAACCTATCAATGGTTTGCTTAATCATGTGTTTCTCCTCTTCTGACTGTGGTCTCTTAGGGAACATCATAGCAAAGGAAGGAAAGACTGAGTTTTGGATGTTACTCTTAGCAAAATATGATAGCTCACCAGATAGGAAGGCAAAGTTCAAAGCAGATGTATACTGTGGTAAAGAATACCACTCCTGGCCCAAGGTCATTATCTCATAAACATATAACTGCTCAAGGTCAGTGTTAGCAGGATGTGCTTTCTTGATAGATACTATATCAATACGAGCTGACCAGTCGTCGCACAAGAAGTATGTTATCTTATCTCTTGCCACTCTCACCTTCTCAGGTGATACATTCTCTATCTTGTACAGCTCACCTTTCTTATTATAGCAAAGTTTAAAGTAAACTCTGTGGTGTACTATCAACTGTTGAGCTATAGCCTTGCTGGTCTTGTTGAGCTTCATTTTTTTCTCAAAGGTATATAGCTTGAGCTTATCCTCATTGGACATCTTAGCAGTCTCAAGAGTATATCCTCCTCCGACTGTTGCATTGGTCTTGAAGTCCACTATTGCACCATGTAAAGGTGATGTGTAGTATAGCTGATTAAGTAGCTCAGGGAACATATTATCCTGGCCAAATGGTATATATCCAGCTATCTGATATCTACCATTGACATAAGGCAGTGATAAGTTGGCGTTGCCTACGTTACCAAATGGAGTGCTAAAAGATTGATATCCTTCCACTACTTCTGTTGCTTTAGGCTTACTGCCTACGAATCTACTATACCATGCCATTAGTCATATATTGAGTTAAGTGTTACACCTGCCACTACCATCCTGCCCTCTTCTATCATGGTCAAGCCAGTAGGGTCGTTTGTGGGTTCTGAGCTCTGATACACCTTGTATCTATACTGACCCTTTACGAAGTCAATATCTGTTGGCTCATCAAGTGTGAATAGGTTAAATCTTGAGGGATATACAGAAGTATCTGTACCTTCCCAGTATATAGGGTCTGGTGCAGTGTTGAACTCATCCTCAAACTCAAATAAATAGTAAGCGTCTGGGATGGTTGTAACCTCTGTTAAGGTCAGCACAAACAAGTTGACTGTGTCTTTCTCAAGATATATCATACCTATATTGTACTACTAAAAAATAATTGTTAAAAAAAAGCCCCACTAAGTAGTGAGGCTGTTTATAGATATGATAGGGTTATAGTAAACTAGTCAACACATTAGTAGTCATTGTATAGGCCAACTGGTCATTCTCCGCTAAAAGTGTAACGGAATATTTAGAACCATCTGCACGAGCTGTACCTGAGCCTTCTCCAGATGCAGTCAACTGCAAGTATGGGAAGAACCATAGGATGCCGTTTTGATCCTCAACTATTGCAGATAAGTACTGCTGTCCAGAACCAAGTACCTTGATTGCATTAGACTTCGCTGCCTCTCTTCTGTGGAACATTAGGTTGATAGTCTGAGTCACAAAACTTGAGCCATTGATTAAGTCAATATTGCTCTCCTCTGTGTATCCAGATGTATTACGTCTGAACTCAAACTCAGTGAATGGGTCAGCAGCAACTACTAAGTCAAGTGTGCCAATAGCATACTGCTCAGCAGGTGTACCTACAGGGTCAACCACTGCTAATGTATCCATGTCTACATTATCCTGTAGATTGATATAAATTCTTTTGATGCCACCGCTATTATTATCACAGCTTTTTTCAATGGCTATTAGTGCTTCACAGCTCATAGGTATATTTTTTAAAAGGTTAAAAATAGGGAGGCACTTACTACCTCCCTTTATATTTAGATGTAGAATGCGTTATACAAAACTATCTCAGTAGGGTTCGTATAGAAGAAACCAGCCTTCATGTTCGCACGAGTTCTCAATACAGGCTCAGCAACTGAGTCAGATAAGTTGATAGCTTTCAATGCTTTTGAATCTCCCTCTGCATCAAATGCATAGATAAGGTTATTTTTCAATGTCAACACAATAGTGTTATCTGGCATACCTTCACAAGTCACTACATTGATACCTAAGAAAGTTAATCCTAATGGTAAAGTAACGAATGTCTGCGTGTTACCAGATGCTGCTTTCAACTCATATGCGTTAGCTACGTTTGTTGAAACGTAGAATCTTAAGTCAGCTTTACGTCTTACTATAGATGCAGGTGCAGCGTTAAGTACAGACTCCATAACTGTCAATACATTTGCAGTAGTTACAGCTCCATCATATAAACCTATAACATCTGTATCATAGAACATCTTGAATAAGTATCCAGTACACAAAGATAACAATGGATCCTCAGATGCATCATTACCTTGCCATCTCAACACCTCTAAGTCTTGACCAATAGTCAAAGCCATCTCATTCCAGTAGTATGCCATGAAAGATGCAACAGTGAAGTCACCATTAGATCCTTTTGTCATTTGCAAAGCTAAGAATGATTGCTCTAAATCGAACTGACAAAGCTCAGCCATTGCAGACAAAGAACATACATCGATATCAATAGCATCTAACAAGTCAGTACTTGGTGAGAAAGCACAGTTGTAAGGTTGCAACACCTGTCCAAATACTACATTGGCCAATTTTGTTTTTGACTTCACACCTGGTAAAGTACGGAAGTTGTTAGGAATATCAGGGCTTGATAAATAAGCCTTTGAATAAAACTCCTCTGGGTTCGCAGCTAATAATGCGTTTGTTTCAATATCTAAATTGAATTTTAAATTACGGTTCATGTTATTTGGTTTTTGAAAATTTTACAAATTCTTTAAATTTCTCATGTGAAGTCAACTCCACACTCTCTGTTTCTGTTTCAGTCTCAACAGCAAGACTCTCCTCAAGTTGGTTCTTTAAGTCAGCAATCATTCTAATCACTGCATTCATGTGTTCCTCAAGCATTGGTGCTACGATAGCAAGGATAGCCTCTGTATCAACTGCAGGGTCAATAGCCATTGCAACCTCTGAGTCTGCTGCTGCATCCTCTTCCTCTGCCTCAGGGGTCTCTGCTGCAACTTCAGCTTCCTCTTCTGCTACTGGGTCAGCAGCCATTTCTGCTTCCATCTCTGTAGGCATTTCTTTGATCTCAATAACTTCTCCGTCTTTAACAACGTAGATTTTATCCTCAATCATGTGTTCTCCATCTGGTAACTTCATTGTATTTAATTTTAATTGTTCCGATAATTTCATGCCTAAGAATCCCTCAATAGAGTAACCTACTTGACCAGACTCAACCAGTGCATCATAGTATTCTCTGTCAGTGATCTGGCTTGTCAACATTAGAGTGCCCTTAGGTACTTCAATGCCGTATGTTGTGAATGCTTTGTCAGTCTCTGGGCTGTCTACTATCCAAGCCTCAAGGATGTATGCTGGCACTTTCTCATCTTGATCGTGCTCAAGGTTAAAGATGTTCTTATTGCTAAGGTTAAGCATAAACTTAGCGTGTATCTGCTCAATCACCTCTGCAGTAAATTGAACGTCATACTCTTCACCATCCTCATCTTGTCTATAGATGTTCATTGGTATCATGGCAGGTGCAACAATACGCATCTTAACTGAGTCACTGAATGTCATAGGAGCAACATGAGAATTGAATGCCATACCTTTAACCTTGATAGCAGGCTTGTTGGTGAAGGCAATCATCTCCATACCTAAGTCCTCCCCATCTGAGTAGGCCTCATCAATAGTGATCTTGTAAACTGGTCTGTCCATGCCTATATTGTAAAAAGTATTATATTTGTTAAAAATTATATTTATGGTAACAATTTTAGGTAAAGAAGTACCCAACCAATTGAATGAGTTGACGGTGCAACAGTTCGAGGACATCACAACAATCCATGCAAATCAAGAGCTGGATGCTATTGAGAAACACATTGACGTGTTCACTATGTTAGGAGTGCCAGAGGCAGATTGGGATGATGTATCTATTGAGGAGTTCAAGGAATGTGTTAAGGAGTTCAACAACCTTAGTGGTAAGCCAGAGTTACAACCGTCCTTTGAGCACATGAACTACACTTACACCGCCTTTGAGGACACCTTCAAGCTATCTGTTAGGGATACAAAGCACATTGATAAGGTTATGCACTCAAGACATAAGGGATACATCTCAGAGATGCTGGCCATCCTGTTCAAACGTACTGACTTGACAAAGGCTGAGCACTATGCAGATGCACACATTAAGCTCAAAGCAAAGATAATCAGAGAGCTCAAGGCAGAGATTGCCGTTCCTTACTTAGTTGAGGTAGGTCAGAAGTTAGCTAAACAAATGCCTAAGGATGTACCTACCGAAGTCGTGGAGTGAGATAGATGTATTACAGTTCAAAGAGATTAGAGAGCTGTATTCTATACAAGAGGTGTTCACCAGGGAGATAGAGATACTTTCTGCCCTGGCTGATATCCCATCTGATGACTTAGAAGACCTTGACATAAGTGAGGTCAGTGAGATGCTGGCTAAGATTACCTTCATAAACTCTGAGCCATCCAAGAACTATAAGCACGTGATAGGAGAGTATCACTATAAGCCATTGAACACCCTTACTGTAGGTGAGTTCATTGACCTTGAGCACTACTTCTCTAAAGACTATAATCAGCACGTTGGCCACATTGCATCTATTATCTATAGGAAGGTGATGACCAATGAGTGGGGAGAGATAGTCTTTGAGCCGTATGAGTTCAAGCCAAGTCTAAGATGCAGTATCTTTGATGAGGTGTGTATTAATGATATCTATGGTATCCTGCCTGAGTATCTTGCTTACAGAGACTCATTCATGACCACCTATGCTAATCTATTCACAGATGAGGATGGAAGTGAGGAGGATGAGGATGAGGTGCCCGTTACATCTGATGAGGCAAAGGCAGTAGATTTGAAAAAGAGTGAAAAAAAATGGGGTTGGGAGAGACTAATCTACAGCCTCTGCAATGAGGACTTGACTAAGTTTAATGAGGTGACTAACCTATCGCTAATCATGACCTTTAATATGTTAGGTATGAAGAAAGAACTAAACGTCTAAAGGAAAGCCTACCTGGAAGCCAGCAGGTGGGTCTAATGCCTCAAAGGTATAAGTGATTCTCTGATTTTTTTCAAGTATCTCAGCCACTTCTAAGATAGGAAATCTCTTTGCCAACCACTCAGTGTACTGTGAGTATATTTCAGCTGTGATACCTGCTGCATTCAGCTCCTGTGTGAACGTGGCAACGTAGTCTCTGGGTGTAATTACACCACCGTTCCATAAGAATGCACCATTATTAAGGAAAATAAAGTAATACATTGCTATAATCTGTATCTCAAGCTTCTCAAAACTTGTAATCTTAGCATTGATTCTGATAGACTCTACCAATGTGCCCTGACCATCAACAACATCATTCCTTATAATACGTTTCAATATCGTAGCCATCCTTCTCCTTGTGGGATAAAGGACATTAAACTCTCCAGTGTTAGCGTATCTTGCCATTAGTCAAAAGGTGGGGGTGTTGGTTTTGGTTCGTATGGTATTAAGTCAAGGTCTTTTACCCAAAGATAATCAGGATTTACACACTGCTCCATCTCCTCAACTGAAATAATCCAATTATCATTCAAGTCCTGAATAGGATTAAAGTAGCTATCTGGTGCATATAACTGACCTACTATCTCATTCTTTTGTACCTCTGTTAATAAACCTACATAGGTTAACTTTTGTTCTGTTGTTAGTTGTGTTAGTTTCATACTTGACGTCCTAAGGTTGTTTGGAATGCTTGTACTGCTGTGTAAAAGTTAGCCGCTTCGGTGTCTGTTAGTCCGTCACCTATTGAAGCGAAGGCATATTGACGTGGTGAATATTCAAAAACACCTGTGTCTTGTCTATTCGCCCCTATTGATATTTTTCTTGGGGACAATCCACTTATTTGAACTG
>Ga0209492_1000140_pt1 | contig 22545 bp, 20 predicted proteins | sample PPLLak12cMay2015_FD_187253 | JGI IMG/M metagenome (GOLD analysis project Ga0209492, IMG submission 187253) | Freshwater sediment microbial communities from Prairie Pothole Lake near Jamestown, North Dakota, USA - PPLs Lake P7 Core (1) Depth... | ecosystem: Environmental > Aquatic > Freshwater >... | reverse complement strand
GGGTTGTACAGGCCTATCTGGGATCCGGCCGAACGCGAGCGCACCATGCATGACGCGCTATTGGCCATACGCGACCTGCGGGCGTGGTACGGACCGAGTCAGGCCCTGCACGGCATCGACATCGACGTGCACAGCGGAGAAGTCGTCACGCTGCTCGGGCGCAACGGTGCCGGCAAGTCCACGGTGCTGAAGTCGATCATGGGCATAGTGCCGCGGCGCAGCGGGTCTATTCGCCTGGCCGGCCGCGAGATCGGCGAACTTGCTCCTCACGAGATCGGCCGGGCCGGCGTCGCATACTGCCCGGATGACCGCGGCATTTACGCTTCGCTGAGCGTGCGCGAGAACCTGCTGCTGCCGCCGGTGGTGGCCCCCGGTGGCATCGCCGAAGATGAGTTGATGGCCCTGTTTCCGAATCTCGCCGCGCGCGGCAAGGCTGCTGGCACACAACTGTCCGGCGGCGAGCAGCAGATGCTCGCGATCGCCCGCATCCTGCGCACCGGTGCGCGGCTGCTGCTGCTCGATGAGCCCACTGAAGGGCTAGCACCAGTTCTTGTCGAGCGCATCGGCGAACTACTAGTACAGCTCAGGGCGCGCGGCTACACGGTCGTGCTGGTGGAGCAAAACGTTTACTTCGCGGCGGAACTCGCCGACCGCCACTACTTGATTGACTCGGGCCGGGTGGCGGACAGTTTCGACCGCTCAACGCTGGGGCGCGACTTCGACCGCGTCGCGGCGCGACTGGGCCTCTGAGACATGCGAGCCAGGGCCATGCGGTTTGGCGCGGTACTCAGAGGGCCGGAAGCCCGTCAGCCGCTTGAAGGTATTGGAGAACGCGAAGGGATTTATATAACCGACGTCGCGTGCGATCGTCGCGATCTTGTCGTTCGACGTCGCCAGCCGGTGCGCGGCCTCGGCAATGCGCATTGCGGCCAGCTGCTTTCCAGGGCTACGGCCGAGGCTGCGGTGGCACATCCGCCGCAGGTTCTCCTCGCTCGTACTGGCCAGCCGCGCGAGTTCGGCCAGCGTCCAGCCGCGCGACAGGTCACTGCGCACCGCATTCCACGCCGCCACCAGCCGCGGCTCGCGCTGCCACGGCTCGAGCACGCGCTCGACATAGCGCTCGATGACATCAACCCAGATCGCACAACTGCCAGGATCGGCTTCGGTTGCCATTTCAGCCGCCAGCCCGAGGATCGCGTGCTGCAGGCCCTTGCCGTCGAAACGCGTTGCACCGGGCTTCATCGCACCGTCGGCCGAGCGCGGGGAACTGGGCATGAAGCGCACCCAGCAGACCTGCCAGCGCTTGCGCGCAACGCAGTGGAAGGCGTGCAGCACGTGCGCGGGCGCGAAGCTGGTGGTGCCGGCACGGTGCGCGAACCAGCGCCCGTCGAGCAACGTAAGGCCCTCACCTCCCAGGCACACGTGCAGATACGCGCCGCTCAGATGCGTGCGCACGATCGCGTAGGGCGCCGCCGCGTCGATGACGCCGACGTGCGCGATATGGCGCGTCGCCAGCGCCTCGCATTGCTCGGCGCGTATCTGCGTGTAGCGACTGTCGTCGCCCCACACATTGGTTTCGACGAGTTCGATCGGAGCAGGGGACAAGGGACACAGGCCCGCGCCATTGCTGGCGCCCGGCCGCTTTCCATCACGCCTTCGATCATAGATGCAGGCCGGGTGCCATGACAGAGATCTTCGGCATGCCACTCACGGTAATCGCGGGCCAGACAATGCTCGGGCTGGTCAACGGTTGCTTCTACGCGGTGCTGAGCCTCGGACTGGCGGTGATCTTCGGCCTGCTGCGCGTCGTCAACTTCGCACATGGCGCTTTTTTCATGGCCGGCGCCTTCGGCGCGTGGATGTTGCATCGCTATCTGGGCATCGGCTACTGGGTGGCGCTGGCGCTGGTGCCCCTCATCGTCGGCGTGGTTGGCGCGGTGTTCCAGCGCACGATGCTGCGCAAACTACTGGGCCTCGATCCGATTTACGGTTTGCTGCTGACCTTCGGGCTGGTGCTGGTGCTCGAAGGTGGCTTCCGTGTGCTGTTCGGGTCGTCAGGCCAGCCCTATCCCGTGCCGCCGTCGCTGCGCGGCAACGCGCAGCTTGGGTTCATGCTGTTGCCGTTGTATCGCCTGTGGGTCATCGTCGCGGCGCTGGCCTGCTGTGGCCTCACCTGGTGGTTGATCGAACGCACGCGGCTGGGATCCGTGCTGCGCGCCGCGACCGAGAAGAACGCGCTGACGCAGTCCTTCGGCATCAATGTGCCGGTGCTGCTGACGGTCACCTACGGCGCCGGCATCGCACTGGCGGCCTTTGCCGGCGTACTGGCCGCACCGATCTTGCACGTGAACCCCGCGATGGGATCCACGCTGGTTGTCGTGGTGTTCGCGATCGTCGTCATCGGCGGCATGGGCTCGGTGGCCGGCTCGATCGTCACGGCGCTGGCAATCGGCGTCGTCGAAGGATGGACCAAGGTCTTCTACTCCGAAGCGTCGAACACCGTCATCTTCGTGCTGATGGCGCTGGTACTGCTGGTGCGGCCCAAGGGCCTGTTCGGACGCGAGGGCATGCAATGAAGCTGCCGCGCCTGACCCGCGCCGGCGTGCGCCTCCTGATAGCCATGGTCGTGGCCGTGCTCGTCGTTATGCCATGGCTGCCGCAGCACCTGATCTATCCGGTGTTCGTCATGAAGTTGATGTGCATGGCTCTGTTCGCCTGTGCCTACAACCTGCTGCTGGGCTTCGGCGGAATCATGTCCTTCGGCCACGCGGCGTTCTTCGGCTCCGCCGCGTACTTCACCGGACTGGCCGTCAAGCACGCGGGACTGACGCCGGAGCTCGGCCTGCTCGCCGGCACGCTCGGCGCCGCGCTGCTCGGCGCCGTCATCGGTGCGCTGGCCATCCGACGCCAGGGCATCTACCTCGCGATGATCACGCTGGCACTCGCGCAGATGGTGTACTTCATTTTCCTGCAGCTGCCGTTCACCGGCGCCGAAGACGGCATGCAGCAGATTCCGCGCGGTCATCTCTTTGGCCTGATCGACCTGCGCAACGACCGCGCGATGTACTACCTCGTGCTGGTGCTGACCGTAGGCGGCCTTGCGCTGATCCACCGCGTCGTGCATTCGCCCTTCGGCCACGTGGTGGTGGCGATCCGCGATCACGAGCCGCGCGCCCGCGCGCTCGGCTATCCGGTGGCGCGCTACAAGCTGACGCTGTTCGTGCTGTCGGCGGCACTGTCGGGCCTGGCCGGTTCGATGAAGGCGCTGGTGTTCCAGCTGGCCGCGCTGACCGACGTGCACTGGCACCTGTCAGGTGACGTTGTGCTGATGGCGCTGCTTGGAGGCATGCAGTCTGTTTTGGGTCCGGCGATCGGCGCTGCGCTTGTCGTCGGCCTGCAGTACTACCTCGACGCCTTGGGCGGCTGGGTCACGCTCATCACCGGCGTCATTTTCATGTTCTGTGTGATGGCCTTCCGCAGCGGAATCGCGGGCGCGATGCAGACCCGGGCCGCGCCGCGCTCGCCGGCCGCTTCCACGGGTCACGACTGACAACACCTTCAGGAGAGCTCCAATGCCCCGTTTCGAGCGCCAGGCGCTGATGCAGAAGTTCAACGACATGGTAGAGCGCCGCATACCCATAGTCGGTGGCGGCGCCGGCACCGGCATATCGGCCAAGTGCGAGGAAGCGGCTGGTATCGACCTAATCGTCATCTACAACTCGGGTCGCTACCGCATGGCCGGTCGCGCATCGTCGGCCGGGCTGCTGGCCTACGGCAACGCCAATGACATCGTCGTCGAGATGGCGGGTGAGGTGTTGCCGGTGTGCAAGAAAACGCCGGTCATCGCCGGGGTCAACGGCACCGATCCGTTCGTGCTGATGCCGGTGTTCCTGCGGCGGCTGAAGGAGATGGGATTTTCCGGCGTGCAGAATTTCCCGACGGTGGGCATCATCGACGGCACGTTCCGGCAGAGCCTGGAAGAAACCGGCATCAACTACGCCAGCGAGGTCGACATGATCCGCCAGGCCCACGAACTCGACCTGCTCACTACGCCCTACGTGTTCAATGTCGACGAGGCCGTCGCCATGACCGAGGCCGGCGCGGACTTCATAGTGCCCCACATGGGCGTGACCACGGGCGGCACCATCGGCGCCGCGACCTCGAAGTCGCTGGACGAATCGGTGCGGCTCATCGACGATTGGGCGGAGGCCGCGCGCCGGGTACGCAAGGACGTCATCGTCATCGCGCATGGCGGGCCGATCTCGATGCCTGAGGACATGGCCTACGTGCTGCAAAAAAGCCGCCACTGCAACGGCTTCTACGGCGCTAGCAGCATGGAGCGGCTGCCCACCGAAGTGGCGATCAAGGCGCACGTGGAGCGCTACAAGCAGGTGAGATTCTGAACGACGACTACCGCAGGAGGCAGAGATGGCGAAGGTCTATGTGAGCGCGGTCATGGATGCCACGCTGGTACAGGCGTGGAGCCTGCTGCGCGACTTCGGCGCGCTGGGCAACTACCACCCGTTCTTCCGCGAATCGTTCATCGAGGACGGCCGCCCCGCCGATCAGGTTGGCTGCGTGCGCAATTTCAAGGTGCGCGATGGCGGCGGCGTCATCCGCGAACGGCTGCTTGCCCTGTCTGACGACGAGCACCGCTGCCGCTACGCGATCATCGAGGTCGACGCCGACTGGAAGAATTATGTCGCCGAGATGCACCTGCTGCCGGTCACTGAAGGCGGCCGCGAACGCTGCTTCGGCGAATGGTGGGCCACGTGGGAAGTGCCGGCCGACCAGGAGGCCGACGCCGTGGAGCGCGTGAGCGGCACCTTCCGCACCTTCTTCGCTTGCGTTGACCAGACTTTCGGCGGCCAACGATGAAATCCGGTGCCTACGTCATCGGCACCTTTGATACGAAGGCCGCCGAGTTGCATTACGTGTCGGACCTCATTCGTGCCACGGGCTTAGAGACAGTACGTGTTGATGTAGGTACTAGGGGTACTGCCACGGATGTCGAGGTCCCAGCGGGCGCCGTCGCAGCTCACCATCCACAAGGATCGGAAGCCGTACTTCAATGCGGCGACCGCGGCCAGGCTGTCACGGCAATGACCGCGGCCTTGCGAGCGTTCATGGCCACTCGCGACGACGTCGCCGGAGTCATCGGGCTCGGAGGCTCAGGAGGTACGGCGATAATCACGCCGGCCATGCGCGACCTGCCCCTCGGGGTCCCCAAGCTGATGGTCTCCACCCTGGCGTCTGGCAACACTGCCCCCTACGTGGACGTCCACGACATCATGATGATGTTTCCGGTCACGGACATCGCGGGGCTGAACCGGCTTTCACGGCTGATACTCGGCAACGCGGCTCACGCGCTCGCCGGCATGGTGCTGCGCCAACCGCCTGTAGTGGCGGATTCAAAGCCGGCGCTTGGAATGACGATGTTCGGAGTCACGACACCCTGTGTGCAGCGAGTGTCCGCCGCCCTGAGCGAGTTTGACTGTCAGGTGTTTCACGCGACCGGTGTCGGAGGCCGCGCCATGGAAGCGCTTGTCGGCGCCGGGATGCTGCGCGGCGTCGTCGACATAACAACCACCGAGGTTGCGGACTTCCTGTTCGGCGGTGTGTGCAGCGCGGGCAGCGAACGGCTCGATGCAATCGTTCGATCGGGCGTCCCTTGGGTGGGCTCATGTGGCGCGCTCGACATGGTCAATTTCTGGGCACTCGAGACCGTGCCAGAGAAGTACCGCAAGCGATTGCTGCACTCTCACAATGCAAATGTCACCTTGATGCGGACCACTGCCGAAGAGATGAGTCAGATCGGCACCTGGATCGCGCGCAAGCTGAACGCATCACCCGGGCCTGTTCGCTGGCTGCTCCCGGAAGGCGGCGTGTCTGCGATCGACGCCCCTGGTCAGGTCTTCCACGATCCGGACGCCGATGCGGCACTGTTCCAGGCTGCCCAGGAAACCTTTGTCAACAGCGGCCTGCATCGACTCATAAGGGTTCCGCACCATATCAACGATCCGGCATTCGCGGATATCGTCGTAAGGCATGTGCGTGAAGTCATTCCCGCCGGCGAAGACGCAAAGGTAAACGGTTAATAGATGCAGGCGCAGCGCTGGATCGTCTCTACGCTGTTCCTCGCCGCGCTCGGGGCCTATCCCCATTTCGTGCCCGATTTCTGGATCGTGAGCGTCGGCGCCTACGCGATCGTGCTCGGCATCATTGCCCTGAGCCTCACCTTCCTTGCGGCCTATGGGGGCATGATTTCTCTGGCGCAAATGGCTATTGCAGGTGCGGCGGGATACGCACTGGCGATCTTCAGCCTGCATTCCGCCAGCGGTGAAGTCGCAGTCCTGCCATGGCCGTGGGCGGTCGCAGTGGCGATGATCGTTGGCACAGGCGCCGGGCTTCTCATTGGCATTGTGGCCGTACGCAGCCAAGGCATCTACATGCTTATGAGCACGTTGGCCATCGCGATGATCCTGTTTTACCTAGCGCAGCAGAACACGACGCTGCTGCACGGATTTGATGGCTTCCGAGGCGTCGCGGTCCCGTCTGTGGGCGGCAAATCTCTGCGGGATCCGATGTTGTTCTATTACCTATGCCTCGCTTGCGGCGTCCTTGTCTACGGCCTGGTCATTTATCTCGTGCACGCGCCGTTTGGGCTGGTCATCCAGGGAGTCCGCGACGATCCGCGGCGCATGGCCTCGTTGGGCTACCGCGTAGCGTGGCACCAGGTGGCAGCCTACGGAGTCGCTGGCTTCATTGCCGCCGTCGGCGGTGTTCTCGCTCTCTGGTATCACGGCGGCATTTCGCCGGGATCAATCGGCATGACGGCGACCGTAAGCGTTTTGATTGCGGCCGTCATCGGTGGACTCGGCCACCCCCGTGGAGCATTCATCGGCGCGCTGACTTATGTCCTGATACAGACATTCGCAGTCGATCTTGTCGGCAACGAGCGATTCAATACGCTGATCGGTTTGGTTTTTCTCGTAATTGTGATGATGTCGCCGGACGGTCTGACCGGGTTGTGGAGACGGATTCGCGGGGACCAGACCGGCTCAGGCGGTGTTGTTGTTACACCCAGGCAGTAACACGACCTACAAAGAAAAGAGGAGCACGTAAATGATTAATCGGAGACTTGGTCGGCTAGCCCTTGTCGCGGGGGTCGCGACGGCATTTTCCATGTCTGCATTCGCTCAGAACACGGTCCGAATCGGCGGCTTGGCAACGCTGGACGGACCATTCGTAGTGCTTGGTCAGGAAGCCTTTCGGGCAATGGAACTTGCCTTTGAGGAGGCCAATTACACCGCCGGCGGCCGCAAGATCGAATGGATCAAGGAGTCCTCGGATGGGCGACCCGACGTCGCGCTCACCAAAGCGCGCAAACTCATCGAGCAGGACAAGGTCGACATCCTTATCGGCCCGATGTCTGGCGGCGAGGGCCTAGCGGTCAAGGAGTACGCCAAGCAGGTACCCAACAAGACTTTCGTCAACGGGTTCTCGGCGGCACAGGAAACGACGCTGGTATCACCCGCGCCGAACTTCTTCCGATTCAGTACAGACGGCGCACAGTGGCAGGCCGGTCTCGGAACCTACGCATACGACGTCAAGGGCTACCGCAACGTCGCAGTCGTATCCGGTGATTACTCGTTCGGCTACACGCAGGTTCTCGGCTTCATGTCCGAGTTCTGCGCCAAAGGCGGCAAGGTGATCGAGAAGATCTGGGTACCTAACGGTACAAAGGACTTCAGCTCGTCGATTGCCCGCATACCAGCCAAAGCCGATGCCGTGTACGTGATGCTGGGCGGCGCGGATGCGGTCAACTTCCTGACGCAGTATGACCAGTCGGGGGCAACGCAGCCTTTGATCGCTGGTTCCAACGTTGTCGATCAGACCGTACTTAGCGCCAAGGGTCCGTTCCAGCGGCGGCTGGTCGGTACGCCGTCGGCCCATATGGTCGCTGATGAAATTGACACCCAAGCGTATCGCGACTACGTGGCGCAGTACAAAAAGCGCTTCCCCAATGGATTGTCGTCGCCCTCGGCTCCTTACTATGGCTACTACGTCGCAACTAAGGCCGTGCTCGCGGCCCTAAACCAAGTCGGTGGGGACGTCGGAGGAGATCAGGCCAAGTTCAGGCAGGCTCTCGCGAACGTCAAGCTCGACACGGCCTACGGACCGGTCCGCCTCGACGAAAACCGGCAAGCGATCGCGAACATCTATGTGACCGAAGTTGCCCGCCGTGCCGACGGCTCCTTGTACAACCGTCCGCTCAAAGTGATCCCGAACGTCAATCAGACGCTTGGACAACCCAAGGATGCCTTCGTGGCCCGCGGCGTACCCAGCCGGGATAACCCGTCCTGCCCATGAAGCTACTCCTGCTCGCGACGATGAACGGTGTAACGCTTGCCGCGTTGTACTTCATCGTTGCGAGCGGTTTCACGTTGATCTTCGGGATGATGCGCGTGGTGAACCTCGCGCACGGCTCCCTCTACCTCATCGGCGCGTACATTGGCTACGACGTCGCTTCGGTGACGGGCTATTGGTTCCTGGCCCTCTTCGGCGGCGCCATCGGGGCTGCGCTCGTGGGCGTGGCAATGCAGTATTTCGTGCTTGACCGGTACCAGGGCCAGGATCTTCGCCAGGCACTGGTCACCATCGGACTGTCGCTCATTGCAGCCGACCTGCTCCTTGCCCGCTACGGGGGGATGACATATCAGTTCGAGGTCCCGGAATTTTTGTATGGAAGCGTGCCGATGCCGATCGTCGGCGGTTATCCGACATTCCGCCTGGCATTGATCGTCTTCGCCATCGCGCTGTATGTCGGCCTGTGGTTGTTGGTGCAGCGGACGCGCTTCGGCATCATCATTCGCGCCGGGGTCGACGACCGACAGATGCTGGGCGCGGTTGGCATCAACCTGACCCGTGTTTCAACGCTTGTTTTCGCACTGGGTTCTGCCTTGGTCGGTGTGGCAGGCGTGGTGGGCAGCTCCGCGCTGTCCATCGCACCTGGCGAAGACGCGCGCTACCTTCTTTCGTCCCTGGTCGTAGTGATCGTCGGGGGCATGGGCAGCATTCCAGGAGCGGCAATCGGCGCTCTCCTGGTGGGTCTGGCCGAGCAGATCGGGCTTGCTTACTTCCCAACCTACTCGGTCGTCATTTCGTTCGTGATCATGGTCGCAGTATTGGCTTGGCGTCCGTACGGACTGCTCGGCCGCCCGGCATGACGCCGGCGCTACAAGTCGACAGCGTCACCAAGGCCTTCGGCGCCCTGGTTGCCGTTCGCGACGTCTCGCTGACGATCGCTCCCGGCGAACGTCGAGCCATCCTGGGCACCAACGGCGCCGGCAAGACCACGCTGTTCAACGTCATCGCTGGCGACTTTTCGCCAACGCATGGTTCGCTTCGGTTTTTCGGGACGGGCGTAACGCATCTCCCTGCGTACCGGCGAACGCGGCTTGGCATTTCGCGGACGTATCAGGCATCCCGGGTCCTCAATGGCCTGAGTGTCCTCGATAACCTGTATCTAGCGGTCCGCGGTGTGGAGCGGTACCGCTTCAGCCTTCGGCTACCTCGGTCCGATGACGCGTATCGGGTCCGTAGTCGAGAACTTGCCGCCAAGGTGGGGCTCTCGGACCGCATCGAATTCATGGCCAGCGAACTCTCCCATGGCGAGCAACGGCAGCTCGAAATCGGCATGGCGCTCGCCGGCAAGCCGCGGCTCTTGCTTCTCGACGAGCCCGCCGCCGGCCTGTCGCCCCTGGAGCGCCCGGTACTCTCCACCATGCTGCGCGCGCTGCCGCAGGAAGTCACGGTGATACTCATCGAGCACGACATGGACGTCGCCCTACAGGTAGCCGACCGGGTTTCGGTCATGCATGAGGGTTCGGTCGTGTTCGAGGGATCGCCCGTCGAAACCGCGGCAAGCGATCTGGTTCAGTCCATCTATCTCGGCAATACGGCACACCGACATGCTCCTTGAAGTCCAGGCGCTTGAGGTCCGTTACGGCAAGAGCCGAATCCTCCATGGAATCGGGCTGGAGGTCGGCGATCAGCCACTTGCTGTTGTTGGGCGCAACGGAATGGGGAAGACCACCCTTTGCCAAGCCATCATGGGCTTAGCCCCCATCGCATCCGGCAGCGTTCGCTTCAACGGCGTTGAACTGGCGGGGCGGAAGCCGTACCAGATTGCCGCCGCTGGCGTCAGCCTTGTGCCCCAGGGCCGTCGCATCTTTCCGAGCCTGACCGTCGAAGAGCACCTCCGCCTGGTCGAGCCCCGGGGCGCGGCCAAGTGGACGCGAGAACGCGTCTACAAGGTCTTCCCGCGCCTCTACGAGAGACGTGGCAACTACGGCTCGGCACTCTCGGGTGGAGAGCAGCAAATGCTGGCCATCGCGCGGGCCCTGCTGTGCAACCCGCGCCTGCTCATCATGGACGAGCCGACTGAGGGGCTTGCTCCGCTGATGGTGGAACTGATCGTTAAAACGCTCAAGGAGATGCTCCGCGACGGCGACATCGCGCTTTTGCTCATCGAGCAGAACCTCGCCGTTGCCGTTGACGTGGCGGCATCGATTGCAGTGATGGTTAACGGACGTATAGACCGCGTCCTCAAGAGCGCCGACCTGGCTGCAGACAAGGAACTGCAGCAGCGACTGCTCGGTGTAGCGACGGAGACGATCGATCGAAGAGGTTAAGTTGCCCTGCCCCTCCGGACCTCGCGGCCGCCTTGGCCGCTTCTCGGGATCACCCGGCGGTCGCGATCTCCTACCTGCACTGTCGAAACAGTGAGTTGAAAATCGCCGCAAGCGTGCGCTAAGTCCTTGTCACGAAACGTTTTTGGTGGGTGGTACAGGGTTCGAACCTGTGACCCCTGCCGTGTGAAGGCAGTGCTCTACCGCTGAGCTAACCACCCGAAAGCGCCCGCGAAGGGCGCGAATTATTGCACAAGCCGCGAGTCGCGCTCGACGCCGGCAGAGCGGGGCATGCACAGCCGCTACGATGCGAGCAGAGCACCTTTGGAACTCATCGGGAGGCCGGTGTGAATCTGTCTCACACCTTGTTTCGCACCGCGCGCCGGGTCCCGCGCGCGGTCGCGGTCATCGAGCGTGACCGCAGCGAACTGACGTACGAGCAGCTGGCCCGGCGCGTCCTGCGCCTGGCGCGCGGCCTCGAAGGCCTGGGCGTGAAGCCGGGCGGACGGGTTGCCCTCCTCGCGAAGAACTGCGGCGCCTACATCGAAGTGCTGTACGCCTGCTGGACGCTGGGCGCCGCGGCGATTCCGATCAATGCGCGACTGCACCCGAAGGAAGTGGCGTTCATCCTCGACGACGCCGAGGCGCAGGTCTGCTTCGTCACCGACGACGCGGAGATCGGCGCGATCGAGGCGGCCCGGCGCGGCGGCCCGACCCGCTTCATCGACGTCGACGGACGCGAGTACGGCGCGCTGTTCGCTGCGGAGCCACTGTCCGCCGCGCCCGCAGGGATCGCGACGGATGCCGCCTGGCTCTTCTACACCAGCGGGACCACCGGCCGCCCGAAGGGCGTGGTGCTGACGCACGGCAACCTGCTGGCGATGACGCTGAACTACCTGGCCGACGTCGATCACGCCGCGGTCGGCGATCACCTGCTGCACGCGGCGCCGATGTCGCACGGGTCGGGCCTCTACGCGATCCCGAACATCGCCGTCGGCGCGACCCAGCTGATCCCCGCGTCACGCGGATTCGACGTGGACGAGATCCGCCACGTGCTCGCGTGGACTCCGAGCGTGAAGTTCTTCGCCGCGCCGACGATGGTGATGCGCCTCGTGGATGCCCTCGGATCGGGCGGTACAGCGGCGAACCTGAAGTCGATCATCTACGGCGGCGGGCCGATGTACGTGGCGGACAGCCTGCGCGCGCTCGACTGCTTCGGCCGGCGGTTGGTGCAGATCTACGGCCAGGGCGAGGCGCCGATGACGATCACCGTGCTGCCCGTCGAGGATCACTTCGACGACCACGACGGCCGCCGGCTCGAGCGGCTCGGCTCGGTGGGCCGGGCGCAGACGGGCGTCGAACTCGCGGTGCTCAACCCGGACGACACGCCGGTTGCGGCCGGCGAGATCGGCGAGGTCTGCGTGCGGGGGGACGTCGTGATGGCCGGCTACCTGAACAACCCGCAGGCGACCGCGGCCACGCTGGCCAACGGCTGGCTGCACACCGGCGACCTCGGCCGGCTCGACGACCACGGCTACCTGACGCTGGTCGACCGGAGCAAGGACCTCATCATCTCGGGCGGCTCGAACATCTACCCGCGCGAGGTCGAGGAGGTGCTGCTGCTGCATCCGGCGATCAAGGAAGCGGCCATCGTCGGCGTGCCGGATCCCGAATGGGGCGAGGCCGTGGTGGCGGTGGTCGTGAAGAAGGAAGGCCACGTTCCCGACCCGCAGGAGATCGACCTCTTCTGCCTGGAGCACATCGCCCGCTTCAAGCGGCCCAAGCGCTATGTCTTCGTCGAGGAACTGCCGAAGAACGCCACGGGCAAGGTGCTGAAGCGCGAACTGCGCGAGCGCTTCAGGAAGGAATCGACGGCGTAGCGGCCGCGGCGCGCCACACCGGCAGCGCCCTGGTTTCCTTGCCGATCGCGTCCAGCAGCGCCTCGTGCGCCGCCAGCTCCTCGGGCGCCACGGTCACGGCCACCAGCTGGCCCAGGTCGACCGGGCCGAAGTTCGAGGCGAGGCTGTCGTCCGCCAGCACGTCGATGACCAGGCTGTCCTGCCCGCGCGTCATCGCGAGGAACACTTCCGCCAGCAGCCCGGCGTCGAGCAGCGCGCCGTGCAGCGTGCGATGCGTGTTGGAGACGCCGTGCCGCTCGCACAGCGCATCGAGCGAATTGCGCTTGCCGGGGTTCTGCTCGCGCGCGAGCAGCAGCGAGTCGGTGACCTTCCCGCAGTGGTCGGCGAACCGGCCGCGGCCGAGGCGCCCGAGCTCAGCGTCGAGGAACTCGACGTCGAACGCCGCGTTGTGGATGATCACCTCGGCGTCCGTCACGAACGCCAGCAGGTCGTCGACGACCTCGGCGAACTTCGGCTTGTCCTCGAGGAAGTGGCGCGTGAGGCCGTGCACCGCGAGCGCGCCCTCGTCGCTGTCGCGCTCGGGATTGACGTACTGGTGGAAGCGGCGCTCGGTGACGCGCCGGCCGACGATCTCGATGCAGCCGATCTCGATGATGCGGTGGCCTTCCCTGGCCTCGAGACCCGTGGTCTCGGTGTCCAGCACGACTTGTCTCATGCGCGCAGTCTAGCGCCGCGGGTCGCGCGGCCGGCGGCAGCTCGCGCGCGCACCGGACCGACCTACTCGGCGCCGTGCCGCGCCACGTCGCCGGCCACGGGCGGGACGGCGTCGTGATGCTGGTGCGATCCGAGCCAGCGCCCGAGCGCCTGCTCCATCAGCGTGTACATGGTCGGAACGACATAGAGCGTCAACAGCGTGCCGAACGACATTCCGCCGACGATCACCCAGCCGATCTGGATCCGGCTCTCGGCGCCCGCGCCGGTGGACAGCGCCAGCGGCACCGCGCCCAGCACCATGGCACCGGTCGTCATCAGGATCGGGCGCAGCCGCAGCACCGCGGCGTGCCGCACGGCGTCGAACAGCCCCTCGCCGCGCTCCTGCAGCTGGTTCGCGAACTCGACGATCAGGATCCCGTGCTTGGTGATCAGTCCCACCAGCGTCACCACGCCGATCTGGCTGTAGATGTTCCAGGTCCCACCCGTGGCCCACAGCGCGAACAGCGCGCCCGTCATCGACAGCGGCACCGACAGCATGATCACGAGCGGGTCGGCGAAGCTCTCGAACTGCGCGGACAGCACCAGATAGATGAAGATCAGCGCGAGCACGAACGTGATGTAGATCGAACCCTGCGAGTCGCGGAACTCGCGCGACACGCCGTTCAAGTCGGTCACGGCGCCGGTCGGCAGCACGCGCTTGGCCGTCTCGTCCATCATCTTCAGCGCGTCGCCCAGCGCGTACCCGGGCGCGATCTGGGCGGTGATGGTCACCGCGCGCAGCCGCTGGAAGTGGTTCAGCGACTGCGGCGATACGCCTTCGAGCACGTTGACGACGTTCGCCAGCTGCACCATCGAGCCATCGCGGCCGCGGACGTAGATGTCGCTGATGTCGTTGGGGCGGCTGCGGTCGCGCGGCGCGACCTGCACGATCACGTCGTACTGCTCGCCGTCCTTCTTGAAGCGCGTGACCTGCCGGCCGCCGAGCATCGTCTGCAGCGTCAGGCCCACGGTCTCGACCGAGATGCCGAGATCGCCCAGCTTGTCGCGGTTGACGTCGACGCGCAGCTCCGGCGTGTTGAGCCGCAGGTCCGACTGCGGGCTCTGCACGATGCCGGTCTTGCTGATCTCCGCGATGAACTGCTGGACGATGCGGTCGAGGTCGGCGTACGGGATCTGCGCCATGATGACGTACTCGACCGGCAGCGTCCGGGGCGACTGGCCGAGCGACGGCGGGTTGACCGCGAAGCCGATCACGCCGGGCAGCTGCGCGAACTTGGCGTTCAGCTCGCGCGCAATGTCCTGCTGCTTGCGGGTTCGCTCCTCCCACGGCTTCAGCCGCAGGATCGCGTTGCCGAAGTCCACGGTGGGAAAGCCTGCGATCGCGTTGTAGGCCGCCGCCTCGGGAATCGTGTCGTAGTACGCCTCCACCGCGCGCAGCTGGTCCGAGGTGTAATCCACCGTCGCACCCGGTGGCGCCTGCAGCCGGCCGAAGATGACGCCGCGGTCCTCCAGCGGCGCGAGCTCGGAGCGCAGCAGCGAGAAGAACAGGCCGCCGAGGCCGGCGACGACGGCCCAGACGATCACCACGACCCAGCGGCGCTCCAGCACCCAGGCGAGCGAGCGCGCGTAGCCGCTGGTCAGGCCGTCGAGCCAGCCTTCGATCGTCGTGAAGACCTTGCCGTGCTTCTTCTCGTGGCGCAGCAGCTTGCTGCACATCATCGGCGACAGGGTGAGCGCCACGAAGCCCGACACCAGCACGGCGCCGGCCAGCGCCAGGGCGAACTCGATGAACAGGCGCCCGGTGCGGCCGGTGGCGAACGCCAGCGGGGCGAACACCGCCGTCAGCGTCAATGTCATCGCGATGACGGCGAAGCCGATCTCCTTGACGCCCTTGACCGCCGCCGCCACGCGGTCCATCCCCGCCTCGATGTTGCGGTAGATGTTCTCGAGCACGACGATCGCGTCGTCGACCACGAGGCCGATCGCGAGCACCATCGCCAGCAGCGTCAGCGTGTTGATCGTGAACCCGAAGGCGTACATCAGCGCGAACGAGCCGACCAGCGAGACGGGGATCGTCACCAGCGGGATCAGCGTCGCGCGCAGGTTGCGCAGGAAGAAGAAGATCACCAGCACGACCAGCACCACCGCCTCGGCGATCGTGGTGAACACCGAGTCGATCGAGCGGTCGATGAACACCGACGAGTCGTACGCGATGTTGATCCGCATGCCCTGCGGCAGCGTCTCGTTGATCTTCTCGACCTCGGCGCGCAGCTCCCTCGACAACTCGAGCGGGTTGCCGGTCGCCTGCTTCACCAGGCCCATGTTGATCGACGGCTCGCCCCGGTAGCGCGCGATCACGCGCTCCTCGGCGGGGCCGACGCGGACGTCGGCGACGTCGCGCAGCCGCACCGGGTAGCCCTTCGAGGTCGCGACGATCAGGTTCTCGAACTGCTCGCGCGTGCTCACGTCGGTCGCGGCGACGATCGAGAACTCGCGCTTGGCGGACTCGATGCGGCCCGACGGCAACTCGACGTTCTGGCGGCGCAGCGCGCTCTCGACCTCGCCGACGGTCAGGCCGTAGCCCGCGAGACGGTCGCGGTCGACCGCGATCCGCATCGCCGACTTGCGCTCGCCGAAAATCCACACGTCGGCCGCGCCCGGCAGCACGGACAGCCGCGGCTTGACGTAGCGGTTGAGGTAGTCGGACACCTCGAGCGGCGACTTGTTGCCCGCCGTCACCGCCATCCAGATCACGGGGAACGAATCGGCCTCGACCTTCGAGATCACCGGCTCGTCGACGTTGTCGGGCAGGCGTGCGCGGACCCGGGCGACCTTGTCGCGCACGTCGGCGGCCGCGGAGTCCGGGTCGCGCGTCAGGCGGAACCGCACGTTGATGTTGCTGCGCTCGGCCCGGCTGAACGACGTCAGCAGTTCAACGCCTTCGATGCCGGCGAGCGAGTCCTCGAGCACCTTGGTGATCTGCGACTCGATGACCTCCGCGGACGCGCCCGGGTACGTCGTCTGCACGCTGACGACGGGCTCGTCGATCTTCGGGTACTCGCGCACGGCGAGCCGCGAATAGGAAATCAGGCCGATGACCAGCACCAGCACCGACAGCACCGTCGAGAGGACCGGACGGCGTATGCAGACTTCGAACAGGCTCATGCCGCTGTCTCCTGCCGGTTTCAACCCTTGCCGGCGCCGTCCTTCGTCGCCGGCGCGCCGCCCCGGGCCGCGTCACCCTTGCCGGCGGCCTGCGACAGCACGCGCACCGGCTGCCCGTCGCGCGACAGCCGCATGCCGGCGGTGACGACCTGGTCGCCCGGCGCGAGGCCTTCGACGATCTCGACCTTGGCATCCCGGCGCACGCCGATCTTCACCGGCACGCGCTTTGCGGCGCCCTCGACCACCGTGTAGACGTAGAACGCATCGCCCTGGGGCACGATCGCCTCCTCGGGCACGAGCAGGCCGGTCCGCTCACCGACGATCACGCGCACGCGAACGAACATGCCGGGGCGCAGCTTGCCGCTGGCGTTGTCGAGCCGGCCGCGCAGTTCCAGCGAACGGCCGTTGGCGTCGACGCGCGGGTTGATCGCCTCGATCTGTCCCTGCCAGCGTTCGTTGGGCAGCGCGTCGGCCACGACTTCCACCTCCTGGCCCGCCTTGACCTGCGAGAGGCTGCGTTCGGGCAGGCGGAAGTCGACCTTCAGGATCCGCACGTCCTCGACGTTGACCAGGTCGGTGCCGTCCTTCACGTAGTCGCCGAGGCTGACGCCGCGGATGCCGACGATGCCGTCGAAGGGCGAGATGATCTTCATCTTCGACAGCCGGGCCTGCGCCAGCTTCAGCCGCGCCTCGGCCACCTGCGCGTTCGACGCGGCCGTTTCCTGCGCGCTCGAACTGATGAACTTCTGCCGTGCCAGGTCCTCGCTGCGCTTCAGGTTCGACAGCGCCAGGTCGTACTCCGCCCTGTACTGCGCGACCTCGGCTTCATTGAGCGTCGAATCCAGCCCGATCAGCAGTTGCCCCTTCTTCACCACCTGCCCGTCGCGGAAGCCGATCGTGGCGATGCGTCCGGAGACTTCCGGCCGCAGCACGACGCTCTCGTTCGAGCGCAGCGAGCCGACGGCCTGCAGGTCCTCCTGCACCGAGCTCGGCTCGACGACGACGACTTCGACCGGCGTGGGCCCGCCGGGGCCGCCTTTCGCCGGCGCCTTCGCATCGGCCTTGCCGCCCGCCGTCGCAGCGCCCTTGGACTCGCCTTTCACGCCCGCCACGGCCGGGCCGCGGGAGTTCCAGTTCGTCAGGACGTAGGCGACCGCGGCGACGGCGAGCAACACGCCGACCGCCACCCATGTGACTCGCTGATTTTTCATCGGGAATTCTGTAGCGGCGGGAGGAACGCCAAGCCGGCAATTTAACACCGGGCCGGTGCCGGCTCACTCCGACCGATGAGATACAGACAGCGATTCGACGCCCCGGTTCGCCAGTTCGTCGGCCCGCTCGTTGCCGTCGACGCCGGCGTGGCCCTTGACCCAGCGCCAGTGGACGTCGTGGCGGGCCGCGAGTTCGTGCAGGCGCTGCCACAGGTCCGCGTTCTTCACGGGCTTGCGGTCGGCCGTCTTCCAGCCGCGCCGGATCCAGTTGGGGATCCACTCGGAGATGCCGAGCTGGACGTACTGCGAATCCGTGTGAAGGACGACATTGCAGCGGCGCTTCAGCGAAGCGAGCGCCTCGATCACCGCGGTGAGTTCCATCCGGTTGTTGGTGGTGTGCCGCTCGCCGCCGAACAACTCCTTCTCGTGATCGCCATACCGCAGCAGCGCGCCCCAGCCGCCGGGGCCGGGATTGCCCTTGCACGCGCCGTCGGTCCAGATCTCGATATGCGGACCCTCGTGCGGCCGCTCCGCGCGGCCCGCGAGCGGCACCGACTTCGCGTGCTTCATCGTCGCGCCTGCGCCGGCAGGTGCTCGTTGGCGGCGTCCGGCGCGATGACGACGGCGGTCTGCCCGTCGGCGGTCATCATCGTCTGCGTCGTCGCCGCCGGCGCGAGGCGGCGCACCGGCTCTTCCTTGCGCTTCCAGACGGCCCCGACGAGACGCATCCCGCGCACCCGCTTGACCGCCGTCAGCAGGTAGAGCGCCCCGAGGACAGGCCACCAGCGGTCGCCCGCCTTCTCCATGAAGCGCCACCGCGCCAGCCACCGATCGCTGCGCACCGAGGGTGCATAGCCGCCGAAGCGACCGCGCTCGACGTCGAAGGACAGCAGCTTCAGCCAGTCCTTGATCCGCGGCAGGGCGATGAAGCGGCCGGCGCGCGGCAGGTAGGCGGTCGCGCCCAGGCGGGACATGTACTGGCGCGCGCCCCACAGGCTGTACGGGTTGAACCCGGTGATGATGACGTGACCCTCGGGAACGAGGATGCGTTCGACCTCGCGCAGCACCTGGTGCGGGTCCGACGCGAACTCGAGGATGTGCGGCATCACGACGAGGTCGATCGAGTGCGTCGCGAACGGCAGCTCTTCGTAGCGGTTGATGACCGCGACCCGGTTGCCGTCGCCGCCCTCGCCCGCGTCCGGCAAGCGCCGCGCCGCGCAAAAGCGCAGCGGCATCCGGTTCTCGCGCAGCGTGTCGACCTGCGGCAGGCCGAGTTGCAGGGCGTGATAGCCGAAGATGTCGGCCACCGCGGCATCGAGGTGTCGCCGCTCCCAGTCGAGCACGTACTGGCCCGGCGGCGAGCGCAGAAACTCGGACAGCTTCACAATCGAGCCGTCGCTCATCGCGCCACCGCCCGAAATGCCTTCCTCTCCCGGCTCGTCCGCATTCACGGTCACACCCCTGCCTGCGTTCAACGACAACTACATCTGGCTGCTGGCACGGGGCCACGAGGCCGCCGTGGTGGATCCCGGCGATGCGGCCCCGGTGCGGCGCGCGCTGGATCGGCTCAACCTTCGGCTCACCGCGATTCTAGTCACCCATCACCATGGCGACCACGTCGGCGGAGTGCTCGACCTGAAGTCGCGGACGGGGGCGACGGTCGTCGGCCCCGCCGGCGAGGACATCGAGGGCCTCGACCGCCGGCTGCGCGGCGGCGAGCACGTCGACGTGCTCGACACCCGCTTCGAGGTCATCGACGTGCCGGGCCACACCGCGGGCCACATCGCGTACTTCGCCGCGCGCCACACGCCGCCGCTGCTGTTCTGCGGCGACACGCTGTTCGCGTGCGGCTGCGGACGGCTGTTCGAAGGAACGGCCCGGCAGATGGTGGCATCGCTCGACGCGCTGGCCGCGCTGCCGGCCTCGACCCTCGTGCACTGCGCCCACGAGTACACGTTGTCGAACATCCGCTTCGCGCTGACGGTCGAGCCCGGCAACGCGGCGCTGCGGGAACGCGCGGCCCGCGACGAGGCCGCGCGCCACCGGGGCGAACCGACCGTCCCCTCGACGCTCGGCCTCGAACTCGCGACCAACCCGTTCCTGCGCTGCGACGTGCCGGATGTGCAGGCGTCGGTCACGGGCCGTACCGTCGATGCGGTCGACCGTACGGCGATCTTCGCTGCGCTGAGGGAAAAGAAGAACAACTTCCGCTAGATCAACTTGTCCCGCCACCGTCGATTCCATACACTGCCCCGATTCCCTTGTGATTCCTCCGAATGCGACGAGTTCTAGCAGTACTCGCCACAGCCTCCCTGTGTGCCTGCGCGGCACCGGGGGGAATGCAGACGGACATCGGGTCCGGGACCGCCGTCGCCTCCGGCACGTTCCAGGGCATGGCCGCGCCAGCCACGGCGGCATCGCCGGCGACCGGAGTGGTCGGCGCCATTGCGGCGCCCTCGGCGCTGCCGACGCCTGACCCGGTCGGCGAACTCGTCGACAAGCTCGACGACGCGCCGTCGGTGGTCGCGATCCCGCGCGATCCGACGCTCGTCCTGCCGCCGATGCCGCCCGACAACCTCTGGGACCGGATCCGGCGCGGCTTCGCGATGCCCGATCTCGAGACCCCGCTCGCGGACAACCGCACCCGCTGGTACGCGAGCCAGGGCGATTACATCGACCGCATGGCGCAGCGCTCGCGGCGGTACCTGTTCCACATCGTCGAGGAGATCGAGCGGCGCGGCATGCCGACCGAACTCGCGCTGCTCCCCTTCGTCGAGAGCGCATTCCAGCCGGAAGCGATCTCCACCGCGAAGGCGGCGGGACTGTGGCAGTTCATTCCGTCGACGGGCCGGAACTACGACCTCGCGCAGAACATGTGGCACGACGAGCGCCGCGACGTGATCGAGTCGACCCGCGCCGCGCTCGACTACCTGCAGAAGCTGCACGACATGTTCGGCGACTGGCACCTCGCGCTCGCCTCCTACAACTGGGGCGAGGGCGCGGTGTCGCGCGCCATCGAGAAGAACCGCCGCGCCGGCAAGCCGACCGGCTACACGAGCCTCAGGATGCCGAAGGAGACGGCCTACTACGTGCCGAAGCTGCAGGCCATCAAGAACATCGTGTCGGAGCCCGAACGCTGGGGCGTTGCGCTGCCGCGGATCGACGACGCGCCCTACTTCGTCGCGGTGCCGAAGACCCGCGACATCGACGTCGACACGGCGGCACGCCTCGCCGAGATGAACACGGCCGACTTCCGCGCGCTGAACCCCGCCTTCAACCGCCCCGTGATCGTCGGTGCCGCCGGCGTGAAGCTGCTGCTGCCCGCCGACAAGGTCGAGGTGTTCCACGCCAACCTCGCGGCGTGGGAAGCAACCAGCCAGCCGCTGGCGAGCTGGACCACCTACCAGATGGCGCCGAACGACACGCTCGCCTCGGTGGCGAAGCGCGCCGGCATCAGCGAGCAGCAACTGCGCGAAGCCAACCGCGTGCCGCCGCGCTACCGCCTCGCCGCCGGGTCGACGATCCTGATCCCGCGCGACGAGTCGATGGACGATGACATCCCGGCGGCCAGCCTCGACGGCCGGTTCGCGCTGGTCCCCGAAGGATCGAACCTGCGCAAGGTCACCTACCGGGTCCGCCGGGGCGACACGCTGCACGGGGTTGCGCGGAAGTGGAAGGTCGACGAGAAGGACATCATCGTCTGGAACCACCTGACCGCGCCGACGCTGTTTGCGGGGCAGCGGCTCGAGCTCACCGTGGCGGCTCCCAAGGCGCGCACCGCAAAGTCCGGGGGCGCGCGGAAGTCCGGCGCAAGCAAGGCGGCCGCCGCGTCTTCGCAGCGGGCGCCCGCGAAGGCGTCGCCCCCGAAGTCGGCCGCCAAGCCGGCGCCACGCGCCGCGAAGCCGTCCCCGGTGCGCGTCTCCGCCGCCCGCTGAGCGGCGCCGAGCGGCACCGCCTATACTGCCCGCCGCCGCGAGTCGGCACTTTTTTCACCCTTCGGTCGATACGCACATGGGTTTCCTGCAAGGCAAGCGGCTGCTCGTCACCGGCGTCCTGTCCAATCGCTCCATCGCCTACGGCATCGCCCAGGCATGCAAGCGCGAGGGCGCCGAACTCGCGTTCACCTACGTCGGGGATCGCTTCAAGGAGCGCATCACCGAGATCGCGGCCGAGTTCGGATCCGACGCGGTCTACGACATGGACGTGACCAACGATGCGCAGATCGAAGCGGCGTTCGGCGCGCTCAGGGAGCGCTGGGGCGGACTCGACGGCCTCGTGCACTCGATCGGCTTCGCGCCGCGCGAGGCGATCGCCGGCGACTTCCTCGACGGCCTGTCGCGCGAGAACTTCCGCATCGCGCACGACGTCTCCGCCTACAGCTTTCCCGCGCTCGCCAAGGCGGCGCTGCCCCTGATGGAAGGCCGCAACGGCGCGCTGCTGACGCTGACCTACCTCGGCGCCGAGCGCGCGGTCCCGAGCTACAACACGATGGGCCTGGCGAAGGCGAGCCTGGAGGCGAGCGTGCGCTACCTGGCGGCGAGCCTCGGCCCGCGCGGCATCCGGGTCAACGGCATCTCCGCCGGCCCGATCAAGACGCTGGCCGCGGCGGGCATCAAGGGCTTCTCGAAGATCTTCTCGGTCGTCGAGAGCACGGCGCCGCTGCGCCGCAACGTCACGATCGAGGACGTCGGCAACGTCGCCGCGTTCCTGCTCTCCGATCTCGCCGCCGGCGTGACCGCGGAGATCACCCACGTCGACTGCGGCTTCAGCAAGATGATGGGAATCCCGACCGGGCTCGAATGAGTCAGTGCGGCGCGGCGGCTGGCGCGAGCGTCGCCGGCATGCGGCCGGTCAGCATGTAGTCGATGAGTTCGCGCGCCGGGCGGATCGCGGCGCCGAACG
>Ga0209492_1000139_pt1 | contig 22614 bp, 24 predicted proteins | sample PPLLak12cMay2015_FD_187253 | JGI IMG/M metagenome (GOLD analysis project Ga0209492, IMG submission 187253) | Freshwater sediment microbial communities from Prairie Pothole Lake near Jamestown, North Dakota, USA - PPLs Lake P7 Core (1) Depth... | ecosystem: Environmental > Aquatic > Freshwater >... | reverse complement strand
GGGAGCATGACTTTATGGATGATGTTGGTTTCCTGAACCTCCCCAAGGATTGCTCCAGGTTCGACATTATCACCTGTTTTAACAACAGGCTTGAAGGTCCACTTCTTCTCATGCGAAAGCCCGGGTGCAGAAACACCACGTTCAATGAAGTTGCCCATCTTGGACACAAGCACAGGGAGGGGTCGCTGGATCCCGTCATAGATACTGGTCAGGAGGCCAGGACCCAGTTCAACTGCGAGCGAGAGGCCGGTGTTTTCCACCGGTTCGCCGGGCCTGATACCGGAGGTATCTTCGTACACCTGGATGATGATGCTATCACCCTGGATCTTGATGACTTCTCCCATCAGCGCTTCTTTACCGACCTTCACCACATCGTACATGTGGGCGTCAAGGTTGACTGCCGTAACGACAGGGCCGGCGATTCTTTTGAGAACCCCTTGTTTCTGTTTTTTTGCATGTTTTTCTTTTACTTCCACAGATCAACACCCACCGATCTCTTGATTCGCTCTCTCATCGACAATCCGCCTTCCTCGCCACCGATTGCGATTACGGTGGGTTTTACGGAGTTTTCAAGGGTAGTCCGAAGCCTTCGGGGAACGCGCTCCATATCGCTGCTGTTGAGTACGAGAATGCCGATATTGCCATCATGGAGAGCATTGTTGATGTATTCGTTGAGTTTCTCGTCACTTTCTGCAGCGTATGTCTTTTTTATTCCTGCCAGACGGAAACCAAGAATGAACTCGCCGTTACCAATAACTGCAATCTCCATTTTAAATCACCAGATATTCCGCTATCCTCTCGGACGGGAGTTTCGATTCTTTTCCTCTGGCAAGCGCCCTGAGATTAAGGACCTCGTACCTTTTTTTCTCAAGATAGACGAGGATCGGATGAATTGAGAAAGGATTCCGTTTGGATATCCGCTCCATCTGGTCGAGCTGGACCCGGGTCAGCCGGGTCTCAACATCATGTACCAATTTCTCACTTTTCAGCTCGTCAAGCAGTGAGAGAAGGAGACTGTTACTGATCTTTTCTTTGAGCTGATCGATAAACTCGCCACGGTCCCGAAGGGTATTCAGGTTAGTGAAATCTGCCGGGGAAAGAACTCCCCCGGCGATGTACATTTCACGTGCGTCTTCTTCGAAGGTATCCGCCCGCAGACGGAAGAGGGTCTTGATATTCCGGATATCTATATCAAACCTGATGAAATCCAGGAACTGGTTTCCTCCCTTGATTCCGCTTTCTCCCTCCGCAATAATCTCAGAGAAGAACTGTTTGTAGAGCTCGTTTTCCAGGCGGGAGAACGAACCGCTTTCTTTTGTCGCCGGATACTCGCGGGAGAGTACCGGATATATCCGGTTCCCTTTGAGGGCTTCAACAATCCTGTCCGGATTATCTTCTGCCAGAAGCCGGTCCAGGGCAGCACGGTCAAGACTGCCTGCAGGGACCAGGATCTCCTTGATCTTTCCAAGCTTCTCACCCTGCATCCTGCCACGCAGTATGGTGAGGACATTCTGGATATCCCAGCGGCGGAGATATGACCGTGTGAACTGTTTCAGGTTTCCCGGAGTGATCTCCAGAATTTTCTGGTATTCCTTCGCAAGGTTCCAGCTCAGGGCTACTTCAATCAGGTCGATCCCTTTAAAGGCCGTACTGAGCTCATCAATCTCCTGTTTGTATTCGGTTTCCTGAATAACACGGATGATTTCCGGGAGGCTCATATTGAGCATCCGCATGTATTCCTCACGAGGTATGAGCTTGGATTTTCTCACCCGCATCCTGGTGCAGACATAGATGTATGGTGCAAAGACACTTTTCACTGCAACCATCGGCATTCCTCCCTATCCAAACAGGATGTCAGATGCATCTTTCAACCCGGATTCCCAGACCTTCGCAAGGAACGTGCGGTAACTGTAATCAATCTGCAATTCGCCTCCATCACCTTCGACAAGGATCCCCCCGTCGATGTTAACGTGACTGCCGACCTTGAAACCGGCAAATTCCGGATTCTCGGAAATTGCAGCCTTGACCGCTGCCACATCCCGGGAATTGCAATATACTTTTCCCTTTGAAATCTCCTTTTTTGCCTCGGAGAGGAGTTTTTTGATGGCTTCACGATGGAAGCTTTCAGGGAGGGCGGCAATCTCCAGAAGGATTGATTCATAGACCTTATCCAGAAGTGCCTTTTGCGTGTTCAGGAGTTCCCGTTTGACAAGCAGATTTGCTGCAGACACTTCCTGATCGATGATATGGGCTGTCTGCTTTGTCGATTCTGCCTCCGCGGCGAGCTTTATCTCTCCGGCACGCTTGCCGGCTGCCGCAAGGATCCTGTCCGTTTCCTGCTTTGACTCTGCACGTATTTTTTCAGATTCTTTTTTGCCCTTTTCCCTGATTTCTTCAACAACGGCTTCCAGTCCCATTGTCTGCTCCGGTTTAGAACAACAGCAGGAGACCGACAACCAGCCCGAAAATAACGATGGTTTCCGGAATGACCGTAAGGAGCAGGACGAGCCCGAAAACATCCTTGTTCTCTGCAGTCGCACCGACTGCGGCAGAACCAATCGCCATTTCGGCGATGCCCGAAGCAAGTCCGGTCAACCCTACGGCTAAGCCTGCGCCGATAGCCTTCATTCCAATCTGCGATGCCTTCATTAATTCAATATCTGTAATCGCTGCTGCTACAACTTCTGCTGCCATTTTTAATCCTCCGTAAATCTTCTGTTAAGTCCAAAAGGACTATACTTCCTGCCTCCACCCTTATAAAATTTAGTGAAGAATTCGACGTAATGCAACCTGATTGAGTGCAGACCGGCCCCGAGAATGCCAAGCGCTGTGTTCAGCGCATGTCCTATCAGGAAGACTGCAACACCCATGACGATAAAGAGGACACCCACAATGGTGATGTTCTCAAGCTGGGGTTCGATGAGCATACCGATTGCAATGTAGTTCACCACCATGGCGATTGCCACTGAAGAAAGCCCCACAGCTACGATACGTGCGTAAGAAAGCACGTGGCTGATAATTGTCGGAAGCTCGACAAGCTCGAGACCGGAATCCCGTGCTATGAATACAATTCCGGCAATAAGCATCACAGCACCAACAACTGCTGCGATATTTACTCCGCTCACAATTTCTGGCAATGTAGTAAAGTCAGGCATGTACGGCATCTGGACTATCGACCAGATAACCATAAGGATGCCCCACATGACACAGATCCAGCCGAAGTTCGCCATAACTGCCTTGATCCGGTGATCCCCGTGATCCTGGCGTGCATGATTGACCATCCCGAGAACACGCCCAAGCGTGATGTGAAGAAGTCCGATCCAGATCGCAAGGATCATCAGTTCGGGAATCTGGGGACCGTGTCCGGTGGCATGGGCACCGATATTCAGGTGCCGGCTGAACATTATGGGGCTCCAGGGGAGTGCGAATCCCAGAAATTCACTATAGAGCAGGCCAAAGAGGATACTCGAGAAACTGGCGTTCCGGAGTACGGTAAGCAGTTGCGTACCCTCTTCACCTTTCAGGAACTTCCGCAGCCCCAGACACATTGCAAGAAGAATCAACCCGTATCCCACGTCCCCCAGAATCAGCCCGAAAAAGAGGGGGAATACAATGGAAAGCATGAGTGTCGGATCGAGTTCAGAATATTTCGGGCGGGAGTATACGTCCATGAGCATCTGCGTGGGTTTTGCAAATGGTGGATTGTCATACTCTACCGGAACGACATCATGCTCAATGTTGGTGGGAAGTACGGTGACGAAAATTTTGCCACCGGTGGCCTTGACAAGCGCCTGTTTCAGGTCTTCAACGCTCGCTGAGGGAACCCACCCTTCTGCAACAAACGTCTCGTCTGTCGTTGCAAACCGAAGGGGTGCCTCCGTCTGATCTACCTGAACTTTTAAAATTTCCTCACATGCAACCAGAAACTCGGCATGTGTCTCTTTTATCACATCCAGTTTCCGGCTGGTATCCTCGATCTCCTTTTTAAAGGATGCGATTTGAGATGAATAAAAGGAAATGCGTTCCTGGGGAACCCCGGACTCATCGGGGATCGTGACAGCCTGATATCCTGCCTCCTGTAATGCTTTTTCAACATCATTCCGATGAACGACAGGGGCGATAACAACAAGGAAATGTCTGCCCTTTCCTTTTGAAACGAACGTTTCATGAGGCACGGAAAACGATACCTCTTTTTCAACATATCCTGCAAAAACAACAAGATTCGAATATCCCCGGTACAGATCGAGATCGCCGGGAATGCCTGTAAAGGGAGTGAGCTCGCTAATCTTTTGCTCGTACTCTTTTACTTTTGTTTCAAGTTTTGAGCGTTCTACAGTTAGTCCCTCAACTTCCTTCTCGATTGCAGGGAGATCACGTTCAATCAGGGCCTGAAGTCCGGACTGTCTGAGTCGCTGCTTGGCTTCAAAATCCTCGCTTCGGATGGAAAACGTATTCTGAATCGCACGTATCTTGACAAGATCCCCGGACGCTTCACTCGCTCCCTTAAGGGGCGTGCCGATTTTAAAGCCTTCATAACCTTCTGCAGAAGCTTCGACATAATCCTCGATATGGAACAGATTATGACGATACAGCTCTGCAATAACAGGACCCATCTGGTCCCTGGTGGCCGCGATGAGCAGTTTGCTCATCTGCTCAGGCTTTAACATGCAGCTGCTCCTTGAACCGCATAACCAGGAGCTGCACTGCCTTGTTCAGGTTTTTTGAACCTTTCTCCTTAATTGCCGCTGCCCGCTGATTGCCACTTTTTATGATTTCGGCGTGCTTGGATGCCGCCTGGTGCCGTGCTTCTTCCAGTTTCAGCTTTTTATATTGTTCAGCATTGCTTTGCGCTTTTGTAACCAGATTATCAGCTTCCAGCTCAGCTTGAGAATGCCTGTGCTTCTTTTCTTCCTGGGCCGCACTGATCGTTTTTTGGTACTCTTCTTCAGTTTTTTTAATGTCTCGTAGGACCTCAGTCTTCATCCAACCCTCCTCTCACGGCAGTACAATAATTGGTAAAAAAAACAATATATGTATTGTTATTTACGCTCAAAAGATAGTTAAAAAAAAGATGAATTCCCAAAAAATGGACAATTTCAGGAAAATTCGGTTTTTATTTCGTATTTCATGTGCCGGATGGAAATTCCTTCGGGCAGACAGGATATGTCAACGTTATGCCCCCCTCCTTTCAATGCGATACCTGCAAGCTCATCGCTTGAACAGATCAGGTTCTGTTCCGGATGCGTCCCTCTTCGTATCGAACAGCTGGTTAAAATTTCTGGTCCAACCGATACAACATAAGAAAGACGTTTTGATCCGGGATGATTTTTAGGCAATACCAGCAACGGAAGATGAAATTTCCGCACAAGATCGATGAGCATAAGAGCAGGTTCAATCGCCCCGCCTTCCGGTACGGAGACCACGACAAGGTCACCAGGTTCAACACCCTGACAATATTCATCATCGGCGGTCTCGATGCATAATCCGAACCTGTTCCCGACTTTTGCAACGAGTAAAAAAGATTGTTTTCCCCTTATGAGCAAAAACCCATCACCAAGGGAGTAGTTCATGCCGGAGCCACATCATCAGACTGGCAGCTTGGACAAATGGGTTTTTTCCCGATACCTTTGAACCGCTCACCACATTCCTTGCAGCGGTAATCTTTCCCCTGTACACGCTCCGGGGGAAGATCGATGTCCACGGGTCCACCAACAGTACACATATTCAGGTCACCTCACTACGACATCTGTGCGACATTATTTAATTCTATCTCATACTTTGTTCTGCCGTAAGGTGCACCGGGACTTTGCCAGGAGGTTTCAGCGCTACAGTATTGGTACAAACAGATAAACATCCACTCTGCTTTTGGAATGGGTAATAAAAAACCACTTCACACCCCGTTAATGCAGACCCGATATATCCGGGAAAAACGTCGATTTCATTCTGAGCATCTGTCTTGCCAGGATATTTTTAAATTGTTATTCCAAGGATATTGAGCAAAATAAGGATGCAGACACCGGCAAGTCCGCCGACTGCACTAATAACGACTGTGGCAATACTGTATCCAAGATCCGGTTTACCTATCCATTGCATAATATGGAGAAAATTCACGAGGAATAATGCTATCAGTCCAAGGATAGCATTTATCACAAGAACCGAGAATTTTTTCACAAGAAAATATACAACTGCGATCACTACAACGACGAGAAGCAGGGTAACCAATATGTCTGTCATTTTTTTCCTATTTACCAATAATACGCTGCTTATTTATTCTGATTGTCGGCAGGACCAGGGATCCAATCGCCCGGGATTCCTTACTTAATCCCGATATACTTTTGTGCATATCAAAGACATTTCCGGAAAGCATTGCACTCCTGAGGGGTGTCTCAAACTGACCGTCCTCCATCCAGAATGCATTCGAAAGTTCGACGGAGAATTCACCGCTCGTGGGATTAGCCGTGTGTGCACCCACCACATTATGAATATACACAACACGGTCATCAGCAATCCTGCTTCGTTTTCCGTCGACAACGAAATTGTGATGTCCTATAGCGGGCAAGCCACCAAACCCGCCACGGATTGCATTCCCGGTACTCTTTTTGCCAAAACGGTACGCGGTTTTAAGATCATATGCAAACGTTTCAAGAATTCCGTCTCTGATAAAATCGACACGACGGGTTGGTGTCCCCTCAGCATCCCATCGCACACTCCCGTTCGCTTTTTCCAGCAGGGGGTCGTCATACATCGTAATCTGCGAATCTGTAACAGGTCCGCCGAGTGATTGCCCAAGCCGGGATCGTCCTGCGTGAACATTCCGCCCGCTCAGCGCAGGAACAAAGACATTTCCCAGCAGTTCCGCATAAGCAAGGGGCGAAAGAAGGATATCATGTTCACCCGTGGCAATTTCTTTCCCGTTATCCGATTCCGTGGCAAAGAATGTCGCTCTTTCTCCTACAGATTCCGGATCTACCTTTTCCACAAATGAGGAATGATCGAATTCATAACCTGTGGACTGATTATGAATTGCTTCAAGCGAGAGCGAAACCCCTGTGTGCTGATCGGTATAACGGACTCCCTGACTGTTTGCCAGCGTCACCGTGGCAGTAGAGAGTGAGGCTGCCCCGGATGTAACCTCAGCAGGGTGCTCTGCCGCACCGGTCAGCATCTTTTCGATGAGATCGATGACACCTGCCGGTTCGACCTTCAGAGATGCATCGAAAGACAGCGGGGTCTGGGACAGGGACCGAGGTGCCGGCAGACCTCCCCATTCCTGCGGTGTCGCAAGTTTCCCGCTGGCAATAGCAGCATCCAGGCATATCCGCCATTTCTCAGGGTTGTTCGTGGCTGAAGATCCGATTTTTCCCTGGTGAATGGTACGGATTCCCAGGCCACAATCCTTCGAGGTCGTTGCCAGGTTCACTTTCTTTTGTTTCAGTTCAGCAGAGACTGATATCCCATTGACATAAAAGACCTCAACTTCGTCAACAGTTTTTTTGGCTTCATGTATGAGTTGATCAATCCACGCCACTGCCACCCACCACCGCGTCGTCCAGGAGTATATGAGGTGCCCCGTCGCTTACCGGAACACTCTGTCCTCCCTTCCCGCAATATCCCGGACTCATGATGCGCTCATCACCGCACAGCACAATTCCATGAAGGGTCGTCAGGATTTCTCCTGATAATGACACGTCCTTCACCATATCCGTGCATTCCCCGTCTTCAATAAGATAGCCATACTCTGCATTGAACTGGAAAATACCCCGCCCGGGATCGACCTGGCCACCACGGGATCCTTTAAGAAAGATTCCGTTCCGGCATTCCTCAAAGATCTCGTGTTCTGTCGCATCCCCTTCTTCAATGAAGGTATTACTCATCCTGACAAGGGGGGGTTCACCGGGCATCGCCCGTGCATGACCTGCGATTCCATGTCCCACGGATGAAAGTGTTTCACGATTATGAAGATAGGCATTAATTATGCCCTTTTTAATTATTTCTGTCCTGCGTACGGCAACACCTTCAGCATCAATAGGATCAAAACCGAACTCATGGATCCCCGGGTCATCGATAATTGTCAGGTTTTCATTCCCGATCTTCAGCCCGGTTTTTCCCTTCAGGACCGAACTGCCTTCCTGGACCAGATCGCCTTCACTCGCATGACCGACAGCCTCATGCGCAAATACCCCGGCTAATTCCGGATCAAGGACCGCCCGCATTTTTCCGCCTTTTGCAGCCTTCGCCTCGAGTAAGGCAACGGCAATTCCGGCAGCTTTTTTTCCGAGCGCCTGCTGGTGCCGGAGGTTGAATCCATGAATAGAATGTTCACGCTCGTATCCCATCTGGATATTCCCGTTCCCTGAAGCAACCGCCAGCACGTTGAAACCGGACCGGCACATCTCATAGGCATATTCATTGCCGGAACTGTCAGTAAACTGAACATTCTCAATTTTTTCGATGTAATTTGCCCTTGTATTTACAACCGACGGGTGAACCGCAGCCTGTTCGATGCCGGACAGCAGCGCTGATTTCTCTTCAATATCAACACTACGGGGATCTTCTTTCAAGGGGGGTACACCGAGAATACCGCGCGGGGCATCCCCGAGAACAACCTTTCCCTGGGTAATTCCGGCAAGCCTGCATGCTGACCGTACGAGGGCATCAAATTTCCTGCCGTGACAGGGGGTATAATTATCGATCTGGAGAACACCCCATCCGGTTTTATAAAGAACCCTGATTACGGCTTTATTGAAAAAAGATGTCCCGGCAGATTCCACCACGCTGTTATCGATATCAATATGGGTGACCTGCCCGGTTACATGCCGCAGATCATAATAACGTACACCCTGCATTCTACTCAGGCCGGAGTTTTATTGATCACAGGGGCGTCTGCGATCATGGCAGTTGATCTCAACGCCATATTTTTCAGCTTGGTGAGGAATCCTTCAGCGTTCTCCGGTACCAGTGCAAGCTTGAGTACATCATTAATGGTATCCACGGGAATGACCGTAACCAGGGGTTTGAACCTCTCCTCAATCAGGACATCGTTGATATTTGACCTCGGGATGAGGACGGTCCTGATACCCGCTTTCACGGCCGCTTCAATCTTGAATGTCACACCACCGACGGGGAGGACATCCCCGCGGACAGAGAGCGAGCCGGTCATTGCGACATCCTGCCTGACCGGGATACCTTCAATGGCGCTGATGACTGCAGTGGCAACACTGATCGATGCTGAATCTCCTTCAACACCCCCATAGGTACCTATAAACTGGATATGGATATCGATATTTTTCACATCTTTTCCGGTGAATTTTTTCAGTATCGCACTGACGTTCTTGATCGATTCCTGTGCGATCTCTTTCAGCATCCCTGTCGCAATCACGGTCCCGCTCGCTCCCTGCGAGGGAGTGACTTCAGCCATAATGGGGAGTACGGAACCCGAATCACTTCCCATCACGGCAAGACCGTTCACCCGTCCGATGCGGGTTCCTTCGATGACCGTGAGCTCGTATTCCCGGCTTCTCCGGATATATTCATCAGAAACCTGGTCTTCAATCGATCGTGCTGTGAGCTTTGCTGTGATCACATGCGCAGCTGTGGCAAGACCTGCCCCTTCCTGTCGTGCGATATCCCCGGCAACACGGATAAGACCGCCCATGTCCCTTAATTTCAGGGTGAGGTGCCCTTTCCGGTTCGATCGGCGGCGGGCTTCACGGATGATTTCCTCAATGGCGCTCTGGTCAAAATGAGGGATCTTCCCGTCATTTTTCACCTCCTGAGCAATAAACCGGATGTATTTCTGCCGATTTTCAGGGGTATCCTCCATGGTTTCCGACATATACACTTCATATCCGTAACCACGGATACGCGAGCGGAGTGCCGGGTGCATCCCCTGGATGGCATCAAGGTTTCCGGCAGCCACCATCACGAACCTGCAGGGAACCGGCTCTGTCCTGACCATTGCCCCACTCGATCGTTCACTCTGGCCGGTAATCGGAAATTCCCCTTCCTGGAGGGCCGTGAGCAGATTTTGCTGGGAGTGCGGCGTCAGGGTGTTGATTTCATCAATAAACAGGACTCCGCCGTGCGCCCGGTGAATCGCCCCTACTTCTACCCGGTCATGTGCAGGGGTTTCAAGTCCCCCGCTCTGGAAGGGATCATGCCGGACATCCCCCAGCAATGCTCCCGCATGAGAACCGGTGCCGTCAATAAAAGGTGCTATGTTTTTCGTATCATTGGATACGAGAAGCTTGGGAACCATCGCTTCTTCCCGCGGGGTGGTGTACCTCAGTGCCATGAAGACAAATGCAGCTGCAATGATCCCCATCAGCCACTGGTAGGTCAGGAACGCATAGCCGATTATACCTATCAACAGGAGCATCAGCAAGGTGTTCCTGAACTGGGTTTTTTTCTTTGCCTCAGCTTTATGGGCTGCAACGATCTGTTTACCCCGCCCGCCGCTGACCGTTCTGATCACCGGATTATTTGGATCATCGGAATTCGGGTACGCAAGAATGTCCTGTAACTCTTCCTTGGGAAGGAGCTCTGCCATTGCCTTGGCCAGCATCGATTTCCCGGTTCCCGGGCTGCCTATCATCATTACATGCCGGCGCTGGACAGCGGCTTTTTTTATAACTTCAACCGCATTTTCCTGGCCGATAACCTGATCGATCAGCTTTTCAGGTACGTTAATCTCGGAGGAAGTCGCTATCACGCCTTCGGTATGCACAACCTCCTGCTGGATGTCCTTTGGCTGTGTATCCTCATGCTGCGGCGATGATTGTTCCTGGATTTCCATTGCCGAAAATACCTCGTTTTCCCTTTGGGGTTTCATATAAATTGTCTCATGATAGTTTAAGTACTTTCAGCTGATTACACTGGACTGCCTGCTCATTGCCGGAGAAGTCACTCTGATTCGAATCAATGCGAAAAACTACAATACCTACTATTGTCAATAAATCTCTGAAGAAAAAACGCCAATACCCCCGGTTTTAGGAAGAATACCATGAAAGTGATCTGCACTGAAAAATCCCAAATACTTGGCACCAGCCTTGCCAGAGCACTGAAGACTTCAGTTGTTGAAGTAAAATATTCCCGTTTTCCTGACGGCGAGCACTATCTTATCACCGGAGAGTTGGATGATGAGACCATTATTGTCGGAAGCGTTGTGGATAATGACGCCCTCGTCCAGCTGCTCCTGATAATCGACGCATGTGACTGCTCAAAAAACCGGCTCGTTTTACCCTATATGGGGTATGCCCGACAGGATAAACGGTTCCGGCATGGGGAGCCTGTCAGCGCCCGGGCCATTGCACAGGCAGTCAGCATAGGCGTTTCAGAAATTATTACAGTCAATATTCATGAAAAAGAAGTGCTCAAATATTTCGGTGTGCCCGCTAGGAATATTTCCCTTGCCCATGACATCGGTTCGTATATCAAAACCTTACATCTCGACAATCCCCTCATTCTTGCTCCTGATGAGGGAGCTCTTATATTTGCCCGGCAGGTCGCATCCGCCGGGGGCTGGGAGTTTGATCATCTCGAAAAGAACCGTATAAGTGGAGTAGAAGTAACGATGGCCCCCAAGCAGTTATGTGCTGCATCACGATCCGTGGTTATTGTCGATGATATCATCTCAACCGGCGGGACTATCGCCACTGCTTCCGGCATGCTTTACCAGCAGGGTGCAAAAGACGTATTTGCGGTGTGTGTTCACGGAGTGCTTACCGGTGGGGCATATGTCCGGCTCATGGCAGCTGGAATCCGTGATGTGATCTGCAGTGATACCATCGAGCGCGGGTGCAGTAAAATATCTGCTGCAGATATTATTGCAGCAGAACTCAAAAGATGCTGAATATCGACGGTTCATTTGGTGAGGGGGGAGGACAACTTGTCCGGAATGCCGTGGCGCTGTCTGCGATTTCGGGTGAGCCGGTAACGATCACCCGGATCAGGGCATCAAGAGATCAAAAGGGGCTGGCAGCACAGCATATTGCTGCCATTAAGGCAGTTGCATTTGCCTGCGATGCCGAGTGCAGGGGCATCTCTCCGGGTTCCGGGACAATTGTATTTTGCCCGCAGCAACTTAAATGTCGCGAGGTTTCCGTGACAGTTGGAACTGCCGGGAGCATCCCGCTCGTGATCCAGGCATGGCTTTCCGTTGCGCTGTGTGCTGGCGGAATACTTCATGTTACCGGGGGGACCGAAGTTTCGAGGAGCCCGACCATCGACTACCTTGACCATGTTCTTGGGTCAGTTCTGCGATCCTCCGGCGCTGAAATTGATTTGAATATCCTCAAACGGGGATATTTCCCGGAGGGAGGTGGGGAGGTGACCGTCAGAGTAGAGCAAAAGAAAATGTTACCCGTAGTCCCTGATGGTGACAAAGACCATCCCTGCTGCATTTTTTCCTGTTCATCCAACCTGCCCGATCATGTCACGCAACGTCAGGCATCCGCTGCTGATGCCCACCTGTCTGTATGGCCTGGAGAGCCCTGCACAATCAGCCTGGACCGCCGCACCGGCCCAAGTACCGGAAGTTCCTGTACGGTCTGTAAGGGAGCAAAGGGGGGGATTGCACTCGGTAAACGGGGTCTTCCTGCTGAAGAGGTTGGCAGGATCGCCGCAAACGCCCTGCTCGCTGAGATCAAAAATCCGGGCACCGTGGATATTCACCTGTCGGATCAGCTGCTCGTTCCACTTGCACTGTTCGGGGGCTCGTTTTCCACCAGCACGCTGACATCCCATGCTGAAACTGTGTGCTGGCTCCTTTCCAGGTTTGGATACGAGATAACAATACATCACGGCATTCCCCTGGAGTTTTCTATATGAGATGGATCCTCGACACATCGTTCTTTTTTTATGATCTGACTATTGACGGGGATCTGTATACGACCCGGTCCGTTGTTGATGAGCTCAGGGATCTGCGTTCAAAGAGCCGGTTTGATGTGTTGTGTACACAAGGGCTCACGCTTGCCGTGCCATCAGCAGAAAATATTGAAAAAGTAAAAGCCGCGTCCAGAAAGAGCGGTGATGCCGGTATAGTCTCCGGTACTGACTGTGACATTCTTGCCCTTGCTCTCGATCTTGAGGCAGTACTTCTGACTGATGACTTCGCTATCCAGAATGTTGCAGGTATTCTGGGTGTGCAAACCACCCCTATCATCCAGCGAAAGGCAAAACGCATTCACTGGAAATATCGCTGCAGCGGCTGTGGCAGATATTTCGATCATGACGGGGAATGTCTCATCTGCGGTTCAATAATTAAAAGAAAACTTAAATAGATGCCAGCGAATCTTTTTTCCATGTCTTCCCTTGACGATCTGATCAACAGGGCGAAAATGCTCCTTGCTGAAGGACATAGTCCTGGTCAGATTGCAGATGAACTGTCACTTTCCATGGAAACCGTGACTTGGCTGCTTACCCAGGTTAAAGGCACCGCTGCCCCAAAGGATGTTCACATCGACTGGACGGCCGTCAGCAGCTCCGCACCTTTGCTTGAAGAAACGGCATTGATGATGCTCCAGAGATACTATGGAGACCAGCCGGATGAGGATATTTCATCGCCAGCTGCGGGTGTAATCGTCGGTATTTCTCTTTCCGGAGTTCCGCTTGCGACGGTCATTGCAGTGCAGGAAGCGGCAAAACTTGCGATTTATCATCCGGCAAAGCAGAACCAGAGCGAGCGCCCGATGGGATCGATCAGCGGGAATTTTGCCGCTATCAGCGGGGAGCATTGCATCATCGTCGATGATACGATAACTTCGGGAAATACCATGCGGGAAGTGGTGAAATATTTAAAAAAACACAATGCAATACCGGTCGCAATCTGGGTAATATTTGACAAGCGCGGTATCAAGGATATTGATGGAGTGCCGGTCTATTCGCTCTTCAAAATATCCCGTATCGACTAATCAATTCTTTTTCCAGAGCTAAACACAGAAGTTTTATATAGAAGTTCAATTCCACCTTTTACAACATCGGAGGATCCATTATGCAATCTGGACAACCAATTATCATATTAAAAGAAAATGTAGAGCGTAATTACGGGAAAGAAGCCCAGCGCTCGAACATAGCGGCGGCAAAAGCAATCGCCGGCGCTGTCAAGTCAACCCTTGGTCCACGGGGAATGGACAAGATGCTTGTCGGTTCAACGGGGGATATTGTGATCACGAATGATGGTGCCACTATCCTTGGGGAAATTGCAGTTCAGCACCCTGGCGCAAAAATGGTGATCGAGGTTGCCCGTACCCAGGACGATGAAGTCGGGGATGGAACCACCACTGCAGTCATTATTGTCGGCGCGCTCATGGAACAGGCTGAGGGTATGCTTGAACAGGGTATTCACCCGACCGTGATTGCCCAGGGATACCGCATGGGCATGGAAAAAGCTCTCGAGATCGTGAACAGCCTCTCGCTCCATGTTGATCCGACAGACCGGAAGACTCTCTTTAAAATCGTGGATACTGCGATTACAGGCAAGTCGATCGAATCGGTAAAAACCAAGCTCGACGGGATTATTGTTGACGCAGTAATGGCAGTTGCTGAAAAAACGAACGGGAAAATCCTGGTCGATGAAGACGACGTAATGATCAAGAAGCAGAAAGGACAGGCCATGGATGACGCCGAGCTGATCCGGGGTATCGTCATCGACAAGAAGCGCGTCAGCGAGGGTATGCCAAAGAAAGTTACGAAGGCAAAAGTTGCTTTGGTTGCAACCCCCCTTGAGATAACAAAAACTCATGTCAAAGCGAAGATTAAAATCACGAGTGCCGAGCAGATTAATGCCTTTTCCGAGCAGGAACGAGACACCCTCAAAAAACTTGCCGATGCAATCATTGAGAGTGGTGCGAATGTTCTCCTGTGCCAGAAGGGAATCGCGGATCCTGTCCAGTTCTACCTGGCCAAGAACGGAATATATGCCATCGAGGACGTGCCGGAAAGTGATATGAAATATGCCGCGCGATCGCTCCACGCCACTATCGTGAACAAACCAGATTCACTCACCGGAAAGGATCTGGGATACGCGGAGCTCGTGGAAGAGGATGCTGATGCAAATATCACCAGGATATCCGGATGCAAAAACCCCAAGTCAATCACCATCCTGCTTCGCGGCTCAAGCGATTATCTCCTTGATGAACTCGAACGGGCAGTTGTTGATGGAAAACGCGTCGTCATGGACGCAATGGAAGATGGCACCTATGTCGTCGGTGGCGGGGCAGTCGAAACCGAGCTCCTCATGAAAATCCGGGATTACGCATCGACGGTCGGTGGACGTGTCCAGCTTGCCATTGAAGCATACGCATCAGCATATGAATCCATCCCCCGCACTCTTGCAGAGAACTCCGGATATAATCCCATTGATAAACTGGTAGAACTCAAGAATGCGCACTCAAAAGGAAAGAAGAATGCCGGGTTGAACGTCTATGAGGGCAAAATCATTGACATGCTCGCAGAGGGTGTACTTGAGCCCCTCAGATCGAAACGTCAATCGATCCAGAGCGCTTCTGAAACTGCAGTCATGCTCATCCGCGTCGATGACATGATGATAACCCAGTCAAAATCACCGGGCCCGGGCAGTGCTCTGCCTGCATATTAAGAAATACACTAGGAATCGAAGAGGATCGTCAATATCCTCCTCAACCCTGTTTTTGTGGTGTTCTCTTTTAGCTGAAAATATCCGAATTCCAGAAGATGGGAACCCGGATTACCTGTCAGCCATCGATCAACACAAAACAATCTATCGCTGCAGGGTTTCAGATAACTATTAGAGCAATTGATGAAAAAATATCAGAACCGGTTGCCGAGGTAGTCTAGCCCGGGAAGGCGGTAGCCTCGAAAGCTACTGGCGCTTCGCGCCTCGGGAGTTCAAATCTCCCCCTCGGCGTATGTATCTTCCAGATTTGCCTGAGATTTATACCCATCATTCAGATTTACCCTGTTGTTTTCAAGCCGGATATTCATGAGAAGGATGAAATAAATTACGGAAGAAATATGACTGGATTGCTTTGCAATTCCCGTAATATGTGCGAATTCCTTATTAATTTCCCATAAAGCCTGATTTCCCGGGATTTTTATTTTTGTTCAATAATAAAATTATTTATAGTACCTGTTCAGATTATATGATTGCTGGTGACTCCTTACTCAAATACCGGAAAGGGGTCATACCGGAATTGTCAGATTGAAAGCTGTCAGATAGGTGATTGTTATGATCCGGATAAAGAAAAATAAACCACTAATCTCGGCAGATACAAAATCATTTCGAGCTATCCGAAGATTCCATCTGAACCGCACTTACATGCCGATAAAAATTGGCGCAGTTGTAAGCTACATAATATTGGGGATGTTATCTGCATCCACATCTATGTGCGGCATTCTTATCGGAACAATGATCCGTATCGCCGGATTCTGATATCAGATTCTTTTTTTTGGTTTTTACCTCGGATTGAACTGTTACCGGATGTACCCATCGTTGAATTTTTTAATTGCCTGGATCTCAGTTTCAGAGAAGGTAATACGACACAATCACAAAGCGAAGGGGCAGTTCGGGGCGACAGGCACTATCCCCTCCGAAAACAGGTGCCTTACAATTTGTTGAAACCTTAGGGTTTCTAAAAAGCTAAAGTTTTTTTAAAAGAGAAGAGAATCCGGTAATCCTCCTAAAAACCATCAAACTACTATTATTGTTCCCCGCATCTCCGGGTGGATAATACAGATATACGGGTACACACCGGGCTCAACAAATATCTGGCTTCCTGATTGGCTGGACCCGAGGAGTATTGGTGAAAAGTGTTCATCGTCAAACTGGATCCTGTGGAGTACTGTATCCCCGTTTACCCATCTTACGATCGATCCTGCCTTAACGGTGATGGTTGCAGGTTCAAACGTGAAATCATTGATCCTTACCGTGTTTTCAGATACCAGATTTGTCGTCTGAACAGGCAGATTTGCTGTCGAAGTTGGTAAGACGGAAGTCTGCATCGTTATAGTAGCTGTCGGCTGGGCGGGGGCTGCAGACTGGGTGCATCCACTGACAACAACCAGGACAATCGCAATGCCGAGAATCAGGAATCCATTTTTCATACACTAATCTCGACGGTCTCCCGTATATAATCTGACATCGTGTAAGGTTATTCGCAAATACTCATCGGGATTCAGATAACTCAGTGCCACCAGCCGGTTCAGAAAGGAGCGTAACCTGAACGCTCTTTACCTCATCCATGAAATCCTCGAGATGATAGTGGTCTGACAGCGACATATCGGTCAGGAGGGCGGGGGGAAGGGCACGTGCAAATTTCCATCCCTCTGCAGAGGGCACTGGAAGTACAGCACCCATGTTATCCTTTCCCATAGTTTGTATCTCCTCTAATGCACGGACGACATGTTGCCCCGCCCCTCCTTTTCCGGCACGCATAATTCTGACGGTAAAATCGTTATAGTGCACCTGAACCTTCCTACCAAGCCGATCCTGGAGCAGAGATGTCAGCAGCCGATTAAATTTGCTTCCTGAAAACGTGAAAATGCGAACCTCGGTCCCTTTTATCCCGGCCTGCTCAACAACCTGAAACCCGTTTCCTCCTGCGCCTTCCGGAATCCGGGCAAGCGCCATTCTCAGTACTTCCTGCTCACGTTCGCCAAGCGGCAGAGCTGACCACCCCCGTGCGCATATTTTCCCAACCATCCGGCACACCAGAGGTGAGAAGCCACCTTCGCCGGAACTTGTCCAGAAAATTCGGGAAGATGCAGATCCACCCGGTACCACGACGACAATATTATGTCCTTCATCGCATTTCACCATCGACCAGTTGTGTCCGCCAAGTGAGATCTCTTCTGCGTTTTTGCTGTTAACGAACCGTGCGTCCAGCTTCCCCACCACCTCGCCTTCTGGTGTCACAGCGCGGTACTCCCCACCCCCGCTGATAACTGAATAAAGGTCCTTCCAGTTCGATCGCCCGAATACTTTCTCCGCTTCGGTTCCCAGCATCAGCATCTCACCATCAGGAGTAAGGTAGGATGTTGCGATGAGATGAGTGATAACCTGATCCAGGATCTTCTGACCCAGGTTTCTGAAAACCGGATGTGAGAGGACAGACGCTGTAAGCTTCCTGCGGCTTACCCGTGAATGGTTATAAACATTCAGGAAAATCTGCTGGAGTAATACATTATACGGTTTTTTGGGAGGGACAAGATTCTCAACTTCCTTGTGGATTGCACATTCGATAATGGCAAGACTACAAAGCAGTTCACAGGGGTTCTTTAGTATCCACGCCACATATGCAGACTTTCCACGCCGACCACTCCTCCCCATCCGCTGGAGAAATGAGGAGACAGAATTCGGTGGACCGACCTGTACTACCACATCAAGGTCGCCGATATCGATACCGAGTTCAAGTGTACTTGTACAGATGATGCAGGCACCATCATGAGAAGCAAAAGCTTCTTCTGATGTTTTTTTGGTTGCCGGAGAGAGCGATGAATGATGTATGTGAAGATTTCGTATCCGGCCGGAGCTCGCTTTCATAAGTTTTTCGGCACCGCTCCTGCTGTTAACAAAAACGAGTGCCTTTTTTCCTTCTACGATCCTGACCAGCGCATTGATCCGGTCTTTTTCTTCAGGTTCGACGATAAACAGGAACTGTTTTTCCTTGGGAGGGGATGAGATAGTGACGAGTTCAACCTTGTGCCGGCTGTCGGACAGCCATGCCAGTACTTCCTCAGGATTCCCGGCTGTTGCTGAAAGTCCAATCCTCTGGACCTGCTTTTTTGTGATACGATCCATCCGGTCAAGCAGCACTTTAAGGTGCACACCGCGCTCGGACTCAACAAAAGCATGAAGTTCGTCGATGATGATGGTCCTGACCTGCCGAAGATCTGAAGAAAGTTTTTTTTCCTGGAGGAGCACCTCCAGTGACTCAGGTGTGATCATCAGGAAATGCGGGGGTTCTCCATCCTTCCAGAAACGATCCCCTTTTGCCACATCACCATGCCATTTCATCACTGACAGGGAGGTAGGGATACAAAATGCCCTGAAACGATCTTCCTGATCGTTAATCAGCGCTTTCAGAGGAGATATGTAAAGACAGGTGACCCCGGGCCTTCCGTTTTTCAGGATATCATCCATTACCGGAATAAGTGCTGCCTCGGATTTTCCCCCGGCAGTTGGTGCAATAACGAGAACGTCGCTGCCTTTCACTGCTGCCAGATATGTCCGCTCCTGTACTTCACGGAGCTCGGTCCATTCAAGTCTCTGTGCAAGTACCTGCTGGAGAGATTCATGAAGGTTTGAAAATACTGATGACACGATCTCTGATAGAACGTAGTGCCTGACGCATTATGGTCTTTCCGGGTCAAACGGTATTAAGGTAAAGATGATTGTATTCAATGGCAACATGGCAGGCAGCAGGTATCTTCAGCTTGATACCTGCCGGTTAATCGGTAAATCTCTGTAAATCGTCCGCAGCTGGAAGATCTGGGCCATCTTTTCAAGAGAAACTTTTTTTTGTCCGGAGGAATGAGAACTAACCATGGAACTCGCACAGAGAAAATGCTCCACCTACCTGCAAGGATCTCCCCCGTTGACGAGAAAGGAGATCGCAGATCTTATGGGTGAAGTACCCGGGTGGTCGCTCGGCAACGGTCACCTGATCAGGACGTATGAACTTGACAACAGCAGCACGTGTGTTGAGTTTTTTGACGAAGTAATGGCTCTCTCAACACAGGAAGGACAAATTCCGGATATCTGCATGAAAGAGTCAAGATTCATCGAGATTTCATACTACACCTATCCAGCCGGCGGATTAACGCTGAACGATTTTATTATGGCTGCGAAACTGAACGCACGTCGATAAAGATAAAGTTGTTTCTGCCAGCCGGAATATTTTTTTTTGAGGAGGTTACTTCAGATTGAACTTCCTTACAATTTTTTCGCGGATCGCTTCTTTCGGATACGCCCCGATAATCCGATCCACCAGCTGACCGTGGGAAAAGAGCATTATGGAGGGGATTGCTGTTATATTGAACTGCATAGCGAGGTTGCGATTGTCGTCGGTATTACATTTGCCGAACGTGACCTTATTTGAAAATTCCTTAGACAATTCCTCGATCACAACAGCAACCCTGCGGCAGGGAGCGCACCATTCTGCCCAGAAATCAAGAACCACAAAAGTATGGGTTTTAATGAATTCCTGGAAATGCATCTCATCGACGTTCTGTACATCTGCATTGACGGTATGTTTCATTTTCGCTTTCAGCTCCTGTATCCGCTTTTCCCGTATACGGCTTATCTCGTCATCCATACTTCTGTGTATATAATTAAGTAATTAAACCTCATGAAGGATCCGGATACAGGAAAACTGAGTAAACTATATCTGCGCATGCCGACTATATTATAACCCTGATTATAGGAGCGAGGTAGGGTAGTCAGGATATCCCGACGGGCTCATAACCCGTAGATCGATGGTTCAAATCCATCCCTCGCTACTGGTTCTTTTGTGAGATTTTTAAAAGAGAGATCCGGTTACAAAAATTATTACGGCATTATTGAATTCCCGGATCGAACACTTACGATGGTTCAATCTCGAACGATTCCAGCTTTGCCTGATATGTCGCGTCAACAAAATCCACAAGGTGCGTTTTTACCCGCTCGCCTTCTATTGCCAGAGGGTAACACCCTGTCAGGCAGCCGGTGCAGAGATCCTCACGATCTTTGCCTATCGCCTCGATCAGCGCATCAATTGAAACATGATGAAGGGTAGTCGCTGTGATCTTGTGTCTGACCTCCTCTTCTATCCGGTTGCTCGCGATGAGTTCCTCGCGGGTTGGCATATCGACACCAAGATAACAGGGTGCCTTGATCGCAGGAGAGCCGATACGCATGTGGATCTCGCGTGCACCAGCATCCCGCATCATTTCAATGATTCGTCGTGAGGTGGTTCCGCGCACAATGCTGTCATCGACGAGTACTATGGATTTATCCTTCAGATGCGCAGCGATCGGGTTGAGTTTGAGCCGCACTGCTTTCTCCCGTTCCTTCTGGGAAGGCATGATGAAGGTGCGCCCGCTGTACCGGTTCTTCATCAGCGACTCCAGGAAGGGGATCTTCGAACCTTCTGCATATCCTATTGCATATGCGGTGCCCGAATCCGGGACGGAACAGACCGAATCTGCATTCGCGGGATCCTCCTCATGAAGTTTCTGCCCGATTTTACGGCGTACATCATACACAAGAACCCCATCGATGACCGAGTCTGCCCGGGCAAAATATATGTATTCGAAGATACAGTGAGCACGCTTCCCGGGAACTGCTATCCGAGTGCAGGTAATCCCTCCCGAATCGATCTGAATCAATTCCCCAGGATAAATATCCCGGATAAATTTCGCGTTCAGAGCATCGGTCGCCACACTCTCGGATGCAATCATATATCCGTTTTCAGTCTTACCGATGCAGAAGGGTTTAATGCCTAACGGGTCGCGGAACGCATAGATTATGCCGTCAATCATCATTACAACAGAATAGGATCCACGGATCTTCTGCATGCAGATTTTGACCGCATCTGCCACCGTCTCAGATTTGCCAATCTCGTCCATCAGAATCTTTGCGATAATCTCCGTATCAGTCGTAGTCGTAAAGATTTGCCCGGCCTGTTCGTATTCTGCCCGGAGCTCGCAGGTATTAACAAGATTGCCGTTATGGGCAATGGAAATCAGATGATCCTTGAACTGAAAATTGAGTGGCTGGATATTCTCTGGCAGGTTTGCTCCGGTTGTCGGATACCGGACATGGCCGATCCCGGCATTGCCCTTCAGCTCACACAGGACTGCAGGTGAAAAAACATCGGCAACAAGGCCGGGTCCCTTGAATTTATGGAGGTTTGAACCGTCAAAAGTGGAAATACCGGCACTCTCCTGGCCACGGTGCTGGAGAGCGTACAAAGCATAATAGAGCTGGATGGATGCACCGCCAGCATCCACGATGCCAACGATACCGCACATGATTGTACTCTAATGAGTTGGAATTTTTGGTCGCTTTGTGTGCCACTTATAGCCGGACATCTTAGTGCTCCTGCCGAAACCGCAGGCAGAACAGACTTTTTTCTGGGCGTGAAACGAAATCTTCCCACAGCGCCGGCAGGCGATATGAGTAAATTTGTTCATCTTTCCCATTGAGGGTGTGCCTTTTGACATGATACTTCACCTTATTGTTCGATAGATGGAGATATATAGATAACATTATCCCCGCGGACGATAAGCATCCCAACCTTCTCAACCTGGTCGTTCTCCACTTCCTCCGCTTTATCAAGGACGAGGTTCATATGAACATCATAACCCTGGAGAATGCCTCGGATTTCTCTCCCACCTTTGAGAGATACAATAACGGGCTGCCGGTTCAGCACCTGATCCAAAATATCCAACGGCCGTTTGGTCATAATAATACCCTGTTACCATCGCTCTGGAGTAATATATGTGGGTGAGCCGGTTACTTAAACATACCGTAGATCTCCATCAGCCGGCTAATTCCGGATAATAATGCAGGACATTATATCGAAGAACCGATTTGATTTCCACGATGGAAATTCTTTTCAAGCGAGAGAGATGAATATACGGAATGTAATAATGAAA
>Ga0209492_1000132_pt1 | contig 23242 bp, 23 predicted proteins | sample PPLLak12cMay2015_FD_187253 | JGI IMG/M metagenome (GOLD analysis project Ga0209492, IMG submission 187253) | Freshwater sediment microbial communities from Prairie Pothole Lake near Jamestown, North Dakota, USA - PPLs Lake P7 Core (1) Depth... | ecosystem: Environmental > Aquatic > Freshwater >... | reverse complement strand
GTAAAGACTGTTAGCCTCTACGAAACTCAACGAGAATGTCGGGAAGTATGTCCCGTCCGGTGCAGTGGCAACTACGGAAAAGGTGAACGGCTGTCTCTGGAGGGGACCGATATTTGCCGAGGAATCGTAGGGCGTGCTGGTGAGCAGGATATTCTTGTCACCGAACGTGGCATGATTTACGACGACGCTGGTGTCGGAGTTGCTGTTAGTGACATAGACCATGACGGTCCCGGTATCATCGGTAAAGAACGTTCCCGGATCGAATGTTACATTGGATACATAAACATTGTTTGCAGCCGCCAGGGAGTCAGACGTCTGTTGCGCAGTGACTGCCCCGACTCCGATGCCGAACATCAGGAGGATTGCAGAAAGTACAATAAATCGTGTGTTTTTCATTTTTAAATCCCTGTCATGGAATATATCATATAAAGAATGTATAAGACAACCGGTATGCCGACACAAAGTGCGGCATCTCTCACCGGGAGTTTACGGGAGTGCTGTAAACCGGAGATCCAGATATGGGCGCTCCAGAGAAGAAATACGATTGAAATAATGGAAATTATCTGGGTCATTTCCCTCATTGCAGGATCATGCATCAGTGCATTGACCGCTTCCTGAATCAGTTGTGGGTCCTCGATGGCAGCCGAAGTAATCCGGGGAACAATTACTCTTGGAAGATATTGAACCGCTACAACAATGGATAGTAATGCTCCGAAAATCTGGGGAAGGTAACCGAATCCGACAAACTTAAGGGTTCTTTTGAAGGTCCCTTTACCCTTGAATATTGAAGACAGAAGGTAGAAAACTCCAGCCCATATCACCCAGATTATGAATACTGCAATCAGGGCACCAAGAATGGTGGAAATGGCGATTATTGATTCCATGCCAGAAAACATTCCAGCCATCATCTTCCCTGTCAATCCGCCAACCAGATAGGCGTTTACAGCGGAGACAATCCCAAGTGCCAGGACGATAAGTGCCGGAATTTTAAGACTTTCGTTTTCAGCTGATGCATCCTTGAAAAATGCACCTGGATTAATCAATATGTTAACCAGTGATTTTACCATCATGATATCTTCCGTCTTCTATGTGTTGTTGTGTTTGCGACAACTCTAATAAACATGTGATTCGCTTTGTATTAATTTTATTTATTGCGGCTTTAAGGAAAATCATTTTGAAAAAGTGATTCGATTATAGGAAGGATCGTGTTTTCCATTTAATTGTAATATTCTTATATGCAGGATCCGACATGGCTTTCTCTTACGTTTTTTATCATGTAGATACTAGAGGAGTTCTGGTTCAGTGTTAGCGTACTCTTCTCTCTTTAACAATATATGGGGTTATTGTACAACTCTCCTTGTGTCGATCCTTACCTGGAGTTCAGTTCCCTCTCTTTGCTACATCGATCCCTTCTGCAAGGGAGGTATCTATAAATTTCATTCAGATACCCTTAATATTCTTCTGGGTCAGAGGACTCTTCCTCATATTTTTAGTTTTCAGGTTCTTTTTGATCAGCTATCAAATGTTCAAAATAATTATTTGATTTTTTTATCCGATAATTCATATTTCTACTCCGGTTTTCCCTTGGATTTACATAACCCGATAATCTAAAAATAATGTTCACATAATGTACTATTAACAACACTCTGTATCATAATTGTTGCACAATGTATATATTTATACAAAACAATTACTTACGTTGTATGCAGACAAAAATCCTCCTCGACGAGGAGCAGATGCCAAAAAAGTGGTACAATGTCCAGGCGGACCTGAAATCCCCGCTCGACCCACCACTCCATCCCAAGACCCAGAAACCTATTGGTCCTGAGGATCTCGCTGCCATCTTTCCGATGGAGCTGATACGACAGGAAGTGACCACCGATCGTCATATCGATATTCCGGAAGAGGTGCAGGATGTCCTGAGACTTTGGAGGCCGAGTCCCCTGTATCGTGCCCATCGCCTTGAAAAATTCTTAAAAACACCGGCCAGGATTTACTACAAGTGGGAAGGTGTCAGCCCGGCAGGGAGTCATAAACCGAATACCTCTATTCCTCAGGCATACTACAACATGAAGGCCGGGGTTGAGCGGATTGCAACAGAGACTGGTGCAGGACAATGGGGATCAGCATTGGCATTTGCCACGATGCTCTTTGGTCTTCAGTGTACCATCTATATGGTTCGCTCAAGTTATACACAGAAACCTTACCGAAAATCGATGATGCATGTTTGGGGGGCCGAATGCATTCCCAGCCCGAGCACCAAAACAAACGCCGGTCGTTCGATGCTTGAAAAGGATCCTGATACCCCGGGAAGTCTGGGTATGGCCATCTCTGAAGCAGTTGAGGATGCAGCATCTCACAGCAATACCAACTACGCCCTGGGCTCGGTTTTAAACCATGTATGTCTTCATCAGACCGTTATTGGACTTGAATGCCGTGAACAGCTCGCAATGGTCGATGACTACCCCGATGTAGTAATTGGATGTGTTGGTGGCGGGTCTAACTTTGCCGGGATATCCTTCCCGTTTGCCGGTGACAAGTTGACCGGAAAACACAAAGATGTGGATATTGTTGGTGCCGAGCCTGCGTCTTGTCCAACACTTACTAAAGGGCTGTATACCTATGATCTCGCGGACGAAGCCGGTTATACGCCGCTTCTTAAGATGTTCACTCTCGGCCACGATTTCGTGCCACCATCTATGCATGCAGGCGGTCTCCGCTACCATGGAGATTCGCCGATTGTCTCCCGTCTGGTGCATGATGGAGTGATGCGGGCGGTAGCTTATCACCAGAGTGAGGTCTTTGACGCCGCCCAGACCTTCGCCCGTTCGGAAGGTATTATTGTTGCCCCCGAGACGGCTCATGCGGTGAAAGCCGCCATTGATGAGGCACTCAAATGTAAAAAGACCGGAGAAGAAAAATCCATCCTGTTCAACTGTTCCGGTCATGGCAATTTCGATATGACGGCATATGATGCCTATTATGCGGGCAGCCTGGTAGACTATGAATATCCGGACGAGCTGATTAAAGAGGCAATCGCCCGGATACCGAAAATTTCCTGAAATTTATTTTTTTCTATGAAGCGCATCGGATTTCTTGTCAACCCCATCGCCGGTATGGGAGGGGCGGTGGGGCTCAAAGGAACCGATGGCAAGGTTGAGGAAGCCCGCCGTCGGGGAGCACAACCTCGTGCAAAAGACCGGGCCCGTATCGCGCTTGCGCTGCTCGTACATGATGAAAATCTGGATTTTCTTACCTGTTCAGGTGAAATGGGAGAGGACACTCTGAAGGAAGCAGGGATTCAGAGGTACCAGGTACTCTATCGATTCGAAGGTGACAGCAGTGCACACGATACCTCGCTGGCAACACACATGTTTTTGAAAGCCGGAGTTGACCTGATTCTTTTTTGTGGCGGTGATGGGACTGCACGGGACATTTTTGATGTGGTGGGCAGGGATATCCCTATTCTCGGGATACCGGCAGGGGTGAAGATGTACTCAGCTGTCTTTGCCATTGATCCGGCAACTGCGGCAGAACTGGTAATGAGATACGATATACAATCACTGCGTGATTCCGAAGTGATGGATGTAGACGAGGATGCGTACCGGTCAGGGGAACTGAAAACCCGGTTATACGGTATAGCCCGCACCCCTGCCCTGATGGGGAAGATCCAGCTCTCAAAGCATGTGTTTGAAGAGGCAGATGAAGACCGTGCAAAGAAAGAAATCGCACGTTTTATTCATGAGATTATGATCCCAGATGTACTCTATATCCTCGGTGCAGGGACAACTACCGAATCAATTGCCCGAAAACTTGGTGTGCATAAAACCCTCCTGGGTATTGATGCAGTAAAGAACGGGAAGATTGTTGGCACGGACCTTGACGAAAAAACACTTTGGACATTGCTCAGGGATGGGCAGGAGGCAAAAATTTTCTTAAGCCCCATCGGTGCACAGGGTTTTATCCTCGGCCGGGGGAACCAGCAGATCAGTCCACGTATTGTGAAACGCGTTGGGATTAGGAATATCATCGTCGTCGCCACTCCGCATAAACTTCGGGAAACCCCATTGCTTTATGTAGATTCGGGCGATTCGGTGCTTGATAAGGTCTTTGGAGATTCCGTTCAGGTTATTTCCGGGTACCGTATGGCCCAGCGAAGGAAAATATTCCAGTCATTGTGATTTTTAAAAAGGATTATTGTTGATGTGCCGCTTTTGGTGGCTTTAAGAGCACAAATGCGATGATGAAGCCGACAAAAGCAAGGACAAGCACATAGGGAAATACCCCCAGATATGACCCGCTGGAGGTTTTGATGAACCCGGCCAGCTGAGGTCCTGCAATTGCCCCCGCACCGTACGCCAGGAAGAGAATCCCGTAACACCGTGGATAGTCACAGGTACCAAAGTAGGTGCCACACGATGTCGGTGCTATGGCCAGCCAGCCCCCCAGACACCCCCAAAGGACAACAAATGCGATGAGGTAAACTATCACAATCGGGATCTGCCACATAAGAAGCGATACCACGGCGATTAGGCTGAACGACACCATGGCAGTAACCCGTGGGGTCAGCTTGTCCGTGAGGACACCAAAGACAGGACGTCCAAACCCGTTGAAGATCGCAAAAACACCTACCAGAGCTGTTGCTAGTCCGGTCTCAATTCCCACGTCAGTACCTACCGGTTTAGCGATGGATATTGCCATAAGACCGGCAAGACAGCCTATGAAGTAACATGCCCAGAGGGCATAGAATGAGGAAGTCTTAAGCATCTGTGACCGGGTCAGTTCACAGGTTTTTTGTTCTCCCTGTTTCGGAGCAGGAGGTGTCCAGCCCGCCGGGACCCATCCGGTTCTCGGAAATTTCAACGGCAATGCCAGAATTATAGTCAGGATTATGAAAACAATTCCAAATATCCTGAATGTGGTCATCACTCCGTATGCGCCGATCAGGTAACCTGCGATGTTGGCAGTAAAGAACGCGGAGAATCCGAAGCCGAGGACGGTAAGACCAACTGCCAGGCCCCTCTTATCAGGGAACCAGCGGGCAGCAACCGCAACCGGCACACCGTACGCGATACCTACCCCGATGCCCCCGACAATACCGTACATGATATAGAGCATCGGTACCGAAGTTGAAACTGAGGCAAGAAGCCATCCGATACCCGTGAGGACTCCACCGACAATAGTAATATTTCTCGGTCCGTACTGCTCGATATATTTCCCGGTCAGAGGCATTGCAATCGCGAAAAACGCAAGGAACACCGAGAATGGCAACAGGATATCATTTGCCGTAACGGTCTGACCCAGCGTGTTGGTGAAATAGGTGGTGAGCGGTGCAACAAAGACACTCCAGGAATAAATCGTTCCAAGACACAGGTTGATTATCATTCCGAGGATTATGAGGATCCAACGCCCTTTTTCAAGATCCATGCCCAATATCGTTTCAGCAGCTACGTCTTTCATGGTCTCCCTTTCATGAAATTATTCGTGAATAATCTTATCCCAATTCCAAAAATTATGAAATTTTTATTCTTCCAGCGTTGAAATATCGCCCGGGTCGATTCCCATCTCCTTTGCCTTCAGGACACGGCGCATGATTTTGCCGCTTCTCGTCTTGGGCAGTTTGTCGACAAACTCAATCTCCTGCGGGACTGCGATCGGCCCGAGTGTTGTCCGCACATGGTGAACAAGATCCTGGATAAGATTGTCACTTTTCTGGAAACCAACCCGGAGAATTACAAATGCTTTGATTGAATTCCCCTTCACCGGATCCGGCTTACCAATGACTGCGGCTTCAGCTACAGCTTTGTGGGAAACGAGGGCACTCTCCACTTCGGCGGTTCCGATGTTGTGACCTGCAACGATGATAATGTCATCGGCGCGCCCGAGTATCATAATGTATCCGTCAATACCTTTGACTGCGAGATCACCGGCAGTGTAAAGGTTATCGATGGTATACCAGTACTTGCGGTACCGTTCATCATCTTTATACAGCGTCCTGAGCATGGCCGGCCATGGAGTTTTGATAACGAGAAATCCCATGGTGTTCACGGGAACGGGATTTCCGGATTTATCAACGACATCAGCTATGACACCGGGAATGGGTTTTCCTGCAAATCCCGGGCGCATCTTTTCGCCAATCATGGTAGTGATCAACAGCATCCCCGTCTCCGTCTGCCACCAGGTATCGACAATGGGGCACCGGTCCTTTCCAATCACATGATAGTACCATTCGAATGCCTCAGGATTGAGAGGTTCACCAACTGAACCTATAATCCGCAGCGAGTTCAGGTTGTACTTATTGGGCCAGCTCTCCCCCACCTTCATGAACGTGCGGATAGCGGTCGGGGCCGTATACAGGATCGTAATTTTCTGCTCTTCAATGAGGTTCCACCAGCTTCCTGCATCCGGATAATCCGGGGTCAGTTCAGTAATGAAAACGGTAGCGCCGACGGCAAGCGGTCCGTAGATTATATAACTGTGCCCGGTGACCCAGCCCGGATCGGCAGTACACCAGAAAATATCGTTATCCTTGATATCAAAGACATATTTACTCGTGTAGTGTGTCCCGACCATGTACCCGCCACAGGTATGCACTACCCCTTTTGGCTTTCCTGTAGACCCGCTGGTGTATAATATAAAGAGCGGATCTTCTGCATCCATGATTTCGGGCGGGCATTCATCGGAAACCCCCTCCATCGCTTCGTAGAAATCCAGCTCCCGGGTCGGGTGTAAATCAACATGAGGTTCTTTTCTCCGGAGAACAATGACATGTTCTACCGTGGGGGCATTAATCAGGGCTTCATCGACAATGGCTTTCAGCTGGATTGCCTTTCCACGACGGACTGCAATATCTGCGGTTATTACAACTTTTGCTTCGGCATCCTGGATCCGCAGGTTTAATGCTGCTGCGGCAAATCCCGCGAATACCACACTGTGTGTTGCACCGATCCGTGCACAGGCAAGCATGGCAATCACCTGTTCGGGTACAAGCGGCATGTATATACAGACTCGATCACCTTTTTTTACCCCGATTTTCTTTAACGCATTTGCAAAACGCATCACATGAGACAGGAGTTTCTGGTACGTGAATATGCATTCTGCACCCCCCTCCCCCCGCCATATGAGGGCAACCTTATTGCGCCGGTGATCGTTCACGTGGCGGTCGAGACAGTTGGCTGTAATGTTGAGCTGTGCGTTGGTGAACCACTTCGCATAGGGGTAATTCCATTCCAGGACTTTATCCCAGGGCCGGATCCATTCAAGCTCACCTGCAATTTCGTTCCAGAACTTTTCCGGATCTGCGAGAAATTTTTTGTAGGCTTTCTGGTAGTCTCCCATCCAGGCATTTTTTTTATACTGTGGGTCGGGTGTGTAATATTTCACATCCTCGACGAGTTTGACATTAAAATTCTCGGTCACGTTCCCACCTATTCTACATTATTAATCATGTTAAACATTGTATTTAAAATTTAGTAAATGATACAAAAGGAACACCGGATTGTTAATCATCTTAATAGCGGGAATATGCTTGTCGGGAACTTTGTAAATACCTTTAACTCCATGTTTTTGCTGAAAATTCGAAGGTTATAACAAGAATTATCTACACGGATTTTTCAATATAGCATTGATGCTGAAAAAATTCAAAGGGTGCCTGCTTGGCGCAGCGATCGGCGATGCGCTTGGTATGCCCAACGAAAGTGCTGCTCCAAACCTGAATAAGATGAGATACGGTTACCGGCGCCCGTATAAGGGCCATCCAAACGAAGGTCTGAAGGCCGGACAATATACCGATGACACCCAGCTGATGATCCTGGCTGCCACACTTATCGCTGATGGAAAATACAATGAGGAACGATATTCATCTGCACTCCGAGAACTGTATGATAGTGGAAATCTCCGCTTCCCCGATGGTACGATATCAGCGGTTTGCGAGAATACCGCCGGAACAAAAAATATTCCCAGGAAAGGTGTCAAATCGACAACTTCCGGGTGCCTCCCGATTGCAGTCCCGTTTGGGTTGACGTTTCCTGATATAAATGAGGGAAGTGAAAGGGCGGTTCGTGCCTGTAATGTAACTCATACCCATCCGGCAGCGCATGCTGCAGTATCAACCGTTTCGTCCCTTATCTATCACTCCCTTCACGATACACCAGATCCTGTGCAAAAAGCGCTTGAGAAGGCACAGGATGAAGATGAAGTCCTTGGGGGAAAAATAAGAAACGCACTTGTTCTTGAAAAAGAGGGAATGGATATCGAAACTGCAATCCTGAAAATTGGCAATGACGTATCTGTTTTCCAGACACTCCCCATCGCTATTTTCCTTATCAGAAGATATTCACACCCCGCCGATCTTCTAACGGTTTCTGCGAATACAGGTGGAAATACCGATACCATCGGGCTTCTCTGTGGTGCATATCTCGGAGCTTCAAAGGGAATTGATGCACTTCCTTCAGATTTGTTAGAAGGTCTCGAAGACCGGCAGCGGATTGAATTGCTGGGGCAACGGCTGCACACACTCTATCAGCGCAAACTTGGGCAAAGGTAAATTCTTTTTATCAAAAACCGTGTCGTTTCACAATAAATAAACGAGGGATGAACGCTGGAAATCATTCATCGAAGTTGAAACCTGGTTTTATCTGTCAGACGATCCTTGCAGTCTGGCAACTAAAAACAGCCTGCTTAAAAACCATTAAATTTTTATAACCGGATATTCATTTATGAAAATTGCGATTATCGGGGCTTCCGGTTATGCCGGTGGCGAGCTGATTCGCCTCCTCGTTCACCACTCGGCTGCTGAGGTCACCTGTGCCACGTCCCGAAAACTGGCAGGAACATCTCTTGATCAGGTTCATCCCCACTTAAAGGGATTTACTGATCTCAAATTCGAAAATGTGGATACCGATGCGATAGATGCAGATGTAGCATTCCTTGCAGTTCCTCATACTGCTGCAATGGTGCATGCCGGTAAACTCCTGTCGCGAGGTATTAAGGTTGTAGACCTCAGCGCAGATTACCGTTTGCCAAAAGAGATCTATGAGACAGTATATGGGGTCACTCACTCTGATTATTTCGTTGCCCCCTACGGTATACCGGAGCTTCATCGAAAAGAGTGTATTAATGCAAAGTTCGTAGCAAATCCCGGATGTTTCCCAACCGGGGCAACCCTGGCGGCAGCTCCCCTGGCAAAATTTGCTCATACGATAATATTTGACTCAAAGACCGGTGTAAGCGGTGCCGGCGATAACCCCTCTGCGACCACGCATTACCCAAACGTGGGAGATAATATCGGGCCATACAAGTGGACATCACACCGGCATCTAGCAGAAATGAAACAGGAGATTTCACGGCTCGGTTCGAGAGCAAAATGTTATTTCACCCCGCATCTTGTCCCGGTCAACCGTGGCATCCTTACCACAGCCCACATCCTCCTCAATGAACCCATGCAGCAGAAAGATGTTGAGAAAGTCTACCACGATTTCTATCAGGGTGAGTATTTTATCAGGTACCAGAAACCGTCGCTTGCCGCGGTCCGGGGGAGCAATTTCTGCGATATCATGGCCGAAAGTGAAGGACTGCGTGTCGTTGCAGTTTCTGCAATCGATAATCTTGTAAAGGGGGCAAGTGGTCAGGCTATCCAGAATATGAACCTGATGTGTGGCTTTAAAGAACAGGATGGACTGGTTGCAGCAGGTATGCTGCCGTAGGTGTTAACAAATGCTGGTTAAAAACGCAATGACAAAAGATCCCATAGTATGTACTACTGACACATCCCTCCGTGAGGCAGTGGGCCTGATGAGGATGCATCATATTGGCGGGCTTCCGGTAATGGAAGGTACTGAACTGGTTGGTATGCTTACAGAATCGGATCTCATCTCTCTTCTGGAAACCGAACGGATCTCTGATGACCTCTGGTTGCCTTCCCCCTTTGAGATAATCGAGATCCCCATACGGGAATACATCAACTGGGAGAAAACCAAGCATGCACTTCGTAATATCGGGGACATGAAGGCAAATAAGGTAATGACTCACCGGGTAATTACCGCAACCGAGGATATGGATATCGAATCGGCTGCCGCTTTGATGCTTAAAGAAGGCATTTCACGTTTGCCGGTGATGCGGAAGAAAAAACTGGTCGGGATTCTGACGAGAGCGGATATTATCAGTGCAGTCGGGTCATCACACCCGTCTCATGAGGGGAGCTGACGCATATAATGACCTTCAGAAGCATCTGTGCAGTCAAGGGTGTCAAAGCCTACGGGATGAAGGAAGGGAAGTTCGGTCTGGCACTTATCACTGCAAGGGGAACAGCAGCAGGAGTGTTTACTGAAAATCTCGTTAAAGCAGCCCCTATCGAACTCATGCGCAGGCAGATTAAGAAAGGGACCATGGAGGCAGTCATCGCTAACAGCGGGTGCGCCAATGCATATACCGGCAAAAGAGGATATGCAGATGCCGTCGCGATGACAGGGTTTGCCGGTTCAGCGCTGAATGTTGACCAGGATCTGGTCGGTGTTGCCAGTACTGGCGTTATCGGAAGATATCTCGATCTTCCGCTCATTCAACGCCAGTGCGAGGAAATAGCGCCAAAGATCGATCGAACCCCGGAAGCTGAAACTCTCGCGGGACAAGCTATCATGACAACCGATACGTTTGCCAAACACGCACTCGTGCAAAGGGAGACGTTTACCGTAGGAGGGATAACCAAAGGGAGTGGCATGATAGCGCCGAACATGGGCACGATGCTTGCATTCCTCTATACAGATGCGGATATCGGCGCAAAACCGCTCATGCTGGCACTCAGGCAGGCCACAAGACGGACATTCAACCGTGTTGTTGTTGATGGGGATATGAGCACAAACGATATTGCGTTATGCACTGCGACGGGAGAAGCAGGAAAAGTAAATTCCGCAGAGTTTTCCCCTGCTCTGGAGGAGTGCTGCCGTTCCCTTGCCAAACAGATTGCAGCAGACGGTGAAGGTGCCACAAAATTACTAGAGGTGACTGTTAAAGGAGCACAAAAGGAAGAGGCGGCTGCAAAAGTTGCCCGCACCATTATCGAATCCCCCTTGGTAAAAACGGCTGTTTATGGAGAAGATCCGAACTGGGGAAGAGTGATTGCGGCTGCCGGACGTGCAGGTGTTGATTTCGATCCCAATGCGGTCTCTCTCTGGATAAGTGACGAAAATATGAGATACCCCCTTGTCAAATCAGGGGTAATCATCGCAGATCTGAAGAAGGCAAAAGAGGCAATGCACGGCAGGAAAGTGATCTTTATCCTTGATCTTGGTGCCGGGAACGAAGAAGCGACGGCATGGGGATGCGATCTTACCGAACGCTATGTCGAGATCAACGGGAGGTACACCACATGATGAAACGCGAAGATGTCCTTATAGAAGCTCTTCCCTATATTCAGCAGTTTCACGGGAAGACCATCGTAATCAAGCTCGGAGGGCATGCAATGGTCGATCCCGTTGTCCTCGAAAATGCAATCCGTGACGCCGTCCTCCTGCATTATGTAGGAATCCGGGTGGTACTTGTACATGGTGGAGGCCCGGAAATCAGTGAGAAAATGAAGGCGATGGGTAAGGAATCTGTTTTTGTCTGTGGCCTGAGGGTCACCGATCAGGAAACCCTTGAGATTGCCCAGATGGTTCTTGTTGGTAAGATCAACAAGGGGATCGTTTCCCTGATTGCAAAATGCGGTGCACGGGGGGTTGGCCTTTCCGGGAGTGACGGGAACCTGATCATCGCTAAGAAAATGGATATCCAGAGAGTCGATGTCGGGGGCATCCAGAAAGAAGTTGATCTTGGTCATGTAGGGGAGATTGAATGGATCGATCCAGCAATCCTGAACATACTTCTTGAAAAAAACTATATTCCCGTAGTATCTCCCATCGCAATCGATCTGTCGGGAAGCAGCCTGAACATTAATGCAGATACGGCCGCAGGAGATATCGCTGTTGCACTCAAGGCTTACAAACTTGTCAATATGACAGATGTGGACGGGGTCATGGACAAAGGACGGACTAAGGTTTTCCGTAAGCTTACGGTCGATGAGGCCAATGAACTGCAGAGATCCGGGGCAATCGGCGAGGGGATGATTCCCAAAGTGAATTCGGTGATTAAAGCAGTGGAAAACGGTGTCTGCTACGCCCATATCATTAATGGAAATGTGGAACACAACCTGATCCTTGAACTCTTCACCCGTGACGGGGTAGGGACAATGATCTCCAGAAAATAGTTTTTCTAAAATATTACTTTAGTATTTCATTATAATTCATTCAGGGCAGATTGCCCTCACCTGAACATTCCCGCTGCCTGTCCTCGCTCATAGCGATGAGAATCTCAAATATCTTCTGGACTGCAACGGGATCGATCTTGCTCTCCACCGCCTGGTTAAAAACATCATCAAGAACTTCTGTTGTCCTCTGGTTATCATGGATTGGCACTCCATTATGGATCTTGACCTGGGCAATTTTCCCTGCAAGGGCCTGGCGTTGTGCGATGAGCCGGATAATCTGGGCATCCACCCTGTTGATCTCTTCGCGAATGGTTTCAATTGTCATAGGAGGTACATGATCAAGATTTTTAATAAACATAATCTTTGTATCCTCAACACTAAAACAGATATTATATAAACGCCTATCTCATCTGGTGTTTTCATGCTTGAACGAATAAGCCGGCGGGAAGAGGCAGATTTATTCGTGGCGTGGATGGCGATTTCGCTGTCCTTCGCCATTATTAAAATCGCACCATATGGAATACTGGGACCGATAAATTCTGTAGATCCCCTGGTTGCCCTGATTTATTTTGGAATTTCCCTCCTTACAGTTGGGATTGGCTTTATACTTCATGAAATGGCACATAAATTTACCGCTATACGCTATGGATACTGGGCGGAATTCAGAAAAGACAATTCCATGCTCCTCGTTGCAGTTGCCCTTGCCTCCCTTGTTGGATTTGTTTTTGCTGCACCTGGTGCAACGGTTATTTACAGCAATTCTGCTGATGGCAGGGGTTTAAGCCGGGAGCAGAATGGCAGGATCTCCGCAGCTGGACCACTTATCAACTTGCTGCTTTGCATTCCCTTTGTCATTCTGATTGGTATTGGAGTTACTATCTCAACTGGCGGAAGTAATCTTCTCTCTGTGATCGGAATCTTTGGTGTCCAGATCAATGCGATGATTGCTTCGTTCAATATGCTCCCGATCAGTATTCTTGATGGAAGAAAAGTCATGTCGTGGAATATCCCGGTCTTTATCTTACTCATCCTTACTTCATTCGGGGTGCTTGTAGGCTCGTTTTACTTTTTCTGATCAGATCTGGTAATTTTTTCTTGAGAAAACAAGATAGAAATCTAGGATCCTGTTTTTAATTTCTCCAGTATCGCGACAATCTCCATCCCTTTGTCAAAAGCATCTTTCAATGCAGTCGGGTGATTCCTGATCCCGCCAAACCGGTCCATGTCATTGGCAATTACATTATCGTAATACTCAAATCCCGTTGTGTTGAACAATGCAGTTATTACCGGGAAAGCCCCATCAAAAACATTTTCCCAGCCGAGGCCCGCAGTCGAAATAAAAATACCCTTGTGCCGTTTGATGTGATCATCGGAAAAATAGAGAGTTTTTAATATGAACTTTCGGGCCCAGATGTATTGCTGACGGTCAATAAATCCTTTAAGCTCAGCGGTGATTCCCATTGTATAGATAGGTGAGGCGACTGAGAGGCAGTCTGAAGCCAGTATTTTTTCATACAGAAAGATCGCGTCATCGTTAACAACACACTCTCCGGTCTTATGGCAGGCATTACATCCACGGCATGGGGAATACTGCAGCGTTTTGAGAACTACTTTTTCAATAGTTGCTCCGGAAGCATGAGCTCCATCCAGGAAACTGTCGAGAAGGGTTTCAGTGTTGCCATGCCGGTGCGGGCTCCCTGAAATGCCAAGAACTTTTATTTCCATACTTCCTCATAAACCAAGTCGCTTTTTCAGCTCATGCACTGTTTCTTTGCCAAGATTGGCTGCATCTGCCTGCGCAGTCGGGTGGTGTTCGATTGCACCTTTTTCATCTACACCATTAATCATCAGGTACCTTATGTCTGCGTCCCGGATATCAATCACATGGTAAAAGCATTTCACGGAGGGAATAGCAGCATCAAAGACATAATTCCACTTCTGACCGGCTGTTGAAAGGAACACCCCGAGCCGCTTACCTTTCCGTTCGGGTGGGACAACCGGAAGTTTAAGGACATATTTCCTTGAACGGAACACCTGTGCCCTGTCAACGAGTGCCTTTACCTGCGCCGCAAGACCCATACAGTAAATCGGTGAGGAGAGGACAATACAGTCAGCCTCAATGATCTTGTCATGGTAGATGTCCATCCCATCTCTTTGTATACATTTATTCAGTGCTTCGCAGGCATTACACCCACGGCAGGGATTAATATCTGCCTCGGTAAGGACAACTTTTTCCATCCTGATATCCCGATCTTCGCTCATTGACGCAAGAACCCAGTCAAGCAGTATTTCAGAATTCCCATGCCTGCGTGGACTTCCGGCAAACGCGAGGATTTTTATTGGCATAGAAGTTTTCTTGTAATGGCAACGCTAAAAAAGGTTGGTTTTTGATCTAATTGGAAAAAATGCAGTTTCAGATTTTTTTAAGTTCAGATACCAGTCCGGCAATCATATCCTACCCCTGGTTTCTTTTCTATCATGGAGGCCTTTTGGCGAACCATTATCCTTACTGACCACGTTCCGCCTGTTTGCCGGTTGATTACTTAAAAAAAAGTTGTTCGCCGGAATCACATCAGGGCATAATCTCATCGAGCTGTGCCTTACCGTACACATAGGCAGGCATGCCGGATAGCAGGAAGGTGACGCGAAGTGCCTCTTCAATCTCTCCCTTGGTTACCCCGAGGTTCTTTGCACCGGCCAGCTGAGCATGGACTGCATGTTGATCGCGAAGGGCGGCAGCGATGGCAATGGCAATAAGTTTTTTTGTCTTTTTCGTCAGATTACCGTCATCCCAGATATGCTGCTCGAATCTCATGACAAGATTGAACATCTCGGGTTCATTTACTGTCAGTTCCTTGAAAAATTTCGGGACTTTTCCAATCTTCTTTTCAAGGTCTTTAAGGTCTTTTTCGGTATCCTTTTTTACCATACCTATGCACTCTCCAGAATCATCGGTTCACCGCAGCAGATCAGTTCGCCGCCACCGACTTCCTTAACAATCACAATATTTCCGCAGATATCGCATCTGAAAACTTGTCCCTCTTTTGATACATTTACCATGATGACCTCCCGGTTGGATAACAGGATTGTCCTGGGGAAAACGCCTGCACTTTACCCCTGAGGATTGATATACGATGGCGTTTAACTCCAGTGTTCATGAAGTCTGTACGGTGCCTGAAAAGAAAAATAAAAATATTACAGGTTACTCTTCCCGCGTTTTGGCGGATTCTTTGCGTCCTCCGGTGTTTTGATATCCGGGCGCATATGTGTCATCGGGAAGCAGTTGTATTCTTCACAGGCACATGCCGGACATTTCCTGAGATCCTGTTCACTTTTGTCAAGAGTAAGCTCCTTTCCACAATCGAGACAAACATATTTGCCCGGGCCGACTTTCTGTCCCGCGCTGTACGTCTTCTGTTCGGTCAAACGATTCACCAAAACTTTCATGCACGTCAATGATATTTATGAGTTGCGTTCGTGCCATGATAAAATAAAATTGATAAATGCATCATTTTTGAGAAAGCTATATTGCATATATTTTTTAAGGTGTATTATGGCCGGAAAAGTTATCGGCATACTGGGCAGCCCGCTCACTGAAGGAAATACTGCGTTGTTGCTGGATCGGGCATTGAAGGGAGCTGAAGATGCCGGGTGCACCGTGGAAAAAATTCTTGTTGTCAATCTCGATTTCCAGGCGTGCCAGGAAATGATGTTCTGTGTTGACCACGAAACCTGTATCATGGACGATGATATGCAGGCGATGTACCCAAAATTCCGGGAATCGGAGGGTCTGATTGTCGCTACACCGGTTATGACCATGGGAATTCCAGGGAAACTCAAATCCTTTATCGATCGATTCCAGGTTTTTTTCATGGCAAAATACGTCAGAAAAAAGCCTCTCGTATCAGATGAAGGGAAAAAAAAGCGAAAGGGGCTTTTTATCTGCATTTCCGGTATGAAAATACCCGAAGTGTTTGTCGGTGCAAAGTTGACAATAAAAGCGTTTTTTGAAATCATCGACTGTCAGTATTCTGACGAGTTGCTGGTCAATGATATGGATACAATCAGGGATCTCCGTGGACGGCAGGACCTTTTGGATGCTGCATACCGGAAGGGATTTGCTTTGGGGAAGAGCATTCAGTGACAGCCGGTTAAACCACCCAGTCAATTTGTCTCTTCCTATTTTCGGAAACGAAAAACCGTAATCAAAGGGTGTCTTTCTCTGCGCTTTCAGAGTAATCCCTTTTCCCGCATGCTGACATACCCATTCTTTGAAACAATTATATGGTCGATAAGCTGGATCCCGATAAGTGAACCGGCATCCCTGAGCTGGTGTGTGATGGCAATATCCTGACTGCTCGGCTCAAGAGAGCCGGAGGGGTGATTGTGGACACAGATGATAGAGGCAGCACGGTCAGTAATCGCATCTGCAAATACTTCACGTGGATGGACAAGGCTATGGTTCAGTAGGCCTACCGTAATAACCCTGTTTTCGAGGACCTCCCCGGCACCGTTCAGCGTGAGACAGATGAAATGTTCCTGTCGTTTTTCCTTAAGATGGGTAACAAGCGGAAGAATATCTTCAGGTCTCGTCACTCTGATATTAGTCCCCGTTGGTTTGAAATAACGCCTGCCCAACTCGAAACAGGCAATGATCTGGGAGGCTTTGGTCGGGCCGATACCTTCGACCTCCTGTAAGTCCTTGTATTGCAGGTCGTGCCTGTGCTGCTGTATGAGTCCACCGATCTCTTTGGAAATTTCGCGAACATCTTTATTCTTTGTTCCTCTTCCGATGATCGCCTCAATCAATTCATTATCGGAAAGAACAGACGCACCTTTGCAGGCAATTTTTTCACGTGGTCTGTCCCTTACAGGTAGTTCTTTCATCTTTTTCATGGGTTACATCCGTAAGAAATAAAAAAATGAATTAAACAACAATTCTCTTTTCGGAGTCAGTGGTTCGTGCTGATCAACCTTTCTTTTTAAATTCCGGTTTTTCATGCATAATTCAAGGAATCGTAAGAAAATAGTAAATCGCGTTGCCGGGTGAATAATCTTTAAATTGAATTCCTCCCATATTTTCCCCTATGACAACAATCGAGAATGCGATGGAAGCCTTTGCCGGTGAATCTCAGGCAAACCGAAAATATCAGGCTTTTTCAGAAAAAGCTGCAGCCGATGGATTAAAAAATATTGCAACTCTCTACAAGGCGGCATCTGAAGCTGAAGCAATTCACGCAAAAAAATTGCTGAAAGTGCTGGGGAAAGTCGAAGCAACAGAAAAGAATCTTGAATCGAGCATTGCCGGAGAAACTCACGAATATACAAAGATGTATCCCGAATTCGTGAAACTAGCCGAAGCTGAAAACAAGAGTGATGCTGTGCTGGCATTCACCTACGCGATGAAAGCCGAGGAGGTCCATGCAAACCTCTACAAGAAGGCTCTCCTTGCGGTGAAATCCGGCCATGATCTGGGAAGGGAAAAAATTTTCCTCTGTCCTGTTTGCGGCAATATTGAAATTGCCAAACCTCCTGAAAAATGCCCGATTTGTGGTGTTTTCGGAAAACAGTTCCGTGAAATTACCCTTTAAAATTTTGTTTTTATGTATCTTTCATATCCGTTTTCTTTTTTTCTTTTTTCCTGCGGTGAAGCCAGACCATAACGAGGATGATGGCAATAAGGGTTGCCCAGGAAACAGAGTAGATGACAATTATGGGATAATTCAGTATCGTCTGGGGGGAAACCGATGGGGAAGGAGTGTCAATACTCTCGAAGTCGATAGCGACCTTTGCGGGGAAACGTCCTTTGCCATCAAAATATCTGATAATGACTGTCGCATTACCCGAAGGAACAACTCCCTTCAGCGGTGCATTGTTCCTGTTCGGGAAAGCGACAGAGCGGGTAATCCTGCCGTTTTCATCAGCAATCTCGATATACCAGGAATCCGGATATAAGGTTGAGTAGAAATCGCGGACTTTAATAACAAGTGTCGAGCCGGGGGGCAGGGTAACATTCCAAATCCCGTTCTCGGTCTGGTTCCTGATAGAAATATCCCGTGATATCTTCTCATGTGCTCCAATACTTACAGAACCCGATGATACAGAACAGGATGACAGAGGTACAGACTGAATTATCAGATCCTCTGATTGTAAACCTGGTTCCGGGGAGCAGCCGAACCTGTCGTCCATTACCTCGCTGTAGGCTAATGCAACATCGTAAATCCTGACCTCATCAAGCATGCCCCGGAAATACAGCGGGCAATTCCGGTCTGTCTGATTGTAGACTCCCGCGTCTGCACCCAGGATCACATAATTGTTGTACTGGTATTGGATAGCACCTGTTGCATTCATCTGGTTTCTCAGCACACCATCAAGGTACAGCTTCATCGTCCGCCCGTCATAAGTTCCGGTTATGTGATGCCACTCGTTAAGCGGGATGCTTTCATGCTGAATGGGCAGTGAAACTTTTCCAGTATCTTGCAGATTCAGTGTCCACCAGAGGTCTTCACCATCATCAAACCCTAACCGGTATCCTCCATCTTCATCTGTTGAAATTATTACCTGGGGCTCAGACGAATTCGTAATGAACCATGCCGATACCGTAATTTCTTTGGTTGGGTGATTCCGTGAACTGAAGGGGATTTCTATATAGCTGCCTGCCCCGTTAAAAAATACCGATCTCCCGCAACCCGCGTTCTCACTACGCGATATTCCATGTAATGTTCCCGTATTACCATTACCCGATCCATCAGCTGCGTAGATACCTCCCCCCTCATTGAAGCTGAAATAGAACGAAGGATCCGGTGTGGGGTTAACATTTTGTGCGGAGGCACATGTCCCGTATATCAGGCAAAGGAGTGCGAGATAAAAAAGTATGGATTTTTGCAGACTCCTCGTTTCGGACATAGTGATCGTACCTGTAAACTGGTATTGGAGCTCGTCCAAAAAGAACGTTGCTATGGTTAATTTATACCGGCTTCTTCGGGGACGATATATTTATAAGAGACCAGACCATCTTCGAATTGATGAAAAAAGTCACCGTCTATTCAACAAAAAACTGCCCGTATTGCCGGATGGCAAAGGCGTTTCTCGATAAACACGGAATCCCCTACGAGGAAATTGATGTCGGTGAAGATTCCGATGCAGCAAAAAAAATGATAGACCTCTCAGGTCAACGCGGAGTTCCGGTTCTTATTGTCAATAACGAGGTTATTGTTGGATTTGATTCGCAGAGGCTGAATGACCTGTTCGGAGAAACACTATCCGGAGAGGTTTATGATGTTCTTATCGCCGGCGCCGGGCCTGCGGGTCTGACTGCAGGAGTATACTGCGCGAGAAAAATGCTGAATACAATTATTATCAGTGAAAACATCGGAGGACAAGCGCTGGAATCATGGGCGATAGAGAATTACATGGGCTACCGCATGATCACCGGAGAAGATCTGATGAAAAAATTTGAAGAACAGGTCCGCACCCTCAATATGCGGCTCGAACTCGATCGGGTTATCAGCATCTCAAAAGAAAATGATATTTTTACCGTCCGGACAATTTCAGAAAATATATTCAAGGCAAAAACCGTCATTCTCGCGCAGGGGAACCGGCCGAAGAAACTTGGTGTGGCAAACGAGGAACAGTATCTCGGACGCGGCCTGTCCATCTGTTCAACGTGTGATGGACCCTTATATAAAGGTAAAAGGGTAGCCATCGTTGGGGGTGGCAATTCCGCTATCCAGACTGCAGTGGAGATGAGTAAAATCGCTTCTTCAGTCAGCCTGATAGTTCGGAGCATTATACGGGCAGATCCGATATATGAAGGGATGCTCGAATCAAATAAGAATATTACCGTTTATTTAAATACCCAGGTCACCGCTCTCCATGGGAATAAGTTCCTTTCTGCTATCACAACGAAAAACGCAAAAGGAGAAGAGCAGAAAATCGAACTGGATGGGATTTTTATTGAGATAGGGTGGCTGCCCAATACCGATTTCCTTAGCGGATTTGTAGCACTCAACGAAAAAAAGGAAATTATTGTTGACCTGAACTGCCATACGAGTCAGGACGGAGTTTTTGCAGCTGGTGATGTTACGTCAGTAAAAAACAAGCAGATCATCATCGCTTCCGGAGACGGGGCAAAGGCCGCCCTTGAAGCATACGAATATCTGATGAAATCCTCATGATAAAAAAATCAATTATCCGATTTCAATCAAAAAATATACTAAAAAAAAGTCGGAATTTCTCTGCTTCCTTCACTATTTAATGAACTTCCGGATTCTTTTTCTTTTTCCTGTCTTTTTCCTTATATCCTTCGAGGAGTAAGGTCGTGATATTCCTGACGGGTTTATCGGTGTGCCCGCTTATATGGAACTCACAAAACGGGCAGGATGATACCACAATATCCGCACCGGTCTTTTTTATCTCTTCGCCCCTTCGTTTTCCCAGTGCTGCTGCTTCTTCAGGAAGTCCGGATTTCACCCCGCCACCTGATCCGCAGCAGATGGATGGCATCTCAACCAGATCGACAACCTGCCGGATGAGCTCACGGGGCTGGTCGCGGATGCCCTGTCCCCTGAGCAGGTGGCAGGGATCATGATAGGTGGCTTTGATCGGTAAGCGTGCCGGAGGCTCAATCCCGAACTTTGTGAGTATTTCATTGATATCCAATACCTCAAAGGGGGTCCTGTAATCATGTTTCAGCGTGGAGCCGCAACCGGCGCACATAGTCATGACCGTATCGATGTTCCGAAACCGAAATGCATCGATGTTGCGCTGTTTGAGTGTGTCCAGGTACTCGGGTTGTCCGGTACGGATGAGCGGCGAACCACAGCAGACCTGTTCTTTTGGAATGATGACCCGGATACCATTGCGTTTCAGTACCTCGATTGCATCCAGCGCCGTCCGGGGCAGGCGCAGGTTATACATACAGCCGACGAAGAACCCGACTGTTGCCTTCACCGGTCCTGTTGGTTCAATCACCTCGGCATTCACAAGTTCCAGAAAGGTCGGTTCAGTCCGTGCGACAGAACGACCTGTTTCCTTCACAAGCGCTGCCACTTCCTTGTGTCGTGGGAGCGTGAGCCCTTTTTTGTTGGCAAGGGACCGGAGCTTCTCTATTGCTTTGCCCGGGATTTGGATCTCCTTCGGGCAGACCTTCCAGCAGGCCTGGCAGCTTGTGCAGGTAAAGAGGCCTTCCTCCACGGCGGCCGTAATGCGGTCATCGATGTTTCGCGGGTCGAGCGCGAGGCGCATTTCCTGACGCATTGCCGTCGGTCCTAGAAACTTCGTGACATCCATCGCCGGGCAGACCGATACACAGCTGAGGCACTCGATACAGGACCTGAGCGGCTTGATTGCGTCAATATCGGATTTCGTTGGCAATCTGGATGCTTCTGATGGTTTCAGTGATGCAATTGTCTCGAGTGTGGGTACAAGATCCACAACAAGGTCTTTTTTTACCGACAGGTTCAGGGGTTCGATAGTGATATTGTTCCGGGCTTCTTCCATGCAGGCAAGCACAGGCTCGCCATTTACCCGTACGGCACAGCTCCCGCATTGCCCCGATCCGCAACTGTACCTGTATGCAAGGGTCGGATCCACCTCGTCGTGAATGGCATGGAGAACATGCAGCACCCGTGCACCTTCATTCACATTCACCGTATATGTTTCGAAATACGGTTCCGCATCCTCTCCCGGATTATAGCGGTAAACCTTAACGGTGATCTCCTTCATGGCATTCCCCTTTTCCTCTCAATCCCCTCACGGGTTTGGGAAATATACGTATGTCCGAACGGGGACTGCCGGGATTCATATGTCTGTGGCACATCAACCCGTACATGCGCGCCCCGGGACTCTTCCCTGATCAGCGCACTCCTGCAGATGAGTGTAGCTGTCAGACACATGTTCCTGACGATACAGCACTCAGTAAGATTTCTGGGAGATTCTGCCCTGATAGCTGCTAGAGGAAGGCAATTGATAATTTCAAGAGTCTTTGAGAGATCAGCTGCATTCCGGAAGATACCGGCACCCATCCACATTGCCTGCTGGAGCCGAGTCCGGATTCGTGCCGGGCTCTCGCTTCCGTCAAGGAATGCCTCAAGATCTGCCTGTTGTTTGCTTACCTGTTCTTTATCGACGTTTTTAATCCTTTTTTCTGATTTTCCAGCATATTCTCCGGCACGTTTTCCGAAGACCTGGGTCTCTGCAAGAGCATTTCCGCCCAGACGATTTGCCCCATGAACGCCTCCGGCAACTTCACCGCAGGCAAACAACCCGGGAAGTGTTGTCCGGCATTCGGGAGTAATCCGGAAACCCCCCATGATATGGTGTGCTGTCGGGGCGACTTCCATGGGTATTTCCCTGATATCAACACCGAATTTGAGAAACTGTTCCAGCATGACCGGGAGCCGGCTTTCGATCTGCTCTCGTGGCAGGTGAGTCACATCGAGATAAACACCTTCATGTGATGTACCGCGGCCATTGAGAATCTCCGTTGCGATGGCACGTGCAACGACATCCCGGGTGGAAAGCTCCATCCGTTCAGGATCGTAGTTTTTCATGAACCGTTCTCCGGTGCTGTTGAGAAGGATACCCCCTTCACCCCGCACAGCTTCCGTCACAAGTCTTCCCCGTGCATCATAAGGGAATACCGCACCGGTTGGATGAAACTGGATCATCTCCATATCGATTAGTTCAGCACCCGATCGGTAGCCAATCGCAAAACCATCACCGGTACCGCTCGACGAGTTCGTAGAAATATCATAAACCCTGGTCCCTCCGCCGGTGGCAAGAATAGTGCTGTCGGCCTTGAGTAACACGAGATTACCTTTCTCGTCAAGCGCCATCGCGCCTATGATCGACTCCCCGCTTCTGAGTAAGTCTATGACAGTGAATTCCTGCAGCAGATTCACATCCGACGAATCGAGTCGCTCGACAAGGGTAGTCATCATCTCATGCCCGGTCCTGTCACCGGCGTAACAGGTCCGCGGGAACTTCTGGCCACCAAAC
>Ga0209492_1000131_pt1 | contig 23343 bp, 15 predicted proteins | sample PPLLak12cMay2015_FD_187253 | JGI IMG/M metagenome (GOLD analysis project Ga0209492, IMG submission 187253) | Freshwater sediment microbial communities from Prairie Pothole Lake near Jamestown, North Dakota, USA - PPLs Lake P7 Core (1) Depth... | ecosystem: Environmental > Aquatic > Freshwater >... | reverse complement strand
GCATCTTGTGCTTTCTTCATTCTCTTAGCATTGGTATCTAAAGCATTACCAGCTATTCCTCCAACAAAGTTACCAATAGCTCCACCGATAGGTCCTCCAATAAGAGTACCTGCAGTTGAACCTATTGTACTACCAATTTTACCACCAGCATTTTGACCACCCATTGCTTCTTGTCCCATACCTGTAACTTTTTGTGAAATCATTCCCCAAGGAGTTCCTCCACCAGCAGCTGCACCACCATCAATCATCTTAGGTAATCTTCCACCATTGTAGTATTGTTTCACGTTACTATCATTCAATGGTTCATATCCACTATCCATGTATATATCATTTGGAGCAAATGTATTTTGTATTTCTCCACCACCTTGTAATCTAAAACCATTTCTAGCAAGAACATTTGTACCTACACCATATATAGGAAAGAATTCTTCTCCTGTATTAACTGGCATCTGTGCTTCTCTTTGCTTAGATATATTTTCAGATTGTTGTCTTTGTTTATCAAGATCAATACTCTCTGCTGCTTGAAGAGATATTTTACTTATATCTCTATCTCTTTCTGCCCCTTTTCTTAAATCTTTTGATTTCTCTAATTCTCCAAAAGCTCCAATTAAATCTCCAACTGGTCCTGCAAACTGACCTATCATTTTTCCAGCTTTCATTAAACCATCACCAGGTGCTGAGCCTTGTGGCCCTTGAGCACCTAATTTAGAAACATCAAATCCTCCTATACCACCAGTAGCTAAAGGATTTGTAGATCCTGCAGGTTTTAATTGATTTACAGGTTGTGCTTGTCCGTAGTTAGTTGCTCCACCTGGAGGGTTATTAGCATACCAATCACCAGCTTGTGCTTTAGGAATACCTCTTCCATATCTAGCTGGTGGTGCTATATCCATACCTTCCATACCTCCTCCTCCCATAGCACCCATGCCTTCTCCTCCTCCCATAGCACCACTAGCTAACTTCATAAGACCACCAATATCAAATCCACCACCTCCACCATCTTGTGGAGCAGCAGCTTGTTGTTTAGCTAATGCAGCTTGTCTCTCAGCTTCTGTAGAACCTGTAAGCATTCTATCAACATCATCAACTTGAGTTTGATAACTTAAAGGTTTATAAACTCCTTGACGTACTTGTGATGCATTTATTGCAACACCAGTTTGAGCTTTCTTAAACTCTTTACCATGTTTTTTCATAAAGGCTTCCTCCGAAGGATATTTCTTATAGAACTCCTTTTCAGATTTAACTCCTGCAATTTTTAAAATTTGTGCTTTCATGATTTATATTTGTTTAGCCAGCCTCCTGGTTGTGGTTTATTATAATTTGTAAAGTTAGTCAATTGATCTAATTGTTGCAAAGTTTTTTGGTCTTGTTGGTTTACACCATTCTTAGCCATAGGATATTCTGTTACCTTCTTTCCTTTGAACTTATAATCTTTTCCTGGTCTCATCATTTTTACATCTCCTGTATCTGATACACCAATTACATTATAAGGAACTCCCTTCATTGTTATTTTATTGCTTCCTATTTCTGTTATCTCTCCTGGATGATCCCATTGTCCTCTATCATCTTTGATAACTCCTCCTTCTCTAAATTGCTTTACACCATAATGAGGAAGTTGAACTTGTTCACCTTTTACAAAAGGTCTTTGTATATTTTTAGGAAGAATTCCTCTTTTTATTTGAGCATCTATTTCTGTGTTAAGATATTTTGCAATATCATCTTTAGAATAACGATAGTCAGATAAAAATCCTAAATCATTCATTGGTTTGTATCCAAAGAATTGTGGTGCTCCTTCATCATATTTAAACACTTGTTTTAATTGAGGAAGATATGAACTATGTGATGTATTAAGACTTCCTGTAAATACATCTCCAGAACCTATTCCTTCTGTAGAAGTAGTAGCAACTTTATTAGAAACATCTTTTAAAGATCCAGAACCTCTTAAGTGTAGACTAGGTACGTTCTCCATTATAGGACCTTCATAATAAGGATAGTCTTGAACACTGTTTATAAATTTAGTTTTTAATTTATTAGATGCATTTTGCATAGGGGCAAGTCCTTGTTCTATAAAATTTTCAACTTTCTGAGGACCATGTTCGGTAATAACATTAGACCGCATACTATTTATTATATCATTATTTGCTAATCTATTTGTTTGAGTTGAATGTGTTCCTGCATCTAGTGCTGCAAATAGATCATCTAGATTTGTACTTGCATTTGTATTAATAGCTGTTTCATTTTGTTGACGAATTGCAGAAATCCTATCTTGAAATGAAGAAGGAACATCTGCCATTAATTCACTAAGTGCAGCTTCATTAGGATCTATTGAAGTTGTAGGTATATCTAAATCTGCATTTGAAATAGTAGATCTTCCTGCATTAATATCTTCATCCCACCCTCTCATCATTGCTCTTAGTCTATCTCTATCTAATTGTTGAGCTGTTGATGCTGATTGTCTAGAAGGTCTAGGAGGTCTTTCTAAATTAATTCTATCACGTATTGGATTTGCTAATCTAAATGCTTCTTCTTCTTGTGCATTAGGAATTGCATTTTCTATTTCTTTTTTTGATTTTCCAAATACTTTTTGTAAATGTTCTTCAGGAAGTTTTTGTTCTAATGCATATTTGTATTGTTCAGATATAGGTTTTCCTGTTGCTCTCAGTCTTCCAACTTCTTGAACTTGTCTAAACATCTTTAATTCTTCTGGAGATAGTCTAGGGAGTGAACCTTCAATAGGTAAACCAGCCATTCTACCAACTGCTTCTTTTACACTTCTAGCTTTTGTTAAATCAGATGCCAATGCCCCTGTTTCTCTTGCAGCATTACTTATACCTTTTCCAAGCATTCTTAATTCAGGAGCAAACTCAGCAGCTGCAGGTATTACAGATAATGCATTTATTGTTGCATCAACTGGATGACCTGTTGCTACATTTTTTACAAACTGTCCTGATTGATCAGCATAGAAAAAAGGATTGATTATATCAACAGCTTGTTCATGTGCATTAATTGCACCTTTACTAAAATGATCAGGTAATTCTTCGTTACGTACAGCATATCCAAATGCTGTTGTAGGATGAGTTGCTATCTCCCATGCTTTAGACTTTTTAGATTGTGGTATATGCTTTCTTACTTCTTCTTGCTTAGGTGCATTTTGTTTATATAGAACAGATCTAGGATTATCTAATTTTCCAGTAGCATGTAATTTTTCACTATCTTTCTGTACATCTTTATATTCTTTTAACTGTAATTCAACACCACGTTTATTTATAAACTTACCAGCTTGAGCTACATCATATTGATCTAACCATGCACCATCCTTACTAATAGTCTTAGGTTTCCAATCTAATCCTTGTTGGTAATATTGCATCTCTTTACCATTCTGTGCAGAAGCATCTGTTACATCAGTTTGGTTTCTACGTGGTCCTTTACTAGGAGATCCTGTTCTAGCATACATATGTCCTACAGCTCCTGGTATATTACCACCCATTTGAAACTGTCCTTTAACAGCAGGGTTTTCAAATATAGGACCATTGAATATTCCTTCTCCTACATATCCTTCTGGTAATGATACAGAAGAATCATTTGCATTTTCTTCTTCACCATAGTTATCTAACCAACCACCATTCTTCATGTTGTTAGAATTATCTCTTCCACACTCATGACATATGTACATATCTTTCTTACTAGAATCAGATTTGTTCCAGCTCCATCCACATGTGCATTTTACTTTACCACTCATTACTTGTAAGAGATTTGTGCAGGAGCAATTAAGAATTGACTCACTAAATGCGTTGTACAATTGTCATCTAATATATGACGTATCTTAAGCTCCTTAGCTCTTAGTGTAGCTTTCTTGAAACTTCTGGATCCATAATCCATATTGCTTTGGTTAATCACCTTATCAATAGAAAGACTTTCACATCCTGTATTAAACAATGGAACTTGAGAACTTTTCTGTAGTGCCCAGAATGTATTGTATTGATAGAAGTTATCACTCTTAGTATATGTGATTGTTTTGCTATCTGCATTGAATATTGGATATTGCATGTACGCACGCATATCATTAAGAGGTTTAGCAACAAGAGTTAACACTCCTGAGCTCTGTTGTCCATTGTATAGAATAGCTTTGTTAAACCACTTGTTGTTTGTTTCTATTCTTGTGTTATCATTAAAGACACCATTTGGTATAGATATATATTCATATGCTTTAGTGTAGTCTTTTATATTCTGTAATATCTCATCTTGATTCTTATAAGCAAATGGATATTCAATTATGTATGGTTCTGTAACACCGTAATAAGAATTGTATAATTGTATATTAGTTAAGTGTCTCCATATACATCCTGTTACAATTTGTTTTAATCCAATATTAATATATTCATCTTCTGGAATCTCTCTTAAATACATTGTCTTTTGTATTTTACATTTACCAGTAGATCTTAATGTAACTGATAATACATTGTCGTCCACAGAATAGTTAATCCCATCAATGAGAGCTTCATTAGTCACATCTTCTGCTATCACATTCCCAAACTGATCATAGATTGTGAATGGTCCAGAAGATGGTGACACTTGCGTTAGCCTTATTGTTATTATTTTTAACATATTAATTTATTAACAAGTTCCATTATTACGAATTGTTACTCCAGCAAGTGTACTCACACTTTGTCCACAGATTGTTACTTCAGAAGGTCCTCCTGGTGATGGAAGTCCAACACTTGTAGTTGCTGGATTTCCTGAACAATCAATGTAATCTACTGTTACAGTTCCTACTGATACTTTACTTATTGTAAACGAGTAACAATTTAATGTTGTAGTAGTAGATGTAGTTGGATTACAATTAAGTATTTGACTTACAATACCACTTGATATATTAAATACATCACCAATAGAAGATGTTTCATCTGTAAAATACCAACCATCAGGTACCACTGTACAATCTGTACCTGTTGTACCATCATACACAGTTTCACCAAGTGCAATAGTTGAAAATTGTCCTGAAATACTAATAATAATTATTGATCCTATAAGTGCATTGTCAATATAAGTCATTGCAGCACATGCATCTGCACTACTTCCTGTAGATACTACTGTGGAAGATGGATCTATTATACGATATCCTGTTATAAGTAAAGTTGTTTGTAATCCCGTAGGTCTTTGACATTGTTGTGGAAGTATATAACCTAATCCTTCTAGTTCACAATTAGTTAATATTAATTCTCCTGCTATTATACAATTAGCAGGTATTTCTGTTGTTGAAGTGGTAGTAGTAGTAGGTGCAAATATAGTAGTTGTAGTAGTAGTACTTGGTGTAGGTACACGACCTCCTGCAATAAACTCAAAATCATCACAACATCCATTGATACCAGAATAAAAGAAATTGTTTTCTGCTATATACCAGTTAGGAATATAACTATGAAAAGAGATCCAGCTTTTAGTGTTTACATTAAATGAAAGAGTCCAAGACTTATTACAAAAGTAATCTGTGTCTTTTAAACTTACAACTCTTTTAAATATAGTATTATTACCTAGTGATTCACCTATATAGAAATCTCTTGTTACATCATCATATTTGATATCTGAACTTAATGGAATATAATCTATTTTAGTAAGTATGATTCTATCAAACTTACTATCATATACACCATGTAATCCTATACCATTAAAATTATTATCTATATCTACTTTTGAAAAGTATCTCAATATTTCAAAAGCTAAATGGTCTGTGAAGAATCTATTCATTCCAGAACCAAATGCAGATAGGTCCTCAACCTTTGTTCCTTCTATAAGAAACACTTGTCCTCTTTTAGCATCAACTGTTATCTGTCCCTGAGGAATCTTTAATAACATTTTGTTTTGGGAACCTACATAACCAAGATCTGTTTCTGCAAAGTCAATAGGAGGTGCTCCTTTAAACATATTAGGATTACCTACATATGCAGCTTGTGGATTACTTGTATCAATTGTAAGGAGGTTGTTATACATTAATGTCTTATTCTCAAACCTAGCTAATACAGCTTTGTTTTGAATACCATCTAACGATATAAGTTTACCATAGTTCTGAGGAAAGTCATAATAAGAAATAGCTCTATATGTTAACCAGCTATTAACTCTATTGTCAGCATCAGTGTTCTGTGCATCTGAATACACAGCTCTAAATGGATAGTATGTATAACATGGGTTTCCATCATAATCTGCTGGTAAATGTGTAAATGTATTTTCTTTATTTTGTTTAGAGAATGTTACATTATATGTATATGTATTATCATTTGCTATTGATACAAAATCTTCTTGTACCCAATCATCAGGAATACCTGTTGATACATGTGGCCAGAAGTCTCCTTCTCTATTATTGAATGCTTGTCTTAGATCTGTATTATAAGAACTCTCACAATAGAAATTAGGAATACCATATGCAAACAAATAAAAGTATCCATCATAGAATGTTCTATTACTACCTGTAGCAGGTAATGGATCATTAGGACAATCAAATTCATGAGCTTTGTAAGAAATAATATTTGTAAGTTTCCCTGAATTGTTACCTTCGTAATCACTTAATATAGATCTAGCTGAGTGCCAATATTTTGGATAGGCTATATTTCCAATCTCATCATAGAATATATCTGAATCATCAGGAGCATTAACTCTATTGTCTATAAAGAAAGGAAGTTTAGTTTTGAATGCAAACCTAGATATAAATGTATCTCCTCCAAATATTGTAGCATCAGTATTAGATGTTACACTTCTTTGAAATCCTGTATCAATTGTATCATAAGAATACATCTGACCATATTGATTCACAAATGTATTCTTTAATGATGCATAATAAGAAACAACACTTATGTCTTTTTCTTGAGCAGGAGTTCCACAAGAACTACCACCACTTATAGTAAATCTTGATTTATCCTTTATTCCTATGCTAGCCATTTCTCCATTATCACTAGGAAATGGTAAAGGATTAGCACTACTATCTTTAGATCCTTTTGTTCTTAAATATATAGAAGATTCTCTATTCCAGTTATTGATATTAAAATTATCACCAACATTTTGTACTCCTGGAATTAAATATCTTTTAATATCTAACGTTCTTTGTTTGTCTCCACTATTAGTAACCTTGGCACTATAATCATAACTAGCTGTTGAGTTAAATGAATATGCATAGTTTCTTCTAGTTATACCATTTATATATATTTGTAAGTATGCTTGATATGCTGTAAACATAGCAGTGGCACTAAACTGACTAGTTCTATTACCTAATTGACTAGAACTATTTAATGCATCCTGTTGTGCTTCTTTTGTAAGAAGTCTATATTTAGCATTACTTTTAACTGGTACAAAATGTGCACTTCCTTTACCATACATTACATTCTCTAGTTTAAGAATGTCTCCTAAGAATGGTTGTCCAAAAGAAGTTTCTGGAGAATTAAATATTTGTCTATATTTATCATCATTATTATTATAAGATTGTGGTTGTGCAGCAGCACAATTAATACTTGATCTTCTACCTTTTTCGCTAGTTGTAATCTGTCTTTCAGGCATTGTTATACTTTCTCGTAAAGTTATACCTGGATTACAACACTGGCATGCAGCACATTGCGGTCCTGAGTTTTTGCTACAATCAGTACTTACACCAGCACCAACATTAACTCTTCTGTAATCAGTGCCACAACTACCACTGTATCCATCTACCCATGGTTCGTAACGTGTAGAAAGCGTATTATTATTTGTAAATGGATCATTATAAAAAACTCTAGAACCTTTACACGATTCACACCCATTAGTAGAATAGACATCATAATTAGCTGGACCTATTGTACATGTTCCTACAGTTGTTAGTGGTCTACTAGTTGCGCAAAATTCTTTTGTCTCACCTTTGGCTATCCTTGCTGTTGCTAGTTTATTTGTATTTGGATCTCCATATGAATATTCTGCATATCCTAATGTAGGATCTAAACTATCACAAGTTACTAACCAAACTTGTGATACACCAGTCCAAGCATTATTAGTTGTATTTAAAAATGGATCAACATTAACATCATTGTATGGATAGTTGGGAAAATAAAAATCTTGTCCTTCTCTTTGATATTTTCCAATATTACGAAGAATCCCTTTTGCTACAATAGATTTATTTGTTCCTCTGTCTCCTCTTACTATTTTGTATCCTACTATATCAGCTTTTTGATCTTTAGTTAAAGAAGATATTGTTATTAAATCATAGACTTGTGATGTACTTATTCTAACTCCTATTGGATATACATAATTATTTTGAGTAACTAATCTTGTTGAAGGATCATATCCTATAATTGGTTGTGTAATAGGAGATATTAATACATCTGGAAACTTATGATGTCTAATAGGTTGACCAGCTAATTCTCCCCAAAGATCTGCATTACATGGATACTTTTCTGTTGATTCCCAATATGAAAATTCACCAAATCTATGTCCAATAGCATTACCAATAGGATTACCATTAGATACACCAAGATCTCTAGCTGTATTATATATTTTCCAATAAGGACTATATCCAACTCCTGTACCAGGATCTACTCTATCAGGTTCACCTACAAAATCAGAATTTGTAGTTGGAATATCTGGATATTGTGAATCAGTATAACTTAATATTCTTCCAGGAATATGGAAACCATCTGTTTGTTTTCCATTCTTTAATAAGAATACAATTTCAAATGCATACACTTCATCACGAAGATATCCTCTAAGGTTTGTAGCATTTAATTCATTTGCATAGTTTTCATTTACAGGAAGTCGATATGTTTCCCATAACAACTCTATTTGTGAAGCTATAGATTGATAATTAATTCTATCTATAGATCCAAGTCCATCCCATACAAGAACATCTTGCACAGCTGTTAAATCTTCTGCTATATCATAATATGGAAACTTCTCAAATATATCATTCATTGATAAACGAATGTTATCAACTATCTGTCCTGTGTAAGTTACATTTAAAGATGTGTTATCTATAAAATATGTTCCAATCAATTCTACAGATGTAATTGCATTAACTGTTTTAATTACAGCTAGATTGAAATATTGAAACTGTCCTGTAGCATCTAAGTTATCTACAGCAACAACTACAGACTTTCCTACAACATAGTTAAAGTTAACTGTTGCAATTTGTGGATCAGCAATTGGTGTAGGATTGGTAATAGAATAATAAGAAGTGAAAGGGTTACCTACAGCATCAGAGTATTGTACTGCAAACTGATATGTACCAGCAAGAAGAGAACCTCCTGTGGTAATATCTACAATAGAAAGATTTGGAATATTGAAATTAGGTTGCAGTTTTAATTGATTGCAATCTAATTCATCTGTATATTTAGGATCACAAAGTGCAGATTGGCTTTTTAATACATATGGAATATTATTAATATCTAAATATCTTCTAGGATTAAATCCATCTGTCCAATATATCTCTGTTGTACAATTTGTTATTTTATGTACTGCTTTGTGAATAGGATGATCTGTATCGAAGTTAAGACATAGAGCACTAACTAATGTATGGTAGATACAATCATTGTTATCCATATATCCTATCTCACTATCTCCTGTATTAGGATTGGTGATAAAGAATATATGCTTACTTTGTTCATTAATGAAATGTGTTCCTATTAATATAAATTCTTTAGGAAATGTCACACATAGTTCATTACCTTGTTCATTCTGATAGTTGACAGAAGAAGAATCAAAGTTTTCAACAGCAGCATTCAGGGCATACGTTAGCGTGCCCTGTTTAATTTGATTTAATGTGTTATCAAGGTTTAGCCCTATGTTAGCACTATTAAGTTCTTGTTTTATATTGTCTTGTGATTGTTCTTCAGCCATAATAATATTTTAATTAGTTACGTCTTCTACCATATCTACTAGTAGGAAGTTCGTACATATTAAATCTATTTAAGTCATTTTTAATTCTTCGTTGTTTCTCCCAACCAGTTTGTTTCTTAACTTCAATACTTGCCATGATGAAAGCTTCTTCATATGCTTGTTTGTGATATATCAATTTCTGTTGTAACTGATTAAATGTTTCATCAACAGTTTGATTTGTAAGAGTTTCAAACACTTTAAACTTAAGGAATGCTTCTACATATTCTCTGATACGATAGTTGTCAGGAATCAATTGGTTTCCTATATCATCATACTCTGTAGCATAAAATATTAAATGTACAACACCATTTCTAAAATTAGTTACAAACTTATTGTCTCTAATATCAAATGAATCAATACTAGCAGAACCAGGAGTAAAATTATTTACAGGAATAGGTTGTGCTTGAAAGTCCCAGTTGTTTGTATAATCAACATCACAGTTCTTTCTTGCAGATATGTTTCCAGGCTTAAGTAGATAGTTGTGAGTAAATCCTCTAGCTACACTATTGTTTGTCTTGTAAACAGCTTGTATCAATACAGGCATACATGCAGGACATCCTGTTGTGCATTCAAGATTTGTACAAGCAGCACCACCAGAAGTTACAGGAGAAACTTGTATTGTTGTTTCAGAAGCTGCTTGTGAATAGAATGAGTTAGCTGATTGATATGGATAGTTAGCCACCTCTGTAGTCATCCATGCTTCTCTAACAGCATAAAAGTTATCAGGAAGTCTAGCTTGAAAGTCTTCTACAAAAAGAATATCATCAGTGATTACATAAGTTGTTCTTCCTAACTTCTTTAGAGCTTTATCTAAATAGGTAGGAAATAAAAGATCATCTACAGCACCAGTATCAAAATAGCTTTTCAGCTCTTCTTTAACAGTTGAGTAAACAGGTTCTGGGCTTACGAAAGCATATTTATAATAGTATGACATAGTTCATTATTTTTTCCATTCTTGGTAAATATGTTGGTACTTGTCGTTGGTCTTTAAGTAGTGTGATAGAAGTCTTGATGTGAGTCTAGAAGGTTTGAAGTACCAAAGGTCAGAGTTCTTAAAACGTGCTGTGGGTTTAAACCACATCCAACCAAAAAAGTATCCTTCTGTGTGATAATTAAAATTGTAGATAACCTTTCCTTTCTCTTTAGTTTTCTGCCAGTCGATTGGTAAGTTAACAAACTCTTTTCCATCAGCTTGTTTTATCTTCCTTCTCTTCTTTTTATTGATAGAGAACTCTCCAAAGCCATAAGGTAATTTTGCTTTATCTCCAGTTTCTAATATATATTCTTTGAATAGTTCATTATATGTATATATAATGTTTCTCCATTCATCGTATGTAAGTTTAATAGATGGATGATTCTTACAAAATAAATTATAATTATCTTTACTAGAAGATCTCCAGTCCACTTTAACTCTACTCATTAATTAGTTGATTTTGAATTTGGAGCTTGTCCATCTATTCCTTCTTGAGTTACATCTGTCTTAATTTGGAAGTAAGTAGATAGAAGTTTTTTAGACGTAAGTTCTAAGACTTGTTGTTCTAAGTATCCAGGAATAGCAAACTCTTTATCTAAAGGATTCATACATAATTGCTCCACTGTGTAATCAGGAGTTCCGCATCCACATTCTGGATACATGATTTCATTAGTTACATCTTCCTCAAATAAAGCTACAAATCTAATTGCTTTAAGAAGTGGATTACTTACATATAAGTATCCATTAGATATCCAGAAGTATTCTTCTTTTTTAATTACAGGAAGTTTTAATAGATTGATATATCTATTAACTGTAATTTCTTTTAGCTTTCTTCCTTTTCCACTCATTGCATTAATAGAATAAACTCCCTGTATTACATACTGATAGTTTCCTTCAGATATGCGTGGGAGTTTAAATGTAGTTCTTGCAACAGAACAAGGATCCACATAGTTACAACATTCAGATATAGAAACCTCACACATTTCCAAACAAGGAATTGTTGTAAACAATGTATCTGTAGCCCAAAGCTTTCTAAGATTTGTCTCACGCTTAATAAGCAATAAAGCATTGTTTCTTATCTCAGATGCAATTGCTCTATCTGTGATAAGACTATCTGTAGAAAGTATCTTGTGGACACTTCTAACATCTGATACTAATTTCCGTAATGTTGACATAGTTATATTCGTGTTTCAAACTCTGCTATCTTTCCTAGCTTTCTATCATAAACTAGAGCAAGAGCTGCTCGTACTGAGTGTACGAAGTTATTATCTAGGTGCCATCTATCTGTTCCTGATAAGCTAGGCATTTGTTGTATTCTAACTCCTTTGAGTTCTTTTGCCATGTAGTGATGTTTATCACCTGTGTGTATCTCTCTGTAATTAGCATCTCCAAACTGATGACTAAATTTAGTATGTGTAGCAAACAATAATGGAAGATCATCTAGTTTACAATTACCATGGTGCCATCCTATAAATGTATTACCGACAGTAAGTCCTTTTATTATACTGTGTGATCTATCAAACTCTACATCAAAGTGGTCTGTGAAATATACATCTAGTGCGTGTGCTAAGTAGAATGATTTAGTTCTGTCATGATTACCCTGTACAAGTATCACCTTTACATCATTTGCATTCTGTCTCAACATATTGATTGTATCTACAAGAACTGCAAAGCCTAATTCATATTCATCTGCATAATCTATTATAGTGTCCTGTGGAGTACCATTTGTAGTTTGATGTTGATAGTTATCAGTGTGGAAGAAATCGTTCGATATAGGAAGGATAACAGTGTCTATATTGTAATTAGCTCTCACCTTCATTATCAAAGATTGTGCTACATTGAAATATCTTAGTGCTCTACTTGCAGGATCATTATCTCCATCTACATGTTTCTTAGCTAAATGAAAATCAGAAATAGATATCTCTACATCTACATGCTCTTTAGTGAGATGATGTTCTGGTTTAATGACATCTATATTGTTTGGTTTGTAGTTTTCTAAAAACTTAGCAAAGTCTTCAGGGGAGTAATCTTGGGCTTGTTTTCTTTTACTAAAGATGGAAGATGTAAACTTCCCACTTGGTAACATCTTAGACCAGTAGTTGGTAATGATGTATTTGTCTAAATTTATTTTGTGTAATGCTGCTAGTTCAATATCATCCTTTGGATCAAAGTCACTAGTGATAGTGCTTTCTATTGTACCCTTCTCAACATTTACCTTACGTGATTCTTCTATATAATTCTTAATTACTTCTATATGTGGTTCGTCTTTCTCTCTAAGTTCCTTTAGAAGTTCGTTCACTTCAATTCACTTATTCCTAATCTTTCTGCATAGAACTTTTTACTTTTCTTCATGCTTAATAACTCCTCTAACCTGAATAACAAATCTTGATTCTCAGTCATATCTAGTTTAGTTTACTTAAAATTAGGGTAAAGATAAAAATAGTTTTCTTACTATGCAAATAAATTTAATCAAATAGGTTATTCTTTATAACTAAAATAGTTATAAAACAAAAACTCCCCAAGAATATCTTGAGGAGAAAATCTAAGAAAACCAACAAACTCAGATTTTTTTTATTATGCAGTAGTAGTAGAAGATGTTGTTGTAGAACTAGTTGATGTGCTAGTAGAACTAGTGGTGCTGGTTGTTATAGGAGCTGTTACAACTACATTTATGTAAGTGGTACATAAAACATTATTAGATTGAATTCTAATCTCTTTCGTACTAGGAGGAACTAGATTAGATATATAACCATCTAATAAATCTTGTTTAGGTACATCAGATTCAAATGCTGCCTGGTAACCATCAGTATCTGAATACAGATTAAATGGTCCTGAGTTGAGTCCTGCGCTTGTTAATCTTATAAATAAATTCATTTGGTTTTATTTTATTAATTTTTATTAATCTTTTATTAATCTTATGCAGTAACCATCTGTGAAAGGATAGTTACCTCTAAATGCAAGACCACTAGTTTTACGTAGGTAGCGACCATATCCTCTTGTTGGGTCGAATAAACTTCCAAATTCCCACCAAGTTTCATCCCAGCCAAAGCCTCCAAATCCACTAGGAGGCGCATAATCAACGTTTCTAAATCCTGCTCCAAGTGCTCTAAAGCCTGATTGATTAGTAGCATCTACATTAGTAGGGAATTGAGGGGCAACCCAATGGTTAACACACGCTGATTTCATCTTTCCTCCAACATTTCCTGTAGGTGATAGTGCATTTAGTGTACTGTATAAAGTATCCCATTCAGTTTCTGTTGGAACGTGATATCCTGCAGGGCCTACACCACCATGAGCAGTATCATTAGCCACATGCCAGTTGTATAACTTGCCATAAATTGGACCATTGGCAGAATCGTTGTTGAAATAACACCAAGCACCTATTCCAGCTGCTCCTTTATTTAGCCAATCTGTTGGATCAGTTGCATGATATATTGGGTCACCATTTCTATATGTATCTACATTTAAGTTACAAGTTAGCCATGTTTGAGTTCCTATTTGTATTTCTGTTCCTATTATACAATTACCACAAGGATCAGCAGCGGTTGCAGTAACAGATACTTCTTGCTGGGTTATATTAACTCCATCTGTTACTTGTAAGATTATGACATAAGTTGTTGCAGAAGGAACAGGTCCTGTAAGTGTGAATTGATTAGTACCAGAAGTTTGAACAAGTGTCCATCCTGATGGTAAAGAAGAAGTAGACGCTACACTTACAACTAATTGAGCAGCTGGAGTATCTGGGTCAGACACTGTGCCTGTGTATGTATATGTTCCATTAGGTGTTCCATCATATGGTGGAGGATTTTGATCAAATATAGGAGAATCACTAACTGCTAATACTGTTCCTGTTATTGTAGCTACATTACTATAATATAAATCTTGGTATACTTGAAAATTAAATGAATCAACGTTACCAAAATAATTTAATGTAGGTCTAAATAATACTGTTGCTCCAGAACTAACCAATGTATATGGTACAGTTGTTATTTGTGAAGTTGTACCTGGATCATATATAGTTCCTTGTAAAACATTAGGTAGAGATGCTATTACATAATCTGGATTAGGATTAGGTGATAGTCCTACTAGTTGCACAGTGACATCAGTATCTTCATTTGTAATAAAAGTAACTGGTGTAGCAATAAGTGCAGGTTCAGAATATCCAGCTAAATTACAATCTGGAAACAATAATGGTATGTCTATAAAATTGATGCAATTTCCTGTAGATACAACTTTTATAGTTTCTGTACCATCTGGTACATCTAGTGAATAACCTACCTCCAGTAAAGATTTATTTACACCTGTTTCAAAAGGAGGTTCTGCAAATTCATTTGAGTCAGAGTAAAGATTGAATGGACCTGAATCAGATCCAGCGATTGTTAATTGTAAGAATATTATCATTTGGTTTTATTTTAACAAAAATTAATTAGTTTTATATAATCATATATTAAGCAGGACAAGTTGGTAAATCATTAAAATTAGTTATAGAAGTAATAAGACCTGTAGTGTGCTGTATAACATATCTATTAGGTGGTACAAATCCAGGAGTTAATGCTCCAAATGTGTTGGTGTCAATAACAAATCTTCCTGATGAACTATATGTTGTATTATTAGTATTATATAATTGAACTCCAACAGCAAGATTAACAAATGATTTAAGATCCATTCCACGACCTGCCCAATTCAAAGTCACAAAATACTCTTCCCATATACATTTAGCATCAAGATCTGTTGGTGCAGTATTCATATTATAACTTGTTGGACCATCAAAAACCCCATACCATAAAGTAGTTACGATAGTTGGTATTCCATTTGTTGTAGAACTAGTGGTTGTACTAGTGCTAGTAGATGTTGATGTGCTAGTAGAGGTACTGGTGCTAGTGCTAGTGCTAGTGCTTGTACTAGTAGAAGTACTAGTACTGGTAGTACTTGTTGTTGGAACATTTAAGAGTATGTAATTATTACATAAGCTACTAACAGATTGTACTTTGACTACTGTTGTACCATCAGGAACTATATCAGATGGATAACCATCAGTTAGTTGTTGTTTGGTTACGTTTAATACAAATGCACTAGTGTATCCATTAACATCTGAATATAGGTTGAATGGTCCTGTATCTGCACCTGCTGTTGTTAGTGTTATTAATACTGTCATGTTGTTTGGTTTTTATTATTATAATCCATATCTCCCTTTCATTGTGTTATAGTTCTGTATTATTTCTTGTAAGGAAAGTGCTCTGTCATATAACTGTACTTGAGAAATTCTACCTTTAAAAAAATATTGTGCTGTACTTGGACCTGTAGGATTAGCTCCTATTAATAATGGCTGAATAGAAGGATATGTAATAACTCCTACATCAGAAACACTTTGTATCAAAACTCCATTTCTATAAAAGATAGTATTAGTTCCATTATAAGTTGCTGTTATATTAAACCATGAAGTTGTATTATAAGCTGTTGTAACTTGTCCAGCTGTAGGAGCAAAACTATTGTTTATCCAAAATCGAGTTTGTATTCTATTAGGTACGTTATAATTTGCAACTATTCCATATCCTGCATTTTCATTACAAGAAAATATTGACTGGAAACCTGTTAAATTAGTAAACCTTAGCCAAATATTAATTGTAAAATTATTTGTAAATCGTAAACCTATAGGTAATATACCCAAACTAACCCACTGAGCAGTTCCATCAAATAGAATACACCCTCCATTTTCAGAATCAAAAATAGGATTATTTATAAGTGTTCCATTATATCCATTTCCAGTTAAATCTGTCCATGTAGGTCCTGTACCTGGATATGAGTTTAGATTTCCAGCATCTAAATCTACTATAAGATTACTTTTTACAATACCATTTTTCTTTAACCCATATATTTGAAATGCTACATTGTTCATAAGTTTCCTGTTGCTATGAATGTGTTTGATGATAACATTCTCTTAAGTGTAAAACTTAAACCTCCAGTCATTGTAGTTCCTGCTGCATTATTTAATATATTACCATTTGCAGCAACTGATAATATTACATTAGCAAGTGTCACAAATGTACATTCAAACCCAGCACTAAGTCCTAATGGAATATTTAATGTCTGATTAACTGTTGTCTTGAATATAATTATACCTCCACTATCAGCATTTGTTAATGAGTATCCTGCTGTTGTTTCAATTACAAGTCTATTGTTTACTGTTGCTGCAACAAATGCTGTTGTAGCAATTTGTGTATTATCTGTTCCTGTAGCAGCTGTTGGGGCTAATGGAATTCCTGTAAATGTAGGACTGTCTATATTTGCCTTTCCGCTAATATCAACAGTAGTACCTAACGCATCCCAAACAGTACCTGTCCATACATAATTTGCCCCTGTGTCTAAAAGATTCCAAACATCCCCTATAACTTGGCCTGAACTTGGCAAAGCTGCATAATTAGCAACACTACCTTTTATTCTATAAACACTAATTACTTTTGAATCTACATATTGCTTTGTTGCAGCTCCTAACGCAGCTCCTGGATCAGCACTAAGAACTAATAGTCCTGACATTGTATCTCCAGCTTTATTAACTGGTGTATATGCTAAAGGTGGAGGTATTTCTTTGTAAAATTCCCATACAGCAGCACCCTCTGTTGCATCTGTACAAATATAATTAGTTAAATCATCTAAAGTCCAAATACTGCCTACTTTATATCTTTGTGTAACATCAGAATTAACGGTAGGTGGATCATCAAAACAATTAGTTGAATTTCTTACAAATCCGTTAGCATCAAAAACGTGTCTGAAACCATTTTGCCAGTTGTCTTCATAACCTATAGAACAAATTCTTGAAATACCACCAAGACCTCCAAGCCCATATCTTCCCTTTATTAAATAAGAACCATTTTCTAATAGTAAGGAGTCTGCATCATTCAATAATATATTTCTGCCTCCTGTATTATTACCTAATACAAGAGTTTGGGCTAATGTTTGTGTACCACCTACAGGTATATCTGATATATGAGCAAATGGATCTATTCCATTATTAGTAAATTCATCAAGATCATAGTTAGAAGGATTGAATGCTGGAATATCTTGTGCTGTTATAAATGGATTTATTCCATCTTCACCATCATTAATTAACTGAGATGTTTCTGTAACAGTTGATGGTAAATTTGCTATAGGTAACACTGTACCATTATCCAATAGAATATTATTACCATTTCCACCAATCTTTTGAAATGAATTTGCAATGATTGAAGTAGTAGTATAATTACCCGAATTAGTAACTTGTTGTAATGTAGGTATTACAGTAATAGTAGTAGAATAAATATTATCTAGCCTCTCAATAACTTCTGTTAATATATCATAAGTATTTGCTCCTGAGTTTGGAAGATTGGGACCAGCATAGTAAACATCATCTGTAGAGATACAAGGATCTTCACAGTTGCAATTTTTTCTTTGCGGAACAGGTGGGTAAGACGACATATTTATACTGGAATATAGATAAGATAGTAAACTGCAAGTCCTGGTTGAACATTAGAATGAGCTTCATTATTTCCTTGTGACACTATTGTCATTGTTGTTGCAGCTGTTAAAGATACGGATGTAGTAGCTAGAGTAGAAGTTGCGTAAGTGGTAACTTCTCTTTCACTATTTGAAAACTGTGCTCTATTATTATTATTTCTAGTAGTATAATTATGACTATGTGGATTAGGAGAAATACTGGTAGTAGCTGAAGAACCAGAATGATTATGTGCTGGTATCTGTCCTAAACTTAATGTAGTTGTATTACTTCCTTGTACACTAGTACTTGTTTTATATCCATATGTAGGATTGCCTGGAGTAGAAGGATTTGTTTGTGAAGGCCAGTTTACTGATCCCATGTCTGTAGAACCTACAGCAACTCTTCCTCTTAAATCTGGAACTCCTGGGTTTTGGCCATTACATATATACACATTAACCCAATATCCATATCCTGCACCTGTTCCACTAAATCCATCTGATACAGTTGGATATCCAGATATTGCTCCATAATAAGGAATTACAGAATAAGGAAGCATATTAGAACTAGCTGACGCTGCTGCAGTTTCACTTGTACATTGTTGTATTAGTGTACAGATTTCTGTTTTTAATGCATATGATGGTAATTGATTAATTACAAATGCTAAACTAGCATCAACACTACAAAGTTTTGTTATTGTAGCTTGTACAATAGCATGCGTATCTGAAGAAGTTGTAACTCCTGTTAAACAACCAATAGTATAATCAGCGTTCAATGCAGTAAGTGTAACACCAATAGCATCAATTTGAGCTTGTATATCACATGAAGTTTCTATAAGAGCTTTTGCTATATCTACAATTGATATATCTGAACATGTTGAACATGCAGGAAGATATGATCGTACAAGTGCACATATATTTATACTACTAAGATCTATTTTTATTCCAGATCCATCTAATGTAGAAACAAGAAATGTAGTTAGAGATTGTTCAATCACTGATAAAGGATCACCAGTACTAATCCCTAATGTAGGAACATCTATTCCTGTATATCTGACACACTGATCTGAAATAGTTTCAGTGCATCCATTATAACAATTTTGACAAGACATAATTATATTTATTTTTAAAGGTTTAAATTATTTTTAATCTTTTATTATGGTGTTATTTTACTTACGTTATTTGAAGTAGAATTTGCTGTATAAATATTACCTACTGAATCAATTGTAATACCATATAGACCAGTTCCTGCAGGTGCTGTAGTTACTAAAATGGTTGACACTCCTGCTGGTGTTATTTTACTTACGTTATTTGAAGAATAATTTGATGTATAAATATTTCCTGCAGCATCTATTATAATTCCTTCTGGAGTAGTTCCTGTTGTTCCTAAAATGGTTGACACTCCCGAGGGCGTGATTTTTGTTACGTTGTTTGAAAAAACACTTGCTGTGTAAATATTTCCTGCTGAATCAATTGTAATTGCATGTGAACTAATTCCTGTAGTTCCTAAAATAGTTGACACTCCTGCTGGTGTGATTTTTGTTACGTTATGTGAACCATTATTTACTGTATAAATATTTCCTGCGGCATCTATTGTTATTCCATTTGGAGTAGTTCCTGTTGTTCCTAATATTGTAGACACTCCCGAGGGCGTAATTTTACTTACGTTGTTAGAACTTAGGTTTGATGTATAAATATTTCCTGCTGAATCAATTGTGATACCATATGGTTCAGCTCCTGTTGTTCCTAAAATAGTCGATACACCTGAGGGTGTTATTTTACTTACGTTGTCAGAACCATTATTTGTAGTATAAACATTACCTGCCGAATCAATTATGATGAAAGTTGGATTAGTTCCTGTTGTTCCCAAAATACTTGATACACCTGAGGGTGTTATTTTTGTTACATTGTTTGAACTATAATTTGCTGTATAAATATTTCCTGCCGAATCAATTGTAATTCCAACTGGAGTATTTTCTGTAGTTCCCAAAATACTAGATACAGGGTTTGCAGTAGTTGTGGTTGTAGTTGTAGTGCTAGTAGACGTGCTAGTTGTAGTGGTAGTAGGTGTTGGACATTGTGGAAAATCTACTAGTACACTATTAACTATTTGTACAATTGCATAAGTACCAGCACCTATAAACACTGTATAATATCCATCAGCAAGTTGGGATAGTTGACATCCAGTGGTCGCTCCATAAGCAACCATTCCTATTGCTAGAGTATTTGCATTCCACTGAGTGGTAGTTGTTACATAAGGAATACAAGTACTTGAAGTTAAACAATCTTTTGCATTACAAGCAGTAGTTAATGAAGTAATATAATTAAAATTTGGACCTGCTTGGGTTGCACTGATTAATTGATAAGAATATGGATGTTGTGTATTAGGATCACATGTAGTTGTTGTTGTAGTTGTTGTAGAACTGTTACATACGTTAATTGCTGTAATGTATCCATTTACTACTGTAACAATGTTTATTGGATCAGTGGCATTAAAATATGTTACTGGATTAGTATTATCTGGCTGAAACCAATAATATCCATCTGGAACTGAGTTACAACTAGTACTACCCCAAACTTCATAAAGTTTTTCATTAATATTTAATGAAGAATATGAAATATTATAATTTATTGTTCCATCACCATTTCCTGCACGAAAAGTTTGAAATGATTGACAAGCAAACAGGGCACTTATTGTACTAAAGTAATTAAAATTACCACCATCAAGTTGATAAGCTGAAACTAACTTACCATCAGTTAGCCCTCCTGGTCTTACACATACACCTGTAGTGGTAGATGTAGATGTTGAAGTAGATGTACTTGTACTAGTGGTTGTACCACCTCCACATGTAAAAATAAATCCTAAACTATTTAATCCTGATTCAACTAAATTTAAATAGTATTCTGGAGTTGATCCTGCAATTACATCTAATTGATAATCAAAATTATTTAAATTGCTAATATTATATGGAGGAACATAAACACCAGTGTCTACAAAAGTTGCTTGTGTTAAACCTCTAAATGCAGGAAACTGATTTGGTCCTGTATTTACTTGGTAAGCAAGTCCTTCAATAGAATACGAGACTGTAGCTAATTGTGATCTTAGTAAGGTAACGTCTGAATTATATTGTGCAGTTCTTATTGTATTGTTAAAGGCTCCTGTTACTGCTCCATAAACATCAGACTCATCTGCAAAGGTTAAATTAAGTACTTGATTTACTGTTGTATCTGTAGTTCTGCCATAATTACGTCCTGTAGCTAACCATGATACAAATCTTTCATTAGCAATAGCATTTACTTTTACTCTAGTGTTATATAACGCATCACTACCAGGTACTGATGGATTATATCCATAAACAGGACCTATACAATCTTTTAATAATGTATTAGCCATACTTAGTAATGGACCATATGTAGTACCCATAGATCCTGAATTATCAAACCATATATTTATTTCTGTAACACTAGTAATAACTGGAACAGCAGTTGTTGTACTAGTTGTTGTTGATGTAGTTGATGTTGTAGATGTTGTAGGTGTTGGTGTAAAAATAGTGTTGATCTCAGCACCTAATGTTAATCTCATCACCTTACTCACAATCTTGTCCATACATATATCACTTAGATAATCAGGATTACATTGTTTGTATGTAAGGATTCTTTTATACGCCAAAAGTTGAATCATTGCTCCAGCAGGAACAACTTGATTCAACATAAATACAACATTGTTATATAGACCATTAGCATATTCTGCTAACTTGCAATCTACTCTTTTTAATAAATTAGGAATGTCTGCACATTCAGGACAATTAGTTAATCTAGGTGTTAACATATTTATTATTTTTTAGCTGCGCATGTAGCACATAGTCCATTTTTTAATTGACATCCACATCCCACATTAGCTCCACATGAATTACATTGTGCCATAATTAATTGAAATTGATTTGGTAGTTGTTACCTGAACAACCACAGTTAGATCTTAAAAAACTATTTAACATATTGTCTGCTTGATTGTATAATCTAGTTGCCTCATATTCAGCACAGTTATTACCTGCAGCAATTGCTCCTTGTATAAAGAAATTAATTGTATTCAATGTGACAGTAGATTGTGTTTTAATTGCTCTATCACATTCCATTAAATCTAATTGAAGAAAAGCTCTGTCAAACTTCTCTTGTATTCTCTCTGTACGCATTATTGTTCTTTCTACAAAGTTCAAATATGCAGGTGCTACAGAGTACACTAATCTATATATTCCATCAGGTAGAGGTTGTTCGCTACCCACTTCAGTAATCCCAAGAGTTGCAGTGGTGTATACATTAAATGTATTTACATCAAATGGTAATGTTACAGGATTAAATCCAGGAACAGTTATTTTTATAGATGGGCTCTCAACATCTGGTGGATCTGTTGGATAGGTTGAAGCGTCCATTACGCCAAGTGATAATGTACTATATGTAGGTACTACAAGTATATCTAATTTTAAATCTGCCATGAGTTTGTTTTTGAAGGTTAATAAAAAGGGGAGAGAGTGTTTTACTCATCTCCCCTTGATACTAGGAATTTATTATTCTCTACTTATCCTTAAGGAATGTTAGTAGAAGATGTTGTTGTTGTACTAGGAGCAGCAGTTGATGTAGTAGTGGTTGTGATCACACAATCATTATCATCTGTAACAGCTCCTAAAGCACCTACTAAGATTGCTTCAATAAGTCCACCAATTGGATTAGAAGTACCGTTGCTTTGAGTTTGTGGAGTAGCAATGATCACTGTAGAATCTTCCATGATATAATCACCCCATTGGTAAGCAGACTTATCATATTCATTGAATTTGATATAGTAGCTATCATAAGTAACACCATTAGAAACATAAGACTCAAAGTTCTCATTGTAACCATTCATTCTGTAAAGGTGTTTCAAGTAACCAGCTTGGTAGCTATAGAAGTTTTTCTCCAATTGGATAAATTCTGCAGCTTGTCCTGTAGCATAAGAAGAACGTTGTGTGATAACAGAGTTAGCAACAATG